>Ga0181519_10005216_pt1 | contig 10422 bp, 5 predicted proteins | sample PEATcosm2014_Bin_26_FD_121102 | JGI IMG/M metagenome (GOLD analysis project Ga0181519, IMG submission 121102) | Peatland microbial communities from MTU Mesocosm Facility, Houghton, MI, USA - PEATcosm2014_Bin02_10_metaG | ecosystem: Environmental > Terrestrial > Soil > Wetlands > Peat | place...
AGTTGATACTTGAGCGGCCGACGCACGGCAGACGTTCGCAAGGACAGGTTCGCGGAGACCCCCAACCCCAGCATATGCCGGCCGCCGGCCCCAAGGTAGTAGGCAGCGTGCGGCCGCAGCCGTTTCCTGCCCGGCTATGCTTGCGGCTTCACCGTGGTCCGCCCGATCGAGTAGTACGTGAACCCGGCGGCGCGCATCGCGGACGGCTCGTAGATATTGCGGCCGTCGAAGATCACCGGCTGCTTGAGGCGGCGGAGCATCAGCTTGAAGTCGGGATTCTGGAACTCTTTCCACTCGGTCATGATGATCAGCCCATCGGCGCCGTTCAGGGCGTCGTAGGGGCGCTGCGCGTACGTGAGTCGATGGCCGTAGGCAGTTTGGACGTTGGCCATGGCCTCGGGATCGTGGACCTGCAGGTGTGCCTGCTGGGCCAACAGCAAGTCGATCAAAGCCAGCGCCGGGGCCTCGCGCACGTCGTCGGTGCGGGGTTTGAACGACAGGCCCCAGATGGCCAGCTTTCGTCCGGCCAGCCGGCCATCGAAATGTTTCACGATCTTGTCGAGCAGAATGCTCTTCTGACGCTCGTTGACCGCATCGACAGCTTCCAACATTCGCGGCTCGACTCCCAGACCGCGAGCCATGTGCCGCAGCGCCCGGACGTCCTTAGGGAAGCAGCTCCCGCCGTAGCCCACGCCTGGAAACAGGAACGAGAAGCCGATGCGGCTGTCGTGGCCGATGCCGCGGCGCACATCATTGATATCGGCTTCGAGATGCTCGCATAGATTGGCCACCTCGTTGATGAAGCTGATCTTCGTGGCCAACAGGGCATTGGCGACGTACTTCGTCATCTCGGCGCTTTCGGGCGACATCACCAGAAACGGCTGCTCGACACGCAGGAACGGTGCGTACAGCTCGCGCAAGATGTCGCTGGCGCGCTCGCTACGGACGCCGATGACGACCCGATCGGGACGCATGAAGTCGTCGAGCGCCGCCCCTTCTTTCAGGAACTCGGGATTGCTGGCGACGTCGATCTCGCGACCAGCCGCTTCGCGCAACCGCACCATGATCTTGGTGTTCGTCCCGACCGGCACCGTGCTCTTGGTGATGACGACCGCGTCGGGCGCGATGAGCGGCGCCAGCGAATCGACCACGGCCCACAGGTTCGTCAAATCTGCCGAGCCGTCGGGCGAGCTGGGCGTGCCCACGGCCAGGAAGATGGCTTGGGCCGGCTTGACCGCCGCGGCCAGATCGGTGGTGAACTGCAAGCGGCCGAGCGTGACGTTGCGCTTGACCAGTTCGGCCAGGCCCGGCTCGTAGATCGGGACCGTGCCTTGCTGCAGCAACTCGATCTTGTGTTGGTCGATGTCGACGCAAATGACGTCATTGCCGGTCTCGGCAAAGCAAGTTCCACTAACCAGGCCAACGTAGCCGGTACCGATCACCGCGATGTGCATGCAGGCCTCGTGCTGCGGGCAAAACGTACGTGCGGCCGGCTCAGCCCCGGCGCCAATACTCCAGTGTATCCGCCACGCACTGTTCGAGCGAGACGGTCGGCTGCCAGCCGGTCTCCGCGCGGAGCTTGGAGCAATCGGCGATCGGATTGCGACGCAGACCCGGCGAGAGTTCGACGACCGGCCGATCGGACTGATTGGCCAGCTTGGCCAACAGCGCGAGCAGGTCGCCGTTGCGGCGTTCGACCTCTGAGCCGACGTTGTAGATCTCGCCCGGACGTCCGCGCTCCATCAGCAGGCGATAGGCCCGCACCATGTCACGCGCGTCGGACAGATCGATCGTCGTCGATCGGTTTCGAACTTGGACCGGCTCGGAGCTGGCCTGGGCGTATTGGATGGCCCAACTGGGGAGCATCATTCGGCCGCTGTGCCCTGGCCCGGTGTAATGAAACGGCCGAGCTATGATCAGCGGAACGTCGTGCAGCGCGGCGATTTCCTCACCGATCACTTCGGCCAGCCGCTTGCTCCACGAATAGCCCGTGGCCGGGGCAAGCGGCGACGATTCGTTGACGCGCGTTCCCGGCGGGCCAGGATCGTAGATGTGGCAGGAGCTGATCAACAGCACGCACGGTGGCGACGGCAACCGCGCCGCCGCATCGACCACCGCCGCCGTGCCGCTGACGTTTGCGGCCAGGGCATCGGCGTTCGGCACGCGCACGCCGCAATCGTCGGGCGTACTCAACGCGGCCAGGTGATAGATCGCCTCAGGGCGGAAAGCCTTGAGCCGTTCGAACGCCGGCTCGATTTCCTTGTCGACGGTCAGATCCCAGGCGACCAGCTCGACCTGCCGGCGGAGCAGGTCGTCGGTCCGATCGGGCCAGTCGGCCTGGCGACCGAAACCCAGCACCTGGTCGCCGTGGTCGACGAGGTGCCGAGCCAGGTGCTGACCGCTGAAACCTCGGGCGCCGGTGACGACGACTCTCACGGCAGCGACACCTAGGAGGGTTGCTCGGCGTCGGGCTCGGCTAGTCCGTCGACCGGCCCTGCATCATCGAGCGACACAGTGTCTTCGAGTGGCACAGTGTCTTCGAGCGGCACAGTGTCTTCGAGTGGCACGCGAACGGCAGCCGCCAGCGTATCGCCCTCGTCGAGACTCATGATTCGCACGCCCTGCGTATTGCGGCCGATGACACTGATCTCGCGGGCCGCGATGCGTTGGATCTTGCCGCGGGCCGTGATCATCAGCACCTCGTCTTCGTCGGTAACCGAAGCCACGCCGATGACCGGGCCGTTGCGATTGGTCGTCTTGATGTCGCGCAAGCCCTTACCGCCGCGGCGCTGCGTCCGGTAGCGATGCGACGAGCCCGACGCTTCGTCCCCGTCTTCTTCGTCAGTCGCGTCGGCATCGGTCTCGGGCACGTCATCCACCGGTTCGGCATCGTCGACCGGGAGTTCGTCCGCGGCGCCTTCGACGGCTGCCAGGGGAACGTTCGCACCGAACTCCGTACGCTTGCCGTAGCCGCCGAGACAGGCGGTGAGCAACGTCGCGGAGGGATCGGCCACGACCATGCCCACGAGCTGATCGTCGGCTCCCAGCTTGATCCCCTTCACACCGCTGGTATTGCGCCCCATCGGGCGAGCGTCGGCCTGGTTGAAGCGAATGGCCATTCCCTTGGACGTGACAAGCACGACCTCGTCGTTCGGCTTGCAAACCTCGACATCGACCAGTTCGTCGTCCTCACGGAGCTTGATGGCGATCAGCCCGCCACGCAGCGGCCGGCCGTATTGCGCGAGCGGCGTTTTCTTCACAAGGCCTCGGCGCGTGGCCATCATGAGGTAGTGGTCGGGCTGGGAGAAGTCGCGGATCGCGCGGCACTCGGCGATCTTTTCGCCCTCGGCGAAGTTGAGCAGATTGACGATCGCCCGGCCGCGGCTTTCGCGGCTCAGTTGCGGCAGGTCGTAGACCTTCAACCAGTAGACTTTGCCACGGTTGGTGAAGATCAGCAAGTAGTCGTGGGTGCTGGCGGCGAACAGCAGCTCGATCGGATCTTCGTCTTCGGTCCTGGCGCCCTTGAGCCCCTTGCCGCCGCGGCGCTGGGCGCGGTAGGTGCTCGAACTGGTGCGCTTGATATAGCCCTGGTGGCTGATCGTGACCACCATGTTCTCTTCTTCGATCAGATCCTCGAGATCGATATAGCCGAGTTCTTCGCCACTGATTTCGGTGCGGCGTTTGTCGCCGAACTTTTTCTTCAGCTCCAGGCAATCATTACGGATGATGTTGAGGATGTTACGCTCGTCGGACAGGATCCGCAGGTATTCGGTGATCTCTTCGAGCAGCTTCTGATACTCGCCCCCGAGCTTCTCCTGCTCCAGATTCACCAATTGGCCGAGCGTCATGCGGAGGATGGCGTCGGACTGGACGGCGGTCAGCGTGTAGCTCTCGCGATCGCCGCGCTCGAGGATGAAGTTGGCGAAGCCGTCTTCGCCCAGGGCGCGGTGCATCAGCGCGGCCGGACATTCGATGCCCATCAGGCGGGCCTTGGCCTCGGGCTGCGTCGACGATGTGCGGATCACGCGGATCACTTCGTCGATATTGGCATGCGCCAGCAGCAGGCCTTCGACCGTGTGCTTGCGTTGACGGGCCCGTTGCAGCAAGAACTGGGTGCGCCGGCGGAGGACCGTCCGCCGGTGCCGGATGAATTCCTGCAGCAGCTCCTTGAAGCTGAGCGTGCGCGGCTTGCCGTCGACCAGCGCCAAGAAGATCAGCGAGAACGTGTCTTGCAGCGGCGAGAACTGATAGAGCTGATTGAGCACGATCTCGGCGTCGGCATCGCGCTTGATCTCGATCACCCAGCGGACCGGCTCGTCGAGGTCGCACTCGTTGCGGATATTCGAGATGCCCTTGATCCGGTCCTCGTTGACCAGCTCGGCGATCCGCTTCTCGACGGCATCGCGCGTAGCCTGGTAGGGGACTTCGGTGACGATGATCCGTTGGCGCCCCTTTTCGCCGGTTTCGATCGTCGCGCGGGCTCGGATCGTGACCGTTCCACGACCGGTATGGTAGGCCTTGCGAACGCCGCTACGGCCGCAGATGATCCCGCCCGTCGGAAAGTCGGGGCCCTCGACGATCTCCAGCAATTCGTCGATCGACACGTCGGGCTCGTCGATCACCTTGACCAGCGCGTCGCAGACCTCGCCGAGGTTGTGCGGTGGCAGCGAGGTCGCCATGCCCACGGCGATTCCCTGCGAACCGTTGACCAACAGGTTCGGAAACCGCGATGGCAGCACCGACGGTTCGGTGTCCTTCTCGTCGTAGGTCGGGATGAAGTCGACCGTGTCGAGCTTCAGGTCGTCGATCATCTGAGCCGCGAACTGGCTCAGCTTGGCCTCGGTGTAGCGCATGGCCGCGGCGGGCAAGCCGGCGATCGAACCGAAGTTTCCTTGCTTGTCGATCAGCACATAGCGCGTGGCCCATTCCTGGCCCATGCGGACCAGCGTCGGGTAGATCGCGCCGTCGCCGTGCGGGTGGTAACGCTTCATCGTCTCGCCGACGATGCCGGCACACTTCGAGGCCGACGCGCCGGGCGTCAGGCCCAGGTCGCTCATGGCCATCAAGATGCGGCGTTGCGAGGGCTTGAGCCCGTCGCGCACGTCGGGCAGCGCCCGGCTGACGATCACGCTCATGGCGTACGTCAGGTAGCTGTCCTTCATCTCGTCCTCGATCGCCATCTCGACGATTCGGCCGCCGGCGGCGATCAAGGCCGGGTCGACCGGGGGACGGGGGTCGTCGGGCGTATCGGAAGCCAAGGACGAGTCCTTTCGCTAGCTATCGGGAGGGCGGCATGGCGGCGCAAAATAATATGGCGGCGCCAAATGCCGGAACGCAAAGCTCCAGCAGCGCTCGCCGCCAGGCGCCCACTCCGGCAGGCACCTGTGAGCAAAACCGCGGCGGAACGATCCCCAATTCTAGCCGTTTCCAAGCCCGTTCACAACCGGCGGGCCGCGCCGGGGGCAGACGCGGCTAGCGACCGTTTTTCCCGTGCGACGGCTCGCTGGCGACGGTGGCGGCAGCGGTCGTAGTGCTGGCGGGTGCGATCCGCCGGCCGGTCTTGAGATCGAACCGCTCGCCAGCCTCCAGCACCCGGAACGCCGGCCGCCCGTCGGCTGCCGGCTTCGTATCGGCGAACAGCGTGACGTGACTGGCGCCGAGCACTTCCAACTGGTTCCCGTGCGCTGCCAGAGCCGTTCGTTCGTCGATGCCGATGCCGATCAGCTCGGGCCGGCGGCGCTTCAGTTCGACCATGGCCGCCAACCGGTTTTCCTCGCTGAAGCGGTCTTCGATCGCCACATTGCGGAAGAAGCCGAAGCCTGTCTCGTAGCCTTCGGCCGACAGCTCGGAGTTGGCCGAAGGCGTTCCGCGCAACAGGGCGCTGGCCTGGATCCGTGCGCCGGCTGCCGTGCCGCCGATCACTCCACCGGCCGCGAGCACACGGTGAAACTCACGCTCGGCCTCACTGTCGAGATAGGCATCGACCAGCCGCCAGGGCTTGCCCCCCGAGAACCAGATTCCGCGGGCGCGGCGAATGATCTTCAAGGACGATTCGTTGAGGGCTTCGGCCCGGCTCCGCGCATCGAGCAGGCAAACATTCGTGGCCCCGGCCGCGTGGAGCCAGCCCAACTCCTCGCGTTCATCCTCGGGTCGCGCCGAAGCAGCGGTGCTGATCACGACCAGCGGCGCGTCCGGGCCGCCAGCCGCAGCAATGAACCGCTCGCCAACCTCGGGGGGCAAATCGCCACCGCCGGCCAGGATCAGCGTGCCATCGGGCGCTGCTTGAACATCGGGCCGCGAAGGCCGTTTCGAAGGTTTGGCGCGCGCCACGGCCGCCCGGCTCATCGCGATCAGATCGACTTCGTCGCCAGAATGGAGCGTCTCCAGCTTCAACGGACGGTCGGCCGAAGGAGCAAGGTAGGCCACGACCTGCGATTCGCCGAGCACGCTAAGCCGTCGACCTTGAGCGATCAGGGCCGTCCCCTCATCGATCCCCAAGCCGACGAAACCCGGATGATGCTCCAGCACGTCGATCAGCCGTTGCTGACGATTGCGCTTGAGGAAATGTTGGTCGATGACTGTGCCGGGGAGAAAGTCGAATCCTCGGCCGACTTCAGTCGACGGATAGCCGCGACGAATCATGTTCGTCGACATGATCGCGGCGCCCGACGAAGTGCCCCCGACGACGCCGCCGCGATCGAGCACGGAGTGCACCAGCTTCTCGACCGCCGTGCCCAGGTACGTGTCAGCCAACCGCCATTGGAAACCGCCGGTGAACCAGACTCCGGTGGCGGCCTGGAGCGGACGGACGAAACCCGGCTCGTTGGCTTGCGTGCGCGAACGCGTGTGGAGGATGTCGAGGGCCGCGACCTTGGCTCGCCGCCAGAATACCAGCTTGCTCTCGACTTCCGGCGAATCGGCCAGAGCGCTTGCGGTCGGAATGACGACAATCCGCGCCTCGTCGCCTCCGGCCAGTTCCAGGAACCGGTTAAGCACCGAATCGGGCAACTTGCCGCCGCCGCAGATGACCAGCGAACCGGAAACGGGCGCGGCCGGTTCGAAGTTGCTCTCGATCGGCACCAGGCCGGCTTCCCACGGCTTGGCCGCAGTCGGCGCAAGATCGACGACCCGCGGGATCACCGCTTCGTCCTCCGCAGCCTGCGCCGAACCCGTCAAGCTCGCGAGAAGTGCGAGCAGCAGAATGGCGAGCACCGCCCGTGCCCAGTTGATCGCGTCCTGACTATTGTCGCCATCCATCCGCAAGTTCTCCTCACTTCATGTCGAGGGGGGACAGTCGGAGGACCGTCCGCCGGGCAGCACCAAGGCCCAGCAACCGTCGCGACTCTTTTAACACAAATCGTGCGTCTACAAAAGGTTCGTACCCGATATCCTGCCAGCGGATAAACCCTTCGCCATCGACCAGAATCGTGGCGTGCATCGGCTTGTGCTCGAAGTCGTCGATGGCCAGATAGCGCTTGAAGACCGTCAGTTTCGGATCGGCCAAGAGCGGGAAGGGGATCTGCTTGGCTCGCTCCGGATCGGCTGCCAACGATTCGGCCGTGTCCTCGATCGGGTCGGTGCCGATCGCCACGAGCTTGATGTCGGACTCGGCGAACTCGTCCTTCAACGGTCCGAAGGCCTTCAACTGCTCGACGCAATGCACGCAACCCATGCCCAGGTAAAGCAGCAGCACGACGGGCCGACCGCGATAGTCGCTGAGCCGCACCTGCTTCCCCGCGACGTCGGTCAGCTCCCAGTCGTCGGCGCGGAATGGGGTAAACGTGAGCGGGCCTAGCTTCTCGGCTGCCGGGCGCTGGCCGAGATCGTCGGCCGTTTCGGGCTCGTAACGCCAGTCTTCGGGCAGATCGTAGTCGGGCGTGAACTTCGCCAGCCGATGGCAAACCGGCAGATCAAGATCGGCATCGGCCCCCAGTTCGCGTACACGCTCGAATGCTTTCAGGGCATCGTGACGTCGATCGAGTCGAAACAGCAGTTCGGCGTGCCAAGCCGCGGGCAAGAACTCGCCGGGACCTGCCGCGCTGGCTTCGCGCGCCAACTGCTCGGCCTTACCCGGATTGCCGGCCGCCAAATGCACGCGGCTCAACAGCAGTTTACCGGCACGCTTGCCTTTTTCGAAATGCGCGAGGGCTTGGCGCGGGTTGCCGCCGGCCAAGGACTGGTAGCCGCGCGTGTGCTCCAAGATCGCTTCGAGATCGCGGCGCAGCTTGACGGCCGATTCGCCCTTCTTGCGGCCGTCCTTCGCCGCCTCCGGCTGGTCGGCCCTGGCGATGGCTTGCTGATCCACCGGCGGCTTCTCATCTTCGGGCTTTTTCCGGTTATCCGGCTTCTTGGCTTCGATTACGAGCTTGTCGTCACCGGGCGGGGCGACAGGTTGACGATCCTGCTTGGCGAGCTGTTCGAGCTGCTGAACGAGCGCGATGCCGCGCTCGGTGCGCTCGAGCTGGAAATTGGCGGCGGCCAGGACCGATAGCCGCTTGGCTTCGATCTTCGGATCGTCGTGCTTATCAAGATAGCCTTCGTCTTCGGCCGAAATCGCCTCGTCCCACAGCTCATATCGCTCCAGCGTTTCCAACAACCGCAAAGGGCCGAAATGAGCGCTGCCCTTACCGCTGGGCGGGTTGATGGCCGGATGACGGGGCAATCCGATCAGGTTCTTGGCCAACGCGACGGCAGTATGCGCTCGACCAACGAAGTTCAGGTCGCGGATCAACCATTCCTGGTTGTGGGCGTAGTTGTGAATCTGATCGGGAAAGACGTGGAACTCGGCCAGGTGCGCATGATCGACACGCGCCGACGCCTCTTGCTGCCAGGCGGCGTCGGCGTAGCGATGCAACCGCGAATAGATGTGTCCGGGCATGTGCCACATGTGGGCAATATGCGGCGCGGCTGGTCCACACAGAGCGGCCGAGGCCAAGGCCCGACCCGGCTTTTCCTCGTCCCAGAGATGGATCCGATAATGATGCGCCGGGTGCATCGGCTCCGCAGCGAGCACCTGGCCGATCAGGGCGTCAACTGCCTCGTGGCTGGTGATCGGCAAACCTTTGGCATCGTTGTGCCAGATCTGACACGCCAGGAAGGCTTTCGCTTCAAGGTCGTCGGGATAGGCGTGAACGATGTCTTCCAGGGCGCGGACATATTGCCCACGCCGCTCGACATCTTTCCGCTTCGCTTGGCCGTAGAACGTTTCAAGCGATTCGACCCACATTCGCTCGCGGTCGTCGATTTGCCCCTTCAGCTTGGTGGCTGACTTGAGAAACTCGCGCGCGCGGGGCTCGTTGTTGATGTTCGCCATCGCCATGCCCCAGTAGGCGATGGCACACTCCGGATCGAGCGCCGCCGCCTGACGGAACGAACGCTCGGCTTCGAAGTACCAGAAGCCATGGAGCTGGCCGACCCCCTGGTCGATGAACTCCTGCACTTTCGGCTCGGTGCTGGAGACGGGGAATGAAACCTTGCCGGTGCCGCCGAGCAGTCGGGCGGCCTGGCGAGGCCCTTCGTTGAACGCCTCGCCATGATAGGAGTGGCCGGCCGGAACTTCCGCCTCGTTCTCCTCGGCCGCTGCCACTTCAGCGGCCGCGACCCGATCGGGGGGCAGCCCCAGCCCGCCGACCACTGCCAGCCCGGCCACCACGAACCCGAGCCAAACGCTCAGCGCCCCAGCATTGGGCGCGATCCGAAGGCACACGGGGGGAACAAGATACATGGCTGGTAGGGCTCTTGCGGCGGGCAGCTCGGCTCTTGGATATTGTACGCAGCCAGGGCGCTCGTCAAGCAACTTGCAGGCCAAAGATCCCGATCCTCCTGCTCCCCCGCGAGCAGGTCTTGCCGGTCGGGCAAGGTTTCGGCTGCGAGGAGTTCGAGCAGCGGACCAGCCAGGCCTACGAGGTCAGCGACGCGATGTTATGATGAACCGAACACCTTGCCCGGAGCGTCGAAGACTAGCTCCTCGCGGTCGTCGAGCGGCTTTGGGGCTTGGATGTCCGTCGGCCGTGAGCGAGGGGAGTAGGTTGTAATGCGAGCGAATCGTGCGACATTCTGGACATTGATCGGCGCGAGCCTACTCCCCCTGGGGGCAATCGCCGTTGCGGCGGCTGACGAGCCGAAGACCGACGAGCCGCCGGTGCTCAAACTCGACGAAAGTGACGGACTGGAGCCCGAGGAGGTCGCCCGGCGGTTCCTGGTCGGCCTGGTCACCAAAGATAAGGAGGCGATCGAGCGCTACATGATTCCCGACGAGCACGCCGACGTGCTTTGGGCGGGAAGGCCGCTCGGTGAAAAGACTCGCGAGAAGGCCGGCCGGCAGTTGACCGCAATTCCCTTCCGCCGGCTTCAGGTCGGCGACATCGTCGTGGCGGCGGACGGCAAGAAGTACCCTGTCACCATCGAGCAAGTCGCTCCCGG
>Ga0181519_10005217_pt1 | contig 10417 bp, 12 predicted proteins | sample PEATcosm2014_Bin_26_FD_121102 | JGI IMG/M metagenome (GOLD analysis project Ga0181519, IMG submission 121102) | Peatland microbial communities from MTU Mesocosm Facility, Houghton, MI, USA - PEATcosm2014_Bin02_10_metaG | ecosystem: Environmental > Terrestrial > Soil > Wetlands > Peat | place...
CCTTCTCGCGCATCCGAAACACGAATGATTTGAGATCGTCGGGAGTCGGGGCTTCAACGCCGAGCCAGCGCAAGCTCTGCTCATACCACTCTATGGTTGCGGGTGAGACGTTGAAGAGGTATTGCCGTTCTTTGATGAACTGCGCGTGCGTCACGTTTCCTCCGAGGCAGGTGAGCAAATTCGGATGAAACGCGTCTAAGTTATTTGGAATCAGCGGAGCGGTTTTCCCCTGCGCCCAAGGCAGGTGCGCTACCAGGCTGCGCTACGCCCCGACTGCATTGCATTATAGATGAAGCAGCCGAGTGACCTCCGTGACCCTCCCTGAAGGTGGCATTGCCCGCCAGGGCCGCGCACACGATATAATTTTAATTCGAAAGTCATGCCTGTTTCCCGCTACGCGCTGGTTACGTACGTCCGCAATCCGGTCGGGTTGTTCGTGGAAAACCTCCGCAAGGAACTCCATCCTACGATGCCCCACATGGCGGCTCACCTGACCATTCTGCCACCGCGCGAACTGGTGGGCGCGGAAGCGGCCGCGCTGGGATTTCTGGAACAGGCCTGCAGCCGCGTAATCCCATTCGATGTGGAGTTGGGTGACGTCGAGACTTTTCTACCGACCACGCCTACGGTTTTCATCCAGGTAAAGCGAGCCGCATACAAAATGCGCGAGTTGCACGATCAGCTGGGCGGGAAGATGTTGTGCTGTCCGGAGAACTGGCCCTACATTCCGCATCTCACGATTATGAAAACCGAGACCGACGAGCAGGCCCGGGAAGCGACCATCGTTGCGCGCGAACGGTGGAAAGAATTCGACGGAAAGCGTCAAGTTCACGTCGACGAACTCATGTTCGTGCGGGAGACGCAAGGGCACTGGCTCGATCTGGCTCCCCTCCCGTTAGGACGCGGCCAATTGTCCTCGAAAACCTAGTTCAATCTCTAGCCGCGCCCGAAACGGTGCTCTAAGAACCCCTCAAAAGTCTTAACCGTCGGCCATTCTCCTGCCTCGGAAGGTCATGTACCTTTCGATCATTGCTAACTCCGCCAGCGGGATTACCATGAAATTACGGGCTCGAGAACCCTGCGCCGGATTCCGGGCCTGCGGTTGCTCTGGAAAGATCTGAAAAGATCGGAAGTGGGATTATGCAAATTGGCGTTTATGGATCCGGGTATCTCGCTACGGTTATCTCTGCGTGCCTTGCCGATTTCGGCACACCTGTTTGCAGCTGTCACGCCGATGGCACACAGCTCGTGGAACTGGCCAAGGGCAATACGCCGTTTTACGAAAAGAATCTGCAAGAGGTAATCCGGCGCAATGTGCGCGCCGGGCGGCTGGTGTATTCTGCGGATCCCGAAGACCTGGCGCGCAAAGCGCAGGTGATATTTCTTGCGGAAGATTCCGCCGAAGGCCTGGAACAGATCGTATTGCGCCTGGCGCGGACAGCCGGCAGTTTCCAGGTCTTGTCGATCGTCACCCCGGTGAGCGTGGGATCGACTACGCTGATTGAAAAGGCCTTGAAAGAAAATGCGCTGCGCAGCCTGCTGGTATGCCAGCCCATGTTCTTCACCAACGGATGCGCGGTGGAAGACTTCAACTGGCCGGACCGGATTCTGCTCGGTACAGCTTCGGGTGAGGCGGTCTCGTCGCTCAAGCAGATTTTCCATCCGCTGGTGATGCGCGGCGTTCCCGTGCTGGTTACCAATTACGAGACAGCGGAACTGGCGCGCGAAGCGACGACCGCCTTTGTCGCAACCAAGATTTCGTTCATCAATGAGATTGCCAGCCTATGCGAGCACGTGAATGCCGATGCGGTCAGCCTGTCGCTGGCGCTGGGACTGGATAAGAAAATTGCTCCCCGCTGCCTGCAGCCGGGCGCGGGCATGGGTGGAATTTTCGCGCAAAGCGACATGGATTCGCTCACCGTGCTGGCGCGGGCAAACCATGTTGACCTTAAGGTCCTCAATGCCGCTCGCGATGTAAATCTGGACCTGGCCGACCGCCTGCTGAAGAAAATTTCGGGCGCGCTGGACACGGTGCAGAATAAGGATCTCGGCATTCTGGGACTGTCGTTCAAGCCGAACACGAACTCGGTGGCCGGATCGGCGTCGGTTCAACTCGTGCAGAACCTGCTGACCAAGGGAGCGCGCGTCCGAGCGTATGATCCGGTTGCGATTCCGAATGCGCGCCAGAAGCTCAATGGCACGGTGAAGTATTGCGAATCTGCCTACGGAGTCGCCGAGGGCGTCGATGCCCTGATCGTGGCCACGGGATGGCCGGAGTTCAGGTCGCTGGATTTCGCAAAAATTCGTCACCTGGTAAAGCGCCCGATTATTATCGACACGAAGAACCTGCTGGATTCGTCGCGGCTGAAAGCCATGGGGTTCCAGTACATGGGACTGGGGAGATAGGCTGGTCCAGGCTCTCGGCTCTCGGCTCTGGGCTTTCTGCTCTGGGCGTTAGGCTTTTCCGCTCTGGGCGTTAGGCTCTAAGCTCTCGGACTTCATCGATGAAATCTCCGTCGTTATCCATTCAATCTCTAACCGTTGCTTTCGTCCTGAATACCTCTCTCCAGACATTGAAATCTGTGTTTTCCGTGGAATCAGTTCTGTTATCCACACCGCGGCTCGATTTCTGATGCCAAAGCCCAGAGCGAGAGCCGAAAGCCGTTCTCCTTCGTAATTGCTATAATCGAAATCTGCGGTGGGAGTAGCTCAACTTGGTAGAGCATCGGACTGTGGCTCCGACGGTTGCGGGTTCGATTCCCGTCTCCCACCCCAATCCCAAAGAACCTTAGCTCACACTTTTGGTCAGTGACTGACTGATAGCCGCTGCTCAACCTTCGAGCTTGCGTTTCTGAGAGCATCATAAGACCGGGTCTCCACAGAGAAGGGCGCCCGTGGCGACATGATTCCCTACCTTCAATCGACTCCAATCTCGCTCAAGTTCCCATCTCCATTCGCATGGCAAGACGACGTAATCTCGAAAGGAGAGACTCGCAGGTACTCTTTTCACGCCTTCGTTCGCATGCTCTGCCTTTTACCAGGGGAATGTAGAAGGCTGGAAAAGAGGCACCGAGCAGCCCCAACGCTGCGCCCCACAAAGTCTGTGGCGCGATGATTTCCCCAACTGGTCGGTAGCGGACGATAAAGTAGGAGTCCATACAGACCAGAAAGAGAAGATCAGCGGAATCTTCATACTATTGCCGCTCCTGCCGCCCGCAAATTCATCCGATGATGGACTTCTGGAAACAAGTAGGACCGAGCAAACCGGTTTCAGGCTGGTAGCCCTGCCGCATGTTCGATCTCAGTGAGTTTGGGCAGCGCATTGACGGCTTTCTTCTTCGCATTTCACGTTGATTGGCGCCCGGGTCATCTCTCGATTTCGCCGAACCCGAATGTCGGGGACTCGGTTCGGCAGCAGACCCCGTACCGTTGCCAAAGTCGAAACCACGGGCTATGCGCCAGCATTTCGTCGTGCCTGCGATTGGCAGCGGAGATGTCGCTCGCGCTGAGCGGCCTGATATCCGGCGCTTCGAACATCTCCTGTAGTTGCTCGATTTCGTCAATGATGCGTTCAGCGTCCATGCGTCACAATATCTAACATGCATGTGGCAATCGTCAACGACCGGCATCTGCTGCTGTGTGCGAGCGGGAAAGTCGCTGCCGGCGGCGATCTGGGCGCCCTGTAACTATTCTTGGAACGTCACGCACACGCCGTTGGGGTCAATCGCGCCGAACTCTTTGGTGCCCCACGGTTTGGTCTGCAATAGACCATTGGGATGCACCTTGCCTCCGCGTTGCTGGTATTCGGCATACAGGGCCTCGATACCTTTGACGGCAAGCCGCACCATGGTCTGGTCGCCGACCTTCCGCGCCAGTTCCTTGTCATGCATTCCAGCAATGTGCAGGTGGGCTTCGCCGCGATTGATCCCCGCATAGGTCGGGGGAGTACTGTCGCGAAAGGTTTCCTTGAAGCCGCATACTTTCGTCCACCAATGCAAAGACTCTGTCGTGTCGGCGGCAGGCAGAACGGGGATAGCGCCTTTGATGATTGCTTCCATGCGTGAAGTATAAGACGAAACAGCCAACCTGGCAGCCGTGCAGCATGCTGTCGTTCGCGGAGCTTGTGGGATTTAGAGTCGCAGTTCTTTAAGTGCGCCAGTTGACAGCGGTGGTTCTTCTCCCGCAACGCTAGAATGTGGATCATGTTCAAAGTCGCTAGCTGGAATTTGAATTCCGTTCGCTCTCGGCTGACCCATGTCACGGCATGGCTGAAAGCTCGCGAACCGGATGTGATGTTGTTGCAGGAATTGAAGGGGACGGAGTTCCCGTTCGACGCCTTCAAGGCGCTCGGCTATGAAGGTGTCGCGGTAACGCAGAAAGCCTATAACGGGGTGGCGATTCTGTCCCGACATCCGATGAAGACGATTGCTAAGGCTCTCGTCGGAGACGATTCCGATAGTCATGCTCGGTTCTTGGAGGTAATCATCAGGGACGTCCGCATCGTCAATATTTATGCCCCCAATGGCAATCCGGTAGGGAGTGAGAAGTTTGCATACAAGTTAGCTTGGATGGATCGACTGACTCAGCAAATGATCAGATGGAAGCAGGACGATGTGCCGACCCTGATAGGCGGCGACTTCAACGTGATTCCTGAGGACATCGACTGTCACAAACCGTCTTCGTGGGAGCACGATGCTTTGTTTCAGCCGGAGCCGCGAGCCCGCTACCGTGCGATGTTGGGCATGGGCTATACGGATGCGTTCCGGTCGTTGCACGTGGGCGAAATTGGACATTTCACATTTTGGGATTACTTTCGGCAGGCGTTCCAAAACAATCGAGGCATACGAATCGATCACTTCCTGTTATCCCGAACGCTGGCAGATCGGCTGGAAAGCTGCGAAATCGATAAGGGGCCTCGGGGACAGGAAAAGCCCTCTGACCACACCCCCATAATCGTGACGCTATCGAATCTGCCATAATCCCCCCATGTGCGGGCGCTACCGCTTGCCGACCTGGCTCAAAAGCACGCAGTTGATGTGGTGTCGCTGCCGCTGGATTTCACTATGCCGCGCATGCATGCGCAACTCAACTTGCCTGAGTTCCCAGGGCCAGTCTTTTGAAAACCGCATAATCACCACCCCCGGGATAGGGCACCTTCGCCGTTATACTGTCTGTTGTCGAGCCACTGCTCGACGGAGGGGGGCATGTCGAGTCTGAAACAATTCCAATGCGAAATTTGCCGGATCGTCAGTGAAAATCCGATCCATTGGTTTGTGATCGAGTGCTCGGATCAGAAGCTCTCGGTAATCAAATGGGATTTGACCGCTGCTGCAAGTCCTTCTGCGCGTCACTTTTGTGGCGAGGCGCACGCCCAGACCTACATCAGCCGCTGGTTTGAATCTGTGTGCGTACCGCCCAGGCAGGTCTTGAATGCGATTAGAACCCAAGGGTCACTGTAAGAATAGTTCTGAGGTTCGTAGACCTGAGGCATTTACCCGCGTGTTGACTGTCCTATTTCCCGATTGCCATCTTCGGGGACATGGGGTAGCTTAGGCTTAACAATTGGGTTTTTAGTCTGAAAGTCAGCGACCCGCCATCAACCTCTCGGATTTCTGTGGGAATAAAAAGATCCTGGCCCAGTCACCAACATGTTTGGGAGGAGTCATGGAAATTCTCGTGAGAAACGCCCCTTGTCCCTGCGGTAGCGGCAGGAAATACAAACGTTGTCATGGGATGGAAGTGAGCAAGGCAGGTTTGCAGGAAAACGCAAGGATTATTCCGTTCGTCGTCTATCAGCCTTTCGCCCCCCATGGGATTTCCCCTTGGGTAGCGCAGGCGATGAAGAGAGCTTCCAGTCAGTAGCTTGGCGAGTCACAATGCTCGGTCGTCCTCTTCGCGTTCTCGGTTTTCCGGTGCTCACCTGCATGTGACGCTGGGATTGTCCTTCGCTAATTCAAGGCAAGCCGCATGCTGCTTCGCCCGTCGCGACGCGTCTCCCAGGCTCTCATCTGTCGAACTGGGCTGGGCTGCAGATTGTTTGGTAGGCCCCACTTCTTGTTTATATGCCGCTGGCGTCGGACTAGGAATTGCAGCTGCAGTCGGAGCTTGGGTACTCGCAGCGGGAGCCTTGTCGAGCATTGCCTGAAATGCCCCCATCTCCTCTGGTTGGTTCCAAATAAACTGACGAGTTTGCATTTGGCAGTCCTCGTCCGGATATTCCCAGACTGGCTGAACACTCACCTTTGTCGTGCCATTGAGTTCCACCAACGAGTAGAACCACACCTTCCTTGTGGTCATGCCTTTGCAAATACCCGTGATCGTTAGCATCGAATCCATGAAAGGCAGTTCCCCCGGAATCGAGAAGCGGAACTGGAGCTGACTGTCGGAATCGAGCGTGTAGCCTTGTCTGAGATTTGCCTGGACGATGAACCCTTTGAGTGTTTGGGCCGACGCTTTGCTGGTGAATACATAAGGCCCCGGCTGAGGCTTTGGTTTCTTATCCCGCGCCACCGCCAAGGTCGAGATTGCCAGAATTAGAATCAGTACTCGCTTCATACCTTCACCCATTGTGAACTCTACCGATATGACCTGCGGACTGCTAATTACCGGAGTCATCTCAGAGAATTTCCAATCCGGCAAACTGGCCTGCACATGCAGTTTGAAGGCTCTAGCGAAGGCTTTTCGCCAACCCCGGCCGTGCTCGCGCCTCCAGACAGGTACCCCGGGCTTCCTTGACTTGTGATACGCAGAAACCGACCCGAACCCTTTCGGGCAGCCCAAATCGCCGCAGAATCGCTCGCTGATGTTTTCAGCCCTAGCCTTAAGCGTCCGCAACCAAATGCGAAATATCTGAGCCGGAGAACCGCCGAGTGGGTTGAGCGGGACAGACTCAAGCTCATCTCTTTCCAGCTGCGAACCGCTTCTTTCTATCGCGCCTCTGCTCCTGCTCGGCTTGTGGGTTGCACTCCCTGCAAAGTAGCTGCGAACCGTTATGGACTCGACTGTTGCGACGGAACTTGGTCGGCTTGCTGCTTTCAGTTATCGTCGGTGAAGATGTGGCTGATTTTTGGTCAGTCGGTACCGCTGCTTCCAACTGTACTGTCATATCAAAGAGTCTAGTCCGCGGAGTTCCTGCCAGTCTGGTCAGTTCCGCTCAGTCCACTGCTGCGGAGAATTGAGGTCTGGGATGGCCGACGGGGAAACAAGCCAAAGCCGTCCTCGCCAAACTTACGACTGTCCTTTCTGAAACACGAAAAAGAATACCGTAACGGTAAGGGAACCAAACGCGTAAATCAGAGAGGAGAACAACAGCACCGGAGCCTCCACGCTCCGCAGAACATTAATCAGGGTGGAGACGAAATTCCACACCAGGAGAGCCGTCATTAGAAGCGTCCCCACGAAAGCCAGCAGCGCCGCGTTTTTGAGTGTCATGGTGGGAGTATGAACGCGGTGAGTGTCGGGCTGCAACTGCCCGATCACGAAGTCCACAAGAAACGGGCCGGCGCTTTCGGTTTTGAGACTACACTGAGGTACAATCGCTGCGGTAGCGGGTCGTTGTCAGACGAGCTACGGACGCGGATTCGGCAGGTTTCGGCTGGGGTCGGCCCTCACGTGAGGGTTGTGCAGAGAAGTAAACGTCCGCGCACACCACGAATTTCGGTCGTGGGAGCGGGGGCGGGTGGAGGGCGATAACCCCATAGCCCCGGTACTGACCATTGACTGATTATTAGCAATTACTGTGGTGGGTTAAAGCGTTTTTGGAGCGCACCGGCGCCCTGCAAGTTCTTGTCTTCAAGTTTTGCGGCGTTTTCGATTCCGGTCTCCCACCCCAAGTGAATTGGCCTCGATCCAGGCCTTCTGGCCGGTAGCGAATCAACCATCTGTACCCGCTCCATGGAACTTGCGAATGCCAGCCGTGTTGTTCTGCCCCGTGAAGGGGGGCGGCGGGAACACACCGGCGGGCGGGAGCACCAGTCACGGGATCATCGTCATGAAGAAGTTTCCACGACAAGGCGGTCGATACGCCGGAGGGCCGGGTAGTCGACAGAACGATCGCGGACCTCGCTCCTCGCGGGAACTTACCGTGCTCTACGAGGACGATGCCATCGTCGCTCTCAATAAGCCCGCCAAGCTTCTGGCCGTGCCTGCGGAGAACTCCGGTGCGCCATCCGCTCTGTCCCTTCTTTCCGCGGAGCTAAAACACAAGAGGCAACGGGCCTTTGTCGTACATCGCATCGATCGCTACACCTCCGGCATCCTGCTGTTTGCCAAAACCTGGCCGGATCGCGAGGCGCTGGTGCGGCAGTTTCTCGAGCATAGTCCGGTGAGGCAGTATCTCGCCGTCGTGCGCGGGCACCTTAAGGACAAGAATAAAGAGGGAACGCTCGTTCACCACTTCCGGCAGGAAGGAATGTTCCAGAAGTTGACCCGGGAGCGCGACCCGAAAGCGGCGCGAGCGGAACTTCGCTATTCGGTCGAGCGCCTTCTGCGCGGCGCTTCGCTGGTCCGGGTTTTGCTGGTGACCGGATTGCAGAATCAGATCCGGGTGCAGCTTTCGGCGCTCGGTCATCCAGTGATCGGGGACCGGAAGTATCATCCCGAGGAGGCGTCGGAGCGGCGGATTACGCGCGTCGCTCTCCATGCCGCGCACCTCGGATTTGCTCATCCACGGACAGGTGAGAACGTATCCATCGATTGCGAACCGCCCGCCGACTTTCAGTCCCTGCTTCAGGCCTTGAAGCTCCCATCGCGTCCGCGGCGGTGAAGTTCTGCAGAGTTAGCCCAACACGAAGCTGCCCGCGCTGCAGAAGACGCCTTCGGCCATGAGCAACGGCTTCCGCACGCGCATGTACATCTGTCCACCCGTCCTGGCGTGACCTGCCGCCAGTGTGGTTGCGGAGCTTCGCCCCGGAACCCCCACCACAAACCGCGCATCCCCAGGACTAATGATTCTCAAGCCCACCTGACATCGGCAGTCGAACCTCAGTGCCCACCCGTCGAATCGGCCGTCCCGTCCGACCACTTGGCGACCGGCACAAAGAATATCGTCAGCCGGTCCTCAGGGTCTTTGGCCCCAAAAATCGGAGAGCCTTTCAGTTCTGCGCCCCACGTCGCGGTGTCCGTCAGCGGGAGGAAAAACATCAGATGAGGATGCCAGTGCTGGCCACTATCCCCCAGGTACTGTTCCTTCGCCATCATGTAAGCCATTGAGCCAACTTCGGGCGTCGGCAATTCTTTCTTGTCGAGGCCGGCTTTTATGGCGGCGAACATTTGCGCCTTGGATTGTCCGGCTAATATGACGTCGGTCTTCTTGATCGTGAGTGGAAGATAGGATCGCGCTGCGGGCGGATTGAGGCATATGGGACCACGCAGCTTGGGATTCCAGAAATTAGGATCGTCGATTGGGGCCGTCCATGAACGTTCAACCAGGCACACGAAACCATTCTTGCCCTTGACCGCGGTCTCGTAACCATGCCGCCCCATGACCAGGATCTCGGCATCGTGCGAAATCGATTCCGGAGCCGCGCTCCGCGCCAGCGTGACCTCGGCATTTCTGTCCTCCATCAGATATTGTTCCAGGGGAGCCATCTTTGGATAAGCGGTTTCGGTTTTCTGTGCTGCTGCGTGCCACGCTGCGCTCAGCAGCACGACCAATGCGAAGCTTCTGGTTTTGGTGGTTTTGATCATGTGCCGCCTCATCAATTTCTCTGCCACAAGATCGTTGCTGCCAAGAGATACGCCAGTATAAGAAATTCCGCACGGTTTGGCCCGAGCCTTCACGACCGCCGGCAACCCATCTACAATGATTCTTCCATGCCCTTCCACTTCGAGCGAAAGCCATCCCTCGTGGCCTACGTAACCTGCGGCGACCCCGACATCGCGACCACCCGCGAAGTCATTCTTGCCGCCATTGACGCCGGTGCCAGCACCATCGAGCTAGGGGTCCCCTTCAGCGACCCTCTCGCCGACGGCCCCGTCATCCAGCGCGCCAGCGAGCGCGCCCTCAAGCATGGAACCACCCTCGAACACGTTCTAAAACTCGCCGCCGAAATCCGCGAGCATTCCCAATCCGCCGGACTCGTCGTGTTCTCCTATCTCAACCCGATCCTGCGCATGGGGCTCGGCAAGTTCTGCCACGTCGCGCGCGCGGCCGGAATCGACGGCGTTCTGATCACGGATCTTCCCATCGAAGAGTCGGACGATTACCTGCGCGAGGCGCGCAGGAACGATCTCGCCACCATCTTCCTTGCCGCGCCTACAAGCACCGATCAGCGCTTGAAGCAGATCGCGGACGTCTCCACCGGGTTCATCTACGCGATCTCACGCACGGGGGTCACGGGCGAGCGGCAGCAGATGTCCGGCGATGCTGAAACTCTGGTCAAGCGCATCCGGCGGTTCTCCAGGCTGCCAGTAGCCG
>Ga0181519_10005223_pt1 | contig 10409 bp, 6 predicted proteins | sample PEATcosm2014_Bin_26_FD_121102 | JGI IMG/M metagenome (GOLD analysis project Ga0181519, IMG submission 121102) | Peatland microbial communities from MTU Mesocosm Facility, Houghton, MI, USA - PEATcosm2014_Bin02_10_metaG | ecosystem: Environmental > Terrestrial > Soil > Wetlands > Peat | place...
CACGATAGCCAATGCCGGCGTTGTGAATCACCGCATCGAATCGTCCAAGCTCGTTTGCCTGCTTCGCGACCTCCCGCATGGTGGTGACGCTGGAGAGGTCGCCCACAACCACCGCCTCTGCCGTGGGCAACGATGAGCGCGTGTCCTGCGCACGCCGGGCATTCCGCGCATGGAGGACGACACCATGTCCGTCTGCCGTCAGTAGGCGTGCCGCCATCAGCCCAAGACCGTCCGACGAACCAGTTATGAAAATGCGAGCCATCTCATTTCTTTCTGGTCGGTTCCAAAATCATACGAGGCCATCGAGTCCGACTGGCAATTGCGTATTCGCCTGCCCATTGCATGGCGCACGGCATTCGCGATGGCAGTCGCCTCGCCGCGCTGCAGATCCGCACATAGTATGGCAGATCGCCGCTTGCGAGCTACGCGGTAAGGATTTTATCCGGCGTTATTGGCAAATCACGGATGCGGACGCCTATCGCGTCATGGACCGCGTTGGCGACGGCCGCGGCGACGCCGGTCGCCCCGAGCTCTCCGATGCCTTTGGCTCCAAGCGGTCCGGCATTCGCATCAAATTCGCCGACGAATCCAATGTCGATTTCGGGCGGGATGTCCGCGTTCACCGGGAGGAGGACGCCCGCCAGGTCCTTCGCGAGCCAACGGCCAAGCGACGGCTCGAAGTGGCTTCCCTCCATCGCAGCCATGCCCCAGCCCCAGACAATGCCGCCAATCATCTGGGAACGAGCAGTCGTAGGGTTGATGATACGGCCGGCGCTGTACACACCGGTGGCACGGCGCAGGCGCAACAGACCCAGTTCCTGATCGACGCCAACTTCGACGAAGATCGCCCCAAACGTCCGGGCGGGAAATTCCGGTGCGCCCATGTCGACGGGCGCGCCGCCGGGCAGATCGAATGCGCCGTCGGAAACGAGTTCCGACGCTCCGGTCTCGCCGACTACCTCCTGGATAGAGCGGGACTCCCTGCCGTGAATGATCCGACCGTCCCGCATGGTGATCTCGTCCGCTGGCCAACCGGCGAGGCGGGCGAGCTTGGCGCGCACGCGCTGCGCCGCCTGCTGGACTGCCGCGCCCGTGCTGATCGTGGTCCCCGACCCATAGGTCGGGCCGGAGTAGGGCAAGTTGGTGTCGCCCGCGACCGCCAGAACTCGTTTCGGGTCGAGTCCCAGAACTTCCGCCGCCACCTGCGGGAAGATAGTGGCCGCACCAGTGCCAATGTCGCAGAAGCTCGACTCGATCTGGGCAGTCCCGTCCGACTTCAAACGAACGCGCGCGGTCGAATGGAAGCGTGCTTGACCCTGACTGCAATCCGCCATGCCGCAACCGATCCGCCAGTGGCCGTCCCGGGACCCACCGTTCGGTCGGGTTCGCCAGCCAAAGCGCCGTGCGCCCTCCTCATAGGCGTCCCGGAGCTTCTTCGACGACCACGGTTTGCCGCTTTCCGGATCGGCTTCCGCATAATTGATCAGCCGCAGGTCGAGTGGGTCGATGTCTAGCGCCTGCGCGAGTTCGTCCATCGCGGAGCCGAGTGCCCAAGAACCTGGCCCGTCCCAGGGTGAGCGCATGAAGGTCGGCAGGGTCATGTTGCCCCGACGAATCCGCTGACTGGTCGTGATATTGTCGCAGGCATAGAAGGAGCGGCCCGGAACCGCCCCGAACTCGACATAGTCGTCAGTGAGCCCAGTGACATTGGTGGCAATGTGACTGATAGCAAGCAGCTTGCCATCGCCGTCGGCACCAAGGCGCACGTCTTGCGTCATTTGCGGCTGCGGTCCGACCATCCCATACATATGCTGGCGAGTGAGCACGAGCTTCACCGGCCGTGCGACCACCTTCGCGGCCATCGCCGCCAGGATTTCATGCGGCCAGACGAAGGCCTTGGCGCCGAAACCACCCCCGGTATGCGGAGAGACGACCCGCACCTGAGCAGAATCCATGCCGAATGCCGCCGCCAAGACGTTCTGCACGGCAGGAAGATGCTGGACCGAATCGTAGACTTTGAGTCTGCCCCCAGTCCAGGCCGCGAGGATCGCTGACGGCTCCATCGGGTTGGCGTGGCGCGACGGCTGAGTGTATTCCGCGCCAGCCTTTACGGGCGCGGCGGCAATGGCCGCGGCGGCGTCGCCCTTGTTGAAGTCAAGCGCATTCGCCATCGAATAGTTGCCCTTCCTCGGGTCGGCGAGCTCGGCCGATGCTCTTTCGGGGACAACGAACGCAGCGCGCTCATAGGCGACCCGCACCGCCTGGACGCCGGCTTCCGCCGCTTCCATGGTCTCCGCCAGCACGATCGCCACCGGCTGCCCCTCATGAACAATCTCGTTGGTCTGCATCGGCATGAAGCGGGTTGCAAGGGGCGGCACGGTGATCTTGTCAAGACTGGCATGGACCCGCGGCATCTCTGCTGCTGTGAGCACCTGCACGACCCCCGGCATGGCGAGCGCCGCTTCTGCGTCGATTGCGGTCACGCGGCCCGCCGGAATGGCAGCCCCCACGAAGACGGCGTAGAGCTGCCCGGTTTCGTTCTGATCGCCGGCGTAGCGTGCGGCGCCGGTTACCTTGGCGGGGCCGTCGGCACGGGTGATCGGTCGCCCGAGATTGCTCATCATCCCTTCACGGCGAGTTCGATCGCGCGGAGCGCGGCGTTGCGCGCCAACTTGATCTTGTAGACATTGGACGAGAGCGGTCGGGCATCCGCGAAGCCTGCATCAACGGCCGCTTCGATCGCCGAGGAGCCAAGCTTCAGGCCGACCAGGCGCCTCTCCGTCTCCTCAAGGCGCCACGGGCGCATCGCGACCGAACCGAGCGCGATCCGCGCCCGCCGGATCACATCGCCTTCGAGATCCAGGGCAACCGCCGCCGAAACGGTGGCGTACTCGTAGCTCTCCCGCTCGCGGATTTTGAGGTAAGCGGACTTTGGAGCCGGATTTCCAATCTCGATCCCGACGATAATTTCTCCGTGACGCAAAACGTTATGCGCGGTCGGATCCTTGCTCGGCAGCACATTGAAGCTGCGCGCGGGAATTCGCCGGCCGCCGTTCTTGTGCTCGGTAATGTACACGGCGTCGAGGACGGCGAGCGCAACGGGCGGATCGGCGGGATGAACCGCCACGCAGTGCTTCGTCCAGCCGAAAATCGCATGCTTTTCGTTGAAGCCGTGGAGCGCCGCGCATCCCGAGCCCGGCACGCGCTTATTGCACGGCGTTGGCTCGTCGGCGCGGAAATAGGGGCAGCGTACGAGCTGCAGCGGATTGCCGCCGACGGTCGCAAGATTACGGATCTGCGCCGAGGCCGATTTGAGAATCGCCTCCGACAGGACCGGATAGGCGTCGCGGATGATGGGGTGCTGGGCGGCGTCGTTCAGCTTGGTCAACGCGCCGATGCGGACGCCGCCATTCGCCAAGGCTTCGATGCCCTCCATGCCGGGGATGCGAGTGATGTCGACGATTCGCGCCGGTTCGCCGATGCCAATTCGGATCCAGTTGAGAAGCTCGGTGCCACCAGCCAGAACCATCGTTTCTGGCAGGCGGGCGAGAGCGACTGCGTCGGCACGCGATGTTGCCCGAACATAGCCGAAATCACGCATCACGCTTGCTCCCTTGCAGCGGCTGCAACGGCGGCCGCGATCTGCGGATAGGCGGAGCACCGACAGATATTGCCGCTCATCCACTCGCGGATTTCCGCATTTGAACCGGTGTGGCCCTCGGCGATGCAGCCCAGCGCAGACATGATTTGACCGCAGGTGCAGAACCCGCACTGGAACGCATCGTGCTCGATGAACGCTCGCTGGACGGGATGCAGTTCGCCGGCATCAGCAAGGCCCTCGATCGTGGTGATCTTGCGGCCATCCGCTGCGGCGGCGAGCACGAGGCAGGCGTTCACGCGCCGGCCATCCATCAATACCGTGCAAGCGCCGCATTCGCCCCGATTGCAACCCTTCTTGGTCCCTGTTAGCTGCAGCCGTTCCCGCAGCAGGTCGAGCACTGTGACTCGAGCCTCCAGCGCGAGCTGATGGGAAACGCCATTAACATCAATGTGAACAGTTGGCGTCGCCTGAAAGCGTTCCGATAGCGGTCGCTCAGTTTCGCCGGCCCCGGCATGCCTCAGAGTGGCTGCACCTGCTGCCGCGATTGCGCCGCCGCGAACAAACTGTCGACGGGAGATTCTGTTGTCTTCCTCAGGCATCGTTGATTCCGATCTGGAAAAGGCGAGGGATTTGCCGATCCCGTAGGGGGACTTTAAAGGCCGAGGTCGGACAGGCTGGCGTGATCAGCTGGCCGTGGCCCCGAACGATCCCAAAAAAACTTCCGATCCGACTCTTTGATCGGAAGATCGTTGATACAGGCAAATCGCCGTTGCATCAGGCCATTGGCGGCAAAATCCCAGTTCTCGTTCCCGTAGGAACGGAACCAGTTCTGCGAGTCGTCGTGCCACTCATAGGCGAAACGGACGGCGATCCTGTTCTCTGTGAACGCCCAGAGTTCCTTGATGAGCCGATAATCGATCTCCTTGGCCCATTTACGCGTCAAGAGTTCGATGATGGCCGGCCGTCCTTGTGCAAATTCGGCGCGATTTCGCCAGCAGCTATCCGGCGTGTAGACGAGCGATACCCGACGTGGATCACAGGAGTTCCAACCGTCTTCCGCTCCCCTGACCTTCAACGTAGCGGTTTCACGGGTGAATGGAGGCAACGGTGGGCGGCTCTCAGTCATGTGCGGTCTCCTTGGATTCGATATCCTCGCGGTTACGCTAAAGCTCGCCATGAGAATCGTCCACCCTACCTTGGGAGGGTACGGCACACAGCCGATCCCATGCTCATACATTCGGCTTTGGTGGTGAAGGCGTCGAACAGCCTCGGCCCCGTCTCCTAGGGTTGGCATCAAACCTGCAGCGGTTCACCCGTGGCAACCAAAAGCATCGATCGTGCCCACGCGATCAAAGCGAATTCGGCTGATCCGCCACATCAGTGGCAAGGTTTTGCCGCCCGTTCACGACCGGCGGCAATGGATTGCCGCTGCGTCGGCAGAGTGAGATAAGAGGCAAAGTCAATTCGAGGTATAACATGTCACTAGCAATCGGTTCGGCTTCCGTCGCGGCAATGGCCGCAGCCAGCGCCCCAGGTGTCAATCCCAACACCATCCCCAACTCATTCGGGGCTGCGATTCAAATGCCCGTCGGGGCGAACCCAGAGATATTCAACGGTCTGCTGCAATCGCTGCAGCAGGCACTCGGCAATTTGAAAATCGCCACGACCAGCGATACAGCACCTCATAACGGAATGGAGACCGCTGCCGCCGGCACCGTCGGCGTGCCAACATCCGTCACCGCGCCGGGTCCCAACGGCTCGACCCTCACTGAAGCGGGCTATGTCAGTCCGGTTCTCCTGCAGGGATTTTCAAATTCCTTGTTCGAGGCGCTCCAAGCCTCGGGCTTGGGTGGCGGCGACGCGACGGTCACGCCCGCCGCGGCCGGATCGTCGGCCGCAGCGATAAACACGGGCTACCAAAGCGCCCTCGCCTCTTCGCTGCAATCCTTGATTCAGCAATTGCGATCAAATGGCACCGGCAGCGCCGCGACGAGCACGCTGGAGACCTCGTTCGACAACATGATGCAGGGATCCGGCATCGCCGTCACCAACGGCTCCACGAGCAGCAATGGAACTCCTCAACCATCGAGTTTGCAGATTTTCCTCAATAGTCTGTTGGCGAATTCGCAAAGCGGCGCCACCAGTTCAACCGGAATGAACGTCAACACGAGCGTGTGACCTAAATTTAGACAAGTGGACCTATGACCTGCAGATCAGCCGGCGCGCCTGCTCGATTGATTCTAACCCTTCCTTCATCCCTGCGGCGATGCGGTCACCGAGGCCTTTGTCGACCTTACCCCAATACTCGAGCGCCCGAGTCAGCACTGGCTTGGAAACCCCGCCCTTGAGGTGACCGACGATGTTGTCCACCAGGCGTGTGCGCCCATCGTCATCGAGCACGTGACGCACCATGGTGCCGGCCTGGCCGAAGTCGTCGTCTTCGGCACGCAGGGTGTACGCCTTACGCACCATGTCGCCGTCGGCGTGCCAGAGCCCCGCCTCGTCGGTGCGCGTCGGGTCGGCCTTGGGGCCGCCGTAGGAGTTCGGTGCGTACACCGGGTCGGACACGTTCTCCACCCGCATTGCTCCGTCCTTGCTGTAGCTGTGGACGGGCGATTTCGGTCGGTTCACCGGAATCTGCTTGTAGTTGACGCCGAGCCGGGCGCGGTGCGCGTCGGAGTAGGAGAAGCCGCGCGCGAGCAGCATCTTGTCCGGACTCAGCCCGATACCGGGAACCAGGTTGTTCGGCTCGAATGCGGCCTGCTCGATCTCGGTGTGGAAATCGGTGACGTTGCGATCCAGCGTCAACTTGCCGACTTCGATCAGCGGGTAATCTTTGTGCGGCCAGACTTTGGTCAAGTCAAACGGGTTGAAACGATAGGTCTTGGCGTCCTCGAACGGCATGATCTGCATCTTCAGCGTCCAGCTCGGGAAGTCACCGTTCTTGATCGACTCAAACAGATCGCGCCGGTGGCAGTCGGCGTCCTCGCCGGCCAGACGATCAGCCTCGGCCTGGGTCAGACACTTGACCCCCTGGTCGGTCTTGAAGTGGTATTTCACCCAAAACTTCGCGCCCTGGGCGTTGACCCACATATAGGTGTGGCTGGAGTAGCCGTTCATATGGCGCCAGGTTTTCGGGATGCCCCGATCGCCCATCAGGTAGGTAACCTGGTGCGCCGACTCCGGCGACAGCGTCCAGAAGTCCCACTGCATGTCGTGGTCGCGAAGGCCGTTGTCCGCGCGGCGCTTCTGCGAGCGGATGAAATGCTGGAACTTCAGCGGATCCCGCATGAAAAAGACCGGTGTGTTGTTGCCCACCATATCGTAGTTGCCCTCGGTGGTGTAGAACTTCAGCGAGAAGCCGCGCGGGTCGCGCCAGGTGTCCGGACTGCCACGCTCGCCGGCTACCGTCGAGAAGCGGATCAGGATATCGGTCTTGGCGCCCGGCTGGAACACCGCGGCCTTGGTATAGGCGCTGACGTCTTTGGTGACCTCGAAGTGACCGAAGGCGCCACCGCCCTTGGCGTGCGGCTGACGCTCCGGGATGCGTTCGCGGTTGAAGTTCGCCATCTGCTCGATCAGGTAATGATCGTTCAGGACAATTGGACCATCCGCACCGATGGTGAGTGAATGCTCGTCGCTGGCCACCAGCGCGCCGCCATCGGTCGTGGTGGGTTTTGTCGGTTTAACGGTCATTGGTTGCTCCTTCTATCGGCGGAAGTGGTTACAGGTCCGGCACACACCCATTCAAACTGGATCGGATGGGTCCCGAGCGCCTCGCGGGGCGAGACTTTCGTGACTCGCAGACAAAGCGCATTGCCGATCAGTTTGGATTCGATGCCCTGGCGGTTACGCTAAGACTCGCCATGAGAGTCGTCCATCCCACCTTGGGAGGGTACGGAATCGCCCGCGCGCCGCGCCGGCACGGTAAATTGAAAGACGCTCCCATGGGGCGGATTCGCCGACGCCCAAAGCGCCCCTCCATGAGCCTCGATGATGGAGCGGCACACAGCCAATCCCATGCCCATTCCTTCGGCTTTGGTGGTGAAGAAGGGATCGAACAGCCGGCTCATTTTGTCGGGTTCGAGTCCGGTTCCGGTATCGCTGACGGCTACCAGCACATCGCCAGACTGATTTCCTTGCGAGCGGACTTGCAACAGCCGCGGCCGCCCCTCGATGGTGTTCATCGCTTCGATGCCATTCATGATGAGATTAAGGATCACCTGCTGCAGCTGCACCCGGTCCCCCATGACCCGGCCGATATCCGCGGAGAGCCGGGTCTCGAGCACGACATTGCGCCGGTGGAATTCACTGCCGAGCAGCGCGAGGATTTCACCGACCGCCTCGTTGATGTCCAGAGGCGCCATCGTCGGCTTGGATTTCTTGGCCATGGCCCGAATGCTGTTGATGATGCCGCCGGCCCTATGACCGTTTCGTGCAATCCGTTCCGCGGCCTGGCGTGCTTCATCGAGATCGGGGGTTGACCTCGCGAGCCAGGACACGCAGGCATCCGCGCTTGCCACGACTGCCATGAGCGGCTGGTTCACTTCGTGTGCGATCATCGTCGTCAGCTCGCCCATCATCGCCAGGCGCGCTGCGCGCGCGAGTTCCGCCTGCACGTCGCGCAGCTCCACTTCTCGTCGCTTGCGCTCGCTTACGTCCATGGTCGTACCGATGTAACCGTTGACGGGCTCGGAGTCGCTCACGATGGGGCGGCCGACCGTATGCAGGTGCTTGACCACTCCATCGGGGATCGATATGCGAAAATCAAACTCGAAACCGATAGAATTGCCAACCGCGAATCGCAGGGTCTGCCGAACGAAGGGTTGATCCTCCGGATGGACCTGTCCCAAGAACATTTCCAAGGTCGGTACGGGAACATCCTGGGGCTTCCAGCCGAAGATCAAATAGCTCTCTTCGGACCACACCAGTCGACCACTCGGCACGTTCCAGCTCCAACTCCCGGTGTGGCTAATTCTCTGGCCTTCCGCGAGGAACGCCTCGCTGCGCTGCAGATCAGAATAGAGCCGCGCATTCTCCAATGAAATCGCCGCTTGCGCAGCCAACAATTCCAACACCGCGACACGAGCGGGCGTAAAGGCGCGCGCCACCAGATTGTTCTCGAGGTACAGAACGCCGACGAGTTTGGCTTGACTGATGATCGGCAGGCACAGAAGCGATTTCGGGCGACGCTGCTGCACGTATCGATCTTCGGACAACAGGCTGCTCGCAGCCGCGTCATCCAGCGTCAAGCTCTCTTGGGTCCGGATAACGTAGTGCAATGCTGATTCCGGGAAGTCGCGCACCGAAGCGCGCGATTCCAGCAACGAGACATTGACGCCGTTGCGATCGGTGTTGGCTTCGGCCGCAATCCCTGCCTCACCTCCTCGGAGCAGGAAGAGAATACCTCGCTCGGCACCGGCATGCTCGACGACGATGCGCATAAGCGTCGTGATCAATGAGCCGAGCACCATCTCTCGCGAAAGGGCTTGCGCAGCCTTGAACATCGTTCCGATATCCAACTGTCCGGGAAATGCGCCGAAGACGGCATTACCATCGAACGCCGGCGGAGGCTCGGCCAAACGCGGATGCACCTGCTCAAGCTGTCGCACCTTGCCGGCGGCGCCCCAGCGGAGATAGCAGTGGCGCGCATTTCCAAGATAAGCAGTGGCCATCATCTCGAAGCCGCGATCGGCCTGGAAGCGCGCGGCGCATTCACTGGCGATAGCCTCGTTATGAAGGAAGCCGGCTGCCCGCGCTAATCGGATGGCATCCTCGTAGGATCGCTCGGCGTCCAGCTCGCGCCCTTCGAGACGGGCGATCTCGGCACCTGTCAACGCCAGCCGGTTGGCGAAATTATCCGGACAACGCTCCGCCCAAATCTCGATCTGCCGGTAATGCGCGTGCAGCGCGTCGAGATGCGCCTGGCGGCGACCCTCAGACGCTGTGCCGCAGGCCGCGGCATGCGCAAGTGCGGCGTAGAACTCATAATCCGCCATCTCCAGATAGGAGCGAGACGCCCAGCACAGGGCCTTCGCCCTTTCCGCGGCGTCAACTGCGGCATCGTGGTTGCCCACCAGCACATCGAGCTGCGTCCGTGCCGTCCAGTAGGAAAACGCCGCCAACGGCCAGAGGGGCACGCTGGCTTGATGGAGTTCAGACCAGCAAGCGTCCCACTCGCCTTCCGGCGCCGCGGCGCGCGGCTGGCCAAGGCCGAGGAGAGAACGGACCAGCATGCACTGCACATCGATCGCATCAGCCGCGAGCCCGAACCTGACCCGTCTGGCAAAGGTGAGCCCATCCGCCGCGGCCTGCCGGACATCCTCGAGCCGCTCCCCACAGAACAGAAGATCGGAGACGATCGCACGGCGTGAAAACGCTGCGAAACCGAGGTCGCCCGCCTTTTGCGCAACCTCAAAGGCGCGGTGAAGCACCGGTCGGGCCTCGCGCGCCGGCTTCTCCCAAGGGAGGACGACCGCCGCGAAACACATATCGACGCGTGCCTTGAGGCCGAGCCGTCCATGGCGCTCGGCCAGATCGAATCCGAGTTTGGCGAAGCGAAACCCGGCGGCATAGTCGCCATAGTGAATGGCGACGGCGCCGTACATGCCGACAAACGCGAGGCAGGACATGTCGCACAGCCCGTATTCCAGACTCAGCGCGGCCGCTCGCAATATCAGCATATCGTTGAGGTTGACGTCCGTGAAGGACGCCGCGGCAAGCAGGTCGGCCAGAACACTCATGGTCGCGCGGGTGTCCACGTCTGTCATTAAGGGGAGTGCTTCGGCTGCCTCGCCCCCATGCCGGG
>Ga0181519_10005224_pt1 | contig 10409 bp, 8 predicted proteins | sample PEATcosm2014_Bin_26_FD_121102 | JGI IMG/M metagenome (GOLD analysis project Ga0181519, IMG submission 121102) | Peatland microbial communities from MTU Mesocosm Facility, Houghton, MI, USA - PEATcosm2014_Bin02_10_metaG | ecosystem: Environmental > Terrestrial > Soil > Wetlands > Peat | place...
CAGATCCAATGAATAAGGACGGCCCATAGATGCTGGCCTCCATCCCAGCCAGCATCTTGAATCGAACTTTCGCTCGCGCCGGAATCCTAAATCCGCGTCAACTTCAACCTATCATGCTCTAGTTTACGACCCAGTCTGTTGCTCGGCCAGCAGCTCTAGCCCACGGGTCTTGACAATTGCATATAAACCGACATCGATCGCGCCGGCGCGGAACCCGCCTTCGCAATATTGCAAATAATAGTTCCATCTCCGCCGAAATCGTTCGTCGAAGCCCTGGCGCCTCAACTGGTCCCACGCCAATTCAAACCGGCGGTGCCATTCCGCCAAGGTTGCGGCGTAGCTTTGGCCAAAGTGCTCCACGCTTACCAATGTTAGGCCGGCGCGCGCGATCTCGCGGCGCATGATCTCAACTGTTGGCAGCATGCCACCGGGAAAAACGTGGTGTTGGATGAAGTCGGGGCGGCGCAGGTAGGAATCAAAGCGATCTTCCGCGATGCTAATCACTTGCAGGACGGCGCGGCCGCCCGGCGCCAGGCAGGCGTGGATCCGGGCGAAGAAATCCTGCCAGTACGCAGCGCCGACCGCCTCTAGCATTTCGATAGCGACGATGCGGTCATAGATGCCGTATTCGTCACGATAATCGCGCAGCACGATGTCGGCAGGCAGGCGCGCCAGGCGCGCGGCGGCATATTCCTGTTGCGCGGGCGACAGCGTGATGCCGCGGACGACGGCGCCGACATCGCGCGCGAGGCGCTCCGCCAGCCCGCCCCAGCCGCAGCCGATTTCCAATACGCGCGTGCCGCGCCTTATTTCTAGCAATTGCAGTACGCGGTCCTGCTTGGCGCGCTGTGCCGCTTCCAGCGCAAGATCTGGTGCCGCGAACAGCGCCGAGGAATATGTCATTCCGGAATCTAGCCACGCAGCGTAAAAATCGTTACCAAGGTCGTAATGCGCCTCGATGTTACGCCGCGCCCGCCGCTTGGTGTTGTCGCGCAACGCATGCTTGCGGCGGCGCATGATCCGCGAGATGAAGGTACCGTTGCCGTGGGTTTCCGCGACCGCCCGGTTGCGCGCCGCGAGTTCGATCAAGCTGGCGAGGTCAGGACTGTCCCAGTCGCTGTCGAGATAGGCTTCGGCGAATCCCAGGTCGCCGCCGAGCAGCAGACGCCACAAAGCGCGCCAGCGGTGCAGGATGAGTTCCGCATGCGGACCTGGGCCGGCGCCGGGGTTGGCCACGCGGATGCCTTCGGGCGTGCGCACAGTCAGGCTGCCGCTCTCGAGCCGCGCGGAAATCAGTTGGCGGAGTACCCATGCCGCGGCGCCGGCGCGCCAGCCTGCCGGGTGCCAAGGATGGTTCTGCCGCGTGCTCATGGCACAGCCGTCACGGGCGAGGCGGGCGCGGGTGGAGTCGGTTGAAGTTTGAGGCCCTTCCACCAGAGCCTGAGCGCTTGCCAATGAATTCCCGCGAGCACGTGCAACCCGAGCAGCGGCATGCGGAGCGCCGCGCGCGCGAGCGCCGCATCGCTCCAGGCCACACGGCGTCCCGTGAACGAGGCGCTGAGCAGGATACCCTGCGCGTCCGAGGCCGAAATGAACACCGCCGCGGCGCGGCCGGGGGGCAGCACGCGGAAGCGGTAGCGCAGGTCCATCGGCATGAACGGCGACACATGAAAGGCCTTTGCGCATTCCTGGATCACCGGCCCGCTGCCTGGCGGAATTTTCAGCAAATAGCCGTGCCGTTGCCCAAAAGTATTGTTCACCTCATACAGCATGGCCTGCAGCCGGCCATCGGGCGCGTGACAGAAATACAGGGTGAGCGGATTGAACGCGTGGCCCAGCACGCGCGGCATACAGAGTATTTCGAGCTTGCCCCCTGTTGGCAAGCCGCACGCGGACAGATGGTGCTCCACCCAGGCGCGCAGGCCGCCTGGCGTTCCGTCGCCGTGGTCGCGCTGGTGAAAACTCAAGAGCCCAGGTCCGTCGAAGCCGAACAGGCGGGAGCGACGGGCGAGCGCCGGTGCTTCATCCAGGTCCAGCGCGACCATGAAGATGCGATATTCTAGCAAATGCGTAACCGGGCGCAGCCGTTTGTGGATAATGGTACCGTGGTACAGCGCGGTGCTCATGCCGGCACCGCGAGCATCGCATCGGCTGGAATGTGCAGCCTGGCGGATTCGCCGGGCACGCTCCATGGCCGCCGCACGCCGCCGATGGCTTCGGCGACGGCCAGGCCGGCCTGAAGACCGTCCTCGTGGAAGCCGGCGCCGAGATAGGCACCGCAGAAAAATGTGCGGCGCCTGCCTTGCAGCGACCAGATTTTTTTCTGCGCCGCCAGGCTTGCGGTGTCGAATACCGGATGGGTGAAATGATGCTCCGCGAACACCAGCCCGGGTGCCGGTTCACGGCGCGGATTGAGGGTGAGGAACAGGTTCGGTTGCGGCAGGTTTTGCAAACGGTTCATCCAGTAGGTGACGCAGGGCGGCTCGGTGGGATCGGCGGACGTCGCGAGAAAATTCCAACTGCTCCACATGGCGCGGCGTCGTGGCATCAGCGCGGTGTCGCCGTGCAGCACGGCGCGGTTCTCCAAGCCGTGGAAGGCACCGAGGATCTCCTGTTCCTCTGCGTCCTTGTCCGCGATCATCGAAAAAGCTTCGTCGCCGTGGCTGGCGATCACGACGTGATCGAAGCTGCGCACATCGCCGAACGCATCGCGGAGCGTAACACGGTCGGCGGCGCGGCTGATGGAAACGATTTCACGTCCGGTTTCGACGCGGCCGGAGAAATCGGCGAGCAGGCGCCACACATATTCGCGCGATCCGCCGGTAACCGTGCGCCATTCCGGCCTGTCGCGCAGGCGCAACAAGCCATGGTTGTCGCAAAAGCGCAGGAAGGCGGCGGCGGGCTGCGCCCGTGCCGAATCTGGTGGGCAGGACCAGATGGCGGCGGCCATCGGCAACAAATGATCTCTCTGGAAGGCGGCCGGAAACGCGTTCCGGTCCAGCCAGGCGCCGAGGGTTTCGCTTTCGCCGGGTTGGGCGCCCGGCGCCTTGCGGTACAGTCGCAGCAGCGCCGACAGCATCGCCCAGAAGCGCGGGCGGACCAGGTTGCGGCGCTGCGCGAACAGGGAAGCCAAATCGTGGCCGCCATATTCGAATGCACCGTTATCGACGGAAATGCCGAGCGACATGCAGCTTGGCTGCGTTGGGACAGAGAGATGGCGGAACAGGGCGGTCAGGTTCGGATAGGTGCGTTCGTTGTAGACGATAAAGCCAATATCGACCGCGGCGGGGCCGCCGGCCCGTTGCAGTTCGACGGTGCAACTGTGGCCGCCGACGCGGTGCGCCGCCTCAAAGACGGTCACGCGGTGGGCGCGGCCGAGCAGCCAGGCGCAGGACAGGCCGGTGATGCCGCTGCCTACCACCGCGATGTTCAACCCTTGCCCGTGCATCACGCCGCATTCTTTCACGCTGCCGATCCTACGTTACGCATGGGAACCGCGCTTGGATGCGCGAGAAGGTGGCGGGCCGGGTTGATCTATTTGCGATGGCGCACCCCAGCCGAATCGGCGGCATAGTGGTCGGACAATGAAAGGCGCCGCATGAGTTTTCTCTGTACCGCGGTGATCGCCGCCGTTTGGCTGAGTGCGGCGATGACCGGCGCATGGCTGGCGCAGTGCGTGACGCACAATTGCGGCTGGGTGGACGCGATCTGGTCCGGCGCGACGGGATTTGGCGCCGCTTTCTGCGCGCTGCTGCCGGCCCCGGGCGCGGCGTCGGCGGGACCGCGCGCCTGGCTCGCCGCCGCCATGGCCGCTGTGTGGGGGCTGCGTCTCGCCTGGCATATCGCGCGGCGTACCGCCGGCGGTGGCGCGGAGGATGCGCGTTACGCCGACTTCCGCCGCGAGTGGGGTGCCGCGTTCGAACCACGCCTGTTCGGCCTGCTGATGGTTCAGGCGGCGTGCGCCTGGGTGCTGGTGGTCTCGGTTCTGCTGGCGGCGCGCAACCCGGCGCCGTCGCTGCGCGCGGCCGATCTGGCCGGCGTGCTGCTGTTGGTGGGCTCCGTCTTGGGCGAAGCGCGGGCCGATGCGCAATTGCGGCGCTTTCGCGCCGAAAAAAGCGGCCGCGTCTGCGATACCGGGCTGTGGGCCTGGAGCCGCCATCCCAACTATTTTTTCGAATTCCTGGGATGGTGCGCTTTCCCGCTGCTGGCGATCGATGCTCTCGGCCGCTATCCGGTCGGCTTCCTTTCGCTCGCGGCGCCCGCCATGATGTTCTGGTTGCTGCGCTACGTCTCTGGCGTGCCACCGCTGGAAAAATCGATGCTGGCGCGCCGGGGCGACGCCTTCCGCGCCTACCAGGCGCGCGTCAGCGTGTTTTTTCCCCGTCCGCCGGCCAGTCATGTGCGGAACGCGACATGAAACTTTCCACGCTTGCCACCGCCGCGGCCGAACGGATGAACATACCGGACCGGCTGCTGCGCGCCGGCATTGCGGCACGGGTCGCGGATTCGGCGCGGCTGTTGGCGCGAAGCGCGGGGCGGGACGCCGATTTTGCCGCCTGGATGGCGAGCAATCCCATCGCGTTACACACCGACGCGGCAAATACCCAGCATTATGAGCTCCCGCCTGCGTTCTTCGCCGCGGTGCTCGGGCGGCACGGGAAATACTCAAGCTGCCTGTATCCGACCGGGGCCGAAACGCTGGATGAGGCCGAGCAGGCGGCGCTGGAAGCCACCTGCGCGATGGCCGCGTTGCAAGATGGGCAGCGTATCCTGGAGTTGGGTTGCGGCTGGGGCAGCCTGTCGCTGTTCATGGCGGCGCAATATCCGCACGCAAGGATCGTCGCCGTCTCCAACGCGCGGCCGCAGCGATTGCATATCCAGGCGCTCGCCGCCACGCGCGGGCTGACGAATATCGAAGTGCGCACCGCCGACATGAATGATTTCGCGCCCGAGGGGCGCTTCGACCGCATCCTGTCGGTGGAAATGTTCGAGCACATGACGAACTGGCGCGCGCTGCTGACGCGCATGCGCGGCTGGCTGGCGCCGGACGGGCGTGTTTTCGTGCATGTGTTCAGCCATGCCGACACGGCCTACCGTTTCGATCACGAATACGGCGCCGACTGGATCGCGCGATATTTCTTCACCGGCGGCATCATGCCGAGCCACCGCCTGATGCACCAGTTCGCGGATATTTTCGATGTTGTCGCGGAGCGCCGCTGGTCCGGCACGCATTATCAGCGCACCGCGCTGCACTGGCTGGCGAATTTCGATCGCAACCGCGGTTTGATCGATCCGCTGCTGCGCGAGACATACGGTACGGAGGCAGGGCTGTGGCGGCGGCGCTGGCGCATGTTCTTCCTGGCGGTGGCGGGGTTGTTCGGCCACGCCGAGGGGGAGGTTTGGGGCGTTAGCCAGTATTTGTTGCGGGCGCGATAAAAGGAAGCAAGGCCAGGGGCTCTGCCCCTGGACCCCGCTGGGGCCGTAGGCCCCAGACCCCGATAATAAGAGCTGCGTGACTTTTTCTGGCTTCTTGGCGAAGCTATCAAATGGAATGGATTTTTCGGCTTCGCCGTGCTCCAAACTCCTCTTAATGAATCGGGGTCTGGGGCCTACGGCCCCAGCGGGTCCAGGGCAGAGCCCTGGCCTTTCTTGCCTTAACCTGTCACGTTCTTCCTTTGGGCACCAACCATGAGCCCCTGGCTGGGCAATCTGCGAGCCGCGACGCGCGAAATCCATGCGCGGCTGCACCTGCATCCGGCTTTCGCGCCGCTGGCGTGCGTGCCACCGGACCTGCCGGGCTACGCGCGACTGCTGGCGCAGCTTGAGGGCTTCCATGCGCCTGTGGAGGCCTGGCTGTTCGGCGGCGCGGCGCGGCGCGTTCCTGAACTCACCGATCTGGCGCGGCGGCGCAAGGCGCATTTGCTGGGCGCCGATCTCGCGAGCCTGGCCGTGATCGTTCCGCCATTTGTCGGTGCCGGTGCCGCTATGGACGTGGGCGGCGATCTGTCGCGGGCCGCGGTGCTGGGTGGGCTTTATGTCACCGAGGGCTCGACACTCGGCGGGCGCGAGCTTGGCCGCCGGCTGGAACCGGTGCTGCGGGCCCGCGGCCTGGGGGGGACCGAAGGGCGCCGCTTCTTTCTGGCCTATGGCACAAGCCACGGGGTGATGTGGCAGCGGTTCTGCACCGTGGCGGAGCGGGTGGCGCAGGATTTCTCGGCCGCGGAGCACGCCGACATGGCAGGGGCGGCGCGCGCGCTGTTCCTGAGATTGGAGGATTGGCTGACGCACGGCCAAGCGGCCGCCTAGCGCGGCTGTAAGGCCACGCGGACAAACCGTTCCGTCGGTTGTGCACCGCAGCAGGCTTCTTTTCCGTCGGTGCATCCGCTATATGACACTCGTGGCGCGTTCTGGAGGACTCGATCATCACCGGCCCGCTCAAAAGCGTCAACCTGGCTTTACCCGATGTGACGCTCCGCCTTGACCTTGAGGGCGTCATCCGTGGGGCCAGCCTGGCCAATTCGGTGTCAAGAGAAGCTGTCGATGCCTGGGTCGGCCGGCCCTGGGTCGAGACCGTCGGCGCCCTTGGCGGCGACGAGATACGCGGCATGGTCGCGGCCGCCCGCGCGCACGGCGTTTCCGATTTCCGCCAGGTCACGCAGCGTTTCCCGAGCGGCCTCGAGCTGCCGATGGAGTACAACACGGTCCGGCTGGGCGGTCAGACCGGCCTGATCGCGATCGGGCGGAATTTGCAGGCGGTCGCAAGCGTGCAGTCCCGGGTTATCGCGGCGCAGCACGCGCGCGAACAGGATTCGTGGAAGCTGCGCGCGGTCGAAACGCGCAACCGGCTGCTGTTCGAGGCGTCCGACGATCCGATCCTACTGCTGCGCGTAGACGATTTCAGCATCGTAGAGGCGAACCCGGCTGCGATCCGCGCCGGGGCGCTCGATGCGGGGCGCGATTTTCCGGCGGTGCTTGCGGCGCAGGACCGGCAGGCGTTCAGGGCCATGCTGGCGCGGGTCGGCGAGCATGGCAGGGCGCAAGGTATTCTGGTGCACGTCGGCGAAGCTGCCGCGCCCTGGCTAGTACGCGCGTCGCACGCGACCGAGCAGACGGACTCCATGTTCCTGATCCGGCTGTCGCCGGCGGTGAAGCTGCCCGCGGCCGAGCGCGACAGGGAAGCGGTCGACGATCTGATCGAGCGGTTGCCGGATGGCTTCGCCGTCACCGACCGGGCGGGCATGGTCACCCGCGCCAACCTCGCCTTTGTGGACCTCGTGCAGGGCGCGACCGCGGCCAGCGTCGTCGGCCAGCCGATCGGGCGTTGGCTGTCGCGGCCCGGCGCCGACGCTTCGGTGCTGCTAGCCAGTCTGCGGCGCCATCGCGTGGTCAGGAATTTTGTGACATCGCTGCAGGGTGAGCTCGGCACCGAAGCCGACGTGGAGATTTCTGCGGCCGGCGATCGCGATCGCGACCCCGCGCATATCGGGCTGCTCGTACGCGACGTGCGAAGCAGGCGCGCCGTGGGCTCCGTTCAAGACAAGTCGTTCCTACCTGAAAACAAGCTGTTGGCGCCACTTGCCGCGCTGACGGCGCAGATCGGCGAGGTGCCGCTGCTGCAACTGGTGCGCGATACCGGCGCGGTGATCGAACGCCATTGCATCGAAACCGCGCTGGAACGCGCCCACGGCAATCGCACCGTCGCGGCCGGACTGCTTGGCCTGAGCCGCCAAAGTCTGTATGCAAAACTAGGGCGCTACGACATGGGGAGCAACGCGCCGGATTGAACGCGAACTAAAATGAACAAAAGTTTTTTGGTTCTTTTTTTCAAAAAAGAACAGAAGAAAGCACTTCTTTTTGAAAAAAGAAGCAAAAACTTTTGTTAATAGGGAGAACCGAACTGGAACCGGGCGAGCACGATCTGGTCGGGCGTTTCGCGCTCGCGCCCGCCTTCGGGCAGGTCGATCTTTCCAATTGCGAGCTTGAGCAAATCCACCTCGCCGGCTCGATCCAGCCGAGCGGGGCGCTGATCGTCGCGCGTGAACCGGATCTTGTGATCGTTCAGGCGAGCGAGAACGCGGCGGCGTTCCTGGGCGTGCGCGATGCCGTGCCCGGGCGGCGGCTGGCGGCGCTGCCGGGCGATCTGGCGACGCGCATTGCACCGCATCTTGCCGAGCCGCTCGACGTGCTGCCGGCCGCGGTGCGCTGCCGCATTGGCGATCCGCCCGCGGAGTTCGACGGTTTGCTGCACCGCCCGCCGGCGGGCGGGCTGGTGATCGAGCTGGAGCGCGCCGGGCCCGCGGTCGATCTGTCGCGCGACGTGGGGCGCGGACTTCGCGCGATCCTGGGCAGTGGGTCGCTGCAGGCGTTGTGCGATGAGGCGGCGCGGATCGTGCGCGGGATAACGGGTTACGACCGCGTCATGATCTACCGGTTCGACGAGGCCGGCCACGGCCAGGTGATCGCCGAGGAGCGCCGGCCGGAGATCGAGGCATTTCTTGGCAACCGTTATCCGGCCTCCGACATTCCGCAAATCGCACGGCGGCTCTATGAACGCAACCGGGTGCGCGTATTGGCCGACATTGGCTACACGCCGGTGCCGCTTACGCCAGTGATGTCGCCGATGACCGGCGCGCATCTGGACATGTCGCTGTGCTTTTTGCGCAGTGTCTCGCCGATTCACGTGCAGTATCTCAAGAACATGGGCGTGGCCGCGACTCTTGTCGCATCGGTCATGGTCGGCGGCAGGCTCTGGGGCCTGATTTCCTGCCATCACTACCAGCCGCGGATGGTTCATTTCGAGGTGCGGGCGGTGTGCGAGTTGCTCGCCGAGGCGCTCGCGACGCGCATCGCGGCACTGGAAAGTTTCGCGCAGGGGCAAGCGGAAATCGCGGTCCGGCGGCTGGAACAGCGCATGATCGAGGCGATTTCCAGCAAGGGCGACTGGCGCAGCGCGCTGTTTGACAGCACGCAGGCGGTGTTGCGTCCGCTCGGCGCCAGCGGTGCCGCCTTGCTGTTCGAAGGCGACGTGCTGACCGTCGGCGACACGCCGGGCACGCCGCAATTGCGCGCCATCGGCGCGTGGCTCGATCAGCGCCCGGCGGCGCCGGTGCATGCCACCGCCTCGCTCGGCCTGGACGCGCCGCAATTCGCCGCGGTGACGTCGATCGCCAGCGGCATTGTCGCCGCCCAAATATCCAATACGCCGGGGGAATATCTGATCTGGTTCCGGCCCGAGCGGGTGCGCACGGTGACCTGGGGCGGCGATCCGCACAAGCCGGTGGTCATCGGCGATAATCCGCGCGATCTTTCGCCGCGGCGCTCGTTCGCGCAGTGGCACCAGATCGTCGAACGCACCTGCGAGCCTTGGACAACGGCCGATATCACGGCAGCGCGGCTGATCGGCGATACGGTCACCGATGTGGTGCTGCAATTCCGCGCCGTCGGCACGCTGGTGGCACAGGATCAGCTGGAGCAGGTGCGCGCGCAGGTCGAGCACTCGGACCAGCCAGTGGTGATCGGCAACGCGCAGGGCCGCATCATCCTGGCGAACGCGGCGTTCAAGCGCATGCTGCCGGCGAATTTTTCGGTGCCGCCGCGGATCGACGATCTGGCGTCGTGCTGCGCGGAGCGGGCGGAGACGCGGCGCCGGCTGGCCGATCTGATTGCCAACAAACGCGCCTGGCGCGGTGAAATCGCGTTGCGGACAGAAAATGGCGGCACGCTGCCGCTGCTGGTGCGCGCGGACCCGGTGTTCTCCACGCCGACGCGCGTGCTGGGGTTCGTGCTGCTGTTCACCGATCTGACCGAACGCCGGGCCGGCGAAGCGGCACGGCGCAGCTTTCAGGAACGGATCGTGGCGGGGCACCGCATGGTTGCAGGGCCGATCGAGTCGGCGCCGGATCTGCTGTTCCAGACCCTGCTATCGACGATCGTGGAGAATGCGCAACTCGCGGCCCTGGAAATCACCGATGGCGCGGATCTGGCACATATGCCGGAATTGCTGGAGAGCGTGCGCGCTTCGGTGGCGCGGGCGGCGGAGGTGCTGGAGCATTTGATCCAGCATTCGTCGCGGTCGGCGGGGAAGGAAGGTTAGGGAAAGGAAGGCCAGGGCTCTGCCCTGGACCCGCTGGGGCCGGAGGCCCCAGACCCCGATTCATTAAGGGGTGTTGGGGGAACGGCGAAGCCAAGAAGCAAGAAAAAGCCGAATTTCAGTTCGATCGCTGCGCTGCCTCGGTCCCGCTACGGGCTTGTCTTAATGAATCGGGGTCTGGGGCCCCCGGCCCCAGCGGGTCCAGGGCAGAGAGGTTGTGAATCAATTGGTTTTGGCCGATTTTCGCAAAAAATAACCCAGCAATTTCAATGGCTTATTGTTGCGCCTTCGGTCCAGAAACCAATAGATTCACAGCCTC
>Ga0181519_10005225_pt1 | contig 10408 bp, 6 predicted proteins | sample PEATcosm2014_Bin_26_FD_121102 | JGI IMG/M metagenome (GOLD analysis project Ga0181519, IMG submission 121102) | Peatland microbial communities from MTU Mesocosm Facility, Houghton, MI, USA - PEATcosm2014_Bin02_10_metaG | ecosystem: Environmental > Terrestrial > Soil > Wetlands > Peat | place...
GAATTTTAATCGCGAGCCGCCATCCCTGTTTAGAGTCTCGCCCTGCATGGCGGATTTTCCGATCCCGTGGCAGCGCATAGGTCTCGCCAGACCGCATGGACGAAGTCCGCCTCCGAATCGGCCCCGCACGCAGCGTTGTGCCAATGCGCCCCACCGCTCTTTCCCGAGGCGTCGGCGGCCTCGTTGCATTCCTGCTGCGGCCGGCGTCTCGAGCGCCCCGGTCCTATTGCGTCCCGCGCCACATCTCCAGCCGCGCAAGGGCTGCGGGCGCCAGTGCCGATCCTGCGCAGCGGGCCGCATACAAGGCCGCGCCGGCGCTCGGCCCAAGGCGCGGCGCGGTGAGCCGGTAGGCATTTGCGCCCGATGCCAGGGCGCGGCCCATCGGTTCCAGCAGCAGATCCGCCTGGGCGAACATGCCGCCCGAATACGAAACCGCCAGCGGTGTGTCCGGCGGTACCGCCAGGCGCACGCGGGTGGCATCGACGATGGCGGCGAGTTCCGCGGCAGCGTCATCGAAGATCCGGCGCGCGGCGCCATCCCCCGCGTGGGCCGCGCCGGCAACCAGGCGGGCCAGCTGGGCCAGGTTGCTGCGATACGACCGGTCCGCCCCGTAGATGGCGGCGCACAGGTCCAGGTCGTCATCCAGCGCGAAATGCGCCCGGACGACTTCGTACAGCGGCCCCCGCTCGGCCCGGCCGTCGCTCATCCGCGAAAAAAGATTCAGGCCCTCGCGCGCGATCCAGTAGGCGGAGCCCTCGTCGCTGAAGAGCTCGCCCCAGCCCCCGGCGCGCGCGCTGCGCCCGGCGAACTCGCCGTAGGCGATGGAGCCGGTTCCGGCGACCACGCTCACGCCGTCGCCGCAGGCCAGCGCACCGGCCCATCCGCAGACCACGTCGTTGCCGCACCGGTACTGGTCGGCGCGCAAAAGGGGAGACGCCATGGCGTCGAGGCGTGCCAGCAGGCGGCTGTCTTCGCCGTAGGCAGGCAGGCCCAGGAAACCGAAGGTGATGTGCGCCGGGGCCAGTTCCGCCTGTTCCAGGGCCGCCGCGATGCCGCGCGCGAGCAGGGCGTGCAAGGCGTCGAGGCCGATCTCGGGGTAATAGGCCGGCCCCTCCTGGTGCTGCGCCAGGACATTGCCGCTGTCGTCGACGAGGAGGAATTCGGTCTTGCTGCCGCCCCCGTCTACGCCCAGGAAGAAACTCACCGGCCGGGCTCCAGCGGATAGATCGAGACACCCTTGACCACGCGACTGACGATGCCGCTCGCATTGGGATTGTCCGGCGTGATGCCCAGCGCCAGCGAACGCATCAGGGCGAAGAATTGCGCGAAGACCAGCATGGGCAGGCAGGCGGCGATGGCGTTGCCGCCCGTGGCGCCGATGCGCAGCGCGTCCGTGCCCGCGGTCCCGGCGTAGGCGGCCTCGCCCACCGCCAGCACGCGGCCCGCCACCGCATCCATGCGCAGCTCGGCCAGCAGGTCGCGGTCGTACTGGCGGCTGTAGGCGTCGCTCGACTCGAACACGATCACGAGCGCGCGCGGATTCACGATGGTCTTGGGCCCGTGCCGGAACCCCAGCGGCGTATCGGCCAGCGACACCACGCGCCCGTCGGTGAGTTCGAGCAGCTTCAATGCGCCTTCGCGCGCGAGGCCCTTCATTTCATTGGCGCCCAGGTAGACGACCCGCTCGTACCCTGCCTGTACCAGGTCCCGGACCAGGGGCAAGGCCGTGTCCAGCACGGTTTGCGCGGCCTCGGCTGCGGCGGCAATGGCCTGGCCGGGCAGCGCGCCGAAGGCGAGGGCGGCGGCCACCAGCATCGAGGAGAAGCTCGACGTCATGGCAAAACTCCTGTCGTCCGTTTCCTCGGGCAGCACGAGAACATGCGCATTGTCCATCGCGCCGGCAATCCGCCGCAAGGCGCCCTGCGCATTGCAGGTGATGACCAGGTGATGGCAATCGCGCACCTCTTGCTGGGCCAGCGCCACGGCGGCCACGCTCTCGGGGCTGTTGCCGGAACGCGCAAAGGACACGAGCAGTGTGGGCGTACCGGCCAGCAGGAAATTGCGGGGGCCGGCAACGAGGTCCGTCGTCGAGACCGCATCGACCGGACGCTGCAAGGCGCGCGACAGCGCCGGCGCCAGGCATTCGCCCACGAACGCCGAGGAACCGGCCCCGGTCAGCACGATGCGCAGTTCGGGCCGCGCCAGCAGGGGCGCCAGGAAACGGCGTGGGGCCGTATCGGCGCCTTCGGCCAGCGCGGCAAGCGTGCGCCATACCTGCGGCTGCTGCGCGATCTCCCGCGCGGTCCAATGGGCGCCGGCCTTGTCCAGGTCCGCGGCGCTCAATCCGGAAAAATGCATGTCAGTCCTCGAGTCGATCGGTGCAGGCTATCGGGTCGGCCGGCGGGTGCGTCCCGCAGGCCCGGGCATATTGCCGCAACACGTGGGAAACGCCGTCGATGAGCAGTGCGCGCGCCGAGTTGGCGAGACGCCCCGCCCGAACGGCGTGGAATTGGTTCGGCAGGTACTGGCTGAGCAGGGTCAGGGGCAATTCGCGGCCGGCCAGGCTCTGCAGGAGATCCTGGCTGGCGCGCGCGACGTCGGGCACCGGCCAGTAGTAGCGGATCCGGTCGCTCAGGCTGAATTGGAGGTCGAGCTCGACGCGCGCGGGGTCGGTGTAATAGGCCTGCCAGTGGCGCGGATCGGCCCGCATGGCGGCGAGCACCGTGGCCTTGAGGGATTCGCCGGCGTGGCAGCCCAGCTCCTGGGCAATGCTGTCGAGCGCCCACAAGGTCTCGCGCAGCGCAAACGTCAGGGCCGGACCCACCTTGAGTATGGCGAAGTGGTCCTCGACCAGGGCGCGCAGCAGGGCCGGCTGCTGGTAATCGGTCGAATGCGCCTCGAACACCAGGCCCGGCGCGCCGGCGATGCTGGCGCTCAAGGCGCGCGCCTGGGATGGCACGTAATCGATGACCTTGTGGTGATCGAATTCCACGCCCGGCTGGACCACCAGGGCGACCACGCGGGGCCAGGCGTCCTCGAGGCCGATCGCTGCAAAGGCCGCGCGGTGGGTCTCGATGGTGGCCTGCGCGGCCGCCGGCGTGGTTACCGCCAGCGCGCCGAGTTCCTCGGCAGCGCCGCCCGGCACCGGAACCTCGGTGCCGATGACGTAGACGGGGGCCTCGCCGCCGCTTCCCCTCCACGCCTGCTCGGCGATCGCGCAAAGTTGCGCGGCGCGCTGGGCAACTGCGGCATCGCCGAGCGGGTGCGGGTCGCCGGCGCAGGACATCGAACAATCCAGGTGGATCTTGCGGAAACCGGCGCAGACGTAATCGGCGACCATCCGCCCGGCCAGGGCCATGGCCTCGCCGACGGGCCGTGACTGCCAGCAGTTGGGCCCGAGGTGGTCGCCCCCGAGCAGCACGCGGGACATGGGCGTGCCCGCGTCCCGCGCAAGCGCTTCCACGAAGGCGCGAAATTGCGCCGGCGTATGCCCCGTGTATCCGCCGAACTGGTTCACCTGGTTGGAGGTGGCCTCGATCAGCACCGTATTTCCCGGCGCCTGCGCCCCGCGCAGCGCGGCCTCGATGACGACGGGGTGGGCCGAGCACACCGACGTGATGCCCACTGCCGCCCCGGCCTTGTGGGCGCTGACCATCTCCAGGAGCGCTTTCATGGTCGTGTCCTCGCGCGCCTCACTCCGGCTGCAGGGCCAGCAGGAGCGCCGCCGCCAGCGAGAGGCCGATGCCGGCGAGCTTGTAGGGCCCCGGCGTCTCGCCTGCGACGAGCAAGGAGATGAGGGCGGTGAGCAGCGGCGCGCCCGCGTTCACCAGGGGCGAAACGACCATGGCCTTGCCGTAGCGGAAGGCGTACACCAGCGTCAGCGCGCCCACGGCATTGAGGATCTGGGTGATCGCGGCCAGGCCCGGCCCGGAGAAACCCAGGTACACCGGCGTGGAGAAATCCGTCAGCAGCCAGGCCAGGGGAATGAATACCAGGCCCGAGAGCATCATGTAGAAGAAGATGCTCTCGGCGTCCATGGTGGCGTTGGCCAGCTTGATGTAGAAGGCCTGCAGGCCCCAGGCGAGCAGGATGCCCAGCGAAAGGAAGAACCACAGGCCGTAGGCGTGTGCCGTGCCGTCCGGGGCGTAATCGAACAGGGGCAGCGAGGCCAGTGCCAGGACGATGCCCGCCATGCCCATGCGGCCGGTGCGCTCGCGCAGGAGCAGGAAGGACAGCGCGATCGTCACCGCGGGCGACAGCGAAATGATCGGGAATATGAGGTAGGTAGGGCCGACCGTCACCGCGTGGAACAGGACCATCTGGCCGCCGGCGCCGAGCAGGCCGATGGCCAGGCCCAGCGCCACCGAGCGCCCGTCGCGGCGCAACCGCCAGCCCACCCTGCGCATGGCCCATGCGGCCGGCAGGATCATCGTCAGGGCCCACACGACATAGATCAAGGTATCCGGGAAACCGTGCCGCGCCGGCACTTCGCTGAAGGCGCCCCATACGCCCCAGGCCAGGGTGGTGACCAGGGCGTAGCCCAGCCAGTTGCGCGCGGCGGGCGTGTTCATGGCGCGGCCCGCGCGGGCAGGCGGCGCAGGGCGGCGACCGTCATCAGAACTGGAACGCGAAACCGGCCGTATACGAGCGCCCGTAGGCGCTGTAGCCCACGCCCACGCCGCTCGTGCTCGCGCCGATGCTCTGGCCCGGCGCCCAGGGCAGCAGCGGATTGCCATTGAGGTAGGTGCGCGCCACGGCATCGGTGAGGTTGCGGCCCTCGACGAACACCTGCAGTTCCTTGGTCACCTTGTAATGCGCGCTGGCGGTCACCCAGGCGAAGGGGTCGGCCACCGCGGGCCAGCCGGGCACTTCCGTGCATTGGTTGCAGGCATAGGTGTAGCCCGCGGCATGGTCCCAGTTGACGTCCGCGCTCAGCGGCCCCTTGTCGTAGATGAGGCCGACGGAAATGGTGGTGGGCGGCACCGCGTTGATCGCCCCCACGAAGTTTCCGTACTGGTCCCAGCCTTTGCTCACGGTATGCGTGTACTGCACGCGCGTGCCGAAGCCGCTCTCGAGCGTGTGCTGCCAGGTGAGCTCCAGCCCGTAGAAGAGGCTGCGCGCGCCGTTGGCCGGGGCCTGGACGGTCCATGGGAAAGGCGCGCCCGGCACGGTTCCCGGCGGACCGCCCACGTATTGCGTCGTGCCCAGGTTGACGTTCGTCGAGGTGGCCTGGTAGATGTCGTCGCGGATCTTCTTGCCGAACAGGGCGCCCGTGAGCGCCGCGTGGCGTGCGTAATACCACTCGACCGAGGCGTCGGCCTGGTAGGCCTTGATGGGTCGCAGCCCCGCCGTGCCGCCATAGAAGAGCTGCGGCGTTCCGTTGATGGCATTGTTGCTCGAGGTGGGCGCCAGTTCGGCCAGATCGGGGCGCGACATGGTCTCGGCCAGGCCGAAGCGCAGTTGCACCTGGTCCGGGACGGCCCAGTAGTTGACGTTCGCCGAGGGCAGCAGCAGCGTGTACTGCCCGTCGGTCGACACCGGCTGCGACGTGGGGTACTGCACGTTCCAGGTTTGCGTCGCGCCCACGGTGGTGGGCGTCCACAGGGAACTGGGCACGGCCTCGGCGGTGGAGGCCTTGGTGTCGGTGCGCACGATCCGCAGCCCCAGGTTGCCGGCCCAGCGCGTTGCCGCGAACTCGGCCTCGCCGTACAGCGAGTACGTGCGCTCGGAGACGTCGTAGGAGTTGTACGGGTTCACCGCCGGCAGCGTATTGGCGAAATTGAACGGCGTATAGGGCGCCGTGCAGGTCGTCGGGTAGGTCTGGCAGTAGTACGGGTTGGGCTTGCCGTTGAGGCTGTTGAGAAAGCCCAGCAGCGCGGGGACGTTGAGCTGGGGCAGCACCACCGGGTAGGAGCCGCCCGCGCCCTGCATGAAGTTGGGCGGGCTCGTCATCGAGATCACGTTGAAGCCCTGCGAGCCGAACGAGTAGGGATTGCACTGTATGGGGCAGCCGGCCGTGTTGTACAGCGTGCCGTACTGGCCGGAGCCATTGGTCCAGTCGTTGCTGCTGTCCCAGCGGCCCTTGTCGCGGCGGGTCTCGCCCACGCCGAACAGGAAACGGTCCAGCACGCCGGCGTTGATCTCGTAAGCGCCGTCGAGCGTCAGACCCGTCACCTGGTCGTGCACCGTGTAGCCATTGAGACCGTCGTAGTGTGTCGACCAGTAATTGTTGTTGTTGAGCAGGCCCGAGTTCATCAGGCTCGTGTAGGAGCACAGCCCCGGATTCGTGGCGCTGGCCGTGCCTTTGGGGCAGGCGCCCAGTCCCAGCTGGCTGGGGGGCAAGGACACGTTCAGGCTGGGCAGGCTGTTGGGCAGGTCGTTGATGGTCAGCGTATCGACCGCGTAGGGCGAGTTGGTGACCAGTCCCGCGGTGACGAAGGTGTCCTGGCCGCCCTCGGGGCGCTTGGCCTTGGAGCGGTAGATGTCGCCGGCGAAGCTCAGGCGCTCCGTGGGTTTCCAGGTGGCGTTGAGGCCCATGAGCGAGGTGTTGACGATCCGGTTGGTCGTGTTGTTGACGATTTCCGGCTGGAAATTGTTGACCGTGACGCCGGTGACGACGCCGTTTTGCACCACCGCATTGCTCCATCCGGTACCGGTCGGGTCGGTGGCGAAATAGTACGACTGGTTGTAGCCGATCTGCGGGTCGTTCAGGTGCGTGTAGAGCCCGTCGGCCACCAGCTTGAACTGCGCATTGGGGCGCCACTCGATGCTGCCCGACAGCGCGTCGCGCTTCTTCTGGTCGAAGATCGAACCGAAGGTGATGCAGCAGGGCGTCGCGGCCAGGGTAACCGCATTGGGCCCGCCGGCGAAGGGATAGGTGGTGGGACCATAGATGTTCTGGTTGTAGGCGTTGAGCGAGTCGGTGCGGATGTCGTTGTCCGAGTGCACGGCGCCCACGAGGAAACCCAGGGTCTTGTCCTCGTTGGTGTCCTCGACGTAGGCCGAGTACTTCTTGCCGTGCAACTTCGTCATGGTGTCGTCGTTGCCCTCGGCGTGCAGTCCACCGTGGAAACCGGGGTTGTCGAAAGGGCTGGCGGTGCGCAGGTTGACGGTGCCGCCGATGCTGCCTTCCAGAGCGGAGGCCTGCGGCGACTTGAGCACATCCGCCCCGGATATGACTTCGGAGGGAAGCACGTCGAACGCGAGGTCGCGGCCGTCGTCGTCGGTGGCCAGGATGCGGTTGTTGAGCGTGACGATGTTGTATTGCGGGCCCAGCCCGCGCACGCTCACCTTCTGGCCTTCGCCGCCCGTGGTTCGGGTGATGGTGATGCCCGGCAGGTGCGCCAGCGAATCGGCCACGTCGGCGTCCGGAAAACGCCCGAGCTCGGTGGCATTGATCGAATCCATGATGATCGATGCATCGCGCTTCATGTCGAGCGATTTTTCCAGGCTGGCGCGCAAGCCCGATACGATGATGGGTTCGAGCGTGACCGTTGCGGCATCGGCCGGCGGCGCCTTGGCGGCAGGCGGCGGCGCGGCCACCGCGGCCTCTGGCGCCGGCGCGGCTTGCGCCGCGGTGGCCGGGGCCGGCGGGTCGGCCGCCTCCGTGGCCACGCTGACGGTTTGCAGAACGGCAACGGCCATCGAGGCCGCAACGAGCACGCGCTTGCCCATGTTCAAATCCCCCCGGTGTCGACTCGGCATCCGGAAAATTCCGGTGCGGCACTTTCGTTTGTGAAATGAATCGAAAGTCTTTTGCTTTCGTTGTCGGCGATAATTGCCTTTCGTTATGTTTCGGAATACTATTTTCTTTGCGGAAATTGTCAATAGGCATCTTTGCCACAGCGCGGCAAGATGGCCCCTGCCGGCGCGCCGCCGGGCAGCGGCGCTGCCTTCGTCTGGCGAGGTCACGACGATGTGTTCGATAACCGGGATCCACCCAAATGCATAGCACGCACGGCGCGCGGCGCCGGTTTCTGCAAATGAGTTCCGGCGCCGCGCTCGCCCCCGAAGCGTTATTGCTGGCCCCGGTCACGCCGAGCGCCGCAATTGCCCAGGCGGCCACGCCCGCCGGCGCGAGTACGCCGCAGGCCTCGGGGCCCGTGCACTTTGGCGACGGGCAGATCGAATTTGCCTTCGATGCAGGCCTGCGCTCGCGTGTGCGCTACCTGCGCGATCATCGGCCGATGCTGGAAACGCAATGGGGCTGCGGCGAATTTCTCGAGCGCGCCGGTGGCGGTCGCATCGACCATTTCGCCCGCACGCAACACGCGCGCGAGCCCATCGCCGGGGTGCACGGCGCGGGGGAGCGGTTCCTGGTCGTCGGGCTCTCGCGCGAGGGCGTGGAGAAGACCGTCGACATCCGCCTCTTCGAGCGCTACCCCGGATTTGCCTTCGTGCGCGTCGGCTACCGCAACCGCGGCGCGCAGCCGCTCGCCTGCGAGGGCTGGACCAATGGCGCCTACGCCTGCGCGCTGCGCGGCGGGCCCGGGCCGGAGTTCTGGTCGTATTCCGGGGGAACGTATCCGGACCGCCGCGACTGGGTGCAGCCGCTCAAGGCGGGTTTTTCTCAGGACAATTTCCTGGGCATGACGGCGTCCGATTACGGCGGCGGCAATCCCATCGTCGATATCTGGCGGCGCGACGGCGGCCTCGCCGTGGGCCACGTCGATGCCCGTGCCAAGCGGCTTGGCCTGCCCTTGGCCGTGCGCGACGGCGCCGCCCGCATCGCCGTGCGCTCGCCCCAGCCCTTCGCCCTGGAGCCGGGCGCCGGCTTCGAGACCCTGGAAACCTTTGTCGCCGTCCACGGCGGCGATTATTTCGCCACGCTCGATTGCTATCGCCGCGTGATGGCCGATCGCGGGCTGCAGTCGCCCGCGCCGCCCCAGCAGTCCTACGCGCCGATCTGGTGTGCCTGGGGCTACGAGCGCGATTGTTCCGCCGCGATGATCGAAGCCACACTGCCCAAGGCCAAGGACCTGGGCCTGGAGTGGGCCGTGATCGACGACGGCTGGCAATCGAACATCGGCGACTGGGGCCTGGACGCGAAAAAATATCCGGGCGGCGACGCCGACATGAAGCGCCTGGCGCAGGCCATCCGCGCCGCGGGGCTCAAGCCGCGGCTGTGGTTCTCGCCGTTGTCGGTGGCGCCGGGCGCCGACCTGCTGCACGATCACCCCGACATGCTCCTGCTCGACAAGGACGGGGCGGTGCAGAACATCAGCTGGTGGAACAGCTTCTACCTGTGTCCGGCCTACGCGCCCACCCGCGCCCAGGCCCAGGCCCTGGTGCGCAAGTTCATCGGCCAATGGGGCTTCGCAGGCCTCAAGATCGACGGCCAGCACCTCAATGGCGTGGCGCCCTGCTTCAACCCGGCCCATCGCCATGCGCGCCCGGAGGAATCGTCCGAAGGACTGGCCGAGTTCTTCCACGGCATCTTCGATGCGGCGCGCGAGATCGACCCCGATGCCGTGATCGAATTGTGCCCCTGCGGCACCGCGTATGCCTTCCACAACATGCCCTACATGAACCATGCGCCGGCGTCCGATCCCGAATCGTCCTGGCAGGTTCGCCACAAGGGCAAGACGCTCAAGGCCCTCATGGGGCCGGCCGCGGCCTACGCCGGCGACCACGTGGAGTTGAGCCAGGGGGGTGCCGATTTCGCTTCCACGGTGGGAGTCGGCGGCGTGGTCTCGACCAAATTCACCTGGCCGCTGGACCCCAAGCCCAAGGACTCCTTCCTGTTGACCCCCGAGAAGGAAACGACCTGGCGCAAATGGATCGGCCTCTACCGTGAGAAGATGCTGCCCTCGGGGCTCTACCGGGGCGAGCTCTACGATATCGGCTTCGACAAGCCCGAAGCGCACGCGGTCGAAAAAGACGGGAAACTCTACTATGCGTTCTACGCCGTGCGCTGGAAGGGCGTCATCGAATTGCGGGGCCTCGGCGAGGGCGCCTACCGGGTGCGCGATTACGTCAACGACCGCGACCTGGGCGTCGTCTCCGGCGCGAGAAAGACGATAGACACGGCTTTCGAACACGCCCTGCTGCTCGAAGCCGTGCCTGCCTGATACGCCGCGCACGCGCGCCGCGGCTCCGCCGAACCACCGCCACTGCCATGCAATTGCCCCGTTCCGACACCCCTGCCGATAGCGCCAAGCCCGCCGGCGCCGGCGCCCCGGCCGAGCGCGGACTGCTCGTCGACGAGCGCCGCCGCCGCATCTGCGACCTGCTGCAGGAAACCGGCCGCGTCACCGTCAACGCGCTGGCGCTGCGCTTCGACACCTCGGAGGTGACCATCCGTCACGACCTGGCCGCGCTGGAGGCGGCCGGCGAGCTCGAGCGCACGCGTGGCGGCGCGCTCACGCGCCGCGAGAACGACGACCTGCCCATCCGCGTCAAGCAGACC
>Ga0181519_10005228_pt1 | contig 10403 bp, 12 predicted proteins | sample PEATcosm2014_Bin_26_FD_121102 | JGI IMG/M metagenome (GOLD analysis project Ga0181519, IMG submission 121102) | Peatland microbial communities from MTU Mesocosm Facility, Houghton, MI, USA - PEATcosm2014_Bin02_10_metaG | ecosystem: Environmental > Terrestrial > Soil > Wetlands > Peat | place...
CTGCTCGCCGTCGTCTGCATGGTCGTGGCCGTGGGCACCTTCCTGCCTCCCCGGGCAACCCAGTTCACCCTGGTCCTCGCCATCGCGGTCTTCCTGGTCATCTGGGTGGCGGTGCAGAACTTCGGGGGCATCCTGGCCGGCAGCGCGACCGACCCGAACTCCGGCCTGCTGGTCATCCTGCTGGCCCTGACCTACTGGCCGTTGACCGAGATCCGACCACACGTGATCGCCGTCGAACCGACCGCCGAAAGGGAGGCCTGACCCATGGGAGTCCCGCACTGGCTCTACTACCTCTCCGCCGTCGCCATGCTGCTGGTGGCCGCCTACTGCCTCGTCCTGCTGGTGCTCTCGTTCACCTCGCGAGACTCCTCGGGTCGGGACATCGACATCGCCCACATCCTGATGGGGGTGTCGATGGCCGGGATGTTCGTGCCCACCTGGGCCTTCGGGTCCACCGCCGTGTGGGAGCTGATCTTCGGCGTCCTGCTGGTGTGGTTCATCACCGCCAGCATCGTGTCCGTGCAGCGGTTCGGGCTCCACGTCCCGCACGCCCTGGTCCACGCCGCCATGAGCCTCGCCATGATCCTCATGTACGTCTTCCCGATGGCGACGGCCACGCGTCACGGGGCCATGTCCATGGCCATGTCGGGTTCGTCCGGCTCGCACCTCGACTCGGGCCTGGCGGCCCTGCTGGCGCTCCTCTTCTGTGGTTCGGCCATCTTCACGCTGGCCTCGCCGAACAAGGGCGCATCGCACCACGGAAGCCACCGGATCGCCTATGCCGCGAGCGCAGCCTCCGGGTCCGGGGCTCCGACGAGCCCCCAGGATGTCGGGTCGGACGGTTCGACCGACGGGCTCGAGGCGACCGTCGCCCTCCCGTGGCTCGAGGACCTGAGCCACGTGGTGATGGTCGTCGGCATGGCATTCATGCTGGTGCTGATGACCTGACCGACGACGACGGGATCGAGCTCAGTGACCGGAGCTCGCCGGATCGAGGCCGCTCGACCCGAGCCCGCGCCGGAGCGCCGCCGCCTCGGAGGTCGACAGGCTCTGCACGAAGGTGACGAGCGCCGCCTCGGGGTCGGGGCCGGCATCCATGGCCTGGCGCATCAGGACCGCGGCGTGGGCTCCTGGGGACCCGACCGCGGAGTACCGGATCTTCCGGCCGTCCATCCGACGTCGGACGAGCTCCTTGCGCACCAGCCGGTCCAGCACCGTCGCCACCGTGGTGTAGGCGTGCTCCGGAAGGTGGTCGGCCACGTCGCGCCCGGTCAATTCCCGACCGTCGACCTCCCACAGGATGTCCATCACCCGGCGCTCGAGGTCGCCCAGCCTCGCGCCCCCGCAGGCACACTCCTCGCAGGTGCAGGGATCGCACGAGCACATCGGGTTGTCGCACCTTCCGGATTCGCCCACGCGGGCCCGCTCCTCGTCGCTCGGTCGCCGCCCCAGTGTACCCGGCGGGTCCACGAGGCCACCGGTCCGGAGCCGTCCCGCCGGTCGTCCCGGTCGTCCGCCACCTCGCGGCGCTACCCGGGTCCGGGAATGGCGACGTAGCCGTCGGCCAGCAGCCGGTCGGCGTTCGCCTCGTAGACGGCCCGGTCCGTGGGTGCCCAGGTGGCCAGGCCGTCGACGTAGCGGTTGTACATGCAGAAGGCGGCGGCGATCAGCACCGTGTCATGGATCTCGAGGTCGGTGGCCCCGGTCCGGCGCGCCGCTTCGACGTCCCCGGTGGTGACCTGCCTCCCACCGACCCGGACCTTTTCGGCGATCGCCAGGAGGGCGCGGAGCTTCGGGCTGACCGGTGCCGTCGCCGGGTCGGCGAGGGTGGCATCGACGGTGGACCGGCCACCGTCGAGCTGGCGCGCGGCGTACACCCCGTGGGAGGTCGTGCAGTAGAAGCAGCCGTTCCCGTCGGAGACGGCGGTGGCGATCAGCTCCCGTTCCCCACGGCTCAGCGTGGACTCGCCGCGCAGCAGGATCTCGGCAAGCCGGCAGAGCGGCTCGGCGGTTTCGGGACGGTAGGCGAAGCCGGCGCGGATGCCCGGGACGCCCTCGGGGAGGTCGATGTGCGGCATACCTCCGATGCTACGTCCGGACGTCGGCGAACCCCACGGCGTCGGGCCAACACGCCGGCCCCGGCGCACCGGACACCGCGGACCTTCCCCCGACCGGCCCCCGGGCTGCGTCCTCGACGGTCGCTCAGTGATCAGGCCCGGAACTGGGCGGGCCGGACCGGCTCCGCGGCCGCCAACGCCTTGCGGACGCCGTCGGCGTCGAAGTCACCCCCGTAGACGGGGGTCCCCGGCTGCTGGCGCCACGAATCGTCGAGGCCGCCGCCGTCGACCGGATCGAACCCCAGCGCGTCGACCAGGTCCATCACGACCCGTTTCGCCTCGACATCGTCCCCGGCCACCGGCAGGGCGATCCGTCCCGGAGTGCCCTCAGGCCTGCCCAGTTCGAGGAGGTGCTGTGCCCGGATGCCGTTGAACGCCTTCACCACACTGACCCCGACCTGCTGCTCGACCCACCGGCTCTCCGTCATGCCGCCCTCGATCTCCTCGATCAGGCCGTCGCGCTCTTTCGGGTAGTAGTTGCCGGTGTCGACCACCACCACGTCGTCCGCCGCCCCTTCCAGGATTCCGTCGGGGAGACCGGGGATGTCCTGCTCCGGGATGGTGACCACCACGACATCGGCCCCGCGGGCCGCCTCACCGGCCCACACCGCCCGGGCGCCCCACTCGGCGGCCTGCGGAGCGATCGTCTCGGGGTCCCGGGAGTTGGCGACGACCACCTGGTGGCCGAGGGCCACCAGTCGTGGCGCAAGCGTGCCCCCGATGTTGCCGGCTCCGATGATTCCGATGTGCATGTCTGCTCCTCCATGTCGAGACGATTCCGATGCTCCGTCGTGGTGCGCCTGTCCCGTTCCGGAACCCACCACACCCCGGGGCAGGTTTCGATCCAACGCTCACCTTCGATGCAAGCGTCGGGCCCACTGCGGGTTTACCCGCTCCCGACCTCCGATCGGCCCGGACCCCGTCGACCCTCCCCGACCACCCTGACCCTCCGATCGTCGCTCCCACAGAGGCGGAGGACCCTGGTTCCGGTCGTCACCCGACCTCCGTCCCGGCGGCGGTCCCGGATCCGACCGGCAGGTCGTGACCTTCGCCTCTGACCACCGACGACCCCTCGCGTCACCATGGAGGCATGAGCGCAGGGTTCCCGTCGATCAACCAGACACCGCATCCCCTGCGCCCCGCCTCCGCCCGGCCGGGCGACCGGGAGCGCCTGCTCACCCGGCTCGGTCCACTGATCTCCGAGCTGATCGCCCACGACCTCGTCGATCGCACCCCGTCAGGGTCCTTCCAACTCCGGGACGATGTCCAGGGCCACCTCGCGGCGGTGCTGGCGAAGCGGAGCCGCACCGAGGCGCAGGTGTACATCGGCCGATCGTGCGCCACCTGTGGGACGATCACCGCCACGAGGATGATCGGCGGCGCCCGACGGTGCGGTGCCTGCCGCGAGGCGCCGTCGGAATCGGCCCGACCCGGCACCGACAGTGCCCCGTCCGACGGGGGCCGACGCAGCACCCGGCCACGATGGATCCACCGGACGAGCTGATGGACCACCCCGTCAGCACATCACGACCGCTACCTCCCGCCCGGAGTATCGCGGCCCGGAGTATCGCGGCCCGGAGGACCCGAGGGGCATGGCCCCGAGCACGGGAGGCCGACCCACTCCCGTCGTCCGTCGGTGGCCTTGCTGATCGTGACGGGGGGAGCCTCGACGGTTGAGCGATCATGTCCATGTACACGACACTCCTCGGCACCGCCCTCGACCGGGACCGGCGGTCCGATCGCACGGCAACGATCGGCGACCGCTTCGCCGACGTACTGAGGACGAGGGTCCGGTTGCTCTCCAGCGGCGTACCGTCGCCACGGCAGGCGACGACCCTGGAGGACGTGACCATCCAGCTGCAGTACGACGTCGCCCTCATCAGCCTGGTCAGTGACCTCGGCCTCGAGTACGCCATCGACCGGTTCGACGACGGGGAACGGCACGTGCTCGAGGAGGCCCTGGTCGATCGGGGGGTCCCCCTGGACGAGCTCCACGAACGGCGGTAGCCCCAGAACGGAATCGGACGATTACGTTCCCCTGGTCCCGTCCTCGTCCGCCCTCGTCGACCGCTCGTCGAGCCGGGCGGCATAGGCGGCGGCCTGCGTCCGGCGCTCCATGCCGAGTTTCGCCAGGAGGTTCGACACGTAGTTCTTCACCGTCTTCTCGGCCAGAAACAGGTCGTCGGCGATCTGACGGTTGGTCTTGCCGACCGCGATCAGATCGAGCACCTTTCGCTCCTGGACGGTGAGACTGGTCAGGCGGGGATCCTCCCGGGGGCCCGCCTGCAGGCGTTCGAGCACCCGCTCCGTGACCTCCGCGTCGAGGAGCGACTCACCGGCACCCGCCCGTCGGACGTCGTCGACCAGGTCCCCCACCCCCACCTGCTTCAGCACGTAGCCGGCCGCCCCGGCCAGGATGGCGGCGTACAGGGCCTCGTCGTCGGCGTAGGAGGTGAGCATCACGCAGACGATCTCCGGCCACCGCGAACGGACCTCCCGGCACACCTCCACGCCGCTCCCGTCGGGGAGCCGGACGTCGAGGACGGCCACCTGGGGGCGGGTCAGCGGAATTCTGACCAGCGCCTCCGCGGCGGTGGAGGCCTCGCCGACCACCACCAGGTCGTCGGTGGCCTCGAACATCGTCCGGAGACCGGTCCGCACCACCTCGTGGTCGTCGAGGAGGAACACACCGAGGGTCACGGCACCATGCTCCCAGCCGGACGTACCCCGGGCAACCTCACCCGCGGGAGCGCCCCCGACGGGGCCCGGGCCGAGTGGGCTCCCGGACGCCCCGGAGGCTGACGCCGGACCTCGGTACGCTGCACGGTGATGCCCTTCCGTTCGATCGACGATCCCGTCAAACTCGTCCGGGTCGTCGAAGCCACCATGCTGCTCCAGGCGGACATCGAACTTCCCGTCCTGCTCAGCCACGTCATCGACGAGGCCCGTGCCCTGACCGGAGCCCGCTACGGCGCCCTCGGCATCTTCGACAGCGGCGGCACGGTGATCGAGGAGTTCCTGACGGTCGGCCTGTCGGAGGCGGAGGAGGCCCGGATCGGGCCCGAACCGACGGGTAGGGGTCTCCTCGGTCAGCACCTCACCGACCGCCGCCCCCTCCGGTTGGCCGACCTGGCGGCACACCCGTCGAGCGTGGGGTTCCCGGCGGGCCATCCGCAGATGCGGTCGTTCCTCGGCATCCCCATCGAGGTGCGGAACGAGGTCTACGGAACCCTCTTCCTCACCGACAAGATCGGCTCGTCGGAGTTCACCGACGAGGATCAGGCGCTGGTCGAGGCGCTGGCCGTGGCCGCGGGCATGGCCATCGAGAATGCCCGGCTCCATCGACGGGTCCGGGACGCGGCGATCGTCGACGACCGGGACCGCACGGCCCGGGATCTCCACGACACCGTGGTCCAACATCTCTACGCGGTGGGGATCTCCCTGGAGACGTTGGCGCGGGAGGCCGAGGCGGCGGCCATCGCCGACCGTCTGGCGGCGCTGGTCACCGACATCGGCGATGCCATCCGACAGGTCCGCTCCAGTATCTACGAGCTCGGCGTCGGCGCGGAGGACCCGGGTGTACGCGCGGGTGTCATCACCCTGGTGCGCTCGCTGGCACCGATGCTCGGATTCCACGTGAGGGTCTCGTTCGACGGTCCGGTCGACACGGTGATCTCGCAGTCCGTGGCCGAGCAGCTCCTGGCCACCCTCCGCGAGGCGTTGACCAACGTGGGGCGGCACGCCCGTGCCACCGACGCCTCGGTGACCGTCACCGCCCATGGGGGCCGGTGCCACCTCCGGGTCGTCGACGACGGCATCGGCCCGGATGGCGAACGCGACGGTGCGCCCGGACGCGGGCTGGTGAACCTCCGCAGGCGGGCGGAGCAGCTCCACGGCACCATGGAGCTCGCCGGTCGGGAGGGGGGTGGGACCGTGCTCGACTGGACGGTCCCCCTCAGTCAGTAGCCCGACCGTCAGGCGCAGGCAATCAGGATCCGGAGACCGGGCGGCCCGCGCCCGCCGGGTCCGATGGCCGGCGGTTCTTCCGGGTGCCGCGGTGCCCCGAGACCGCGGGCCCACCCCCGCTGCCGGACGGTCGAACCCCCCGGCGTCGGTCCTACCGGGGATGGAATCGCAACCAGTTGGCCCGCATCGTCGCCCGCACCTTGCCGGCATGGACGAGCTCGGCACTCACGACGATGGACGACGCAGAGACCTCCACAGGCTCCGCCCGAAGCGACAGCGGCGGTCCCAACGGCGTGGGCCGGAGGAACCGCACGTCGAAGCCGGCGGTGATGAACGGGACCGGCGCCCCGTCGTCGGCCTTCCAGCCATGGCGGTCGGCTTCCCACAGCACCACCGCCGCCGTGTGGCAATCGAGCACGGTCGAGATGATCCCCCCGTTGAGGAAGCCGAATCCGTTGTCGTGTTCGGCGCGGGGGGTGAACGTGGCGACGGTGACATCGTGCTCCCGGTAGCTACGCAGGTGGAAGCCGTCGGGATTGGCGTGACCGCAGCCGAAACAGGTGAGATCGGGATACAGGGTCTCCTGGATACTCCGTGGGGTCACGGCGTCAGGTCGCGTCCGTCGGCACGTGCGACGATCCATCCGAATTCGGAGGCGACCCGGACACCGAGCTCGTGATCGCACAACGGCGAGATGACCTCGTGCAACGCCTCACCGAAGGCTTCGTAGCCGACCGCCTCGATCGCCGGGACGGACGGTCCCGCCGCCGCCAATGCCCGGACGGCCGTGGCGACGTCGGGCCACTCGTTGACGACCTCCACAGATCCTCGCTCGATCGGGGTGAAGCCGGTGGCGGCCAGCATCTCTTCCACGACGCCCTCGCGCCCGGTGTCCCCGTGCTCGAGGTTGGCGTCCCCGTGTGCGGGTGGAGACAGCTCGATGACCGTCAGGAAGTACGGCAGGAGGCCGAGTCGGTCGATCCGCCCCCAGAAGGTGAGCCCCAACCGACCGTCGGGTACGAGCACCCGGCGGGCCTCCCGCAGCGCTCCTTCGCATCCCTTCCAGATCCCGTTGAAGCTCGTCGCCACATCGAAGCTGTCATCGGCGAACGGCAGTTCGAACATGTCCCCGACGCGGAAGTCACCGGCCGGGGTCCTCGTCCGGGCGATGGCCACCAGGGCTTCCGCGGCGTCCAGTCCCGAGACCTCGGCCTGTCGCCCGGCGGCAAGTTGCGCCGCGAACCCGGATCCGCAGGCGATGTCGAGGAGGCGCTCACCGTCCCCGATTCCGAGACGGTCGAACAGCAACTCGTTTGCCGGTCGAGCGTACGGCTCGAACAGGTACGCCCACTCAACGGCACGCGTCCCCCAGCCTCGACCTGCTTCTTCCCAGTTCACGTCGGTCATTTGCTCCGGCATCTTGTTATACGGACGATCGTGCGTTTATTGTAAACAGTCGTGCGTCTAAGATGCAAGCGGTCAGATGGGCGAGGGAGGGAAGTCGAGCCGATGCCGGCGGAGGAGGTACCGAGGAAGCAGACCCGGGCCCCCGGAGAGCGTTCGCGTGCCCGCATCGTCAACGAGGCCGCACGGCTTGCGACGATCGAGGGTATCGAGGGGCTCTCGATCGGCCGACTCGCCGCCGCCACCGGGACGGCGAAGAGCAGCGTCTACGCGTTGTTCGGCTCCAAGGAGGAGCTCCAGCTGGCGACCATCAGGGCCGCACGCGACAGCTTCATCGTCGAAGTGGTCACACCGGCGTTGCGTGCGACCGTGCCGGGGGGTGACCGACTGCTCGCCCTCTGTGACGGCTTCCTCTCCTATGTGGAGCGGCGCATCTTCCCCGGGGGCTGCTTCTTCGTCGCCGCCTCCGCAGAGGTCGGTGCGCGCCCCGGCCGCGTCCATGACGAAGTGGCCCGTATCCAACAGCAGTGGCGGGACCTGCTCGAGCGCGAAGCCACCCGTGCCGTTGAACACGGCGAGCTGCCGCCGGGCACCGACCCCGCACAGGTGGCCTTCGAAGTCGGTGTCATTCTCGCCGGTACCAATATCGTGAGCGTCCTCCACGATGATCCCGCCGTCGTCAGCCGCGCCCGTACTGCGGTGAGGAGTCGGCTGTCCGACCCGTCCGACGTGGCGCCCGGTTGACGGAATCGGAGGGCGTCACCTCGTCGACCGTCGGCCTGACCTGCCGGGCGAAACCTCAGGAGAAGGGACCGCCCGGCTCCTGGTTGAGCCGGGCGGTCCCTTCTGCCCGTGTTGACGCTCGGCGAGCGTCGCACTGACCGTGGCGGTGGGCGACCACCCCACGGGTGTGAGCGCCGTGTCCGGCGCCAGGGGAACGGATCTTCCACGATGTCAGCGGTTCCGCCGAGGTCACATTCGAAGCTCACACGCTCGTGTTCGACGAAGCCATCACCTCCCTTGCCGTTGCACTGTGAACTGCTCGGAATCGGCCATCGCGTCGACAGGTCTTCCGTGGCGACCCGCCTCCGACCGCTCCGGCGGCGAACGGGCCACCCGGGGTCGGGGGATGGTCTGCAACCACGCATGTCGACACTGGCGGTCACCGTCCGCCGGCCATGCCCACGACCGTGGAGTTCGCGGTTCCGGCGTGGTCACCAGGGTGCGAACCGGCGGCCTCGGCGGATCAGCGTCCCATGAGGCGACCACGCCGGCGAAGGCCAGGTCGAGCAGCTCCGGATCGGCGAGCACCAGGGCGAGGAACTCGTCCCTGGCTGCCACGTCGGATCTCGCCGTGACCACGACAGGTCACACCGAGACCGGCTGGCGATCCTCGGCGGTGGCCGAGATCACCTGGGCGTCACCGGTGGGCGACACGGGGGCTCTCTCGTCGGTGGAGACGGTGATCTTGCGGGGCTTGGCCCGCTCCGCCACCGGGATGGTGAGCCGCAGCACGCCGCCGTTGTAGGCGGCGGTGACCCCACCGGTGTCGAGCGCGTCTCCGAGGATGACCTGTCGGCTGAACACGCCTCGCGGACGCTCCGAGGCCACCAACTCGACCTCCGGTCCGGTGGCGGACCGGCGCTCGGCCCGGACGGTCAGCACATTGCGTTCCACGTCGAGATCGATGCTGGCCGGGTCGACTCCCGGAAGGTCGAACTCGACGACGAACTCGTTGCCGTCACGCCACGCATCCATGGGCATGGCCGCCGGACGGGCCACCGTTCCGAAGACCTGCTCGGTCAACCGGTCGATCTGCCGGAACGGATCGGAACGAACAAGCATGATGCACCCTCCTTGTTTCGGCCGGAAGCGTCCTTTCTGCGCTCCGGATCTATGGTGTTCACTGCATATTTGTTATATCCTGAAGACCATGGCCGACGCAAGGGGTTTTGCTGAATTTTCGACAGGTCGATCGTCGGGAGCCGATGAGCGTCCCGACGCAACCCGGGGCGTGTACGGGATCTCCGTAGCTGCGGAACTGGTGGGCAGCGCTCCCCAGAACCTCCGGCTCTACGAGACCCGGGGCCTGATCAGTCCGACTCGAAGCCAAGGTGGCACCCGTCGCTACAGCGACAACGACCTCGTGCGCCTCCGACAGATCGGCCAGCTCCTCGACGACGGCCTCAATCTGGCCGGCATCGCGGCCGTCCTGGCCCTCCAGGCCGTCAACCGGGACCTCCAAGCCGAACTCGACCTGTTCCGCCGACCGGTGTCTCCGCCGAGCCGTCGCCGGGCTGCAGGGGGACAGGTGACTGCACGTTCCAGGGAGGTGTGATCGGCGTGGGTTGCCCTGCGACCGTTCAACGGGATGGCCGTGTGGGCCCGGTGCGCCGTCCCCGGAGTCGATGAGGCCGAACCTGCGGTACGGGCGGTGGCCAGCCGTGGAGGTGACGGGGAACGAATGGCGGACCGGTGACGTCCACACCTCGTCGGCCCCGGCGCCCCACGCCACAGCAACGTGGCCGGCCGCCGGGGTTCGAGCCTCGGAACGTGCCTCGGTCGGCGACCGACGACGGAATTGCGCCTCCCACCAGGGAAGAGATTGCGATTCGGGCACCGGGTGGAGGTGAAGGGACTCGAACCCTCGGCCTCTACATTGCGAACGTAGCGCTCTACCAGCTGAGCTACACCCCCGGACTGCGGTGAGAGATTAGCCGCCGCCCGACGATGCCCCGGGCGGACCGGTGGCCGCGCCGCTGTGGCCACCGGCCGCGGTGGAGCTGGTGGTGGTCGGGGGTGGGGCGGTCGTGGTGGTGGTGGTGGTGGTCGGGGCGGTCGTGGTGGTGGTCGTGGTCGGCGCCGTGGTGGTCGTGGTGGTCGTGGTGGTCGTGGGGGACGAGGTCGGGACCGGGA
>Ga0181519_10005229_pt1 | contig 10402 bp, 11 predicted proteins | sample PEATcosm2014_Bin_26_FD_121102 | JGI IMG/M metagenome (GOLD analysis project Ga0181519, IMG submission 121102) | Peatland microbial communities from MTU Mesocosm Facility, Houghton, MI, USA - PEATcosm2014_Bin02_10_metaG | ecosystem: Environmental > Terrestrial > Soil > Wetlands > Peat | place...
ACGGCAAACCGGCAGGCCGGGCGGTCGACGGGGTGCGCCCATTGATCCGAATCGGCCCATTGGACGTGTATCTCGATGCCGTCGCGCCGCATCACCGCGTATTTCGGGCCCGCTGGCGCATCCTGGAACGCCAGGTCAAATCCCAGGCGCCGATAAAAGTCCACTGACGCCATGACGTCGTTCGTGGCGAGAACCGGGTGAACACCATCGATGGCGGCTGTCACCGTCCATCCCGGTGCGAATCGAAGCGCGTGGGTGCTTGCATGTTTGCGAGACTCCGCAAGGGGCGCCAAGGTTGGATCTTGGATGTTAGATTACTCGGACGTCGCGCGGATCGATCTTCGCGCCCTACCCGCATCCGGGCACGCGGCTGTCCGATATCCAGAACGTGTACACCGCGCAATCATCGGCGGCCGGAGCGCGGTCGCGAGGAACCTTGTTGTCGATGGGCGGCAGCGTGCGCAGGAAGGCGACCAGCGCACGGATGTCCTCCTCGTCCCAGTTCGAGGCGTGATCCCATGTCATCGCCTGCCAATGCAGCTGGTAGCCGTTGCGGCTCACGCCGCTGCGGATGGCACGGGCGATCTCGGGGTCGGACCAGGCGCCAAGCCCCGTGCCCGGGTCCGGCGTGATGTTGCGTGCCCACAGCGTGCCCATCGGCTTCCAGCTGATCTTGGCGCCGCCCCGGCCGTCGTTGCGGTGGCAAAGCGCGCACGAGGCGACGGTGAAGAGATACCGCCCGCGCTGGGCGAGCGCGGCCTGCTCGGGGGTCTTCAGGAGCGCGGTCTCGGGCTGCGGGATCCCCGCCGTCGCGCCGGCGACGATCTGCTCGGGCGGAATCATGGGCAGCATGGGCAGCTGGTAGAAGGCGTAAACGAGCGAGCCTGCCAAGACGAGGCCCGCGCCGCCTGCGGCGATACGCGCCCGCGAGCGCCTTGCCCGTTTACCGCCCGGAGCCGCGAATGCGTACGCGATGACGCCTGCCACGAGGACGATCCATTGCGCGTCGATCAGCCAGGTCTGAGGCCATTCGCGCGATGGCCCCTGCGTCTGGCCGAACTGCTGATCGGCGTAGCTGAGGCGGCTGGCAGGCAATGCAGGCAAGGGACGGCCGATCTTGCCCAGGATGGTTTCGATCAGTCCGAAACGCAGCGTCGCCGGGATATGGTTCTGCACGGCCGGCAGCGATTTCAAGTACCGGGCGATCGCGATGGCATCGTCATCGCGGAAGCTGTGGAAGTAGACCCACGGCATGTCGAAGATGTTCAGCACCCGGCCGCCCGATCGTCCGTTGCGCAAGGCTTCGACGATTTGCGCTTCGCTCCAGTTACCAAGGCCGGTCTGGGCATCGGAGGTCAGGTTCCGGCTGACCAGGACGCCGTGCGGATAGGCTTCCACGCGCATGCCTCCGGCGAGGTAGTAGTCGTCCCCGCGATAGATGCCGGTGCGATCGATCACCGTATGGCAGAGGCCGCACATTTCGGCGTGCACCAGGTAGGCGCCGCGCCGGGCCAGATCGGGCTGCTGGCCGGGTCCGGCGAGCTTTCCGCCGGCGTCCCAGGGGGCGGTTCGCGCGATCGACAGGACGAAATTGGCCAGGTCCCATCGTTGGCTTTCGGTCGTGCTTGCGGCAAACGAGGGCATCGCGCCCACGCCCGTCGTTAGCCGAAGCCAGACCTTGTCCGGCTCGCCGCCGCCGCGAAAGGTCCATGGCGCCGTCAGATCCCGGGCGACGACTGGATCGCCCTTGCCGTCCTGCAGCGTTGCGCCACCGCGGCCGTCCTCGCCATGGCAGCCAGCGCAGCCGCGCGATTGGAACAGCGCGCGCCCGCGGCCGAGGCTGTCGGCCGTGGGGGCAATGCGCGGCGGTATCGCCAGGGCGCGCGGCGCACCGCCGTCGAATACGCTGGAAAAATGCTTGACGTACCCGACCACGTCCCGAAGATCGGCTGGCGGCAGGACGTCGTGGAAATAGGGCATGGCGCTGGCCGCGAGCCCACCGCTCACGACGCGCATCAGGTCGGCATCGCTGGGCGGTTCATCCGCAGGCGTGGACTTGTACTTGAACTGCCCGCTCGTGAAATCGCGCGGGCGGGGGATCAACGACGGCGCTGCGGGCCCGTTGCCGCGCCCGTCAGGCCCGTGACAAACCGCACAATGCTGCGCGTAGATCACGGCGCCGCGCGGCGCCTCCGGCTGCAGATCGGCGCCGGGCGGCCACGCGATATCGGCGTAGCGCTTCGGGTCCGGCTGCCACTGTGAAACGGGCTGGCCGTACCCCAGATGCGCGTATACGGACCGGCCCAGGTCGAGGACAAGCAACACGCCCAAGGTCGCAAGCAACACCCGGCGCCGCGAACCGAGCAGCACAACAACGATGCCTGCCAATGCGCTCCCCCGTTCAGATTGCCGCATCGCCGCGTGGAAGACGCACGGGCACCCGGCCCGCCCTGCGGCACGCGCGGTACCGGCCGCGGGCGTCCCTTCGCGTCGGCAGCATACCGGCGCGGGCGCCATCGCAGTGGTGTAATTTTTGGGGCTCCCGCGCGACCAATTGGCCGGTGTGACAATAAACGGAGGCGAATCGATGAAACCCTATCGCAAGACCGCGGAAGCGATATCCAAGCTCACCCCCGAGCAGTTTGCGGTCACCCAGCGCAATGGCACCGAACCGCCCGGAACCGGCGCGTATGTCCACAACGACGAGCCGGGCATTTATGTCGATATCGTTTCGGGCGAGCCATTGTTCGCATCGTCGGCCAAGTTCGAGTCGGGCTGCGGCTGGCCGAGCTTCACCAAGCCGATCGTGCCCGCCCATGTCAATGAACTGCGCGATGACAGCCATGGCATGATCCGCACCGAAGTGCGCTCGGTTCACGGCGACAGCCACCTGGGGCACGTTTTCCCCGACGGGCCGCCGGAAAGCGGCGGGCTGCGCTACTGCATCAATTCGGCTGCGCTGCGCTTCGTCCACCGCGACGACATGCAGGCGCAGGGCTATGGCGCTTATCTGAACCAGGTCGAGGAGGTCTGATATGACAACGGAACGCGCAGTACTGGCAGGCGGATGTTTCTGGGGCATGCAGGACCTGATCCGCAAGATGCCCGGCGTGGTGTCGACCCGCGTGGGCTATACCGGCGGCGATGTGCCCAACGCGACGTATCGCAACCACGGTACCCATGCCGAAGGCATCGAGATCGTTTTCGATCCGGCGGTTCTGAGCTACCGGCGCCTGCTCGAATTCTTCTTCCAGATCCACGATCCGACGACACCGAACCGCCAGGGCAATGACCGCGGCATGTCCTATCGCTCGGCGATCTACTTCGTCTCCGAGGAGCAGCGCCTCGAGGCCATCGATACCATCAAGGACGTCGAGGCCTCCGGGCTGTGGCCGGGGCGCGTGGTGACGGAACTGGCCCCCGCGGGCGCCTTCTGGCAGGCGGAGCCCGAGCATCAGGATTACCTGGAGCGCCACCCGGACGGCTACACCTGCCACTTCGTGCGGCCGAACTGGGTGCTTCCGCGGCGCAACGCGGCCTGAGCGCCTAGGCGCGGGCGCGCAGGGCCGCGACCACGAGCGCGACGGCCGGCGAGGCGTGCCGGCTCGCGTAATAGGCGTGGTAGCCGGCGAACGTCGCGGCCCATTCGTCGAGCACGGATACCAGCCGGCCGGCCGCGAGGTGCTCGTGGACCATGTCCCGTGGCATCCAGGCCAGGCCGTTGCCGGACAGCGCCGCGGCGAGGATCACGTCGCTCGCGTTGAATACGAGGCGGCCCGACACGTGGGCATTGACGGTCTTGCGGCGGCGCGTGAACTCCCATTTCATCAGGCCGCCGTGCGAGGCGAGGCGCAAGCCGATGCAGTCGTGCCCGGTGAGATCGGCCGGGGCCAGCGGGCGCGAGTGGCGCGAGAAATAGGCGGGGCTGCCCACCACGGCCATGCGCATGTCTGGCGCGATGCGCACGGCGATCATGTCCTTGGCAACGTCGCCGCCCAGGCGCACGCCGATGTCGAAGCGCTCCGCAACGATGTCGGTAAAGCGGTTGTCGGCGCTGATTTCGACCTTGATGTCGGGGTACTGCGGCAGCCAGGCCTCCAGCCGAGGCCAGATCAGGCTGCGCGTGGCATGTTCCGACGCCGTGATGCGCACCGTGCCCGCCGGCTTGCCGCGCATCTCGGCGAGGACGGCCAGTTCGGCTTCGATGTCCGCAAGACGGGGACCCACGGTGCGGTAGAGCCGCTCGCCCGCCTCGGTGGGCGCGACGCTGCGCGTGGTCCGGTTGAGCAGCTTCAAATCCAGCCGCCGCTCCAGGGCGCGAACGGTCTGGCTGAGCGCGGACTGGGTCACGCCGAGCTGCGCGGCGGCGCGGGTGAAGCTGCCGGCGCGAACCACGGCCGCGAAGCCGGCGAGATCGTCGAAGCGCGCCATTGATTAGCCTGACTACTGGGTTCATGTCGATCCAGCAGTCTAGTCGCTTGCCTTGCGCGTGTCTAAAGTCCTCCTCATCGACGAAGCACAAGGACACGAACATGAAGACACGCCAACTGGGCCGCAGCGACCTGCACGTTTCGGCCCTCGGCCTGGGATGCATGGGGCTGAGCTACGGCTACGGCCCCGCCACCGATACCGCCGAAGCCGTCCAGCTCATCCGCACGGCGTTCGAGAGCGGTATAACCTTCTTCGACACAGCCGAGGCCTACGGGCCCTTCGTCAACGAAAGCGTCGTCGGAGAGGCGCTTGCGCCCTTTCGCGACGCGGTTGTGATCGCTACCAAGTTCGGCTTTCGCGAAGGGAGCATCGCCAAGGGACTCGACAGCCGGCCCGAACGCATCAGGCAGGTTGCCGAGGCCGCGCTCAAGCGCCTGCGGACGGACCGCATCGATCTGTTGTATCAGCACCGCGTCGATCCGGAGGTTCCGATGGAAGAAGTTGCCGGCGCGGTGAAGGACCTCATCCGGGAAGGCAAGGTGAGGCATTTCGGCCTCTCCGAGGCCGGCGTCGACAGCATCCGGCGCGCGCATGCGGTGCAGCCGGTCGCCGCCGTGCAGAGCGAGTATTCCCTCTGGTGGCGCGAACCCGAGAAGGACATCCTGCCGGTGCTCCAGGAGCTGGGCATCGGCTTCGTCCCCTTCAGTCCGCTCGGAAAAGGTTTCCTGACCGGAGCGATCGACGCACAGACTCATTTCGGCGCGAGCGATTTTCGCAATACCGTGCCGCGCTTTGCGCCGGAAGCGCGCGCGGCCAATCGCGCCCTGGTCGACGTCCTGGCGGGCATCGCCGCGCAAAAGGGGGTCACGCCTGCTCAACTGGCGCTTGCCTGGCTGCTGGCGCAGGAACCCTGGATCGTGCCGATTCCGGGAACGACCAAGCTCTCCCGTCTTCAAGAAAACATCGGCGCGGCCGCGGTCGTTCTGTCGCCGGACGAGCTGACGGCGATCGAGGCGGCCGTGATGCGCGTTCCGGTCCAGGGTGCGCGCTACCCGGCAGCGCTGCAAAAACTCGTTGGCAGATAGCGCCGCATGCGCGGCAAGGAGAAATCATGAAACTCATGCGCGCGGGCTCCCAGCCCTCGATGAAAGGCCCGGAAGCGTTCTTCACGGGAACGGTCCGGATCGACCCGTTGAACAGCCCGCCGGAGCCGGCGCGCGTTTCCTGCGCCAGCGTGACCTTCGAGCCCGGTGCACGCAGCGCCTGGCACACCCATCCCCTGGGCCAGACGCTCATCGTCACCGCGGGATGCGGCTGGACCCAGTGCTTCGGCGAGCCCATCGTGGAGATCCGCGCCGGCGACGTCATCTGGTGCCCACCCGGCCACAAGCACTGGCATGGGGCTTCGCCAACGACCTCCATGACGCACATCGCCGTCCAGGAAGCGCTCGACGGCCGGAACGTCGTCTGGCTCGAAAAGGTCACCGACGCGGAATACAGCGTCGGTCCCGGTGGCGCGGGCCGCGACGACCAACACGGATAGCCTGCCACGGCAGCGTTGACAGTAACGCACCGCCCGTCAGAGCAAGCGCACCCCGATGGCGAGCACGAGAGCGGGTGGCATCACGAGCGCGCCCACCCGCAGGAATTTCCAGAATCCGACATCCTCGCCCTCGCGGCGGATGGCTCCCAGCCAGAGGATGGTTGCCAGGGAGCCGGTGATCGACAGGTTGGGGCCCAGGTCCACGCCGATGAGCAGGGCGTCGACGAGCTGCTGCGGCAGGTGCGCTGCGGCGATCGCGGAGCTGGCGAGCAGTCCGGCCGGCAGGTTGTTGACCACGTTGCTTCCCACGGCGATGAGCGCGCCGGCCGCGGCGGCGGTGCCCGCTCCGGAGGCATGCGCGCCCTGCTCAAGCAGCCGCGCCAGCGCCGCGACCACGCCGATCCGCTCGAGCGCGGCGACGATCACGAACAGCCCGGCAACGAGCGGCAGCACGCTCCAGGAGATGCCGCGGATCACCGGCAGCGGCGACGCCCGCTGGCGCAGCAGGACGAAGCCTGCCGTTGCGGCGCCCAGCAGGGCGGTGGGCATGCCCAATGGCCGGTCGAGCGCCGAGACGATCATCAGCAGGACGGCGGCCATGCACAGGCCGATGAACGCCGCGCGTCCGCCGGCGGCGAGCGGCACGGCATCGAGCGCCGCCGCGCACGGCACGCCCAGTGCGCGCCGCTGCACGAGCCACAGCATGCCGAAGGTGGCGGCAACCGACACCAGCGAGGACAGCGCGAAATGCTCCAGCCATTGCCCGAGCGGCGGGGTGTGATCGCCATAGAGCACGATATTGGCCGGGTTGGAAATCGGCAGCACGAAGCTGGCCGCATTGGCGGTGAATGCGCAGACGAACAGCAGCGGCAAGGGCGGGGCCTGCGCCTTGCGCGCGGCCGCGAAGACGGCGGGCGTCAGCACCACGGCGGTGGCGTCGTTCGACAGGAAGATGGTGGTTGCCACGCCAGCGCCGTATACGAGCACGAACAGGCGCTGCATCGACCCCTGCGCGGCATTGACGGCATGGACGGCAATCCAATCGAACACGCCTTCGCGCCGGGCGATTTCGGACAGCAGCATCATGCCGATCAGGAAGAGGTAGACGTCGGCGCCCTTCATCACCGCTGCCACGGCTTGCGCGGGCGGCAAGGCACCCGCGGCGACCATGAGCAGGGCGGCCCCGACCGCCCAGACACCCTCGGGAAGGCGCAAAGGCCGCAGGACGACGCCGCAGATGGCCAGGCCGGTAAGGCACCAGATAACGGTATTCACCTGCCAGCACGCACCCGCGTTGCCGTGCGCCGGGCGCGCACGCGCATCAAGGGCGAGACTACACCGGAATTCCCGCCTCTCGCCGATCCGGCACGTCTTGGCGCCGCGGAATATGTTTCGAGCAATTGGCATCCCAAGCGGCAACGGAAAAGACGATGACCTGCTCCGCGCGCGCGGCGTATCCCCGCGGCATCAACTGCGCGACCAGCGCCTCATCGCCTTCGACGACCCTGGCCTCGCCCCAGATCTTGACGCGCTCCTGCTGCGCATAGTCCATCAGGAACAACTGGGCCTTGGGGTTCTCCGCGAGATTGCCCGTGGTGATGAACTGCCGGTTGCCGGTGTAGTCCACGAAGGCGATCGTCTGCGCGTCCAGGACCCGCAGGAAACCCGGCGGGCCGCCGCGGTGCTGGATGTAGGGCTGGCCGTCGCGGCTGGCGGTGGCAAGGTACACGCTGGTCTGGCTCTCGATGAAGGACTTGAGGTCCGGCGTGATGTGCACGGGCCAGGACCCCGATTCCTCCATGCGCGCATAAGCGCTGCGCGAGCCCTTGCGGGCCTGCACCGCCTTGACGCTCGGCGTGAAGGCGACATCGCTGGAATATTGCCGTGACGCATTCATGGTGGCTCCTTGCGAAAAAACCGTGCGCGCCGAGCGGCGGCCCGGCGCGCACAGGTGCGGCGCACGCCGGCCCGCCGCCGGCGCCGCTATCAGGCGGCCAGGTGCATGCCGACGGCCGGCGCGACCGCGGGAAAATCGATGTCCGTCTTGGCGACCTCGTTGATCGTGTTGGTCCACGTGTTGAGCGCAACGTGCAGGACGATCTCGATGATCTGCCGGTCGGTGTAGCCGGCATTTCGGGCGGCCGCGAGGTCCGCGTCGGTCACGTGGCCCCGGGCGCGCGCGACACCCGCGGCAAAACGCACCGCGGCGTCGGACTTGGGGTCGTTGGACGATCCGCGGCGGTTGGCGGCAATCTCCGCATCGTCGAGCCGGGCGAGCTTCTTGCCCAGGTACGTGTGGGCAGACAGGCAATAGTCGCAGCCATTGACCTCGGCCACGGCCAGGGCGATGCGCTCGCCGAGGGCCGCGGGGATCGTTGCCTTGGCGAGCGCGCCCATCAGGCCCAGATAGCCTTCCAGGGCCGAGGGGCTGGTGGCCACCAGGCGGAACAGGTTCGGGACGCTGCCCAGTTGCTTCTTAACGGCGTGCAGCATGTCTTGGGAGGCGGCGGGCGCGGCCTCGATGCTTGCGGGAATTGCGATGCGGGACATGGTGGGTTTCCTCCGGTCGGGGGCGGGGATCGGTTTGACCCCCGCAACGGACTCCAAGGTACGCACTTCCGATAATCAAAACTAGATAGTAAAATTCGAAATCACATTTCCATTTATCGGAAGAATAGCCGTGGACCGACTCGACGCGATGGCCGTCCTGATTGCTTCGGTCGAGGGCGGGAGCCTATCGGCGGCGGGCCGGCGGCTGGGAATGCCGCTGCCAACCGTCAGCCGCAAGATCTCCGATCTCGAGGCGCACCTGCAGGCGCGCCTGCTCGAGCGCTCGACCCGCAAGCTCACGCTGACCGATGCCGGACGCGATTACGTCGCGGCGTGCAAGCGCATCCTGGAGCAGGTGGACGACGCGGAGCGCGGCGCCGCGGGCGAATACGCTGCGCCCCGCGGCGCCCTGGCGATTTCCGCGCCCATCGTCTATGGCCGCCTGCACGTGCTGCCGGTCGTGGCCGAGTTCCTGCTTGCCTTCCCCGACGTCGATGTGCGCCTGCAGCTGGCCGACCGCGTGGTCAACCTCCAGGAGGAGCATGTCGATGCCGCGCTCCGGATCGGCGCGCTGCCCGACAGCCTGCTGATCGCGACGCCGGTCGGTTCCATCCATCGCGTGACCTGCGCGAGTCCCGCGTATCTGCGCAAGCACGGGCCGCTCGATCACCCGCGCGAGTTGTCGAACCACCCGTGCGTGACCTTCGACGGCATCGCCCGGCCGGATTCCTGGACGTTCGAGGAGCAGGGATCCGAATTTTCGGTGCCGGTGCGCTCGCGGATGACCGTCAATACGGCCGAGGCCGCCATCGACGCGGCGATCGCCGGTCTGGGCGTCACCCGCGTGCTCTCGTATCAGATGGAGAGCGCCCGGCGCTCGGGACAACTGGCGGTTCGCCTCGCGGCATTCGAGGCACCGCCGGTACCCGTCAGCCTGGTCCACGCCGGACGCGACCTGCTCCCGCTCAAGCTTCGGGCCTTTCTGGATTTTGCGGTGCCGCGCCTGCGGCAGCGTTGCGCCGCCGCGCCTGCGACACCGCGGTCGGCCGCGCGGCCGCGCAAGCGGTGATCCGGCCGTGGTTGCCGGCGCCATGGGCCCAGCCGCGTGGCCCGACGGCGTAGGATTTGCCGGTCCCCACGGCCTGGAGGCGTCATGTCCGAAACCGTCACGTCGCTCGACCTTTCAACCACCTTCCTGCGGCTGCGCAGCGATGTTCGCGTGGAGCCGCTTCCGGTGGGCGAGGACTTCTGGCAGAAAATCGCCGCGGGACAGCTGGGGACTTTCCGCAACGAATATCTCGTGACCACGCACGCCTTCGACGCCAACTGGCCGTTCTGGGAAATGCATCCGATGGGCGATGAAGTCGTTGCCGTGCTGTCGGGGAAAATCGAGTTCGTCCTGGAAACCGCCGCCGGGGACCGGCATCTGCGCCTCGACGGCCCCGGCCGGTTCCTCATCGTGCCCAAAGGGACCTGGCATACCGCAAAAATCGCGGAGCCCTGCCGCCTGCTGTTCATAACCGCAGGAGAAGGAACGCAGCACCGCCCGATCGATCCGGCCGGCGCATCGCCATGACCGCTACGCCGACGTGACAAGTCAGGCGCGAATTTTGGTATAAGTTCGCTCGGTGGGCAGCATCTCCCCCACCCGCGGCCGCCCTCGGAGCCGCTTCCGCCAACCCCTCCTGGTGAGAAAAAAATGACAACCCTCAACATCAATGGCCAATCGGTTCAGGTCGATGCCGATCCGTCGACGCCCCTGCTCTGGGCCTTGCGCGATACGCTGGGAATGACCGGAACGAAGTTCGGCTGCGGCATCGCGGCCTGCGGCGCGTGCACGGTGCACGTCAACGGCCAGCCCACGCGGTCCTGCGTGAC
>Ga0181519_10005233_pt1 | contig 10397 bp, 9 predicted proteins | sample PEATcosm2014_Bin_26_FD_121102 | JGI IMG/M metagenome (GOLD analysis project Ga0181519, IMG submission 121102) | Peatland microbial communities from MTU Mesocosm Facility, Houghton, MI, USA - PEATcosm2014_Bin02_10_metaG | ecosystem: Environmental > Terrestrial > Soil > Wetlands > Peat | place...
CTTGCCATATTCCTTGATCGGGCCGGCGGCGTGCTCGCCGGTCGCCAGTTGCTGCTCTGCGCAGACGGGAAACTCCACAGGACCATGACTCCAGCCCTCGATATTGATGGGCAAGGCAAAGGCAAACGTAGGAGGCGCAAGGGCGTGGTCGACGCGTCTGTTTTTGTACCTCCTGCGCGACAGGGTACGGGGCAGAGTGATGAGGACCAACTCACCCCGCCCGATAGCCTCGCTGAGAATTTCGCGTTCTTATCGAATCAGCTCGACTGGTATGGAGAACTGAATCCCGCTCGTCTCTTCCTTGAGAACGCCAAGTTGGTTTTTCCATTTGACCGGGAAGTCGTCCTCGCTCAGCTCTCGCGCACCGTTCGTCAGGACGGGCGGAAGAGCATTCTGGCGGCAGTCCGAGGTGCGCGCAGGGCGTGCCGCCGCACGGGGAAGGAGCGGGGTGCAATACTGGGTCGCCTATGTGAGCAACCTCAGCGATCCAGCGTGCACGCGAGTCGAAATGCTGCCAAATCCAATGAGCGAGCAAGGCGAAGCTGTGCTAAACCTGCTTGGCGAGGGGCTCCGCTATGGTTTTCGGCGATCTTAATGCATGTGGATCATGCGGTGGCTGAGATGCCTGGATTCGTCCTTGTGGGCAGCCGGCGTCAATTCGAACGGCTTTCAACGGTTTGTCAGCAATCGGCGCAATTATTGCTCCCACTGCGTTCTCCCCATTGGACCAAGTTCATGATCATCCGTCCAGATAGGAATGGCGAGTACCGGTGCTAGCAGCGTTTTGTCATTGCTGACTGGACCGCTCGGAATTGCAATCGCGGTCGCCGCAGGGGTTTTGGGATATGCATTCGGGCATAAGAAGCTGAATCGTTCGCAGTACTCGATGATCGTCTGAGGAAGCAGTTCGAGTCTCACAGGTGCGACTGGAGTCTGCGGAACAGAGATACGAAGCGAAGGTCGAGGGCCGCAGGCGGGAGATTGAACGCCTTTGGAAGGTTCACTTTCCAACCTTCACTTTCTTGCCCAGGGCTTTGCGATGGGTGGCTGAGAAGAACTTTAACGAGCGTCTAGAAGTGGAACGAGCTCTAATCGAACTCAGAGACGCTTCCGACCCAGTCTCGATCAGCCGGGGCAAAATGCAAGGCACCGATCAGCATCATTCAGGGTTCACATTGGCAGCAGGTACACCAGCTCGAATCTACTACCGCGTGAGTGGCGCAAGAATCGAGATCACGCGCATATTAAAGAAGAGCGAAAGCAAGGCGTTTTCGGCCAGGGCGTAAGCTGGCCAGGGCGATTGCAATCGGACCCGTCTGTTCTCTTGGGTATGGAGAGATGAATTCTATGTTTATAGGGTTTCGGATCAAGCATTGGGTCAAACCATTGATGGCCGTCGCAGGTGTGGGAGCTGTGGTTATCGCCAGGAGCGATGCGGGCAGGGTGATCGCAGCTGCTGGGCGGGGAGCTTGGAAATCAGCTAGCGAGAAATTGAGCGAGGTTCGCGAAGAACACCGTATTCGGGAGCAGGCCTATCGTGAATATTCGAAGAAGGGAACCTAGATACAGCCAGCTAGATTGAAACTCGCAACGGGAGCTGCAAACGCTTTCCTGGCCGCAGGCTTCACTGCCCGCTTGCGCTGGGCCTGCGCCTCGTTCTCCGGCTCTCAGAACTCACAATCCGCTCGGCGCCTTGGAACCAGTCTTACCCCGACCATCCTTCCTTACGTTCGCGCCACTCGTCAACAAGTCACGCTGCGCTGCCGGCGGTCCGTGGTCCGATAGCGCGTAAGCCAGAAGTTCCACCTTCCCCCTGGGAAATCGACGCAAGAACGGCCAGTTCCAGAAACCCCGCGAACTCTTCCAGCAGCCGTCCAGCGCCGCAGCCAGAGAGCCTTCGCTTTGTGATTGTGGATCAGTGGCGCCAAATGTCGCCGCTCCGACGCAGACACCCCCACGTATCGCAGCCTCTCAGACCACCCGGAATCAAAATACATAACAGTAATATCAATACTATGTATGATATTGTATTCTGGCAATCGGGAGGAGTTTCATGTTCAAAATGGCGTTTCGGCTTGTGTATCGCATCAAGGGGCGATGTTCAAGGCACCCCGCCTATAACCCTGTGAAGGATGAGCAAGGGGGCATCAAAGGTGGATGCGAGGAGTGTCAATCGCTCCTGGGGGCTTATCGAGCATATCTCGCTCTTCGTGAGTCGATTGAAGAGTTTCACTCCGTAGTTCAGCGTTTCATCACCAATAAGCAGGCGCTCAGCAGTGGTGGGGGTATCCCTAGTGTATCTGCGCCGGAGCTGTCTTTGACGTCTCCGCGGCGGCGCTCGCGAGTGAGTGGCAATGCGGATGCCCAGGAGGCGCACTCTGAGTCAAGCAAGCGAAGGAAGTATGCAGTTTGATGATGGAGTGCCGGCCGGAGGCGATTGCCCTTTGGTATTTAGTGTTTTTGGACGTGCCTTGTAGCAGTTTTTATGGGTCGCTGAGTGAGCACTATTTTGTCCACTCCTGAGCGGAAAGAGGCTAGTCCTGATATTTCAGACATCTGAAAGAGCTCCGAGAACGATAGGAATGGGGGAAAAGATGGCACAAGAACTACAGAAATCAACATACGAGCAGTTCGTCGAGGCCGAAGAAGCGGCTGAATTTCTCCACCGATCCGTGAGATGGGTGATGCAAGCAGCTCGCGACGGCTTGATCCCGGCTCACGCGTACGGAACCCAGCGCAAGCGCTGGTATTTCCTGCTCTCAGAGCTTGCTGATGACCTTCGCAGTAAGGTAAATTCCCCGCATGGAGAAGCTGAACGTGACAAGACGCAAAGGAGGGTCTATTGAGTCACGAGCAGCGCAAACCTATCCGTTACAACACGGGTATGCTTTGCAAGGAAAAGAGAACAGCTGGAACGATGTGGGTGTTCCGCTGGAGCGAGGAGGTAAACGGCCAGCGGCGTCAGCACAAGGACGTGATTGGAAGCACGAAGCAGTTCAAGACCGAAGCCGCTGCCGAGAGGGAAGCGGACCGGTTGCGCTGCAAGCTAAACGAAAACAAGCAGCAGTTGAGCTTGAAGCACATGACGTTCGGAGAGCTGATCAATCATTATCTCAACAACGAACTCCCGAGCAAATCGAAGTCCACACGCAAGACCAACAAGATGTATATCAAAAACTGGATCGATCCGGCATGGCATGGGTATGTCGCGAACGAGATGAAGACCATGGAAGTCGAATCTTGGCTCCACTTGATCGACAGACCCGACGGAACGAAGTTGAAGATCAAAGGAATTATGTCGGCGATCTTCTCCCATGGTGTGCGCTGGGAGTTCGTGGATCGCAATCCAGTCTGTGGCCAGGGGGGAACACCTGGGCACCGTGGAGCCTCCACCGGGGTCCGGCAGAGCAACTCGATCTCGATCAAGCGAGTGATTCTGTCCCCCGGGGTGGTGCGAAAGGTTCTGGAGGAATTGCCGCTGCGCGAGACCGCGCTGGTTATCGTGGATGCGGTGACGGCCCTCAGGGCATCAGAGTTGATAGCTTTGAAGTGGAAGAACGTGGACTGGAAGTCGGGCACCCTGACCTCGGAGTTCGCTTGGGTCGAGGGAGAGTTGAAGGGGACCAAGAGCCGCGACAACGCTTTGCCGCTGGCCAAGTCTGTGCTGGAGGTGCTCAGTATGTGGCGCGGGCACACGCCCTACCGCGGGGAGGAGGATTGGATGTTTGCCAGTCCGTTTTTCCACGGCAGGACGCCTTTCACCTACCAGATACTCTTTCGCAAGCACATCCGGCCGGTGATCGAGCGAATTGCCAAAATCAAGAGCAGCAAACAGGCGCCCATTGGATGGCATACGTTCCGCCGGTCACTGGCCACCTTGCTGATCTCGAATGGGGAGAACGTGAAGGTCACGCAATCCCAACTTCGCCACACCACGCCGAAGATCACCCTCGAGTCATACGCTCAGGTAGTCTCGGACGACCAGAAGAGGGCTCATCAAAAGGTTGTTCAAATGGTCGTACCGAAGCAATTACCGGCGAGACTGAAGGCAAGAAAAGCCGCCGTCAGCAACTAGGCGACGGGCTTTTCTTGCGGCTGGGTGTCTGGGGGTGCCTGAAACGTGCGCATCAGGTTCGGCGTAAGTCTTTTAGAATCATGGTGAGCGCGCTGGGACTCGAACCCAGGACCCACGCCTTAAAAGGGCGTTGCTCTACCAACTGAGCTACGCGCCCACACAACTCTAGCCTAACACAGCCGGGCGGCCGGTAGTGGCGTCGGGTTCGTCGCTTTCCTCCGCGCCAAGGGGCAATTTGGTGGAGCAAAAAAAGGCGCCCCGTGTGGGGCGCCTCTCGTTCAGATTGTTTCATCAACCCGGTTTAGTCATCCCACCAGTCGAAATAAATCTGTTCGTCGGCTGTGGTCAGCTGGACCGCGTTGCCGCCCGTGGCGAGGACCAGGAAGAGCTGGCCATTTCCCGAGCCATCCGCGGTTTTGACATAGTCAATGTAGGCGATATAGCCGCCGAGGATGACCGCCTCATCAGCGTCGTGATCGGTGGTGATGGCCGTGGCGGGTGCCGTGGTGGTCTCACCGGTGATGGGCACCACGTAGACGTCCTCGCCGTCGCCTTCACGGATGAAGGAAATCGTCTTCCCGTCGGGCGAGACCGTGGGGAACCAGTCCCACCAACCGCCGCTGGCGTTGGTCAACTGGGTCAGCCCAGTGCCGTCTACCTTGACCGAGAAGATTGCGGCTCCATTATCCGAAGCCTCGCCCTCCAGGATGTAAGTCGTATTGTCCGGGGTCAGGCGCGGCGTCCAGAGTTCATCCAGACCGGAGATGGCCATAAGGGTCGGAGTCCCGCCGCTGCTGGGCAGGGAGGCGATGGATTCAAGGGATGTGACTACTGCTGCGGATTCGTTGAAGTAAATCGTGGAAATTGTCTTTCCATCATGAGAGATGGATGCATCATGATAATCGCCCGCGGTGCCGGTGGTCAGCTGCGTTGGAGAGTTGAAGTCAGCCACCGATGCCGAGTAGATCTGGGTGAATCCGTTGCTGTCGTAGGCCGTGAAGTACACCGTCTTGTAGTCGGTGGAGAGAGCGACCGAGTCATAGTCGGCGCTGGTTGTGTTCAGCTTGGTGGTGGTATTGCTCACCAGGTCGTAGATATAGACGTCCTCGGTGCCGGTGGCAATGTCGTAGCCCTGTACAGCCCGGGGCTTGGCGGCGTGGTGGGCGGCTACGCCGCGGGCGCTCATCTGCCGGGTCCGCGCCGAGGAGTGCGTTCCCTTGACGTTGGATGACTCGCTGCTGGTATCCGCAAGGTAGACAAACTTGGTCAGGTTGCTGGTCGGCCAGGTCTTGCTGGAGCCGCCGCAACTGGCCAGCGAAAGGGCAACCAGAATTACTGCTGCTGTAACGACAAGGTTCTTCACACTCAAACGATTCATTAGGCGACTCCCTACTTCGAGATGTTCCTGCACGGGGCAGGGGCTAAGTGGAGCTTTTTTCAAGGATGTTGCAGTGACTGCTTGGGTTCCCCGAGCGTACCGGGAGGAATTAGACACGATGTATCCGGTTTGACTAATCTGGGAACTCTAGACGATTCAAATCCATTTTTGCAAGGGAAAAACGGTTGTCCCGCTCATACGGCGTGAAGTTCCTTCTGCCACCGCCGCCGGTGAACGTCCCGCCGGGCGAGTCATAACGGGTTCCCTAGACAAGGGCTGGCCCTTGGCGCGCGCCGGAGCCGCTCGGTTTGGTACTATCTTGGCTCGGGGAAATTTGCGCATGGAACAGTTTGACGTACTGGTCGTAGGAGCCGGTCCCACCGGTCTGGCGTGCGCCATTGAGGCGCGCCGCGCCGGCTTTTCCGCCGTTGTGGTGGACAAGGGATGCCTGTGTAACTCCATCTTCCACTACCCGGCTAACATGACCTTCTTTACCACCCCGGAGCTGCTGGAGATCGGCGACATCCCCTTCAGTTGTGCGCAGCCAAAGCCCACCCGGATGGAGGCCCTGGAGTACTACCGCAAAGTGGCAGAATTCCATCACCTCGACGTGCGCCAGTACACCTCGGTGGAGCGTGTCGAAGGCGCCGACGGAGCCTTTCTCATTCATTGTGCCGACCGCCTCGCCCGCCCCGTTCAGTTCCTGGCGCGCAAGCTGGTGGTGGCCACCGGATACTACGACCGTCCTAACCGCCTCGGGGTCCCTGGCGAAGAGCTCGGCAAGGTGGAGCACTACTACCGCGAGCCGCACCCGTACTACAACAGTGACGTGCTGGTGGTGGGAGCCAAGAACTCGGCGGCCATAGCGGCCCTTGAGCTGTGGCGTCACGGCGCGCGCGTCACGCTCGTCCATCGTGGCCCCGGCATCAGCAGCAGCGTCAAGTATTGGATCAAGCCGGACATCGAGAACCGCATCACGCAGCATCAGATTGCCGCGCACTTCAACACCACAATCGCGGAGATCGCTCCGGACAGCGTGCTGCTCAAAACTCCCACGGGCGAGCTGCGCATCAAGAACGACTTCGTGCTGGCCATGACCGGCTATCACCCGGACTTCAGCTTCCTGCGCGCCTTGGGCATTGAAATCTCCGACGTGGCCAGCAAGCCCGTGGTGGATCCGCAGAGCCTGGAGAGCAACGTGCCGGGCATCTACCTTGCCGGAGTCGTGGTGGCCGGACGCAATACCAGTGAGATTTTCATCGAGAATGGCCGCTTCCACGGCCGCCAGATCGCGCGCAACCTGCTGCTCAAGCTCGGCACTCCGTCGGGCAGCCGCCTTAGCCACGAGCGCACTCCGGAGCCCATGCCCGGCGCACCGCTGCGCAACGCCGAGTAGCGCCGTTCAACTTCCACAGATTTGTTATTGATGAACCCGGCCTAGCTGAGTGCGACCGCGTTGTCCGTCTGCTCGCCGATGAGGCGCGACACCAGCGGCAACAGGGTCTCTCCGCTGTGGGCCAGCACAAAATCCGAGTAGGCCTCGCTCCAGTCCAGCTTGAAGCTGGTGGAGAGCGCCGAAATCCAGATCTGTTTGGCCGAGGAGTTCGGCGAAAGCACAAACGTCCCGGGTGGCTCCTCAAACAGCAGATGCAAGGCCCCGCCGCGCTCTTCCACTTCAAAACCCGCGGCCTCTTCCACCGCATACAGAGCCTTGGTCAGCCGCGCCATCGCCTCATCGGCATGCTTCCGAAATATCTCGTCGTCCATTGTCTGCAATCCTCTTCTGCCGCCAGGCTCAGGAAAAAGACGGCTTACGCCATCTCGCGTCGGCCTTCCAGCGCGCGCCGCAAGGTCACCTCGTCGGCGTACTCAATGTCGCTACCCGCCGGAATGCCTGTTGCGATGCGCGTTACTTTGACTCCCGTGGGCCGCAGCTGCCGAGCCAGATACACGGCCGTCGCTTCGCCTTCCACCGTGGGATTGGTGGCCAGGATGACCTCGTCAATCTCTCCGGCCTGTGCGCGCGACATAAGATTACTGATGCGCAAATGCTCCGGCCCGATTCCATGAATCGGCGAGAGCGTGCCGTGCAGCACGTGATAAGCGCCCTGGAAGTTCTGTCCCTTTTCCAAGGCGGCGATGTTCGTCGGCTCTTCCACCACGCACACCACCCGCAGATTGCGTGTGGTGCTGCTGCAATACACGCATGGGTCCACGTCTGTAATGTTGTTGCACACCGAACACAGTCGCAGCGCCGCCTTGATGTCGCGTATGGCCCCGGCCAGCAGTTCGGCGTCCTCGTCCGAGCCGCGCAGAATATGGAAGGCATAGCGCTGCGCGCTCTTGCCGCCCACTCCCGGCAGCTTCTTCAACTCGTCAATCAGTCGAGCCATGGGCTCGGCAAACTTGGCCATGATCCCCTACAAATCAAAAAAACCTGGGTGTGTGGCAATCCAGAAGCAGACGAATGATACAAGGGCGAATACGCAAGCACCCTGAGCCCAAAGCCGCCACCCCAGCTTTGTTCTATATTTTATGGCGGCGAACAAGAATAGAAGCAGCCACAGCGGAACATACAACCAAACCAATCCGATAATAATCAGACCAGGGTATAAGACAACCCCAAGAACGAGATCGTTATGGATGCTGGTTGCAACACAGTAGACGATCAACGGCGCTAGGGCGATAAAGTACCAGGTCTTGCGTAAGAGCTCTGGTACGATCCTCGTCCTTCTCTCCGCCGCCACGCCGTCCATCGCGACCTCTTAAAACATTCCCGGAGGCACGCCCATGTTGCCCAGCATGCCGCCCAACTGGTTCTTGGCCTCGGCGTCGGCCTTGCGCGCCGCTTCGTTTACGGCCGCCAGTATCAGGTCCTGGAGCATCTCCACATCCGCCGCGGCGTCCTTATCAATCTTCACCGATTGAATTACCTTTTCGCCGTTCATGCGCACCACCACGGCGCCGCCGCCCACGGAGCTTTCCACCTGCACGGCGCGCAACTTCTGTTGCATCACCTGCTGCATCGCCGCCGCCTGCTCCATCATCTGCTGCATCTTATTCAGTTCCATCGCTACTCCTGGGAGCGATCCACGATCATGCGGATCTCGGCTCCGAACTTTTCCTGCATCTGCTTTACCAGCGGCTCGTCGGCCGCCTTTGCCTTAAACGTTCCTTCGCCGCCCTTGCGCGGCACGCGAGCCTTCGGCGTGGCGGCAACCGCCGCACCGCCCACCAGCTTCACCTTCACGGTGCGGCCTGCCACGTGCGTCGCCGCCTGGTTGGCCGCACGCTCCTGCTCGCGCGTGTAGCTGATCTCAACCATCGCCGTGGACATTGTTACCTTCACCGACAGCAGGTTTCCTTCCACGCTCCACTCGGCTTCTTCCAGTGCATTCACCAGCATCTGTGAGCCGTTCTTCTCCATCGCATCCAGCACCGCCTCGCGCAGGGAATCCACGTTGAGCGGGGCACCAGCGTTGAGCGGTGAGGCCGCCTGCTCGGCCCTCTGCGGAGCCACGGCCAGCGCCGAGCCGTTATCAAAGCCAACGGTGCCGGCCTCGGCCTTGCCCAAGGGCATCGCTGGGGTCGCATGACTTGGAGTCGCATGATTGGGGGCCACATGATTCGGCGACGCATTGAACGGAGAAGCACTCATCGGCGACGAGCTGATCGGCGTGATGCTTGCATTCACGCTTCGCGCCTCGCCCATCGGCTCCACCGCTGAACTCAACTCCTCGCGCCCCTTGCGAGCCTTGTCAGCTTCAAACGGCGATGCCTTGCCGCCAAACGGAGACGACCCGCCGCCCATGGGAGGCACTCCCGGAGGCCGCGTTGCCATCGGCGGAGGCGTGCGTGGTGCAGCCGGTCTTGCGGATGTGTTTGATGATGTTGTCCCAGCCGCGCCAGCGTGCGAACCACCGCGTGCGGGCAACTGCCCAGGTCCGCCAGTAGCAGATGTCGCCTCGCCCAGCCGCACGCTGCTCAGCAGTTGCTCCAAGGGCAGCAGCCGCTGCGCGTGTACCAGCTTCAACAGCCCCAGTTCAAGATGGAAACGCTGCTCCTGCTTGTAGCTTACGTCACCAAAGGTGCGCAGCATGATCTGCAAGAAGCGCGTGAGGTCCTCTTCGCTGAAGAGCTCGGCAATGGCCTGCACTCTTTGCTTTTCGTCCGAACTGATCTGCAGCGCCGGGCTCTCGACTCCGGCCACCTTGGCCACCAGCGCGTTGCGCAAAAAGCGCACCAGCTGCCGCGCAAAGTGAGTTGCGCTCTGACCCTCGACGATCAGCTTGTCCACGATGCGCAGCACTTCGTCGCCGCTGTTCTGGTGCACGGCATGCATCACGCGCTCCAGCAGCTCGCTGCTCACGTTGCCAATCAGGCCGCGCACGTCGTCGGCGTTCAGCGTGTCGCCACTGCAGGAGATGGCCTGGTCCAAAATGCTGAGCGCGTCGCGCATGCTGCCGTCGCCGGCCTCGGCCAGCAGCGCCAGGGCTTCTTTGTCCACCGTCAGCTTTTCCATCTGGCAAATGTGGCCCAGGTGGGTGACGATCTCCTCAAAGCGCACAGCGTGAAAGCTGAAGTGCTGGCAGCGCGAACGGATGGTCTGCGGAATGTCCTCCGGCTGCGTGGTGGCCATCATGAACACCACCCACGGCGGAGGCTCTTCCAGGGTCTTCAGCAGCGCGTTAAAGGCCGCATCGGTCACCTGGTGCGCTTCGTCAAGGATGAAGATGCGATAGCGGTCGCGCGCCGGCTCGGCCGTGGCGGTGGCAATCAATCCGCGCACGTCTTCAATGCCGCGGTTGGTGGCGGCGTCAATTTCAATCACGTCCATGGCGCCCACCGAGCCGTCGCGAATCTCCCGGCAACTGTCGCACACGCCGCAGGGCTCGCTCACCGGACTGTCGCTCGATTTGCAGTTCAGGGCCATGGCCAGGATGC
>Ga0181519_10005235_pt1 | contig 10393 bp, 11 predicted proteins | sample PEATcosm2014_Bin_26_FD_121102 | JGI IMG/M metagenome (GOLD analysis project Ga0181519, IMG submission 121102) | Peatland microbial communities from MTU Mesocosm Facility, Houghton, MI, USA - PEATcosm2014_Bin02_10_metaG | ecosystem: Environmental > Terrestrial > Soil > Wetlands > Peat | place...
CCAAGCCCGCCTTGCACCGCTACCCCGGGTCGATGGCGGCGAGGACCCAAGCGCTGTGCGAGACCATCGTCGAGGAGTTCGGTGGCCGAGCCCAGAGCATCTGGACGGACGCTCGAGACGGCAAGGACCTCTATCGCCGGATCAAGTCGCTGCCGGGCTTTGGCGAGATGAAGGCCAAGATCTTCATCGCCCTGCTGGGCAAGCAGTGCGGGCTCAAGGTGACGGGGTGGGAAGCGGTCTCGACTCCCTACAGCGAGAAGGGCTCCCACCGCTCGGTCGCCGACATCGTCGACGAGGCGAGCCTCAAAGAGGTCCGTGCCTTCAAGGCGCAGGCGAAGAAGGCCGCCAAGGCTCAGTGAGCGGCCTCGCTGAGCGCCGCCTCTACTGCTGCACCCCGAACCGAGCGGACCTCGCCAGCTTCGTGGGCAAGATCATCGACGGAGGGGTGGATCTCATCCAGCTCCGTGCGAAGGACCTCGAGGCTCGAGCGCTCCTTGAGGCCGCCGCTCGCTGTCAGGCGGTCTGCGCAGATCGTGGCGTGCCGTTCATCATGAACGATCGACCCGATCTTGCTCTTGAGCTCGGCGCCGATGGCGTCCACGTGGGCCAGGACGACGCTCCGGTGGCCCTGTGTCGTCGGATCTTGGGCCCCGATGCGATCGTGGGGCTCTCGACCCATGCCAGCGGCGAGCTGGCCGAGGCGCTCGCCGAAGACGTCACCTACCTCTCGGCCGGGCCCGTTGAGGCGACGCCCACCAAGCCGGGTCGGGCGGGCACCGGCCTGGGCTACGTCGGCGAGGCGGTGGCTGCCGCCTCCGTGCCGGTTTTCGTGACCGGCGGGGTGACGACCTCGAGCATCGCCGAGCTGGCGGGCGTCGGGGTCACGCACTTCGTCGTGGTGCGCGCCCTGACCGAGGCCGACGATCCCTTCCAGGCTGCCCGAGCGCTCCGCAAGAGCATCGACGGAGCGCTTGGGCTCTAGCGCATCCGGTCGAGCCAGCCCGTCAAGGTGGCGACCATCCGAGGGTCGGGGCGGAGCCAGTGGCCCGCTCCCTGGATGACCCGCAGCTCCGCTCGGCCGTCGGCGGCCTCGACGAGAGACCGAGCAGCGCTCGGTGGCACGATCCGATCCTCCGCGCCGTGGATGATCATGAGCCGACGACGGCTCAACGCCGCGATCGAGCCCAGCGGATCAAGCGCGAGCACGTCGGCGACGAGCTCGTCGGGGGCGAGCAAGGGGGTCGCACCCACCACGCCGGCGCGATGGCACGACTCCGCGAACTGCACAGGAGGTCCACACCACGAGGCCAGATCCGCAGGCGTGGCCAGCGTGGCGATGCCTCGCACGTCGTCTCGTTCGACTGCAGCAGCAAGAGCCAGCGCTCCTCCGAAGCCGAAGCCCGCCAGCACGATGCCGTCGTGGTCTTTGCCCAGCGTCAGGATCACGCTGGTCAGGTCATCTCGCCAACCCGACGCAGAGAAGGTCCCCGGGGAGCGGCCCACCCCGCGCAGCGAGGCGACACCCACCGACCAGCCAGTTTCGGCGCTGAAGCGCTCGGCGAGCTCAGGCAGCTGATGGCTGGCGATCTTGCCGCCCCCTGTGTTGAGGGGCAGCCCGTGGCAGAGGAGCAGGAGGCGACCAGTGGCGGTTGCCTTGGGCGGGAAGGCGATCGAGGTCTCGATCGGACCGGCATCACCTTCGACGGCAACGCTCTTGAGGCTCATGCCAAGACGCCGGGCGGGCTCAGATCCCCAGCTTCTGGGCCATCAGCTCGCGATGGTACGCCGGGTCGCCGAAGAGCAGCTCCGAGGACTTCGCTCGCTTGAAGTAGAGATGCGCCGGGTGCTCCCAGGTGAAGCCGATCCCGCCGTGGATCTGGATGTTCTCAGAGGCCGTGTGGAAGTAGGCCTCGGAGCAGGAGGACTTGGCCATGGACGAGACCAGGCCGAGCTCCTCGTTGTCGTCGGCTGCCACCCAGCCCGCGTAGTAGGCGGCGGACTTCGCTGACTCGACGTCGAGCAGGAGGTTGGCGCATTTGTGCTTGATCGCCTGGAAGCTCCCGATGGGACGACCGAACTGGACGCGAGCCTTGGCGTACTCGACGGCGGTGTCCAAGCAGCGCTGCGCGCCGCCAACCTGCTCGGCGGCGAGCGCCACCACGGCGAGCTGGAGCGTCTTCTCGAGTCCCTCTTGCGCTCCGCCGTCGGTGCCGATGAGCCGAGCAGGCGTGGCCGAGAAGCGCAGATCGGCTTGCTTGCGGGTCTGGTCCATCGTGGCGAGCGCCGTGCGCTCAAGGCCGTCGGCGTCCCCTTGCACGGCGAAGAGGCTGAGCCCTGCCTCGCTGCGCGCCGCCACCAAGATGAGCGACGCCGTCAGCCCATCGAGAACGTAGCGCTTGGTCCCGGTGAGCCTCCAGGTCTCAGCGTCCTTGGTGGCCTGGAGAGCAACCGTGTCCAGGCGAGGCGGTCCAGCGTCTTCACTGATCGCCAGCGTGGCGGTCGTCTCGCCTGAGGCGATCGGGCCCAGGAGATCCTTCTTGGCCTCTTCGTCGTCGGTGGTCAGCAGGGCGTTGGCGCCGAGCGCCACGGTCGAGAAGTACGGCGCGCACAGCAGCGCTGCGCCCATCTCTTCGAGCACGACCATCAGCTCGACGTAGCTGAAGCCAGAACCGCCGTAGGCCTCGGGGATCGTGAGTCCCTGGAGCCCGAGCTGATCGGCCATCTGGCTCCAGACGGCGGGGTCGTAGCCCTCCTCGGTCCCCATGAGCCGTCGGACCTCAGACTCAGGTGACTTCTCCTCTAAGAAGCGAGCCACCAGGCGTCGCAGCTCCTCTTGGTCCTCATCAAAGGCGAAGTTCATCTCTCAGGTCCTTCTCGTGCGTGACGGCACCGTCTCGTGGGCAGGGCACCCAGGGAGAGCCACGTCACGTTCTACTACAGCGATCCGCACGACCCGCTGCGCACCGGACGAGGCCGTTGTGGGATTCTTGAGGCCATGATCGCTGTGGATCTCGTCTACCAAGATGCCTCGTGCGAGGTGCACCAGACCGTCGTCGGCCCCATGGAAAACAACGTCTACGTGGTGCGCTGCAGAGCGACCGGGGAGGCGGTCCTCATCGACGCCGCCGACGAGCACGATCACCTCTTGGAGGTCGCCCGCCGCCTCGGAGTCCGCTTCGTGCTCGAGACCCACGGCCACCACGACCACATTCAGGCGGTGCCCGCCTTCAGGGAGGCAGGCCTCGAGGTCTCGATCGCCCCCGAGGACGCCGCCATGCTGCCCTCCTATGACCTCACCCTCGACGACGACGCCACGATCAGCGTCGGGCGGCTCGAGCTGGCCACCATCGCCACGCCAGGCCACACGCCCGGCTCGATGTGCTTTGCTGTCCGCGGCACCCCCTTGCTCCTGAGCGGCGACACCCTCTTTCCCGGCGGTCCCGGCGCGACGCGCTTTCCGGGCAGCAGCTTCGAGACGATCATCCGCTCGATCGATGCTCGTCTCTATGAGCACTTCGATGACGACACTTTGGTGCTCCCCGGCCACGGGAGCTCGACCACCATCGGCACCGAACGACCCCACCTCGATGAGTGGGTCGAGCGGGGCTGGTAGCAGGCCGGAATCGAATTCCCGACCAAACCGCTAGGATTTGGGCCGTGACCGCTCCCCTCCTTGAGATCGCCGACCTGCACGCCGTCGCTGACGGCACCGAGATCCTCAAGGGCGTGACCCTCCGCGTCGAGCACGGCGAGGTCCACGCCCTGATGGGACCGAACGGGGCTGGCAAGTCCACCTTGGCCAACGTCATCATGGGCAGCCCGGCCTACGAGGTGACCCAAGGCGCCATCCGCTTCAACGGCGAGGACGTGACCAGCTGGGCCGCTGACGTGCGAGCGAAGGCTGGCATCTTCCTGGCGTTCCAGTATCCCGAGGCTATCGGAGGCGTCTCGGTGATCCAGTTCCTCCGCCAGGCGGTCGCCGCTCGTCGGGCGGTCGACGACCTCAGCGTCCTCGAGGTTCGCCTCGAGATGGGTGAGTGGATGGACCGGCTGAAGATGGACCCTGCCTTCGCCGAGCGCCACCTGAACGAGGGCTTCTCCGGTGGCGAGCGCAAGCGCAACGAGATCCTGCAGATGGCCATGCTTGAGCCGGCCTTGGCCGTGCTCGACGAGACTGACTCAGGCCTCGACATCGACGCTCTGAGCATCGTGGCCAACGGCGTCGCCACCGTGCGCTCCCAGCGACCCGAGCTCGGGGTCCTCGTCGTGACCCACTACCAGCGGCTGCTCGACCAGCTCTCCCCCGATCACGTCCACCTCCTGCTTGACGGTCGGGTCGTCGAGTCGGGTGGTCCAGAGCTCGCAGCCATCGTCGAAGAGCACGGCTATGACCGGTGGCGCTCATGAGCCTCGACGTCGCCCTGCTGAGGAAGGACTTCCCGCTTCTCGAGCGCGAGGTCCACGGTCGTCGGCTCGTCTACCTCGACTCCGCCGCCTCGTCGCTGCCACCGCACCACGTGGTCTCCGCCATGAGCACCTATTACGAGACGACGCACGCCAACGTCCACCGCGGCGTCTACGCGACGGCCGAAGAGGCCACGCGCCTCTACGAGCGCACCCGAAAGGTGGTGGGGAGCTTCTTGGGCTCGGCCCACGGCGAGGAAGAGGTCGTCTTCACCAAGAACACCACCGAGGCGATCAACCTGCTGGCCAACAGCTGGGGCCGGGCCAACCTCGGCGAAGGCGACGTCGTGGTGCTGTCCATCATGGAGCACCACGCCAACATCGTGCCCTTCCAGATGCTGGCCGCCGAGCGAGGCATCGAGCTGCGGTGGATCCCGATCGACCGAGAGGGCCGGCTCATCCTCGACGAGCTCGACACCTTGCTCGAAGGTGCGAAGCTCTGCTCGGTCACGGCGATGTCCAACGTGCTCGGCACCATCAACCCCATCACCGAGCTGGCCGAGGCCGCGCACCGGGCCGGGGCGCTCATCCACGTCGATGCGGCCCAAGCCGTGGGGCACCTGCCCGTCGACCTCGTCGAGTGGGACGTTGACTTCCTCTCGTTCTCAGGACACAAGATCCTGGGGCCCACCGGCATCGGCGTGCTCTGGGGCCGTGCGCAGCTCTTAGAGGCCATGGGTCCCTTCCTCGGCGGCGGAGGGATGATCCTCGACGTCTCGACGGAGCGCTTCTTGCCTGCCGCCTCACCCCAGCGCTTCGAGGCCGGGACCCCTCCCATCGCGGAGGCGGTGGGGCTCACGGCCGCCATCGAGTACCTCTCGGCTCTGGGCATGGCCGAGGTCCGCCAGCACGAAGCGGCGCTGACGACGGCTGCCCTTGCTCGGATCACCGAGCAGTTCGACGGCCGCGTGAGCATCTCGGGACCTGGAGCGGCTCCCGACCGAGGCGGAGTGCTCTCGCTCACCCTGGAGGGGGTCCACGCCCACGACGTGGCCCAGATCCTCGACTCGGTCGGCGTCTGCGTCCGCCCCGGTCACCACTGCGCCAAGCCGCTCATGCGCTTCCTGGGCGTGCCCGCCACGGCGCGCGCCTCCTTCGGCGTCTACAACGACCTCGACGACGTCGAGGTCCTCCTCGAAGGACTCGAAGAGGCCGCTAGGTTGTTCTCGTGAGCACGGTGCACCATGGCTGAACTCGAAGAGCTCTATCGCGAGATCATCCTCGATCACTACCGCTCGCCTCGCAACCGAGGCGAGTTGGAGACGCCGCCGGCTCACCGGACGGAGGGCTTCAACCCGCTGTGCGGTGACGAGGTCGTCGTCACCATCGACGTCGAGGACGGCGTGCTCAAGGACATCAAGATCGGCGGCCAGGGCTGCTCGATCAGCCAGTCGTCTGCCTCGCTCATGTCAGCCGCGGTCAAGGGGCTCCCCCTCGACGAGGTCCGGGCCAAGATCGCCACCTTCAAGACGCTCATGAGCGTCCACGAAGCCCAGCTCGAAGACGCTGAGTCTGCCGAGGAGCCCGAGCCGGTGGATCTGCGCAGCCTCGGCGAGCTCGCCGCCCTCCAGGGGGTCGTCAAGTTCCCGGTGCGCATCAAGTGCGCCACCTTGTCCTGGAACACCTTGACCCAGGGGCTTGACGAGCTCAGCGCCTAGCGCTCCAGCCCGCTCAGCACGGTGCGGGGTTGTAGCTCGGAGCGGTGGTCGTCGTGACCGCAGGCGCGGTGGTGGCCGTCGTCCCCTTCGACGCTGAGGCGCTTGAGGTGCTCGCGGGCACGGTCGTGGTGGTGACCGTCGGGGGCGCTACCGACTCGAGCGAGGTGTTGGGCGGCGGCGTGGCCGGGCTGGTGTTGAGCTCCGTGCCGAAGACGTCGACCAGCATCTGCTGCGCCGCGGGCTGATCTTCGAAGAGCACGTCACCCCAGGGCGAGACGTACCCGACGCTCGTGGTCGGCAGCGTGAGCGAGACCAGGCTGTTCGGGTTGAAGCTGTGGTACTTGAGCGCCAAGCTGGCCAGGGTGTTGAAGCCGAACTTCGAGTCGAGCTTCACCCCTTGGGGGATCGAGCCCAAGAAGGCGTTGATCGTCAGCGGGTTGATCTTCGAGTGCGCCGAGTTGATCAGCGCCTTCAAGAAGGCGTCCTGGCGCTGGATCCGGCCGAAGTCGCCGCTCCCATCGCTGTACCAGCCGCCGTAGACCTCGTACTCGTAGTGCCGGCTTCGGGCCACCGAGAGCGCTTGGCTGCCGTTGAGCAGCTGGCAGCCCGGCTGGGTGACCGCGAGGCCGGAGTAGGCATCTCGAGCCGGGAAGGGGAAGTTCATCTTCACCCCACCGAGCGAGTCGACCATGCCGACGAAGCCGCTGAAGTCCACCTCGACCGTGTCGTTGATTGGGATCCCGAAGTTGTCTTGGATCACCTTGACCAGCTGGTCAGGACCAGAGTTGAAGGCCGAGTTGATGCGGTTGAAGGTGCCGAACTCGCTCGTGAGCTCCGGGCTCATCGACACCAGCGTGTCTCTCGGGATCGAGAGCAGCGTGATCGTCCCCTTCGACGGGTCGAGGTGCAAGATCATGTCGACGTCGCTGCGCTGGCCCGTGACCTCGGTGGCCGAGCCGGCCTGCGCCTCCGCACTGCCCGTGAGCCCGGCACGAGAGTCTGAGCCGATCACGAGGACGTTGAGGGGGCCGCCGTGGTAGTCGGTCTCAGTGGCGACGTCGATCTTCTTGATCTGGTCGAAGCGATAGCGCAGGTAGAGGTACCCGCCACCGAAGAACGCTCCGAGCAGCAGCACCAGGGCCAGGGCCCCGGCGAGGATCCTTCGGCGTCGCACCTTGGGTGACGAGCGGCGCCGGCGCGGCTGCCTTCGATCGATGGCCGAGCCAAGGGCAGCCAAGCCCTCTTCGTTGGGGACGCGGCGCTTGTGCCCCGAGCTCGCCATCTGGCTCTCCAGGTTGCGCAGGCCGTCAAGCTCCCCCCGACGGCCTTCACCGCGCTTTGACCTGCCGGTGTCGTCGTCACCAGCCACGGCGGACAACCTACTCAGCCAGCACGCCGATCTGATGGCACCTCAGCGTCCCTGGGTGTGCAAGTGCCACCCGCACGACACCCGACGCGCTCGACGAGGCTCGCCGCGCTGGCGTCAGGAGGTGAAGGCGGCGTAGCCGGAGTGCTCGAGCTCGAGGGCCAGCTCGGGGCCACCGGTCTTCTCGATCCGACCCTTGACGAGGACGTGGATCACGTCCGCGTGCAGCTCGGTGAGCAGTCGCTGGAAGTGGGTGATCGCGAGTACGCCCAGACCCCATTCGGTGGTCGCCAGCTCAAGTCGTCGAGCCACAGCACCGAGGGCGTCGACGTCGAGGCCCGAGTCGATCTCGTCGAGCACGGCGAAGGCGGGGCGGAGCGCGGCCAGCTGGACGATCTCGTTTCGCTTGGCTTCGCCACCGGAGAGATCCACGTTGAGCGGGCGCTCGAGCAGATCGGCGCGGAGGCCGACTGCCTCTGCCTCGTGGGTGAGCGTGCCTTGGAGGTCGCTCAGGACGCCAGCCGCCCCGAGCGCGTCGAGCAACGAGACGCCCGGCACCTCGATCGGCTGCTGGAGGGCGAGGAAGAGACCGGCCTTGGCGCGCACGTAAGCCGGCTCGCCGACCAGCTCGACGCCGTCGATCGTGATGGAGCCCGCCGTGATCTCGGTGCCCGGCCTGCCCATCAGCGCATGCGCCAAGGTCGACTTCCCCGAGCCGTTCGGTCCCATGATGACGTGGACCTGACCGGCGGGGACCTCGAGATCGACACCTCGGAGCACCTCGGTGTCGGCCACCGTGGCGCAGAGCCCCTCGACGCGCAGGATGTGCTCAGCCATCAGAGTTCCACCTCCACGACGCCGTCTCGAACCGTCACGCCATAGACCGCCACGGCCTTGGTGGCCGGCAGCGAGCACGGCTGGCCCGTGGCGAGCTCGAAGGTGGCGCCGTGTCGAGCGCACTCGATCTCCAAGAGCTCGGGCAAGACCTCGCCCTCGGCCAGAGAGAAGTCCTCGTGGCTGCAGCGATCCTGGATGCAGAAGACCTGCTCGCCGATGCGCACCACGGCGAGTCGCTTGCCCTCGACGTCGTAGCGCTGGGCCTCACCATCGATGAGGTCCGCAAGCTTGCACACCACCGTGGCCGTCATCGAAGGCGCTCCTCGATCTCGTCGCGCACGAAGCCGGTGGCACCGGCCAGCGACGAGCGGTCGAGCAGGTCGCGGAAGAAGCCGCGGACCAGCAGGGACTCAGCCACCGCGGGCTCGATGCCACGAGATTCAAGGTAGTAGCGCTGGTCCTCATCGAGCGGACCCACCGACGAGGCGTGGCTGCAGCGCACGTCGTTCTCCTCGATCTCGAGGTTCGGGACGCTGTCAGCTCGAGCATGCGGCGAGAGCACGAGGTTGTGGTTGGTCTGGTGGGCGTCCGCCTTGATCGCACCGTGGCGGACCCGGATGACACCGGTGTAGATCGACCGAGCCTCATCGTCGACGGCCCCCTTGCACAACAGATCGCAGGTCGTCCGAGGGGCTGCGTGATCTTGGAGGGTGCGAAGGTCATGGACCTGGTCCTCAGAGCCGAGGTACGTCGAGCGCAGCACGCTCGAGGCTCCCTGTCCCTCCAGCACGACGTCAGAGCGGATGCGGTCATAGGTCGCACCGAGGCCCGCCGTGAGCTGCGAGATGGTGGCGTCTCGGCCCACCGAGCCCGCCACCGTGGCGAGGTGCCACGAGCCTCGAGCCAGCGACTGGATGGAGCCATAGTTGAGGACGGCACCGTCGGCCACCCGCAGCTCGCTCACCGGCACGCTCAAGGTGTCGTCATCGCCCCCGACGAAGACCTCGATGACGCTGGCCACCGCGCCCTCGGCCAGACGGATGATCGTCCTCGGGAAGGACGCACCGCCCTCCGCGGCGTGCACGATCAGCAGCGGCTCTGCCACGCGAGCACCTCTCGACACGTCGACCACCAGGGCGTCGGTCATCTGCGCGCCGTTGAGCGCCACGATGGCGTCATCGGGATCGCCGAGGCCCGATGCCACGATCTCCGGACCCTCGGGGTGCTCGCTCAAGGCGCGCAGCGCGAAGCCTTCGGGTGGCTCGGGCAGCTCGGTGAGGCGCCCGGCACCGACGGTGACGGTGACCAGCGAGCCTGGCAGCGTCATCGTCTTGCTCGAGGCACGTGCCTCGCCGAAGCGCTCGAGGTCGAGGTCGCCGATGGGTGAGTAGCGCCACACCTCAGCAGAGGCCTCAGGCAGACCGAGCTTGTCGAAGCGAGCTCGGTCCTGGTCACGGCGATCCTGGAGCCACGAAGGCCCGCCAGGTGAAGCCGAGGAGTCGGTGAGCAGCGGCGGCAAGGTCTTCCCTCTGAGGCGATGAACGGTACGGGCGCCGATCGGCGCGGGGAGAAGTGTAGTGGCGACGCTCCGGTCCTCCCTCAGCCCGGGACCTCCGGCGTCTCGCCGCGCTCCTCGTCCCGGTACGTTGAGTCCTCAAGAGACCCCGGGGACGGGTCTTGGCGTGCACGAGCCGTGGAGGTCGAGGCCAGCCCATGCCTGAGGAGAGCTGCTACTACGAGCGAGTCGGCGAGCACCGCTTCGCCCCCACCGAGCACGTCGGAGGCGCCTGGCGCGACGACGAGCAGCACTTCAGCCCCTTGGGCGGCCTGATCGCCCACGCACTCGACTGCCATATCGCCAGCCGTCCGCCCGACGGGATGCTCTTGGGCCGCCTCAGCTTCGACATTCTCGGCCAGATCCCTCGTGACGTCTGCGACGTCGAGGTCACGACCCTGCGACCTGGCCGGACCATCGAGCTGTTGGGGGCCACGGTGAGCATCGGTGGCCGGCCGATCGTGCTCGCCCGGGCCTGGCGCTTAGGTGCGGTCGAGACCACCCAGGTGGCAG
>Ga0181519_10005237_pt1 | contig 10392 bp, 11 predicted proteins | sample PEATcosm2014_Bin_26_FD_121102 | JGI IMG/M metagenome (GOLD analysis project Ga0181519, IMG submission 121102) | Peatland microbial communities from MTU Mesocosm Facility, Houghton, MI, USA - PEATcosm2014_Bin02_10_metaG | ecosystem: Environmental > Terrestrial > Soil > Wetlands > Peat | place...
GATGGCGCCGGCGGCGAGCACGAGAACTTCGAAGCCGTAAATGCGCTTGCGCCCCACCATGTCGGCAATGCGCCCGAACAGAACCGCGCCGACGGCCGAGGCGAGCAGCGCCGTCGACGACACGAGCCCTTCCGCCACCGGCGAAATCGACCATTGCTCCTTCAGCAGCGCCATCACGACGCCGATGATGAAAAGGTCATAGGCGTCAGTGAAGAAGCCCATGCCTGAGATGAACATGATCCGCCAATGCGTTGACGTGATAGGCGAATCGTCCATCTTTTCGAGGATTTCGGCGTGCGTGGCGCTGCTGGGCATTTTGTCCTCGCGAAAGGGGATGCGCGGACAAACGGAGTGAAGACGGGGACGGTTCCGTCAGGCGAGTGTATATGACATTTGTAAGACTATATTTGCGATGGCGCCGGTGATGGCGGCGTCTTGCTTTGGGAAGACTTTGCCGGGATGGGGGAAATTCCTTATCGCTTCGCCGTCGCCGGCTCGCGATCCAGTTCGGGATAATGACGGAAGATGCCGGATGGGTTGAACGGGATGCGGCGGTCGCTTTGCAGATAGGCTGCGATCATCGGGCGCGCCTGCACGCGGTCATGCAATGCGGTCAGCCGCGGGTAAAGTTCGCCGAAATTCGCCGTGGCGCGCGGGAAGGCGTAGAGGAGGCCCTCGACGACCTGAAACAGCGACAGGTCGACGAAGCTCGCCGTCTCGCCGACCGCATGGTCCGCGCCGAACGGGTTTCGGCTGACGACGCGCTCGAAATAGCCGAGGAATTTCGGCATGCGGTAAGCAAGGAACGCCTCGGCGTTCTGTCGAGCCGCCTCTCGCTGGTCCTCGAAATAAAGGTCTGCGGAGAGGGGATGGTGGGTGTCGTGGACCTCCTTGACGAAGTCGGTGATCACCAGTTGCAGCCCATTGGCGAATAGTCTGAGCGCCTCGTTCTCGGGCGCCAGCATCAGCTTCGGCCCGAGATAAAACAGGATGTTGGCGACATGCGAGATCAGCGTTTCGCCGTCGCGCAGGATGGGCGGCGCGAAGGGTAGCTGCGCGAGGCCGGGCGAACGCAGCAGCGCGGTCAGGGCCGCCACACCCTGACCGCGTCCCCCGCCCCGGCAGACGTCGACATAGTCGGCGCCCGCATCTTCCAGCGCCAGCCGCACGAATTCGCCGCGGCCCTGAAGCCCGGGCCAATAGAACAATTCGTAGGGCATGGCGCTTCCATCCTCTGCGCGTCGCTCCGAAGATTACAGCTGCGCGCGCATCCTGTCCTCGGATTTCAGCACGCGCCGGGCATGGGCGACAATCTCGCCGTCGGTCTTGTGGTCCGACGGCTCGACAGCCTCCACTTTGGCGCGGAGCTGCGGGTGGGTCTTCTCGATGTGTTTGACGAGTTCGGTTCTCTCATTGGCCGGACCCAATATGAGGATCGCGCCGGCTTCGGCGACGGCCTTGGTTACGCTCTCCAGATAGGCCTGATCCTCTTTGGGACGCTGACCGTCGCGCTTCTCTTCACGATGATGCGCCGGGTGGATCACCTGAGCGTCGAAGGTCTCGATGTTGAAATGAAGCACGCGCGCCTGATGATGATCGATCCAGACCGCGGCGTGGTAATGGCCTTGCATTGTCGGCTCCTTGTTGTGGCCGTTGGTCGGCAGCTTATGAGCCTATCCCATGGCGAAGTCTTGACTTATCTCACCTCGCGGCTTCCGCATCCGGCGGCCGCCTGTTATAGCCGCCGGCGATGGACATTATTCAACCTTATCTCCTCGTCTTTGTCGGCGCTGGTTTGGGCGGCGCGCTGCGGCACACGCTGAACCTCGGAATCGGCCGCTGGCTCGGAACTGGCTTTCCCTGGGCGACCGCTTTCATCAACGTTTCCGGTTCGGTCACGATGGGTTTGCTGGTCGGCTGGCTGGCGTTCCGAGGCGGCGCTGGATGGACGCAGCCGCTGAGGTTGTTCGTCGCCACCGGCGTGCTCGGCGGCTATACGACGTTCTCGACCTTTTCGCTGGAATCGATCCTGCTGCTGGAGCGCGGCCAGATCGGGGCGGCGGCGGGCTACATCGGCGGTTCCGTGGCGCCGGGTATTCTCGGACTTTGGGGCGGGCTCAGTCTCGCCAGGGCGATCTCGTGAACGAATCCGTCGTCACCATTCCGATCGGCGAAGATGAAGCGGGCATGCGGCTCGACCGCTGGTTCCGGCGGCGCTTCCCCGATCTGCCGCAGACCCATCTCAACAAGATCGTCCGCAAGGGCGAGGTGCGGGTCGACGGCAAGCGGGCGGAGATTTCGACCCGGCTGGAGTTCGGCCAGAGCGTTCGCGTGCCGCCGCTGAAGCTGCCGGCCAAGAGCGAGCCCGGCGCGCGCGCGCCAGTGAACCCCGCCGACGCCGAGGCGATCCGGCAGATGATCCTGTTCGAGGACAAGGACATCCTCGTGCTCAACAAGCCCTATGGGCTCGCGGTGCAGGGCGGCTCGGGCACCAAGCGTCATGTCGACGGCATGCTCGAAGCGCTCGCCGACAAGAACGGTCAGCGCCCCGTCCTCGTGCATCGGCTCGACCGCGACACTTCCGGCGTGCTGCTCTGCGCCAAGTCGCGCAAAATGGCTTCCGACCTCGGCGCCCTGTTTCGAGCGAGGGAGACGCGCAAGATCTATTGGGCGCTGGTCGAAGGCGTGCCGAAACCGCCGCAAGGCCGGATCTCGATGTTTTTGGCCAAAGGCGACGGCATGGGCGACGAGCGCGGCGCCAAAGTCGATCACGCCGAAAAAGAGCGCATGCGCGTCGTCAAGCACGGCGACCCCGAGGGGCAGCATTCGCTGACGATGTATGCGACGATCGACAAGGTGACGCCGCGGCTCGCGTGGCTTTCGATGCGGCCGATCACCGGTCGCACGCATCAACTGCGCGCCCATTGCGAGTCGATCGGCCACCCCATTATCGGCGATCCCAAATACAATCGCCGCCCCGCCAACGATCCCGCCCGCAGCGATCCGCTGCGCGCCGTGCCGCCGGGCCTGGAGCCGAAATTGCACCTGATGGCGCGACGCCTGGTGCTGCCCAACCCGCGCGGCGGCTTCATCGACGTGACCGCGCCCGTGCCGCCCCACATGCAGAAGAGTTTCGACATGTTCGGCTTCGAGCCGCCCAAGCGCGATCCGATCGAGGACGCTCCGGATGAGTGAGGCGGACAAATACGACCCCAACGCCACCAATCCGATGGGGTCCGCGCAGGCCAATATGCGCACAGCCCTGCTGAAGCGGTTCTACAAGCAGGCCTCGGTGGCCGAGGAGAGCGGCGGCTTCGCGCTGAAACTCGACGGGCGCGCTGCCCGGACGCCCGGCAAGGCTCCGCTCATGGCGCCGCGCCGCGCGATCGCCGAAAGGATCGCGGAGGAATGGCGGAGCCAAGGCGAGATCATCGATCCGCGGACGATGCTGACGACGCGGCTCGCCAATTCGGCGATCGACGGCGTGGCGAAGACCCTCAACGAGACACGTGCGGAAATCGCCAAATACGCCGGCGCCGATCTCGTCTGCTACCGCGCCGATGGGCCGACCGAGCTTGTCGCTTGGCAGGCGAAAGCCCACGAACCCGTGCTGGCCTGGGCCCGCAAAACTCTCGACGCCGATTTTGTCATCGCCGAGAGCATGATGCATGTGCGGCAGCCGCCCGAGGCGCTGCAAAGGATCGCGGCTGAGATCGAGCGCTACGAAGACCCGTTCGCGGTGGCGGCGCTGCATGTTCTGACCAGCCTCTCCGGCTCGGTTCTCATCGCCTTGATGATCGCGCGCGGCGCGATCGACGCTGAGGACGCGTGGCGCGCCGCCCATGTCGAGGAGGATTTTCAGATCCTCAAATGGGGCGAAGACGACGAGGCGAAACGGCGCCGCGAAACGCGCGCAGCCGAGTTTTCGACAGCGGCGGCCGTTATCGCGGCGCTTTGAGAGCGACGACCCGCCGCGGAGCGCCGGATTTCCGCCCACGCTATTTTGCGGCGCGCATGTGTTCGGGGGCTTTTGATGACATACCGAGCGAGTCCCGGCGACGGTTGCGCCTGGGTGACCGGGGCGAGCTCCGGGATCGGCCGCGCGGTGGCGCTGGAGCTGGCGCGGCGAGGCTATCAGGTCTTCGCCACGGCGCGGCGCGCCGCCGAGCTCGAAACGCTCGCGGCGCAAGCGAAGGCGCTTGCCGGTTCGATCGTCGCCGCGCCGGGCGACGTCGTCGATCGCGACGCCTTGGCGGCGCTGGTTTCTGATATCGAGACGAAGAGGCCGATCGCCCTGGCGGTGCTCAACGCCGGCGGCGCTTTTCGGGATTCCTTCGAGGAGTTTGGCGGCGACGGCTTCCAACGCACCTTCGCGCTCAACGTCCAGGGGGTGGCGAACGGGATCCATCCGCTGCTGACGCCGATGCGCGCGCGCAACCGCGGCCAGATCGCCATCGTCGGATCCGTGGCGGGTTACGGCGGGTTGCCGAACGCCTACGCCTATGCGCCGAGCAAGGCCGCGGCGATATCGCTGGCGGTCGGGCTGAGATTCCTCGTCGAGCGCTTCAATATTACCGTGCAGGTCGTCAATCCCGGCTATATCCGCACGCCGCTTACCGACGGCAACGCCTATCCGATGCCGTTCCTGATGGAGGTCGACGCGGCGGCGCGACGACTTTGCGATGGGCTGACGCGCGGCGGCTTCGAGATTCGTTTCCCTCGCCGCTTGGCGTGGTTCCTGCGCGCGTTAAACCTGCTGCCTTATCCCGCGTATTTCTGGCTGATCAAACGCGCTTCCGGCCGGTGAGGCCATACCGTAAGTCCCCGGACACGAAAGCCTGGAGGTTGTATGACGACCCGTCGCTTTCCAGCCGGAACGGCCCTGGTAGGAGCGATGTTGGCGATCACGCCCGCATCGGCCTTTGCGCCTGCCGGGCTTTCGCGCGTCGCGGGCTTCAGATTGCCGGTCGCGACCTCGGCGGGCGAGGGCCAGGGGACGGGCGGAACGTCGAGCGGCAATGGTCCCGGGCCTCGGGCGCCGGCGCCGTCGACGAGCGACCCGTTGCGGCTCGGCGGCGGTCAGCCCGGCGACCCTTTGGATCAAGTGCTGATTCTTTCGCAGGAGGCGCAATCGGCGATCCGGGCCTGCCGGGTCGACACGCCCGCTTGCGTAGCCGACGCCCTCGACGCCTATGCGGCGCGGCTGGAGGCGCTCGCGCCGCGCCTCGGGCCCAGGTATCGAGCGCTGCCGGCCATCGTGCGACGCGCGGCGCGCAAGGTTCGCGCCGCGAAGACCGGCGCCGAGGCGGCAGGCGTGGTGGAATCGGCGATCGCCGAGGTCAACAGGACGATCGGCTTGCTCGCGGCCGAAGATCCCGATGCGACGCAGACCGGCGGCCTGGTCGGCCGCTCCGTCGACCAGACGCTCGAGGTCGCGGCAGTCAAACTGTTGCGGTCTTCCGATATGTAAATTTGCGCCGGCGAGCCGTCCTTGCCGGCGCCATAAATCCCGGAAATAATGCCATGTCTCAGGCAGAATGCGCAGTGCGGGAAAATGACGCTTTGTCTGTCCATTGAGGCTATCCTCCGGCCGCCGGTCGGCGGGTTGTTCGATCTGGCTGCGCCGCCCCGGGGGCGGGCGCTGCGCGCCCGGTTGCCTCGCAGCGTCGCTTGGCTCGCAATGCTGCTGCTGGCCTTCTGCCAGAGCGCCTGGGCGGAGAGCCGCGTCGCGCTGGTCATTGGCAACGGCGGCTACAAATCGGTCGCGGAACTCGCCAATCCCCCCAACGACGCAAGGGATATCGGCGACGCCTTGAAGGCGCTCGGCTTCGATGTGCAAATCGCGATCGACGCCGATCAGGCGCGTATGCAGCAGTTGATCGCCGACTTCGGCCGCAAGGCCGCCAAAGCGGACGTCTCTCTGTTCTACTACGGCGGACACGGTCTGCAGGTCGCCTCGCACAATTACCTGGTTCCGGTAGATGCCGCGTTCCGTTCGGTCGAGGACATCGACAAGCGCACCGTGCATTTCGACGACGTGCTCGAGGCTCAGGCGCAGGGGCAGGGCATCCATCTCATCTTCCTCGACGCCTGCAGAAACAATCCGGTCAAGGACCTCAATATCCCCGCCGCGTCGTCGGGTCTGGCGCGCGTCGGCGACGCCGCCGGCTTTCTGATCGGTTTCGCCACGCAGCCCGACAATGTCGCCTACGACGGCGGCGGCCGAAACAGCCCGTTCGCCCAGGCCCTGCTCGGCCATATCGCGACGCCGGGGCTCGACGTCTCCAGCATGATGATAGCGGTTCGTCGCGACGTCATCGCGGCCACTGGCGGCTCGCAAGTGCCGTGGGAGAATTCGTCGTTGACGCGGCAATTCTATTTCGCCGGGCCGAGCGCGGCGGACGCTTCGCCCGAATTGATGCTCTGGCTATTGGCGGCCGAGCAGCATGACCGCAACATCCTGACGCTCTATCTCGATCGCTATCCCAAGGGCGCGCATGTCGAGGACGCGCGAAGCCTGATGGCGCACGCGCAGAGCGCCAGCGAGCCCAGCCAGAAGCTCGAGGACGACCTTTGGCGGCTGGCGCTCGGCGCTCGGGAGCGCTCGCTGGCGGAACTCTATCTCGCCCGCTATCCCTCCGGCGCCCATGCCGCGGACGCCGAGGCATTGCTGGCGAGCCTACGCGCCGCCGACGCCTCGGCGAAAGCGGCGTCGGTCGTCTGCGATCGCCTGGCGACGGTCCCGGCCGACGCGACCGCCAACGCCCCTGGCGTCGATTTCGCCAGTCTCGCGGCGCATGCCGCCGAAGCCGTCGACGCCTGTGGGCGAGCCGCCGACGAACATCCGGAGATTCCGCATTACCGGACGTTGCTCGCCCGAAGCCTGCTGGCCTCCGGCCGCTTCGACGAGGCGATCACCCGTTATCGTCAGGCGGCGGAGGCGGGCGATGGCCGCGCGATGGTCAGTCTGGGTCTCCTGATGGAAGCCGGCGACCACATGCCCAAGGACATCAAGGGCGCCTACGCGTTGTACCGACAGGCCGCCGATCGCGGCAACGCCGACGGCGCGATCAACCTGGGTTTCGCACTGGCGCAAGGCAAGTTCGTCGACAAGGACGCGCCTAAGGCGCTTTCGCTGTTCGAGAAGGCGTCCGAGGCGGGCTCGGCGCGCGCGACTTACGATCTGGCGGCGCTGATCAGCAGCGGCGTCGGCGGCAAGCCGGGCGAGGCGCTCGATCTGTTCAAACGCGCGGCGAGCCTCGGCGAGCCCGCCGCGCATCGCGCCGCAGCGGTGCTGCTCGACGAAGGCCGCAACGCGCCTAAGGATCCGAACGCCGCCGCCGAAGAACTGCTGCGCTGCGTCAGCGCCGATTCCGGCGACTGCCTTGCGGAATTGACCGGTCGGACCCAAACTTGGTCTGCCGATACGGTGAAAGCGATTGAGACCCGATTGAAGACGGCCGGCTATTACGCCGGGCCGATCAACGGCCGAAGCGGCCCCGATCTCGCTCCCGCGCTGAAGCAATGGCGCCTGCTCGGGCCGCCGGCGTAGTCAGGCCAGTTTTCCGGGCTGAGCGGATCCGCTGACGAAGCCCAAGGTTTACTGCGTCGGAATCAGCACGTAGGAACAGGTTTCCACCAGTTTGCCCGCCGCGGTTTCGTCGCGCGCGGGCGTGTTCACGGCTACCTGCGACACGGAGTCGGCGATCATGCTTTGCGGAATCGCCTGGATATTGGCGCCAATGCCGCGGCTCTTGCCCGCCATCTTATCGCGAAGGGCATATTTGACGCCGAGATCGAGCCGCTTGCCTTCGCTGTCGGCGAGCGCCGATTTGAGACTCTCGAGGAACGGCGTCGCCTCGCGCGAGGTGGCGAGCACCAGCGTCTCACCGCCGGGTTCGGTGGACACGGGCACATTGACCTCGGGCGCCGTCGCGAGATCGCGGATCGCCCCGGCGTGGGTTTCGCCAAAGGCGTAAAGCCTGGATTGCAGCAGGCCGGCGTGCCCGACCCTGAAAGTCGCCGCGGGCCCCACCGGCAGACGATCGTTTGGCGACAGCGGCGTCGATACCGGCTCCGTGGAAGGGCTGGGGAAAGCGGGATCGGTGACCCACACTTGCCACGAGCAGGCGTTTGCTGCGCCCGACGCGGAAAATTGCGGCTGCATCCAGGCTCGCACTGTGCCGGTGGCGTCGGCGGCGTCCAGAACCTGCGCGGTGATGCGCGACGCAAGGTCCCTCTCGCTGGGCGGAAGCTGGGCCTCGACCCGCGCCAGTTCGGCGAGCGCGTCGGCGCGATCGGGCGCGGCGATCACCCAACGCACCCGGCTCGCGTCGCGATAGGCGCGCACCTCCGCCAGGAAGGCGGCGCGGTCGGCGTCGCTCTGCAGTGGCAGCGGGTTCGCGGAAGCCGGCGCCGCAGCGGCGCTCGCGGCGAGGGCCAGAACTAGCGTCGCGAAAACCCGGCGTCGCTGGGTCCCTTCGGCGTCATGCCGGGCAAGCGGAGGCGTCATTGGTCACCTTGAACTCATAGTCTATCACGTTGCCGAGCCGGTCGGCGAGATAAGACGTCGTTGTCGTCAACACCGCCGCGCCGCTGAGGCCGCGCAACGCGGCGCGCAGGTCCGCCTGTAGATGACTGGCGTCGAGCGCGGGGTCGCGCGTCGCAATGATGAAAAGCCGCACTTGGTCCTCGACGGGCTCGACCGGAATGGCCGCGGTGAGATCGGACCCCGGCGCCTCGTGGCCGCCCACCGCCTTGAAGCGGGCCGCGTCGAGGATCACCGGGTCGGCGGCGCGCGAGACGGATGCGACGAACAACCGCGGCGGCCGCCATCTGCCGACCCAGGGCCACGCGTCGCGAGCGCTGACCCGAAAGATCAGCGTTTCCCCGCCTACCACTAACGGCTCCCGTTGCGCATCGAAGCAGGGCGCGAGCGGATTGAGTTTGTCGGTCTCGTTATCGTAGCGGGCGCGTCGCGGCGCGGCGGAATCGTTGAGGGAACGGGTCGGCTCGGACGTTGCGACGAAGGCGAGTTCAATCGGCGCGCGCGCCGCCCAATGCACGCCGTAGCCGAGCGCGCCGAGCGCCAACGCGACCGCTGCGGCGGCGAAGGCGCGGCGCGGCGTGACGAATTCCGGCAGGAGGAAGGGGCCGAGCGTCGCCTCGAGCTCATCTAGCGACCCGAGATAGGCGATTTCCAAATTCGCGCCGATGCCGGCCGCTTCGCTGGCGAGCCGCCCCAATGTGGAGCCCTCCGCGTCGGCGAGCGGGCGCCCGTCCAGCGCATCGCGCGGCAAAGCCAGGATCAGCCGGCGCCCGGCCAACCATTTGCGATGCTGCACGAAGTAATCGCCGATCAGCGCCAATTTGCCGCGCATGCCGCCGACCGGACCGATCGATACCGACAGGACGCCGGGGGTGGAAGGCAGCACGACCTCGCCGGTGGCGAAAATCACCCCGACGTCGCGCCCGAACGCCTGACATAGCGCCGCGATGGCGAGCCCCAGGCCCGCCGAACGCGAATTCTCTTCGGTAAGGCGGCCGATATGCGAATCCGAGATTCGCAGGTTCCAGGGAGCCGCCGCGCCGTTGCGCCGGTCGAGCCACAGCTTGGCTCGCCGCGCCGCGATGAAACGCGTGACCGCCTCGCGTACGATTTGCCCAACACCATAAAGGCCGAAATCGAACAGTTCGGATATCTGTGGCGTGAGACGCGCGGGATGCGCGGGCGGCGGCGTCGAATCGGCGATCGCCTCGAACAAATGCCCGCCTTCGCCATTCGCGCCCACGAGAGGCACGAAGACCCGCGCTGTCACGACGCTTCGCCTCCCGTCTCGAGGCTGAAGTCGACGAGGTCGCTCTGCTCGATTTCGTCCGGGCCGAGCGCCAGCACGAGCCGCCCATCGCGATCGAAGGCGCCGTCGAAATGGCGGCCCGAGTTCAGCGTCAAGCGCACCGGCAGGTTCCCGAATTGAGAGAGGCCGGCGGCGCCCTGCGCCTGCAGCACCAGCGCGTCGGCCTTGTCGCCGGCGCATTGCAGCGTCGCCATGACGAGCCCGCAGGAGCTCACCAGACCCTCGGCCGGAAACTGCCAATCGTCTCGACCCTTGGCCGCCAAAGCGAGGAAGCTCGCAGCCGTGCGCCGATCGCGCCCTCCATGCAGCAGGTGGTGGCGGGCGATCGCCGATTGGGTCGCCACGCGCAGAGTACGCAGGAAGCGGGCGGTTTCGATGGGGCTTCGATCGTTGGTCATTCCTGCTCTCGACGGGCTTGAGGGTATCGGGATTTCCCGTTGCCCAACGCTTACGGTCTGCTTTCAGTTTCTACGATCGAACGGGCGACGCGCTCAGAGAGATCCTCCACATAAGCGCCGACGTCGCCGCCGAAATC
>Ga0181519_10005239_pt1 | contig 10387 bp, 5 predicted proteins | sample PEATcosm2014_Bin_26_FD_121102 | JGI IMG/M metagenome (GOLD analysis project Ga0181519, IMG submission 121102) | Peatland microbial communities from MTU Mesocosm Facility, Houghton, MI, USA - PEATcosm2014_Bin02_10_metaG | ecosystem: Environmental > Terrestrial > Soil > Wetlands > Peat | place...
AGCGCGCGGCCCGACGCCGCCCACGGGAACACAGCCTTGCCGAATTTTTTGCCGCTGGCCTTGGCCTCGTTCTCGGTGACGCCGACCCAGGCCACCTCCGGATCGGTGTAGGCGACGGACGGGATCACCTTGGCGTCGAAGGCCGCCTTGTGCCCGCACGCGACCTCCGCCGCCACCTTGGCCTCATGGGTCGCCTTGTGCGCGAGCATCGGCTGGCCCACCACATCGCCGATGGCGAAGATGTGCGGCACATTGGTGCGCATCTGCCTGTCCACGGCAATAAAGCCGCGCTCGTCCAAGGCCACGCCGGCTTTTTCCGCGCCGATCAGCTTTCCATTGGGTTTCCTGCCCACGGCGACCAGCAGCTTGTCGAACGTGTCCTCGCTGGTGGTCCCGTCGGCGGCCTCAAACGTCGCGCGCAGGCCGTCTGCTTCCGCCTTGACCGCCGTGACCCTGGTCTTCAGAAGAATGTCTTCGACCTTCTTCGCCAGCCGCTTGAACAACGGCGCGACAATGTCCTTGTCGGCGCCGGGAATGATCTGCTCCATCAGTTCGACAACGGTGACTCTTGAGCCGAGCGCCGCGTAAACCGTGGCCATTTCCAGGCCGATGATGCCGCCGCCGAGAACCAGCAGTTTTTGGGGGATGTCCGTCAGCGCCAGCGCGCCGGTGGAATCCATCACGCGCTTGTCGTCGTGAGGGATGAACGGCAGCGTCACCGCCTCCGAGCCGGCGGCGATGATGGCCTTGTCGAAGGCGATGATCTTTTTTGAGCCGTCTTCCGCCGTCACGTCCAGCGTGGTGGGCGAGGAAAACGCGCCGAGGCCGGTGACGACTGTGACCTTGCGCTGTTTCGCCATCGCCGCGAGACCGCCGGTGAGGCGCTGCACCACGCTTTTTTTCCAGTCGCGCAGTTTGTCCAGATCGACCTGCGGCGCGCCGAAGGCAATGCCGTGACCGGCCATGTCCTGCGCGTCGTCCACCACCTTGGCGGCGTGCAGCAGCGCCTTGGAGGGGATGCAGCCGACGTTGAGGCAGACGCCGCCCAACACATTCCAGCGCTCGACCAGCACCACCTTCGCGCCGAGATCGGCGGCGCGGAAGGCGGCGGTATAGCCGCCGGGACCGGCGCCGAGCACCAGCACTTCGGCGTGGAGGTCGCTCGTGGCCGGGGTTTTTGCGGGTTGCGGCGCCGGAGGCGCGGCCTGCGCCGATGACGCGGGCGGCGCAATGCGCTCGGCTGCGGCGTCGCCTTCCAGCAGCAGCAGCACCGCGCCTTCGCCGACGCGGTCTCCGACCTTGACTTTCAGCTCCTTCACCACGCCAGCCTGCGGCGCGGGAATCTCCAGGGTGGCCTTGTCGCTTTCCAGCACGACCAGGGGGTCTTCCGGCTTGATGCTGTCGCCGGCCTTCACCAGAATTTCGATGACCGGCACATCCTTGAAATCGCCGATGTCGGGAACCTTGATTTCGATGCTCATGGCAAACCCCCGCTCACAGCGCCAGCCGGCGAATGTCTTCCAGCACGCCCGCCAACGCGCGGGCGAACCGCGCGGCGCTCGCCCCGTCGATCACGCGATGGTCGTAAGAGAGCGAAAGCGGCAGCATCAGGCGCGGCAAGAATTCCTTGCCGTTCCAAACCGGCGCCATTTTCGCGCGCACCACGCCGAGAATGGCGACTTCCGGCGCATTCACAATCGGGCTGAACGAGGTTCCGCCAATGCCGCCAAGCGAGGAAATGGTGAAGGTCGCCCCGGACATTTCCGCCGGCGACAGTTTTCCGGCGCGGGCCTTGGTGGAGAGTTCGCCCAACTCCCTGGCGATCTGCAACACCCCCTTCTTGTCGGCGTCCTTGATCACCGGCACGACCAGGCCCTCCGGCGTATCAGCGGCAAAACCGATGTTCCAGTATTTCTTGTGGATCAGCGCGTCCTTGGCGGGGCTCAGCGACGAATTGAAGTCGGGAAAATCCTTGAGCACCGCGACGCTCGCGCGCACCAGGAAAGGCAGCAGCGAAACGCGATAAGAGTCCTTGGCCTTCTTGCCCTCCTCGTCGAGTTTTTTTCTGAACTCTTCGAGGTCGGTGATGTCGGCCTCGTCGTTCTGCGTCACCGCGGGCACGTTGAGCCAGGAGCGATGCAGGAACGGCCCCGACAGTTTCTTGATGCGCGAGAGCGGCTTTTCCTCGATCGGACCGAACTTGGAAAAGTCGATGGCCGGAATTTCCGGAATGCCCGCGCCAACAGCGGCCGCCGGCGCCGCGCCCGCGCCCAGAAACTTCTTCACATCCTCCTTGGTGATGCGGCCCTTGTCGCCGGAGGCCGGCACGCGCGAGAGATCGAGGTCGAGTTCGCGCGCGAGCCGGCGCACGGCGGGCGAGGCGAACACGTGGCCGAAATCGGGGAGCGAGGCGCGCGGGCCGAGCAGCGGCGCCGCCCCGGCGGGCGGGGCGGCCTTGCCGATGTCGAAATCGTCGGTAATGGCGATCGGCTCGCGCCTTGTATTGGGAGCGGGACCGGGGGCGGGCTGGCTCACGCCCGAGCGGGCGTCGCTGGCGGTGGGCGCGGGCGCCGCGGGCTTTTCTGCGCTCGCCTCGGCTTGCAGCGTGAGGATCGCCATGCCCTCCGACACCTTGTCGCCGACCTTGACCAGGATTTCGCCGACCACGCCGCCCTGCGGCGCCGGCACTTCCATGGTCGCCTTGTCGCTTTCCAGCGCGATCAGCGGGGCTTCGGCCTTGACCGTGTCGCCGGGCTTCACCAGCACTTCGATCACCGGCACATTCTTGAAATCGCCGATATCGGGAACCTTCACTTCAATCTGGGACATGGGGGCAAACCTTGGAGAAATAAGGAAACTCTCGCCGCTCGGGGCGGGCGCCGTCTCCTCTCCCCGCACAGGGCATCCGCAAGGACGCCCGTCTTTCGACGGGCTGTGCGGGGAGAGGGTGTGAGGTCCTACACCTTGGTGGGGTCCGGCTTTTCAGGGTCTATGTGGTAGCGCTCGATCGCTTCCGCGACCTTCTTGGTCGGGATGAGCTGGGAGTCCGACAGCGCCTGCAGGCTGGCCAGCGTGACGAAATTGCGGTTCACCTCGAAAAATTCGCGCAGTTTCCTGCGGTAATCGGAGCGCCCGAACCCGTCCGCGCCCAGAACCTTGTAGCGGGTCGGCACATAGGCGCGGACTTGCTCGGCATAGGCGCGAACATAGTCGGTCGAGGCGATCACCGGAGAATCGCCGCGCTCCCGCAAGAGGCGCGTCACATAGGGAATGCGCGGTTCGTCCAGGGGATGGAGCATATTCCAGCGCTCGCAGGCGTCGGCCTCGCGCTTCAGCTCGGTGAAACTGGTGACGGCGAAAATGTCGGCATGGATTCCGAAATCGCGCTCCAGCAAATCGGCGCCCGCGATCACCTCGCGAAGAATCGCGCCGGAGCCGAGCAGCGTCACCTTCTTTTCTTTTGGCGTGTTTTCAGGCGCGGCGCGGAGCAGGTACATGCCCTTGACGATGCCCTCTTCCGCGCCCTCCGGCATGGCCGGATGCTCGTAGTTCTCGTTGAGCAGGGTCAGGTAGAAGTAGACGTCCTCGTCATCGCCATACATGCGCTTGAGGCCGTTCTGCACGATCACCGCGACCTCGTAGGAATAGGTGGCGTCGTAGGAGATGCAGTTCGGGATGGTGGCGGAGAGAATGTGGCTGTGGCCGTCCTCGTGCTGCAAGCCCTCGCCGTTGAGGGTGGTGCGCCCGGAGGTGCCGCCGAGCAGGAATCCGCGCGCGCGCATGTCGCCCGCCGCCCAGCACAGATCATGCACGCGCTGGAACCCGAACATCGAATAGTAGATGTAGAAGGGAATCATCGGCGTGTTGGAATTGGCGTAGGAGGTCGCCGCCGCGATCCAGCTCGCCATGGCGCCGGGCTCGTTGATGCCTTCCTGCAACATCTGCCCGGAGCGGTCTTCCTTGTAATACGACAGCTGGTCGGCATCTTGCGGGCGATAAAGCTGGCCGACCTGCGAGAAAATGCCGTACTGGCGGAACATGCCCTCCATGCCGAAGGTGCGGGATTCATCCGGCACGATCGGCACGATGCGCCTGCCGATGTTCTTGTCGCGCAACAGGTGGTTGAGCACGCGCACAAACGCCATGGTGGTGGAGATTTCGCGCCCCTGCGTCGATTGCAATTGCAGGGCGAAGGCTGACAGCGGCGGGATTTCCAGCGGCTCCGCGTGGCGCCGGCGCGCGGGCAGGTAGCCGCCGAGCGCCTGCCGGCAATCGTGCAGGTAATGATCCTCTTCCGAGCCTTCCGGGAATTTTATGAAGGGAAGATGCTCGATCTCGCTGTCGGCGACGGGAATATTGAAGCGGTCGCGGAACTGCTTGAGCGCCTCGAGATTCATCTTCTTGGCCTGATGCGCCATCATCTGGCCTTCTCCCGCCGAGCCCATGCCATAACCCTTGATGGTCTTGGCGAGGATCACCGTGGGCTGGCCCTTGTGCTCGGTCGCGGCCTTGTAGGCGGAGAAAATTTTTCGCGAGTCATGTCCGCCACGCGTAAGCTTCCAGATCTTCTCGTCCGACCAGTCCCTGACCATGGCGGCGGTTTCAGGGTAGCGGCCGAAGAATTTCTCGCGGATATAGGCGCCGTTCTTCGATTTGAAGTCCTGGTATTCGCCGTCGACGCATTCCTCCATCAACTGGCGCAGGCGGCCGGAATAATCCACGGCCAAAAGTTCGTCCCAGCCCGTGCCCCACACCAGTTTGATGACGTTCCAGCCGGAGCCGCGAAAATCGGCTTCAAGCTCCTGGATGATTTTGCCGTTGCCGCGCACCGGGCCGTCGAGGCGTTGGAGATTGCAGTTGATGACGAAGATGAGATTGTCGAGTTTTTCGCGGCCCGCGAGGCTGATGGCGCCAAGCGATTCCGGCTCGTCCATCTCGCCGTCGCCCATGAAAGCCCAGACCTTGCGCTCATGGGTGTGGATCAGGCCGCGCCCTTCGAGATAGCGCAGGAAACGCGCCTGATAGATCGCCATCAGCGGTCCCAGGCCCATGGACACGGTGGGGAATTGCCAGAAATCCGGCATCAGCCAGGGGTGCGGATAGGAGGACAGGCCCTTGCCGTCCACCTCCTGGCGGAAATGCAGCATCTGTTCTTCGGTGATGCGTCCCTCAAGAAAAGCGCGGGCGTAAATGCCGGGAGAGGAATGGCCCTGGATGAAAATCAGGTCGCCGGCGTGGCGCTCCGAGGGCGCGTGCCAGAAATGCATGAAGCCGACGTCGTAGAGCGTGGCGGCGGACTGGAACGAGGCGATGTGGCCGCCGAGTTCGGACGAGACCTTGTTGGCCTTGAGCACCAGCGCCGCGGCGTTCCAGCGGATGGCCGCGCGGATCTTGGTCTCGATGGCGCGCACGCCGGGGTGGGCGGGCTGGTCTTCGGGGGGAATGGTGTTGATGTAGGCCGTGTTCCAGGCGAAGGGCAGTTGTGCGCCGTTCTTGCGCGCCTCGGCCACCACCGTGTTCAGGAGTTCGTCGACGCGCGCGACGCCCTCGAATTCCTGGACCGAATTCAGGGACTCCAGCCATTCCCGCGTCTCTTGCGAGTCTTCGGTGCGATCCATGGGTTTCCTCCGGACATGAGCGCTCTTCGCCCCGGAGGCGGTAATTCGCCTCGGAGCCTCGGTGTTTGCCGTCCCGCTCTGGCGTGACGGGCGATGGGCGGCGAAGACTTCGCCCTCCCGTTCGATTCGGCGCGCTTGTCCGCGCGTTCTCATCACTTCGACGGAGCTTATGGCGCCCGCGCCAATTCTGGAAATGAATTGATTTCCTAGCCTGTATTCCATAACAGAATGTCTTGGAGCTGAAGACTTGGAACTGAAGACTTGGAGCTGAAGACTTGGAACTGAAGACTTGGAGCTGAAGACTTGGAGCTGAAGAATCTGCGCGCCTTCGTCGAGGTGGTCCGCCACAATGGTTTTACGGCGGCGGGCAAGGTGCTGAACGCCACGCAATCCACCGTCAGCAAAGCGGTGCGCGCGCTCGAGGACGAGGTCGGCGCGCCGCTGCTCGACCGTCCCGCGCCAAAGCCGCGTCTCACGGCCATCGGCGAGGCGGTTTACGCACGCGCTTTGCGCTTGCTGGCCGAGCGTGACGACCTCTTGGCGGAAATCGCGGAATTGCGCGGGCTCAAGCGCGGCGTGCTGCGGCTGGGCCTGCCGCCGGTCGGCAGCGGCATCCTGTTCGCGCCGCTGTTCGCGCGCTTCAGGAAAGCCTATCCGGGCGTCGACATCCGCCTGGTCGAACAGGGCAGCGCGCGACTCGAAGAAATCCTGAGGCTCGGCGAGATCGACTTCGCCGCCTCGCTGCTGCCGGTGGACGAGGATTTCGAATGGCGCGAGGTCCGCCGCGATCCGCTGATGACGCTGGTCGCCTCCGGCTCGCCGCTGGCCGCGCGGAAAAGCGTCACCATCAAGGACCTGCGCGACACCCCGCTGATCCTGTTCGAGAGCGGCTTCGCGCAAAACCGCGTGATCATCAACGCCTGCCACAGCAATGGCTTCGAGCCGGTGGTGGCCGCCCGCTCCGGCCAGATCGACTTCATCGTCGAACTCGCGGCGGCCGGCGTCGGCGCCGCCTTCCTGCCGCGCCTGCTGGTGGAAAGCCACGCCCGGCGCGGCATGGCCAGCCTCGTGCTCGACGAGCCTGATGTGGACTGGCGCCTCGCCCTGGTCTGGCGCAAGGGCGCCTATCTCTCCGACGCGGCGCGGGCCTGGCAGGCGCTGGCGCTGGCCTCGCGGTTCGATTGAGCCAAAGCGGCCATCAGACCGTCCAGATGCCCGGCCCAGGCCGCCGCGCGCCGCGACGGCGCATCGAACAGCGGCTGCCGGACCTGCATCTTGCTGGCGGTGCGGACCGGGCGTTCGGTCTTGTGGAAATCCAGGCAGCGCGGGTTCCATTCGAGGCCGCAGAACGCGGCGATGCGGCGGCTCTGGCCCTCGATGTCGGCCACCACGGCCTCATGGTCGACGCTCAGCAGCGAGTCCTTCGGCAGAATTTCGCTCCAATGCCGCATCAGGCTTTCCTGAGCCCGATAATACCGGCCGAGATCACCGAGATCGTAGCTGAAGCCATAGCCGGCGTTAAACCATTTCGCATAGCAGGACAGGCAGGTTTCGACGGGATCGCGCCGGGTGTGGATGATGCGCGCCGAAGGCAGGGCGAGAGCGATCAGGCCGAGCCGGAGGAGATTGTCGAGCGACTTGTCGACGACGCGCTGGCCCGGCGCCGCGAGGCGGCCGACACGGCGCGCATAGGCCGCCCCGATCGCGTCGACCGTCTCCCGCGTCAGTTCGCGCGCGAAGTTGGCGAAATGACCGGCGCGGCGTGGCGCGGTCTCGTTCATGGCCGCGCTGAAGGCGGCGACTTCGCCGAGCCCGCGCACACCTTCATGGCTGGCGAGAATTTGCTCGACCAGCGTGCTGCCGCTGCGCGGCATGCCGACGATGAAGATCGGCGCCAGCGAGCGTTCGCCGCCGCCCGCCAGCAGCGAAAACATCTTCTCGTCGAAAATCTCCATGGTTTTTGCGATTTCGCCGAGTTCCGCCGCCTCGTCGTAGGGCGTCAGGCCGCGCTTCAGCGCCGAGCCGGCGGCCAGATGCCGGAATTCCGCCTCCCGGTCGCCATTGTCCTCGCCGACCTTGGCCAGGGCGTAATGCGTGAACATCAAATCCTTGGCGGACAAACCCTGCGCCTCCGCCTGTTCGCGCAACGCGGCGACGGCGGGATCGCCGGGCGTGAGTTTTTCCAGCTGCGCCAGATTGTAGTAAAGGTTGGCCCGACACGGCGCGAGCTCGATCGCTTTGCGCAACATCGCGGTCGCTTCGGGGAAGCGTCCGAGATCGGCGAGCAGCTGGCTCATGTTCGCCAGCCCCGCGACGTTGTGCGGGTCGCGGGCCAGCCCCTCCTGAAAACTCGCGAGCGCCTCATCCGGCCGGCCGAGTTCGCAGAGAACATCGGCCCTGGTCAGCCAGGGCGCCGCGTGGTCCCGGTCGAGCGCCAGCGACGCTTCGCAGCAGAGCAGGGCCTCATCCATCCGGTTGAGCAATTTCAGCGCGCTGGCGCGGTTGTTGAGCGCGATGACGTTCGGCGGCGCCAACGCCAGCGCCTTGTCGAGCGCAAGCAGCGCTTCGGCGGCGCGGTCGAGTTCGATCAGCGCCGCCGCGCGATTGCAATGCAGCGGCGCCGAATCGGGCCGGAGCGACAACGCCTTGTCCGTCGCCGCCAGCGCCGCGTCCAGACGCCGCATGTTCGTGAGCGCGGCGCCGCAATCGCTCCAGGCCTCCACGAAATCCGGCCGCAGCTCCAGCGCCCGCTCGCAACACCGCAGGGCCTCCTCCAGGCGTCCCAGCGCCCGCAGGGCGTTGCCGCGCATGTTCCATGCCTTTGCCGGCTCGGCCCCGAGCGCCAGCGCGTTGTCGCACCAGCCGATCGCCTCCTCGTGGCGCCCGAGGGCGAAGGCTGTGGCCGCCAGATTGGCGCGAATCACCGGCTCGGTCGGGGCGAGGCGACCCGCGAGCGCGAAATGGCGGTAGGCGTCCGCGCGCCGGTTCTGCAGGAAGCGCAGCACGCCCAGCTCAAAGGCGGCGCGGGCGTCGTCGCGGCCGGTCTTCACGATTTTCTCCAGCTCCGCGGCCGCCTTGTCGATGCGGGCCGGGTCTTTCATGGCGACGGCCTGCTCGAAGCGCGGCGAATGCCGCGCGCGCATTTTTCCAGCTGCGGGATCGGGATGGGGCATGGCTTCCTCGTCAAACGCCTCAAGCTGGGCGCTTGTCGCAATCCAAGATTGTTCAGGCGACATGAACGGCAAATGAAGCAACGGACGCGGGCGCGCGGGCGCCGCCGCAAGCGCGCGACAAGCGCAACCCCGTTCAATCTGTGGCGTTCGTCCTGCACGAATCGTGATACGTCCTGCCCGAACCATGACAGTCCTTGGAAACACCATCATGTCCGCTCCGCCCGAAAGCGAAAAGTTTCCCCTCGACGGGGCCCTGGGCGATCAGGAACTCGACGAGCAGAATTTCGACGTCGAGCAGGAGCCCGGCGGCGACGCCGGCGCGCTTGACAAGCCGCGGGTCAAGAAAGTGGTGTCCGCGATCAGCGGGCGCAGGTATCGCAAGCGCCAGATGGCGCGCATCGACAGCCTGCGGCCCTCGCTGGCGGAGCGCATCCGGCGCGACCATCCCGACCTGCCGCACAACGCCAGGATCAGCCTGGGCGAACTCGCCCGCTACCAGATGCTCTATGTCGAGGAACTGCTGCAGCAGGAGCACGGCGAATTCAGCGAACTCGACCGCCAGGTCGCCGAAAGCATCGCCAGGCAGGACACGATCGCGGAAAACGTCGAGGACGAATACGACGAGCATCGCACCTTCGGCGAACGCCTGTCCGACCATCTCGCGAGTTTCGGCGGCAGCTGGGCGTTCCTGATCGCGTTCTTCATCGTCCTCGTGATCTGGATGGCCTACAATGTCGTGCGCGGCGAAGGCGCGGCCTTCGATCCCTATCCGTTCATCCTGCTCAATCTCGTGCTGTCCTGCATCGCCGCCATCCAGGCGCCGGTGATCATGATGAGCCAGAAGCGGCAGGAGGCCAAGGACCGCCAGCGCTCGCACAACGACTATCGCGTCAACCTCAAGGCCGAACTGGAAATCCGCCACCTGCACGAAAAGATCGACTATCTGATCTCAAGGCAATGGCAGCGGCTGTCGGAGATCCAGCAGGTGCAGATCGAAATGCTGCAACAGGGACAGACCAGGAAGTCGCGCAAGACCAAGGAACGGGCGCCGCGCGCCGCCGACCCGGCCCGTTTACCCTGACGCGGCGAGGGACCAGCCCAGCCGCGCGAAGACATCGAGCCCCAGCCCCCGGCAATCCTCCAGAACCGCATCGGCGCCGCCGACATCGTCGTCGGCGCAATAAGCCGAGCGCACCGCGATCACGCGCAGGCCGGCGGCCCTGGCCGACAGCACGCCGTTGCGGGAATCCTCCACCGCCACGCAATCGCCGGCCGACAGGTCCAGCAGGCGCAGGGCGAGGTCATAGACATCCGGCGCCGGTTTTTTTCGCGCGACCATGTCGCCCGCCGCCACCGCGCAAAAAAGCTCGCGCCAGCCTGCGCCCAGCGCGCAGGACAGCAGCGCCTCGATATTGGGCAGGCTGGTGGTGGTGGCGATCGCCAGTTTGATCCCCCGCTGCCGCAGCACGTCCAGAAAATCCGCGACCCCCGGCCGAAGCGCGATCTCGCCGCGCTCCGCCATGCCCGTGTAAACCGCCGTCTTGGCCTTGTGCAGCGCCGCGATCGCGTCCGCCGGGAACGGCGCGGCGCCGGAAA
>Ga0181519_10005240_pt1 | contig 10385 bp, 8 predicted proteins | sample PEATcosm2014_Bin_26_FD_121102 | JGI IMG/M metagenome (GOLD analysis project Ga0181519, IMG submission 121102) | Peatland microbial communities from MTU Mesocosm Facility, Houghton, MI, USA - PEATcosm2014_Bin02_10_metaG | ecosystem: Environmental > Terrestrial > Soil > Wetlands > Peat | place...
CTGGACGAGCGCATGTGCGAGGTGTTCACTCATCGCCTGCGCACGATCGACGGTAAGGCCAAAGAGAGTCTCGGCGAGGCCCTCAAGACGGCCTCTGAGCCCGCCCTCCTGCGCAGCGCGTTTGACCTGCCTGCGGCGCAACGTGACGCAATACAAAAAGCACTCAATGAGACTTTCTCTGCGGACGTCCACGTCCGGTTCGAGATCGCGCCGGACCTAGTCAGCGGGGTCGAACTCAGCACGAATGGACTGAAGATAGGGTGGAGCATCGCGGACTACCTCTCGTCTTTAGAAAAGGGTGTCGGTGAGCTTCTGAAAGAACAGGACAAACCGGAACCCAAGCCTGCAGCGAAGCAGCCATGATCATCGAGCCTGAGAGCTTGCAGACCATCTTCGACGGCACATTTGCTGCAATTGGGCGGATTCGGGAAGCCTTCGCGCCGCAGCTGATACCGCGAGAGGTGGGCACCATCACCAGCATCGCCACGGGTATCGCCAAGGTCTCCGGTCTCCCCTCTGTAGGCTTTGAGGAGTTGGTGAAATTTCCCGGTGATTTGCTCGGCATGGCTTTCAACGTTGACGAGGGGGAAATCGGCGTCGTGCTACTCGGCGAGTATTGGCATCTGAACGCCGGCGATGAAGTCGGGCGCACCGGTCGGGTCATGGATGTCATGGTCGGTGACGGATTGCTGGGGCGCGTCATCGACCCGCTCGGTCGGCCGCTCGATGGCAAAGGCGCGGTGATCGCCAGCGAGCGACTGCCCATCGAGCGCGCGGCACCACAAATCATGGATCGCGCGCCGGTTACGGTGCCTCTTCAGACCGGATTGAAAGTCATCGATGCGCTCATTCCGGTCGGGCGCGGCCAGCGCGAGTTGATCCTCGGCGACCGCCAAACGGGCAAGACCGCCATTGCCATCGACACCATCCTCAACCAGCGCGACCAGAATGTGCTGTGTGTTTATTGTGCCATCGGACAGCGCGCCTCCGCCGTCGCGAAGGCCGTGGCAACCTTGCGGGAAAAGGGCGCGATGGAGTACACCGTCCTGGTCGTGACCGAGGGCAATGACCCGCCGGGCCTCGCATTCATCGCCCCCTATGCCGCGACCAGTATCGCAGAGCATTTCATGGAGCACGGCCGTGACGTGCTGGTTGTTTATGATGACCTTACCCATCATGCGCGCGCCTATCGCGAGCTGTCTTTGTTGCTGCGGCGCCCGCCCGGCCGTGAGGCGTTTCCCGGCGACATCTTTTACATCCATGCGCGACTACTCGAACGAGCGACGCACTTGCGCAAAGAGCTGGGCGGCGGCTCCCTGACCGCTCTGCCGATCATTGAAACCGAAGCCCAAAACATTTCCGCCTACATTCCAACCAACCTGATTTCCATCACTGATGGCCAGATCTATCTCTCGCCGTCCCTGTTCGAACTGGGCGTGCTGCCCGCCGTCGATGTCGGCAAATCCGTTTCGCGCGTGGGCGGAAAAGCGCAACACGCGGCCTACCGTGCCGTAGCGGGCGACCTCAAGCTCGCCTATGCGCAATTCGAGGAGCTTGAGACCTTTGCGCGATTTGGGGCCCGGCTGGATGAAAACACCCGCAAGATCATCGAGCACGGTCGGCGCATTCGTGCCTGCCTCAAACAATCGGAATGCGCGCCGGTGTCCGTCCCTGCCCAAATCGCCGTCTTGCTGGCATTATCCGCAGGACTCTTCGATCGCGTGACGCTCGATCAGATGCCGGATGCGGAGCAAGCGGTTCAAAAGGCCGCAGCGAACATATCGGTGGACGTTTGCGGTCGACTCGAACGTGCCGACAAGTTAAGCGACGACGATCGTAATACCATCATTGAAATCGTGCGCCAGGCGCTCAGCCCGTTCCAGCCCAAGCCGCAAGCTACGGACAAGTCATGAGCGACACCACGGAGAGTTTGCGGCGAAAAATCAGCAGTGCCGGCGATCTTCGATCCGTAGTCCGCACGATGAAAGCCTTGGCTGCATCGAATATCGGACAATATGAGAAATCCGTGCGCGCGTTGGCCGACTATTATCGCAGCGTGGAGCTCGGGTTGGGGGCATGCTTTCGGGCGTACGAGCCGGTAGCCGCGATGGCCCAGCGCAAAGCCCCGGCCCATGCCGGTGTCATCAGGGCAATTGTCTTTGGGTCCGATCAGGGTCTGGTGGGGCAGTTCAACGATGTCATCGCCGATTATGCAATCAAGGCCCTGGCGGCCTTGCCGGGAAAATGTCATGTGTGGGCTGTCGGCGAGCGTGTTCATGCGCGTCTGGCGGACGCGGGCCTGCCGCCCGTAGGACTCTTCACGGTGCCCAACTCCGTCCAGGCCATCACACCGCTCGTCGGGCAGATTCAAATCGAAGGTGAAGCACATCGGGACACAGGCGAGAATGCGCCTCTATGGGTGTTCCATAATCAACCGCTGGCTGGAGCGCTCTACGAACCGGTTGGCCAGAGGCTGTTGCCGCTCGATGCCCAGTGGCAACAAGGGCTCGCCAAAATCCATTGGCCGACTGCGAACTTGCCCGAGGTCATGGGCCGTGGCATCGGGACCATGCGCGCGCTAATCCGCGAATATTTGTTCATCTCGCTGTTTCGCGCATGCGCCGAATCGCTCGCCTGCGAGAATGCGAGCCGGCTCGCGGCAATGCAACGCGCCGACAAGAACATCAACGACCTACTTGAACAGCTTAACGGCAGTTTCCACCAGCTGCGCCAAAGTGGCATTGACGAAGAGCTCTTCGACGTGATCTCCGGATTCGAAGCATTGTCGAGCGAAGCGGGATAGGGGCCCATGTTCGATCACTGTTGCATCTGCGCCGATCATTATGGGATATGGTTGACGAGGAGGGGGCGTCATGACCAAACAACATTTGATCTGGCTTATCGCGCTCGCAGTCTTTGGATTGCTCGCGCTAGCGTTCATCTACGCCGGTGGACTCCCACGGGTGCCGTTCTTATTCAAATAAGCGCTTTGACACCGCCAAATAGACCAGCGAAGATAGTTTTTAGTGTTCGACCGCCGCACCCATCCTAGGCTCCGGGGTTATCAATAAAGCCTAGTGGGTAATGCCTGCTGCGCTTTTTCTTTCCGCGTCGCATCAGAAATTCATCAACGGCCAACCGCACGGAATGTGTGACCGGAGCCCCCGTTGCATTGCGCAACTTTCGCAGCGCTGCCGTTTGACGCGGTGTGAAGTAGCAGGTCATTGGAGTATATTTCTTAACAGTCATCGCGGGTGATATTAGCGCATTTCGGCACGTGAAATGTTACTTGGCCGGATCTGACGGTCGCCTACCCGCGCAGTTTTGCACCGCTGTCGGGAACCAGTGGCTCGATCACGCATACGGTGTCATTCGGCGCGTCAGCGGTGAGCACTCCTCACTGCGGCTAAGCCTCCGATGAATTAAAGGTCCTTGGGCGTGCAGGCGGAAATACAACGGCTTCTCGCCTGTCGAGCTCGACCATCAGTTCATCAAATCGGGGGTCACCCAGGAAATGTCCGTCGGTGCTGCCGAGCAGCACCACGCCGTTGGCCCCGAGAATGTCGATTGCAAACACCGCCTCCTCGCACGCGTGCATGGTGAAAGGCATCGGCAGCACGGCGAAGAAGCCGAAGCGCCCTTCGTGCTTGGCCACGGCCTGGGCCGCATACTCGTTGCATTCGCGGGCGAGATCGCAGGCCTCGCGCTCGCTCCCGCCCATCAGGTGCGTGCCCGGTGCCGAGAGCGAGAGGATCGCCGTTGCGATGCCATGCGCGTCCCATGTTGTCGATAGATTTCTCCAGGCTCCAGTGCGGCAGCGGGGCACCGGCCACCTCGAACAGCCCCTTGGCCTCCATCGCCTGGCGAAAAGCGGGAGGAAGCAGGTGGTGATGGACGTCAATGCGATTCTGCTTCTCAGTCATGGGCAGCTCCAGCGGTGTAGATCGAATCCGGTCCGACGCCTGTGTTGCGTCAACTGGGGAGTCACGAGGGTTGGTGAAGCAATGTGGCAACGACGGTTGCTTTCATGAGTTCGCGGGCAGCGGCACCGTCGATCTCTGGGGCCAATTGGTTCAGCAGAGTCGGAAAGGTCGGCGGCTGGTTGACCGCACTGTTGACGAGCGCAAAGAACAGTGCGGGGTGGCTGCTGCGGATAATGCCTTCGGCAATGCCGGCCTCGAACAGCTCCCGCACGGTCTCGTAGGCCGGCAGCAAAAGTCGCTCCGTCAGCATTGTGGCGCGTTCCGGCGCGTCCACCCCGTGCCGGGCGACGAAGTCACGCACGTCCGGATGTGCAGTGTAAAAGGCAGCAAGGAGAACGATAATGCCGCGCAGCCTCTCATGGAGATCCCTCACCCCGTCATGGGCCACTTTGGAAATCTCCACCATGGCCGGGGCCGCGGCCGCGACGATCTCATCGAGGCAGGCCTCCCAGAGGCCACGCTTGCTGCCAAAGTGGACCCGTACCAGATTTGCGCTAACGCCTGCCGCAGCGGCGATATTGCGAATGTCGGCGCCGTCGAAACCGTTACCGGCAAAAACCCGAAGGGCGGCCTTAAGCAAGGCATGCCGACCGTCCGGCATGTCCTTCGTTCGGCGTCCGCGCGGGCGGTTTATTGATCGAGCGGAGATTTGCGATGGCGGGATCAACCGGCCCTCGTTGTACTTTATGGTCATGTGTACATATAATAACAACCAATGAAAATCCGGCAAGGAGCGTGTACCAGAGGAGCTGCGGCCACGAAAGCACGCAGCATTCAGCGCAGCGCAGCGAGATGAGGCGGCGGTCCACCACTGGGGTGGTGTTAGGCCTAGTGGCGGTTGCGGGTGTCGCTGCCGCTATCTACTGGTGGCACTCCCGTCACTCCGAAGCCCTGCCCCCCTATATCGTACAGACGAATGGGCGGCTGGAATTCGCGCGTATCGATGTGGCTGTGAAATATCCGGGTCGCATCGTAGAGCTGGATGTGCGCGAGGGTGATCGTGCAGCGGCGGGTCAGATTCTCGCGAGAGAGGATAGTGCGGAGCTGAATGCGCAGCTCGGCGGTGCTCGCGCGCAGCGCGCGCAGACGGAGGATGCGATCGCGCAGGCGCAGGCACAGGTCGAGGCGCATCTTAGCAGCCAAGCACTCGCGCGGTTGGAAGTCGCCCAGACCGACGGGTTGCATGAAAAAAGGTTGGTCTCCGACGTGGAACTGCAGCGTCGCCACCTTGCGCTGAATGCGGAGACGGCAGGCGTGGCGGTAACCACGGCAGCGGTCGCACAGGCCCGCGATGCATTGCATCTGGCGGAGGCGGACATATCCCGGCTCGAGGTGGTGCTCGACGAGACCACCATCCGGGCGCCCATCGCAGGTCGGATCGAATACAAAATCGTCGAGATCGGCGCGGTCCTACCGGCCGGCGGTCGAATTGCGACTCTTCTCGATACGACCGACGCCTATATGACGGTGTTTGTGGGTTCGACGGTGGCCGCAAAACTCGCCATCGGCGATGAAGCGCGAATTGTGTTGGATGGCCTCGAAGATCACCCGCTGCCCGCACTCGTATCGTTCATCTCTCCTGAGGCTCAATTCACGCCCAAATACGTTGAAACGGCCAGTGAACGTGACACGTTGGTCTACCGAATCAAGCTCCAGATCCCAAAGGCGATTGCCGCCCAGTACGACGGGCAATTGAGGGCCGGTGCCACGGGCAACGGATATCTACGTATCCAGGCCCGGGCAGCATGGCCGGCGGCCCTCGTGCTCCGCGGGACGGAGGTTCACTCACAATGACTACGCGGGGCGACCGCGGATCGGTATCTGCGGTCGTCGAGCTTTGCGGAGTGCATCACCGATACGGAGCCCGCACGGCACTCGACGATGTTGCACTATCCTTGCCGAGCGGCTCTACCATCGGCCTCATCGGGCCGGACGGCGTCGGCAAATCAACGCTGCTGGGTCTCATAAGCGGCATCAAGCGAATACAACAGGGAACCGTGCGGGTGCTGGGTGCGAATCTGGCGCGTCGGCGGGAGCGCGAATCCATTCTGCCGCGGCTCGCGTTCATGCCGCAGGGTCTGGGGCGTAATTTGTATCCGACCCTTTCTGTCCGGGAGAACGTGGACTTTTTTGCGCGCCTCTTCGGACTGCCGGCTGGAGAACGCCAGGCCCGCATCCGCAGATTGTTGGAGGCGACGAACCTGATCGACTTTTCGACCCGCGCTGCTGGCAAGCTCTCCGGTGGCATGAGGCAGAAGCTCGGGTTGTGTTGCGCGCTCGTGCACAATCCCGACCTGCTGATACTCGATGAGCCAACCACGGGCGTCGACCCGCTATCGCGACGCCAATTCTGGACCCTCGTCGAAGCTCTGCGCGCCGAGCGACCCGGCATGACGGTGATCATCGCTACCGCCTACATGGAGGAAGCGGAGCGATTCGAGCACTTGCTGGCGATGGATGCGGGACGTCTGTTGATCAGCGACAGCTTGCACAATGTGATGGCTCGCACGGGCACCAAAAACCTGGAGGATGCCTACGTCTCGTTGTTACCGGCAAATGAGCGGCCGGCGGCGGAGAAGCTCGTGATTCCGGCGTATCTCGATCCCGGCGGCGCCCCCGCGATCGAGGCGGAAAACCTGACACGGCGCTTCGGCGAGTTTATTGCCGTGGACGGCGTGAGCTTCCGGATCCGTCGGGGTGAGATTTTCGGATTTCTAGGATCCAACGGCTGCGGCAAGACGACTACGATGAAGATGCTCACCGGTCTTCTCGAGGTCAGCAGCGGATCCGCCAAGCTCTTGGGACAGCAGATCGATCCCCGCGATATGTCGATCCGACTGCGCGTCGGCTACATGTCGCAGTCTTTTTCCCTTTATGAGGAGTTGACGGTCCGGCAGAACCTGCTGCTTCATGCGCGCCTCTATCGCATCAAAGAAAATATCGCGCCAGGAGTGGTCGCAGAGGCCTTGCGGGAATTTCAACTGGAGACGTACGCCGACGTGATGCCGGCTTCACTGCCGCTCGGTATCCGCCAGCGCCTGCAATTGGCCGCTGCCTGCCTTCACCAGCCCGAAGTTCTGTTGCTGGATGAGCCGACATCGGGGGTCGACCCGGCCGCTCGGGACATGTTCTGGCGTCACCTGGTCGACCTGTCGCGCAAGCGTAAGGTTACCCTGTTCATTTCCACCCACTTCATGAACGAGGCTGCGCGTTGTGACCGCATTTCCCTCATGCATCGGGGCCGGGTTCTCGCTGTTGGCGTACCGGCCGAGCTCGTGACGCAGCGCGGCGTGGACACATTGGAAGATGCCTTTGTCGGTTTTCTGGAGGAGGCGGAGCGTAAGAAGGCGCCGGCGAGCGCCCCGCAACACAGCGTCGCCGCAACCGAATCTCCGCGGCCGGTAGCGCCGTCCGGATTTGCGGTGCGTTGGTTCGCGCGAGTCTGGGCGTTCGCCAGACGCGAATCCATGGAGCTGGCGCGTGACCGGTTACGGTGGAGCTTCGCATTGTTGGGCCCTCTGTTCATACTGTTCATCGCCGCCTATGCCATCTCGTTCGACGTCGACCACGTCCGCTTCACCGTTCTCGATGAGGACCAGACACGCGACAGCAGGGAATTCATAGATCGCTTCTCGGGAGCGTCGTATTTCCGGCCGGTAGCTAGGTCGCACAGTCGTGCGGAGGCGGACGCAATGCTGCGTGACGGGGACGCGCAATTCATGGTCGATATACCGCCCGACTTCGGGCGCGATCTGCTCTCCGCGCGAGGACCCGTGATCGGCGTATTCATTGATGGTTCGAGTCCCTTCGTTGCATCCAACGTACGTGGCTACGTGAGCGCCGTGGCGCTCACGTATGCCGCAGAGACTGCCGGTTTGCGGGCGGAGCTGCAAGGCGTTCTACCAATCTCGATCGAGCCGCGTTTCGTTTACAACCAGGAGTTCAGGAGTATCTACGCGATTACTCCTGGCTGCATCATGCTGACGATGATTCTCATTCCCGCCATGATGACCGCACTCGGCGTGGTGCGCGAAAAGGAAATCGGCTCCATAATCAACCTCTACGCCTCCCCAGCCTCGGTTGGGCAGTACCTTCTCGGCAAACAACTTCCATACGTGGGCGTCGCGATGGTGAGTTACGTAACCCTGGTTCTCGCGGCGATTTACGTTCTCGATGTGCCCCTCAAAGGTTCTTTCCTCGCTCTGTCCATAGGAGCGTTCTTTTACCTCTGCGCAGTCACCGCGCTCGGCCTGCTGATTTCGGCGTTCGTTGGTTCGCAGATCGCCGCCATCTTTGGAACGGCCATCATTTGCCTCATTCCGGCCGTCAATTTCTCGGGCCTGCTGTATCCGGTTTCGACGCTGACCGGTAGCGCGTACTGGGCTGGCATGGCGTTTCCGGCCTCCTGGTTCCAACTCATCAGTCTCGGCTGCTTCACCAAGGGTCTCGGGATGAACGGCGTCTTCTCGAGTTGCGGCGCCTTGGCGGGCTTCGCCGTGGCTTATCTCGCGGCGACGCGTCTGCTCGTGAATAAACAGGAGCGGTGAGGAAAGCAATGTGCCGCTGGTTGCTCAACGTCGCCTTGTTGTCGGCCAAGGAATTACGCAGCCTCCTGCGCGACGTCACGCTCATGGTACTGATCGTGTTTGCTTTTACGGTCGGCATCTACTCGGTCGCCAAGGGTGTCAAGGCGGAAGTATCCAACGCGTCCGTTGCGATACTCGACGGCGATCATTCGGAGCTCTCTCGCCGGTTGCGCTCTGCGATGCGCCCGCCCTACTTCAAGACTCCCGATGACATTCTGCGCAGCGACATCTCCACGGTGCTCGATCGCGGGCGGTATATATTTGTGCTCGAGATTCCCCCTCACTTCGAGGCGGATATCCTGGCGGGACGTCAGGCCACCGTGCAGTTGCTCGTGGATGCGACCGCAATGACGCAGGCCGGGCTGGGAACCGCGGATCTGCAGGAAATCTTCGAAAGAGAGGTACTGGACTTTCTCGCCCTCAGGGGCCTCGAATCAAGCCTGCCCATACGGCTCGAATTGCGAGCTCTGTACAACCCGAATGGCGAGTCGTCCTGGTACACCTCGATCATGCAGATCGTCACCAACATCACGGTCCTGTCAATCGTTCTCGTCGGCGCGGCGGTAATCCGCGAGCGTGAGCACGGCACCATCGAGCACCTGCTCGTCATGCCGGTTCGCGCCAGCGAGATAGCCGTTGCGAAAATTCTCGCCAACGGCGGTGTGATTCTCGTCGCAGCCCTGCTTTTCTTGTGGCTGACGGTCAATCGATGCCTGGGTGTCCCCATAATGGGGTCTGTACTACTATTCGGCGCAGGCACGTTCGCGTACCTGTTCTCGGTCACGTCCCTCGGAATGCTGCTCGCCACGGTGGCTCCCAGCATGCCGCAATTCGGGCTGCTCGCTGTCCCGGTGTACGCGATCTCTTATCTGTTGTCAGGGGCGGCGACACCCGTTGAGAGCATGCCGTCTGCGATGCAGCCGATCGTGCGATTCCTGCCGACAACCCAATTCGTCTCATTCTCGCAGGCTGTCCTGTACCGGGGCGCCAGGATTGATACCGTGTGGCCCCAGCTCGCCGGTGTCTGCATCTGCGGCGGACTGTTCCTCGTGCTGGCTCTGGCGCGCTTCCGCTCGATGCTTGCGAGCCAGGCGTGATGTCGCCGCGAGAGGCAGGTCATGCACCTCGATTCCAGGGAACCCGCCGGGCCGTCGCGCCCCGCAGCCCCGCTTGGCGCCGCCGTACGCCGTTGGTCATACCGCATTTTTTGGCGGCAATACTACTGGGGGGTTGTGTACACGGATCAAAAGAACATGACTCCACATCACAGCTGACGTTGCCGGCGGCAATCCAAGAGCAAGGTGCCGACGGCGCGCCAACGCCCGAGGGGGAGCTGAGCCGTTGGTGGACGGTTTGGCATGACCCGACACTCGAGGAATGCATCGATCGGGCCCTCCGCGCCAACACTGACATCAGGACCGCGCGAGCCCATGTGGCCGAGGCGCGGGCGATGGTGACGATCGTGGAGTCCTCTCTGTATCCGACCGTCGCTGCGCAAGGCACCGCATGGGGCGGTGAGGCGGATTGGCGTCCCCCCCGAACACCGGCGGGTGTTCCCCCGGGATCGTTTCCCAGCATTTCGCCAGGATTCTACGGCAGCGTGGCCGGGCTCGGGGCCCGCTGGGAGCCGGATGTGTTTGGCGGGCGACATTCCGACGCTGACGCCGCCAGGGCGATGGCCTCCAGCACGGTGCAATCGCTGAACGGTGCTCGCATGACCGTGGTGGCCGACGTAGCGGAAAACTACGAGGAAGCGCAAGGTCTGCAGCGACGGCTTGATGTGCTCGACCGGGGAATTGCGACGCTCGAGCAGCTC
>Ga0181519_10005241_pt1 | contig 10384 bp, 9 predicted proteins | sample PEATcosm2014_Bin_26_FD_121102 | JGI IMG/M metagenome (GOLD analysis project Ga0181519, IMG submission 121102) | Peatland microbial communities from MTU Mesocosm Facility, Houghton, MI, USA - PEATcosm2014_Bin02_10_metaG | ecosystem: Environmental > Terrestrial > Soil > Wetlands > Peat | place...
TCGCCTATGCGACGAAGGCCTTCTTGTGCAAGGCGATGGCGGCGCTCGCCCTGGAAGAGCACATGTCCCTCGACGTCTCGACCGCGGGCGAGCTCGCCGTCGCCCTCGCCGGCGGGGCAACCGGTGAGAGCCTCGTCTTCCACGGCAACAACAAGTCGTCCGAAGAGCTTTCCGCCGCCCTCAGCGCCGGGGTCGGGCGCCTGGTCGTCGATTCCTTCGACGAGATAGGTCGTCTCGAGGCCATGAGCGGTCCCGGACGGAGCTCGGCACCGGGCGGCAGCCCCACCCGGCTGCTCGTGCGGGTGACGCCGGGCATCGAGGCGCACACCCACGAGTACGTGAGGACGGGTCAGGAGGACACGAAGTTCGGGTTCTCGTTGGCTTCAGGGGCGGCGGCCGAGGCGGTCGGCGCCCTCAGGCGTCTGCGCGGGTTCGACCTCGTGGGCGTGCACGCCCACATCGGCAGCCAGATCTTCGAGGACTCCGCCTTCGAGGCCGAGATCGCCGCCCTCGCCCCGTTCGTGGTCGAGAACGGGCTTTGCGAGTGCTGCATCGGCGGTGGCCTCGGTGTGGCCTATGTCGAGGGCGAGGCGGCGCCGTCCCTCACCGAGTGGGCAAGGGCGGTCCACTCCGCCGCTTCGCTGGCCGGCCTGCCGCCCGAGGTGCGCCTCAGCGCCGAGCCGGGTCGGGCCATCGCCGCCGCCGCCGCCGTGACCTTGTACCGGGTCGGCACGATCAAGCGACTCCCGGGCCTGCGCACCTATGTCGCCGTCGACGGGGGTATGTCGGACAACCCCCGACCGGTGCTCTACGGCAGCGGGTACGAGGCGTTCTTGCCCCGCGCCCCGCTCGCGTCGAGGCCGCTCGCCGCCCGGCTCGTCGGCAAGCACTGCGAGTCAGGCGACGTGATCGTCGACGACGCCCGCCTGCCCTCGGACCTCGCCGTGGGCGACCTCGTGGCCACTCCGGTCACCGGTGCCTACGGGTACTCGATGGCCTCCAACTACAACCGGGTGCTGCGCCCACCGGTCGTTTTCGTCTCCGGAGGCACCTGGCGCGTCGTCGTCCGGCGTGAGACGGTCGCCGACCTGCTCGCCCTCGAGGCCTGAGCGCGCCCGTCTTGTACCTTTGGGGGCGTGGGCGACTCTGAGTTGAGCAGGCGGGGCGGCACCGACGTCGTGCGCGTCGGGCTCCTGGGCTACGGCAATGTCGGGGCGGCTTTCACGAAGCTGATCGACTCACAAGCTGAGGCGATCGCGCTCCGCACCGGTCTCGAGATCCGCGTCACCTGCATCGCAGTCAGGGACGTGGGCAAGCAGAGGCCGGGCCAGGCCGTCGCCGACTCGGGCGGGCGTCTCTCCGGCGACGCCTCGGCCGTCGTCTGCGACCCCGAGGTCGACGTCGTCGTGGAGCTTGTCGGCGGCATCGAACCGGCCCGCAGCCTGGTGCTGGCGGCGCTCTCGGCCGGCAAGCCCGTCGTCACCGCCAACAAGGAGCTGCTCGCCACCCACGGCGCCGAGCTCCTGACCGCGGCCGAGAAGGTCGGCGTCGACCTGTTCTACGAGGCCTCGGTGGCGGGGGCGATCCCGCTCGTCCGGCTCCTCAACGACTCTCTGGCGGGAGAGCGGATCGTCCGCGTGATGGGGATCGTGAACGGCACCACCAACTACATGCTCACCTCCATGAGCGACGAAGGCTGCGAGTACGCCACAGCGCTCGCGGAGGCACAAGCGCTCGGCTACGCCGAAGCCGATCCCAGCGCCGACGTCGGGGGCTTCGACGCCCGGGCGAAGGCCGCCATCCTGGCCGGGATCGCCTTCGACGCGGACGTGGTCGCCACCGACGTCTACACCGAGGGGATCACGGCGATCGGCGCGTCCGACATCGCCTTTGCCCACAAGCTCGGGTACGCGGTCAAGCTCCTCGCCGTGGCCGAGCGAGTCAGCGACGCTCAAAGCTCCGCCGTCGCGGTGCGCGTCCATCCCGCCATGGTCCCCCATGACCATCCCCTCGCCAGCGTGCGCGGGGCTTTCAACGCCGTGTTCATCGAGGGGGACAGCGCGGGCGAGCTCATGGTCTACGGCCGCGGCGCCGGCGGCATGGCGACGGCGAGCGCCGTGCTCGGCGACGTGGTCGCGGCCGCGCACCACCTCAAGGAGGAGATGAGAGGCCGGGCCGTTCGCCGCGAGCGGGTGGAGATCGCCTCCATCTCGACGCTGTCCACGCAGTACTACCTCGCCTTGGACGTGAAGGACCAGCCGGGCGTGCTGGCGTCGGTGGCGCGGGTGTTCGGGGAGCACCACGTCTCGATCCGTTCCATGGAGCAGATCGGCCTCGGCGACGGGGCGCGACTGGTGTTCATCACCCACACCGCTCGCGAGGCCGATGTGCAGGCGACCTTGGCCTCGCTCGCGGAGCTCGACGTCGTCGCTCGGGTCGGAGCCTTGCTACGGGTCATCGGGCCGGAACGTTGAACGGCCCCGCATGAGAGCCTGGCGAGGGGTGATCGAGGAGTACCGGGAATTCCTCCCGGTCTCAGAAGCGACACCTGTCGTGACGCTCCTCGAGGGCTCGACGCCGCTGCTGGCTGCGCCCAGGCTTTCCAAGCGGCTCGGGGCGGACGTCTTCTTGAAGCTGGAAGGCGCGAACCCGACCGGGTCCTTCAAGGACCGGGGCATGACGATGGCCATCTCCAAGGCCGCCGAGGAAGGCACCAAAGCCGTCGTCTGCGCCTCGACGGGCAACACCTCGGCCTCGGCGGCCGCCTACGCCGCCCGGGCCGGCATGAGCTGCGCAGTGCTGATCCCCGAGGGGCACATCGCCCTCGGAAAGCTGGCCCAGGCTCTCGTCCACGGTGCGCACGTGCTGCAGGTGCGGGGCAACTTCGACGTCGCCCTGGAGATCGTCCGCGAGCTGCCACGGCGCGCACCGGTCGCGGTCGTCAACTCCGTGAACCCGTTCCGCATCGAGGGTCAAAAGACCGGCGCCTTCGAGATCGTGGACCGGCTCGGCGATGCTCCCGAGGTGCACTGCATCCCGGTCGGCAACGCCGGCAACATCACCGCCTATTGGCGCGGCTACTGCGAATACCGCCACGCCGGCCGCTCCACGAGGCTCCCGAGGATGCTCGGCTTTCAGGCCGCCGGTGCGGCCCCGATCGTCGCCGGCCATCCGATCGCCGAGCCCGAGACGATCGCGACGGCGATCCGCATCGGCAACCCTGCCTCGTGGTACGGGGCGACGGCCGCGGCGTCAGAGTCCGGTGGCGGCATACACGCGGTGACAGACGAGGAGATCCTCGAGGCCTATCGCTTTCTCGCCACCGAGGAGTCCGTCTTCTGCGAGGCGGCCTCGGCGGCCTCGGTCGCCGGTTTGCTGAAGATCGGGGTGCCCAAAGGCTCGACGGTCGTGTGCGTGCTGACAGGCCACGGTCTAAAGGACCCGGATCTCGCCATCAGCCAGGCGATCGTGCCCGACGTCGTCGACGCCGACCTCGGTTCGGTGCTTCGCGCGCTCGGGCTCTAGCGCGACTTTCCGGCCGCTCGACCACGGAGGGCGGTCGAGCCGGCAGGCTCGGCTGTCCCGACTGCGACAGCAGCCGGGCGGGACGACCACGGCGTGGCTCACAGCGAACGCTCAGCCACCGGTTGGCGCACCACCGGTGTTTGCCGGGAGCCCTCGGTCCCGCTAGTATCTGGTTTGCCTTCGTTCGACATTGCGGATGCCAGCTTGCCTCTCGGGGCGGGCGACCCGAATGGGGCGGCGGGAATCACTTAGGCCCATTCCCTGTTATCTCCGACACCGGCACTCCCTCCGCGCAGACGCTTTAGCCGCCGTGGGCACCCACCTGATCGAGCCTTGCGATCCGAGAAGTGTCAAAGGCTTGTTCCGCTCGGGAGACTCCCCAGCGGAGGACCGCAGGCTCGGCCGGGCAGATGATGCGAACGGTCCGGGCAACCGCCGAAGGCGGCGCCCTGGGTGCACGGGGGAGCGCCTGCAAGGCCGGACCCGGGGAGACTCCGGAACTGCCCCGAAGAAACATTTTGAGAAACAAGCACCTTGAACAAACAGGAAGACCCAGAGAGGACCCTGATGAGCGAAGAACAGCTCGAGCGTTCGATTCTCGAGCGCAAAGCGAGCGACGAGCTTCGAGCGATCGCGACAGCCATGTCCCTCGAGCCCGTGGCGCGCACGCGCAAAGCGGATCTGGTCAACCAGATCCTGCGCGCCGCCGGCGTCGAGATCGAAGACGCCGGAGGCCCCCACGCCGCCTCCTCGGCGCGCACAACCACCGCCAATGGTGCCGCCGACACAGCCGGGTCGGCTTCCGACCCCGCTGCCGCCGACCCCAAGCCGGCCAGAGGCCGCACCTCGCGGGCCCGGTCGACAGCCAAGGCGGACGCGGCGGCGAAGGCCGGTGCCAACGGCACCGTGGGCGACCCGGAGCACAGCGCCTCTGACGGGCACGACGGCGAGAAGCCGACCGCGCCGGCGTCAGTCAACGGGAACAGCTCGCCCGCCTCGAGCGGTCTCGACAACGCCGTCGCCGAGGCCGCGGCAGCCATCCTCGCCAGCTCCGACGCCGAGCGCGCCGGGGGCGAGACGGTCGGGGCGGCAAGCTCGGTCTCCGACGAGCCCGGCCAAGGCTCGGCGGGCACCATCTCCGGCGGGAACGGCGGCCCGGACCGCACTCCGGCGGACGTGTCCGCAAACTCTCGACCTCAACGTCAGCCTCAGCACGCCCAGCCGGGGCGCGGCGGCCAGGCCGGCCAGGGCAACCAGGCCGGCCAGGGCAACCAGGGTGGCCAGCTCGGCCAGATAGAGCCCGGGAACCGGCGCGGGCGTCGCCGTCGCGGCCGCGACCGGGAGCGCGGCGCCCAGGAGCCGCAGGGTGGCGGGCAGGAAGTGGCGTGGCAGGGGGAGCTGGTGCCCGTCCGCGGGCTGCTCGACCTGCGCGAGGAGGGATACGGCTTCCTCCGCACGAGCGGCTACCTGCCCAGCGCCAAGGATGTCTACATCTCGGTCTCCCAGGCCCGCAGGTTCTCGCTCCGACGCGGTGACGCCATCGAAGGCGCCTGCCGCCCGGCAGGCCCGAGCGAGAAGTACCCGGCCCTGCTGAGGATCGACTCGGTCTGCGGGATGACGCCGGACGAGGCCAGGGAGAGGCCCCGGTTCGAGGACCTGACGCCCCTGTTCCCCGACCAGCGGCTCCGCCTCGAGCTGAAGGAGGACCCGCTCAACACGACCGCCAGGATCGTCGACCTGATCTCGCCCATAGGCAAGGGGCAGCGGAGCATGATCGTGTCGCCGCCGAAGGCCGGCAAGACGACGATCCTCAAGCAGATAGCCCACTCCATAGAGGCGAACGACCAGAGCGTGCACCTCATGGTCCTGCTCGTGGACGAGCGCCCCGAAGAGGCCACCGACTGGCGCCGCTCGGTCAAGGGCGAGGTCATCGCCTCGACCTTCGACCGGCCGGCGGACGAGCACACCACCGTCGCTGAGCTCGCCATCGAGCGCGCCAAGCGGCTCGTCGAGCTCGGCCGCGACGTCGTGATCATCCTCGACGGCATCACGCGCCTCGCCAGGGCCTACAACCTGGCCCAGCCCGCGACCGGACGCATCATGTCCGGTGGCGTCGACTCGGGAGCCTTGTACCCGCCGAAGAAGTTCTTCGGTGCAGCCCGCAACATCGAAGAGGGCGGCTCCCTCACGATCCTCGCCACGGCCCTCGTCGAGACCGGCTCGAAGATGGACGAGGTGATCTTCGAGGAGTTCAAGGGCACGGGCAACATGGAGCTCCGCCTCGACCGCAAGCTGGCCGAGCGCCGGATCTACCCTGCGATCGACGTCAACGCCAGCTCGACTCGACACGAGGAGCTGCTCTTCGACCGTTCCCAGCTCCAGCAGGTCTGGAAGCTGCGCCGTGTGCTGAACGCCCTCGGCGGCGACGGCGGCCCCGGAGCCGGGCTCGAGCTGCTGATGGACAAGATCCGCACGACCCGCTCGAACGACGAGTTCCTCGCCGAGATCGCGAAGGCGCCGGTCCCGGGAGGCTGATCGACATTCGGGGCGGCCGGACGACCCCGGCCCGCCCCGGCCTAGAATGGGGAGACCATGAAGACTGACATTCATCCCTCGTACGTGACCGCGTCGGTGCGCTGCTCGTGCGGGAACACCTTCACCACGAGATCGACCAAGCCCGACCTTCACGTCGAGCTTTGCAACGAGTGCCACCCGTTCTACACCGGCAAGCAGAAGCTGGTGGACACCGGTGGGCGCGTGGAGCGCTTCGAGCGCCGTTACGGCCAGCGCAAGACCAAGCGCTGACCGGCCCTCGACACAGCCTCTCATCTGGCCCCGTCCTCCGGACGGGGCCAGGTCGCGTGCTCAGGTGGCGGTCGGTTCCGAAAGCCCCGACCCGGCCCGTCGCCGGAAGGCGAGCCCCGTGAGCACGAAGAACGACGCCAGCGCGACCCCGACTGCGATCTCAGCGGGCCAGACGACCGACTCGCCCGGATAGCTCCTGCCTGCCAGGGATTGCGCGAGCGGCTCCAGGCACAGGGCTCCGGCCACGAGCGCCGCGCTCAACCAGGCCCGCCGGGTGCGCCAGCGCTGGCCGAGGAAGCCGTAGAGGGGCCCGGTCACGAGGCCGCCGACGATGTTCTGCAGGTTGGAGGCCAACAGCCCGTGGATCTCGCGGGCGTTGAACGACCACTGCCCGCCCTCCAAAGGCCCCATGATCATGAGGAAGTAGCCCGACAGCGCCGCCAAGGTGGCGATGAGCCCGAGCTCGGCGGCGCGGGCCGCGCGCAGCTGGCTGCAGCCGAACAGGAAGGGGAACACGAGCCAGGGTGCCGAGAGCAGGCTCACCGAGACGGTCCAGAGCCCCGAAGTGCTCAAGCTGCCCAGGTACTGGTCGCCCGCCCCGAAGACGAGCCCGATCACGATGGCAATCGGGAAGGCCATAGGCGAGATATAGCACGGAGCGGGCGGTCCCGGGCCTGCACTCTCCCGGGCCGCAGTAGCCTTGCTGCGTGCTCGAACGCCTTGAGGCGCTTGAGGCCGAGCTCTCACAGGTCCTCACCCGCCTCTCCGACCCAACTCTCTCGCAGGATCGAAATGAGCTGCGGATCCTGTCGCGCCGCCACAAAGAGCTCGAGACCGTCGTGCGGAAGATGCACGAGCTGCGCTCGGCCCAGGAGGACCTGACCGTGGCCCGCGAGCTCGCGGCCGACGCCGTCGGCGCCGAGCGCGAGCTGGGCCGTGACGAGCAGGCCGTCGCGGAGGCGCGGGTGGTGGCGCTCGAGAACGAGCTGCGCGACCTGCTGATGCCGAAAGACCCCAACGACGGGCGCAACGTCATCGTCGAGATCCGGGGCGCCGAGGGCGGCGAGGAGGCGAACCTGTTCGCCAAGGACCTGCTCGACATGTACCAGCGCTACGCAGATCACCGGGGCTGGCGCGTGGACGTGCTGGACCTGCACGAGTCGGAGCTCGGCGGTGTGAGCGGGGTCACATTTCTCGTCAAGGGCGGCGACGCCTGGCAGCACATGCATCAAGAGGCCGGGACCCACCGGGTGCAGAGGATCCCGGTGACCGAGTCCCAGGGCCGCGTCCACACCTCTTCCGCGACCGTCAACGTGCTGCCCGAGGCCGACGAGGTGGAGGTGGAGATCGAGCCGAACGACATCCGCGTCGACGTCTACCGCTCGACCGGCCCGGGCGGGCAGTCGGTCAACACGACGGACTCGGCCGTGCGCATCACGCACCTTCCCACCGGCCTCGTCGTGGCGATGCAGGACGAGAAGAGCCAGATCCAGAACCGTGCGGCCGCCATGAAGGTGCTCCGCGCCCGCCTTTTCGACCTCGAACAGCAGAGAAACGCAGCGGCTCTCGCCAAAGAGCGCCGCGCCCAGGTCGGCAGCGGCGGCCGCTCGGAGAAGATCCGCACCTACAACTTCAAGGACAACCGGGTCACGGACCACAGGATCGGGCTCACCTTGAAGAAGCTCGACCGCATTCTGATGGGCGACCTCGACGAGCTCGTCGACGCCCTGCTCGCGGACGAGCGCAGTCGCCAGCTCATGGAAGGATGACGGTCAGGCTGCACCCGACCGGGCTGACGTGGCGCCAATTGTGGCGCCAGAGCGAAACGGCGCTCGCCGACCCGGTCCAGACGCGCTGGCTGCTCGAGGAGGCGAGCGGCTTGGACGCAGCCACCCTGTTGCGGGAGATCGACCAGGTCGCGCCCCGCTCGGCTGCAGAACGGCTCGAAGCCATGGTGAAGCGCCGCGTAGCGGGCGAGCCGCTCCAGCACGTGCTCGGGCACTGGGGATTCCGCCATCTCGACGTGGCAGTCGACTCGCGCGTCCTCGTCCCGCGTCCGGAGACCGAGCACGTGGTCACCGTTGCGCTCACCGAGCTGGACCGGCTCGCCGCGTTGCAGCGCCAAGCGGAGCCCACCAGAGCCGATCCGCTCGCCGCGGCGATGCTCGCCGTCGACCTCGGCACCGGGTCGGGCGTGATCGCCCTGTCTCTCGCCGCCGAGAGGCACGGCGTTCGTGTCATTGCCACTGACCGCGATCCGGACGCCCTCGCGGTCGCCTCGAGCAATTTGGCGGCCCTCCCGGCCGGCGCCGCGGCCCGCGTCGAGCTTCGGCTCGGCGACTGGTTCGAGGCCTTGCCGGCCGACCGCGCCGGGCGGATCGACCTGATCGTGTCCAACCCGCCGTATCTGGCCGAGAACGAGTGGTCGCGACTTGATCCCACGGTGCGCGACTTCGATCCGGTCGGGGCCCTCGTGGCCGGCCCTACCGGCCTCGAGGACATCGCCGCGATCTTGTCCCGTGCGCCGGGTTGGCTCGGTTGGCACGGGTCGGTCGTGCTCGAGATCGCGCCGCAGCAGGCGGAGGCGGCTGTCGACCTGGCGAAGGGGGCCGGGCTCGGGACCGCACGGGTGGAACAGGACCTTGCCGGGCGGCCACGCGTGCTGGTGGCCGGCCGGTGAGCCCATCGGGGCTCGACGCCGCCGTCGAGGCTCTGGCGACCGGACTGGTCGTGGCCGTCCCCACCGACACCGTCTACGGACTGGCCGTCGACCCCCGCCGGGCGGGCGCCGTGGGGCGGGTGTTCGCCGTGAAGCAACGCCCCGAGCAGTTCCCCCTCCCGGTGCTGGTCTCGGACCCGGCCGAGCTCGCCGATCTCGCGGTTGTGACCCCGGCCGCCGAGCGGCTTGCGGGCCGTTACTGGCCGGGGCCCCTGACCCTGGTGCTGCCGCGGCGCCCGGGCCTCGGCTTCGAGCTCGGCGGTGACGGCAGGACGATCGGCATCCGGTGTCCCGACGACACCTTCGTGCGAGAGCTTCTGGGAAGGACGGGTCCGCTCGCCGTCACGAGCGCGAACCGTCACGGGGAGCCCCCTTTGCACACCGCCGATGCGGTACGCGAGCTCTTCGGCGCCCGCGTCAGCGTCGTGCTCGACGGCGGGGTTTGCGACGGCCGGCCTTCGACTGTCGTCTCTCTCAGCGATGAGGGCCCGCGGTCCCTGCGCGAAGGCGTGCTCGACTTCGCCGAGATCGAGGCACTCGCCGCCGCCGGCCCGTGACGGCGCTACGGTCCTCGGCGTGAAGGCCTTCGGGTGGCTCACCGCGGTCGTGCTCGCCGTCATAGCCGTCGGAGCCCCGCTCGTCGGCGGGCTCCCCGGCACCGCTTCGGCCCAGAGGATCGAGCGGTCCGTCGAGAAGGCCGAAGGCGGCTATTTCGTCACCGCCGGCTCGCCTTCGCCGACGGTGAGCTACGTCGCGACCACTCCTCGCAAGACATTCGACTACCTGAGCTCGGTCAGATGGTCCAACGGGTTCTACTCGTGGCGCGACTGCCACTGTGCGCTGAGTGCCAGCATGGCGATCGGCGAGTTCGGGACGGTCTCGGCAGAGCTCGGGCTGATACCGGCGGAACAGGGACCGGTTGCCCTCGTCGAGTTGTCGGCGGACCGTTTCTATTGGGACTCCAGGAGCTTCATGGCAAGTGGCGGCCCGGTGTGTGTCGCAAAGCACTGCCACCGGCCCGCCCCACCGGTCTACGAGGCTTCCGTCGCCTTCCTCGTCGTGAACCTGACAGATGGCAGGACGACCGGCGGAATGATCGCCACGCCGGACGGCGGCGGCCCGATGTTCGACCTGCGCCCCCCTCGGTCCGTTCACGAGCTGGACAGGCCTGTCAGACTTCGCGGCGGGCGTCACGGGGCCGGCCAGTGTGCTGCTCGTGTTCGGCAGGCCGCACGCGACCCGGCAGTAGACCGTATGCCGGCCGGTGCAGGCCTTGGCCCTTCGGTCGGCCCTATGACCGCCGTCGCGGCAGCCAGGTGAAGCGCCTGATCGAGA
>Ga0181519_10005243_pt1 | contig 10381 bp, 12 predicted proteins | sample PEATcosm2014_Bin_26_FD_121102 | JGI IMG/M metagenome (GOLD analysis project Ga0181519, IMG submission 121102) | Peatland microbial communities from MTU Mesocosm Facility, Houghton, MI, USA - PEATcosm2014_Bin02_10_metaG | ecosystem: Environmental > Terrestrial > Soil > Wetlands > Peat | place...
CGTGCATGCCGCCGAGGGAGATGCGGCGGAACTCCCGGTTAAGAGCGCGCGCGACGCTGCGGCCGAGGGAGGTCTTGCCCACGCCGGGAGGACCGACAAAGCACAGGATGGGACCCTTCATATCGGCTTTCAGGCGGCGGACGGAAAGGTAATCGAGAATACGGTCCTTCACCTTTTTGAGGTCGTAGTGGTCCTCGTCGAGAATCTCGCGCGCCTTCGCGATATCGACTGTCGTGCCTGAAGATTTTGCCCATGGCAGAACAGCCAGCCATTCGATGTAATTGCGCGTGAGCGAATAGTCGGCTGCCATGGGAGACATGCGGGAGAGGCGGTTCAGCTCTTTGAGGGCTTCTTTTTTTGTCTCCTCGGGCATGCCGGCGCCTTCAATTTTTTGCCGCAGCTCTTCGATATCCTTCTGGCCCTCGTCCATTTCGCCGAGTTCCTTCTGGATGGCCTTCATCTGCTCGCGGAGATAGTAGTCGCGCTGCGATTGCTGCACCTGGTCCTGCACCTCGGACTGAATCTTGTTGCGCAGTTGCTGAACTTCCAGCTCCTTTGCCAGGTGCTTGTTGATGCGTTCGAGGCGGATCGCCACGTCGGGGGTTTCGAGAAGCTCCTGTTTATCGGTCGTCGCGAGGAAGGGCAGGGAAGACGCGATGAAGTCGACCAGCCGGCCGGGCTCGTCGATATTCATGGCGATGGTCTGCAGTTCGTCGGAAAGGGTGGGCGAGGCGGTCACGATCTGCTGGAACTGGGTGACGATGTTGCGCTGTATCGCCTCGAGCGCGGGGTTCTTCGGCGCTGGTATCTCCGCCACCGTATCCACCGAAGCCACCATGAAGGGCTCGATCCGGGAGAACTCGCCCAGCCGGACCCGCTCCGTGCCTTCCGTGAAGACGAACAGGCTCTGATTCGGCATCTTGACGACCTTGTGCACGGTCGCCAGGGTTCCAAACGTGTGCAGATCCTGGGGCTGAGGGGAGTCCACGCGGGCATCGCGCTGCGCAACTACTACGATGGTCTTTTCCTCGCCCAGAGAATTGATCAACTGGATCGAGCTTTCCCGTCCGACCGTCAGCGGCAGCACCGCGTGCGGAAACAAAACCGTATCGCGGACCGGAAGAACGGGCAAGACTTTGTCGTTGCCGCCCTCCCGCTGTTTGGGGTCGCCGGGCTGGATAACACTAATAAAATCGCTAGCCATGAGTGTCCTTATATCAAATAATTACCCATTGGATTCAGCAGATTTGAAAAAGTTACAACCCGTGCACCTCTCGCCTCCTCCGACCTCGCTCTGCCATCTCCATCCGAACGCCCTTAAGTTCTGCTGCTCTTTCATTTGCGCCGTCAGAGTGGCAATCAGGTTGAGGAGTTCAGGAAATATCTGCCCGCACTTCTTATCGGCAGGAGCAGTGCTTCCGGTGAGTGGACCTCCTTAATGTTCCCTGTTTCGCGCGTGCGAGCCGCCTTCAGACCGCCTTTTAGACCCCGGTCGCCGCCCGGTACCGCCCCAGCTCCCGTACCATGGAGCAGTGCTTGGGAAGCATGTTCAGGACCACATCGGCCGTCGCCGGCTGCGCCAGCTGGTAATCGGCGTAGAAGACATATTCCCAGGGCCGTCCGGGTACGGGCCGCGACTCGAGCCTGGTAATATTGGTCCTCATCCCGGCGAAGACCTGAAGTGCCTCAACGAGACTCCCCGGCCGGTTCTCCACCGCAAACGCCAGGCTCACTTTGTCCGGGTGGGCATCGGCCGCCACCTGAGACCGCGTCCGAATCAGGAAAAATCGCGTGTAGTTCTCTGGATTGTCCTCGATGCCCGACAGCAGAATCTCGCCGCCGTAATGGCTCGCCGCCTGCGCGCTGGCAACGGCCGCGACGCTGGTCTCGCGCAGTTCCGTTAACTGCTTCACGCTGCCGGCTGTATCGTAGTACGCCACCGCTTCAATCTCCGGATGCTCCACGAAAAACCGCCGGCACTGCGCCAGCGCCACCGGGTGCGAGTACGCCTGGCGAATCCGCTCGAGCGAGGTTCCGGGCACGCCGATCAGGTTATGCCGGATACGCAGCAGCCACTCACTCTCAACAGCGACATCGTGTGCCAGGAGCAGATCGTAATGCTCGAGCACCGAACCAGCCAGGGAGTTCTCGATCGGGATCACCGCGGCATCCACCGCGCCCTCGCACACCGCAGCGAAGACCTCCGCCGAAAGCGCGCACGGCAGAATGGTTGCCTGCGGATGCGCCTTCAGAGCGGCTTCGTGACTGAAGGATCCTGGCTCTCCCTGGATGGCGATGCGCACGCTGGGATTATCCTCCGTATCATTTGTATCTCAACGGCAACCCCAATCGCCGCCGACGCCTCTATCCATAGCGTTGGATAACTCACGCAGGAACCAGAAGGGAGATTCGCCGGATGCTTTGGACATTGTTCATTATCCTGCTGATCGCCTGGCTGGTCGGCTTGATTGGATTCCACGTTGTTGCCTGGTACATCCATCTTCTTCTTGTGCTGGCGCTCGTGGTGCTCGTCATTCAGCTGATCAGCGGGCGAAGGCCGGTGCTCTGAGAACCGCGGCGAACCGGCAGTCTGTTTTAACAAAAGTACGCAGGTTCGTCACCAATACCAATAAGGGGGACCTATTATGAATTCGGACCAGGTGAAGGGCAAAGCTAACCAGGTTGTCGGCAAAGTGAAGCAGGGAGCCGGTGAAATGACCGGCAACGATCGACTCGCCAACCAGGGCGTGGTCGACCAGGCCAAAGGCGCGGTACAGGAAACATGGGGTAATGTGAAAGACGCGGCCCACGAAGCCGGCAAGACCCACGAAGCCGATCGCCAGCACAAAGCAAATGAGACGCGCGAGAATCTCTCGCACAAGGTCGAAGACGCGAAAAACAACGCCAACAATAAAATCGACAACTTCAAGGATCAGCAGCGCGAACGCCGTTCGGCGTAGGCGCTTCTGGCCTGGAAACCGGGAGGTGCGGCAGCGGTTTCGGCCCGATCGCTCCCCAAGTGTGGATCTACCTCATGGCTCGCGGTTCACCCCGCGAGCCTTTTTTTGAATCGATCCTTCCCGCGCCTTCCCGCGCCTTCCGCGCCTTCCCGGCGACGAGTTCCTCCGCGGGATCCAGATTGGAAAGCGGCATGGCCTGGCGAAGATCAGCGGCCTGGAGCGGTTCCTGCAGAATAGTCGTGTTGCGCATGCGCATACTCAGCCGCGGATTCGGCGTTTTGGGGCTCGATGGGATCGCTTTCCGTTGTGAAAATCTGGTAGCTGCCCTTGCCCCGTTCTTTGGCGCGATAGAGCGCCACATCTGCTTGTCTCAGCAGCACGTCCGCATCCAGATCGCCCCCGGAGACCGTGCTGATCCCGACCGAGGCGGAGACAGCGACCCGGAGGCCGCCGATCTGAATCGGTGTCGACAACGTCTCCACAATGCTCGCCGCAATCCTCTCCGCCATTCGCAGGTCGCGGAGTCCGGGCAGAAGCACAACGAACTCGTCTCCGCCCACGCGCACGACGGTGTCGCTGCTGCGCACAGCCAGCTGGATCCGCCGCGCGCTCACGCGGAGAACCTCATCGCCGGCCTGATGTCCGAGGGTATCGTTAATCTCCTTGAATTCGTCCAGATCCAGCATCAGCAAAGCCACAGCGCTGTGATGGCGTTGAGCGGTTGCCAAGGCCGCCGCGAGGGTGTCGGCCAGCACCAGCCGGGAGGCCAGCCCGGTGAGCGAGTCATGGTTGGCCAGGTGGCGAAAGCGCTCCTCGCTTTCACGAATCCGTTTTCTCAGCTTGACCACCCAGGCCAGTACCGCCAGGGTGATGCACAGCGCGAATGCCAGTAACAATACGGCATGCACAGGTGTCCACCAGGATGCCTTTCTCACGACGGTCACGTCCTCTGGCGCCCGCATTAGAATCCGGAAGGTCGTCGGCACAGCCGTACCCAGGCCCAGGGTGCTTCTCTGCTCGTCCAGCTGCACCGAACAGATTCCCGTAATGTGCAGAATGCTGCCGTTTTCCAAGCGCTGGGTCTCGGGGCCGGCCAGATTTCGGGGGAGAATCGACTTGAAGATATATTTGCCTGACGAAAGCAGAAGCACCGTGTCGGAAGAAGCCAGGTCGCGAGAGATCAGCTGTCCTTCAGTCTGCACCAGCTGCGATTCGTGGTCCCCGCGCAGGAGCTGTTCGGCGTTCATGGCTGCGGGGGGAACTGGCTGAGCGGAGGAGGCGCCAGCCGACCGGAAGAGCGCATCGGTAAGCACCGGCGCACCGCTTTCCACGCTGACGAAGCCCACGATGTCGATGAGCTCGCCGTTCATCAGGGGGGACCTCTGGCCGGTTTGGGCACAGATTCCGCCCGTGGCATCGGTGAGGCAAACCGACGAGCCCGGCCACTGGAGGGTACCGCGTCCGGCCACATGCACCCGGTGAGCCAACAGAGGCGCCACGTCCCATTGCAGCAGCGCATTGATAGGGAGAGTGGGCAAAGAGAACGGATGGGCCGGGGCCGGCACCAGGACCCGAATTGCTGCGAAGCCGGGACAATGGAGATTGACGCCAATCATCTGCCGGCGGTTGACATCGAAAAGTGGTCCGGGATTGCCCCGGATTCGGACCGCCGCATCGACCAGCCCGGAATAGTCCGTGCCCGGCTGTCTGACAATATGGACGGTGGTCGACCCATCCACCATGGCAAGCTGCAGGTCGACATGGGTTTCCTGTTCGACTATTGAATGGATTACGCCCTCGACTTCGACCCATTGGCCATCTTCCTGGCCGGACTTCAGGCGGGCGAGGCTGGGCCGGTGCGGGGAGGCCGGCAGACCGGAGTATCGGATTTCCCGGATTTGCGGCTGCGCGACAATCGGGGCAAACTCACCGCGATTACTCACGCCGCGCAGATCGATCAGCGTGCCGACCGGCAGGGAGGCGCTCAACTTTCCAGCGACCCTTACGAAGATACAACCTGTCGCATCGCAGACGAACAATGCGCCGCTGCCGTCGCCGGTGCTGGGATCGAAGTAAGTGACGATCCCCCGCAGGTGCACCGGATAAGCGCGCGCCGCGTCGCTGCTAACCAACGAGTGAACCTGGCGCGCCGTTATCAGCGTCGGCCACGGGGCAGATGCCTCCTCTGCACGCACGAGCCGCTTAGCCGGCGTTGCTTCTGCGAGCGAACCTGTGCAAACGAGCGCCAGGAGCAGCGCTGAGAGGAAGATCGTTCGAGAACCCTCGGACACTCGGATGACGGCCCGCGCTGCTATGTCCCTTCGAAGATGTCTGAGGTATTTCACCGTCTACCATTACTGCATTCCGCTTATGCAGAGTTCTAAGTTTTCACCTGCCGCGGTTTCGCTCCCGCTAAGTCCGCCGGGTCGATTCAGGGCTGGCTGGCTTGTTCTATCGACGCGGGCGGTGCTTTAGATCAGTCTAATTCTACCTTTTCAGGTTACGAAAGTTATGATCTGACTCTGCCGGAAAGACGGCCTCATCCTGCGTGAACTGGTCGGTTTCATTAAACTTCGCCCAGCTCTATTAGCTATCTGCGCGACTCAATTCTATAAGTAGGCTGCCAGGGTGCGGTAGTACCGCAGATGCCGGCTCTGGTCTCGACGCCCCCAGGAACCTGCGCGGCCGGGGGCGACCGCCTCGGCAGCTTAATTGTTCTCGAAAGGAATATCGGCGTTCCGCAGTCCCAGCTTCGCCCCCAGCGAATAGCCGATAGTGGCCGCCGCGGGCCAGGTGGCAATAAACCTTCCCTGCCCATCCAGCAGGCCGCTGTCCGCGTTCAGGCTGAGAAAGGTCAGCCACAGCTTGTCGGTCGGTCCGCAGTGGTAGCAGGCCATCGGTCCGGTGGGCATGTCGAGCACGTGCAGGCCCCACACCATCCACCAGATCAGCCCCATCATCCAGGGCAGGGTGGCGCTCTCGCTGGGGTGAATTTTCACGACCAAAAAACCTGCCACGAGGGGCACGGCGAAGGAGACGACGAGGGTCACCAGAGGCGGCACATATAGCGGATGGGAAAGCGTGATCGCCAGGAGCGAGAGCCCCCAGACCAAGAGACTCAGCCCCAGGTTGAGGAAAAACCACGTCGCCTGGTAGAGAACCCGAGTCTCGTTTGGTCCGAGGGTTTCGACTGGCCGCGCGTTCATGTCCGAAACTCCGAAACGCATCTCCCTCAGACTAACCCGCCTGAGCAGCGGCGCAGGAGTTTTTCCTGCATCTTTCCGGTTACCTCTCGTGCGGTTACTCGCCGGGGCCGTTGCAGGCCCTAGAATCGAATCATGCTTCTTGAAGGGGTGTTTCCAGCCATCACGACTCCGTTCTACCCCGACGGGCGCCTTTACCTGCGCAAACTTGAGCACAATGTCGAGCGGTACTCCCGCACGCCCGCGGCCGGCCTGGTCGTCCTCGGTTCTACCGGCGAAGCGGTCATGCTGGGCGATGAGGAGTCTCGCGAGGTTTTGCGCCACGCCGCTAATGCCGCCGCGCCCGACAAGGTCATGCTCGCCGGGATTGGGCGGGAAAGCCTGGTTGAAACCCTGCGCCTCGCCGAATATGCCACCGAGCAGCAATACGACGCAGTCCTGGTCCGAACTCCGCATTATTACGCGCCTTATTACGGACTGACGACTGGCGCCTCCAGCTTGCTCACTTACTATCGGGCCCTTGCCGACCGTTCCCCATTGCCCGTCGTGCTCTATAGCATCCCCAAATTCACGCACTGCGAGCTGCCCGTTCAAGCCGTCGCCGAGTTGGCGCAGCACCCCAATATCATCGCTATCAAGGATTCTTCCGGCTCGCTCGAACGTCTGGCCGAGCTCATCGCCGCCACCCGCTCAGCTCCGAAACGCAGCGTCTTCGTTACGCGCGTCTTCACCGCCTACACCAATCGCATGATGCTCGCTGAGACAGCATCGAACTTCGTCTCGGCGGAAATGCTCAGCGGCGGGGTCGGCCCGGCCATCGCCCCGCCGCCGGTCGTCAGGACCATGCGCAAAAAGGAAGTCGGCTTCCAGGTCCTGTCCGGCTCGGCCGAGTCGTTTCTGCCCGCGCTGGAAGGCGGCGTCTCGGGAGCGATCCTCGCCTTTGGCGCGCCCGCGCCTCAGGCCTGCCAGGAGGTTTACACCGCCTGGCAGGACCACGATCTCGCCGTCGCCCGCGAGAAGCAGGAACGAATCGTCCAGGCCTCCCGCGTGGTCACCGGCAAATTCGGCATGCCCGGTATCAAGTACGCCTGCGACCTGAATGGCTACTATGGCGGGGTGCCACGGATACCGCTTTTGCCGCTGACTGCCGAGCAGCAAGGCGAGGTTGCGATGGCGATGGCGGATGTTCGGAATTGAGGCGGGTCTCTGAGCGCCGATATGCGATAATCGCTCGACTTCCTGACAACTGCTCGACCGGCCTCAAACAGGAGATTCCGCATGTCCAATGCCGCAGGGACGCCCGTCCTCTCTCTCGATGTGGAACACTGTGCGGGCAAGGTCGCCATCGTGCATTGTCACGGCAAGCTGGTTGCCGGGGTCACGGACGTTCTTCTCACCGGCGTTCGGCCCCTCATCCCGAACAACCAGCGCATCGTCCTCGATCTTTCTGACCTGCAGCACACGGACAGCATGGGCCTCGGCGCACTGGTTCGCCTTTACGTCGCAGCCAATAGCGGCGGGTGCAGCCTCGAACTCACTCACCTGAGCAAGCAGATTCGGAATCTTCTCGGGCTTACCCATCTGCTCGACGTGTTCACGGTGATCGGGGAAAGCGGCGTCAAGTTCATGTGACCGGGTTCATGAAACGAGGGACCAGCCGCGAAATATTCCGGAATGCCCCGGGCCCTTTTATCTGGCACAGCCCATCAGGTGGCAAGCGCCAAAAAGCGCCACAGCCGTCTTGACAATTCTTTCTCAGAAGCCAAAGATGGATGCGCCCCGCCCAGGAGCTAATCCCTCCATCCGTACGCTCCTCCGGAGCACAGGCCCAGGTTCTCCAGGTTCAGGTTCCCCCACACAACAAGGCAAGCAGCGCCGGGTTCATCGCGTCCCGCTCCGCTCGTACTCACCACCATCTCCGCAGCAGCAGCGCACCGCGACTCGCGCCCGGCGTGCTCTTTCGCAGTCCGTAAGCTCGCGGAGAAGTTTCAAGCCCAGGAGGGCAACCCACATGAAATTCCGCACCATCGTTGAATTCACAATCTCCAGCCTATTAGCCGCCTCCGCCGTGGTCGCGGCGGCTCAGGATTCCACGCTTCCGCCTCCGCCCAAGGTCCTCGTTATTCAGCGTGAGTACCTCAAGCCTGGCAAGGCCGGGGCCATCCACGTCAAATCGGAAGGTAATTTCATCAAGGCCGCTACCGAGGCCAAATGGCCAACGCACTACGTCGCGATGGACTCCATGTCGGGGCCGACCCGGGCGCTCTACATGTTTGCCTACGACTCCTTCGAAGCCTACGGTAAGGACCAGGAAGCGACAGCCGCGAATGGCAAGTTCGCCGCGGCCATCGATGCCGCATCCCTGGCTGATGGCGAGTTACTCACGCGCTATGACAGCACTACCTTCGTCTACCACCCCGAGATGAGCGAGCATGCCAGCGTCGACGTTGCTCACCAGCGCTACTGGGAATTCAATCTGTTCACCATCAAGGTAGGTCACGAAAAGGAGTGGCAGGACCTCGTCAAGATTTATGTCGACGGCTATAAGAATGTGACCGATGCTCACTGGGCGGTTTACGAGAGCATTTATGGCGAAAACAACGGCGGCGAATGGGTCGTGATCACCCCCATGCGCTCGCTTGTTGAAGCCGATAAGGGCATGGACGCCGGCAATGCCTTCTTCGCCGGTCTTGGCGAGCTCGGTGTTCGGAACGTCGCGGATCTCGCGGCCCACTGCATCGAGTCGAGCCAGAAGAACCTCTTCGTAGTGAACGCGAAGGAGAGCTACGTCGACCCCAGCTGGGCCACCTCCGCTCCCGAAATCTGGGCCCAGCATTAAATTCCACCAACACCACTCTGAACCAAAAAAGGGAGGCCCGGGCGAACCGGACCTCCCTTCGTCATTACGTATAGCGCGGATCTGCAATTACTCCGCGAAGACCCGCACCTTGGTGCGATGGTCGTCGACATCGATGGTTACATCCTTGAGTTGCTCAACCAGCTCCTCGAGATTCTCCGGCTTGATCTGAGTCAGGTCGAATGCCATCCCATGCTGCCGCATCGCCTGGTCCACATGCTCGCGCGCCTGCATCGGGATCAGCCCCGCCAGCTTCACTCCCGATCGCAGCAACTGCATGGGCACGCGAATATTCACCTTGGTTGGCGTCTTGCCGGAGTTCTGATCGGTATCGACCGTCACACGAATATACTTCGCCTTTGTCGCGGCTCCGCTGGCCGGCGCGGCGGTTGCCGATCCGCCCTCCAGCGCTGCCAGCAAGCGCTCCGCCTCTTCCGCGTTGATCTTCCCCGCAGCTAACATCTCCAGAACCTGTCTCCGATCGTCGCCCATTTGATTACCACCCTTTCTCAAGACTCTCTGCTGCAATCCCCGCCGACTACATCACGCCCTCTGAAACCGGTAGCCTGTACCTTTTAACCTGTCCCTTACCACACCTTCACCCGAACCAAGACATCCGGGCTCTCCACCTCGACCAGCGTTCGCCGCAGCGAGCTGAGCATTTGCCACGCTGTCGCATACAGTTCCACGCCGCTGATCCCAAAGAACAGGGAAACCACTGCCACCAAGGGAAACAGGACCAGGACCACAGGCGCCAGGACCAGCCAGACCAGGAAAAGCGGCAGCCAGATCAAGAACCTGTGAGGGCCCTGCGACCGGCCGCCCCGCCCGCAATCCCACCACTGCACTCGAATAGACGCTCCCCACGGAATCATGCCGTCCCTCCTCGGATCACCGATCGCTGTTGCCGGATCACTTGCTTCTCTCCAACTCGGCAATCGCCTCGGTCGCCGTAATCTGTCCACGCTTCAGCCGCTCCAGAACCTCGCCCCGAGGCGGCGCCGGATTCATCTCAACAAACTCCAGGCTCCCCGCGATCCGATTCAGCCGCGCTTTGATCGTTGGATAGCTCACGCCGAAGACCTGCTCCATCTCCTTGATCGAACCGTGGCTGCGCAGGAAGGCGATGACGAAGACCTGATCCTCGGAACTCAGGCGCGCCAGCTGGGGCAGCTCGAAAGCGCCCTCAATGGCTACGTCCTTGCCCGACAGGCGCACCCGCTCCACGACGACAGGCTGACCCTGCGTGAGCCGGCTCAGCTCCTGCCACTCGGAAACCGTCCTGTTGTTCGCGCTCGGTGTCATGGCCAAAGAATTGTCAAACATGATTATTGTTATCTGATAAATTTAGAATGTCAATA
>Ga0181519_10005246_pt1 | contig 10377 bp, 8 predicted proteins | sample PEATcosm2014_Bin_26_FD_121102 | JGI IMG/M metagenome (GOLD analysis project Ga0181519, IMG submission 121102) | Peatland microbial communities from MTU Mesocosm Facility, Houghton, MI, USA - PEATcosm2014_Bin02_10_metaG | ecosystem: Environmental > Terrestrial > Soil > Wetlands > Peat | place...
GACCGGGTCGACATAGCCGTTGGGGCCGAAGGACGAGCGCAGCGCAGCCTTCATTTCGGCGCCGCTTTTCAGCCGGCCGTAACGGTAGGGGTTCATCGCTGTCGAGAACCACTTCAGCCAGTCCACGCCGATCGCGCCTTCGACCGAGTCCTTGGCGAGCCCGTACGCGGTCGGCGAGCTGCCGAAGTCGTCGACGTTCACGTAACCGTTCGCGATCACCGAGCTGAGGTAGGCGAAGCCGAAGCAGAGCGCATGCGGATCTTCCCACTCCAAGAGGAAGTCGAAGAAATCCGGCAGCGCATCACCTTCGGCGTCGAGGACCGGGTCGACGAACGCTTCCGAGAGGTCCCGCGCTGTCGTACCGTGATCGAAGTTTTCGAAATTGAAGCCGTTTGTGTCGCGCCACGTGTCAATCGGCTGTTTGGCGAGGGTGGCCGATTCGCCGCCGTCCGTCACGGTGACATCCCCGCTGGTTGCAGCCCATGCAACGGGAAGTTTGATTTCCGTGCCTTCGGCGTTGAGGTTGCCGGCCGCGACCGCCTCGTCGGCAAAGCTGTTGCCCCAGTTGACGATCGTCGACGTGGTGAAACCACAGCCGTGGAGGACCGCTTCCGAGTTCAGCTGAAAGCCGTGGTCGTGGCGACCGACCCAGCCGATCGATTCCAGTGCCAGACCCGCGCCGTCGGCGCACCGGGTCAGCGATCCGCTGCTGGCCGCGAATTCTCCGCTTCCACCGTAGGCCGCGGTGATCTTCACCGGCCCACCGGGCGAGGAGGGCTCGGTGTAGGCGGCCGAGCATTCCGCGCTGCCCGCCGTGGCCGAAGCCGCCAGTTCGCAGGTCGGTTCCTTGAAGCTGCCCGCCGAACCCGAGGCGGCTGTGGCTGAGAAGGTCACCGAGCCCGTCGGTGTCTTGGGCTCCACCGCGGGCGCCTGACTGACCGTCGCCGTGCAGTTCGCGACGCCCTTCGACGCGGAGGGGGCACAGGCCACCTTTGTCGTCGACGGCGCGAGCGTGCCGATCTTCACGGCGTCCCAGGAGAAGCGACGTTCTTCGCCGCCATTGGTCCAATACAGGCACGGGCCATTGAATTCATTGACAGGGCAGGTTCCGCCCATTTTGGTGCCATCCGGGCTGATCGTCCCTTTGAAGCGAAGGTCTTCGAACATCTTCGTGCCTTCGCCCGACGCAAAGAGTGTGATCTTCCCTTCGGTTTCGGTGCCGGAGAGCGAGCCGGCGACGAATACGCCCTCTTTGTACTGCCCGGTGAGCACCCCGGCTTTGTCGACAATTTCGAGGGTGTAGTAGCCGGCGTAGAGGGTGGCGCATTCGTCGAGCGTGTATAACGCACAGCCGGGAGGGTCGTTGACGCTGTCCGGCGGGATTTCCCAGGTGCCTTCGGCGTCCGCGGCCAGCGCCGTGCCGAGTGCCGGGCCGGCCGTGAGAGAAATCAGCGCGGTAAGCGCGATCGCGACCAGGAGGACCAATGGCCTGCCGTGACGCGCCCACCGGTCATCACGCGGATCGCCCGAGCCGATCCCACCCCCGTTAGCTGGAAGGCGCCGCAGTACCGGAATCGCGTGATCATAGTCGTCGCCCGGGCCAGGCGTCGGCCCGTCCGCTCAGAGAGCGGCGAGCAGATCGTTCAGCTCGGACACGGCATCCCCCCGCAGGCGCACCTCCGCGAGCTCATCCAGCGGCGTCGGGCCCTGGGTGATGATCGCCAGGCGTCCGCCCGCGCGAAGCGTCGCCAGCGGCAGCCCGGCCACCGGGTGGACCTCGAGCGACGTGCCGATGCAGAGCAGCAGGTCGGCGCCCTCGCAGAGCTCTCGGGCGCGGTTCAGCGCGTCCGGGTCGAGCAGCTCGCCGAACAGGACCACGTCGGGCTTCAGCGGCTCGGCGCAGCTCTCGCAGCGCGGCACCCCGTCGGCGGCCGTGGCCTGCCGGGCGCGGACCTCGGCCAGCTCGACGGGGCCGGGGCAGGACAGACAGGAACAGGTCGCGATCGTGCCATGGACCTCGACCAGCTCTCGGGTCCCCGCGCGGCGATGGAGCATGTCGATGTTCTGGGTGATCACCCCGTCGAGGATCCCCATCTCCTCCAGGCGCGCCAGCGCCTCGTGGGCGCCGTTGGGCAGCTTGCCCTCGAGCGAGGCGAAGCGCTCGCCGTAGAAGCTCCAGAAGCGAACGGGGTCTTCGTGGAAGGCATCGATGTGGGCGACCTCCATCGGGTCCACGTTCTCCCACAGACCCGTCCGGGGTGTGCGGAAGTCCGGGATCCCCGACGGGACCGAGATGCCGGCGCCCGTCAGCGCGACGACCGAGCCGGCCGCGCGAACGAGCTCCGCAAGGCGCTCGATCTCGCTCTTGGCTGGGGCCTCGGGCAGCGCCACCGGATCAGCTGCCCGTGAAGCGGGGCGCCCGTTTGCCGAGGAATGCGGAGATGCCCTCCTTCGCATCGGCGGTGGCGAAGGCCTCCGCGAAGCCCTGCTTCTCGGCCTCGATGCCCTCGTCCAGATCGCCCTTGGCGGAAACCTGCTTGATCTGAGCCAGCGCCAGCGGCGCCTGGCCGGCGAGCTTGCGCGCCCACATCAGCGCGGTGTCGAGCAGTTCGTGGTCCTCGACCATCCGGTTGACCAGGCCCAGCTCGAAGGCTTCCTCGGCCAGAATGGGATCACCCACCAGGTTCATCTCGAGGGCCTTGTTGGTGCCCACCAGGCGGGGCAGGCGCTGGGTGCCGCCGAAGCCGGGGATGATCCCCAGCTTGATCTCGGGCTGGCCGAAGACCGCCGAGCGGGCCGCGATCCGCACATCGCAGGCCATCGCCAGCTCGCAGCCGCCGCCGTAGGCGCCCCCGTTGACCGCGGCGATCGTCGCGATTCCCTCGCTGCCCAGCTCGCGGAACAGCGCGTGGGCCTCCGCCAGCAGCTTCGCCCCGCCCGCCTCGTCCATCGTCGTGAACGCCTTGATGTCGGCGCCCGCGCTGAACAGGAACGGGTTCGAGGAGGCGATCACAAGCGCCCGGACCTCCGAGCCCTTGACGTGCGTCCAGACGCTCCGCAGCTCCTCGACGACCTGGGGGGAGATCGAGTTCATCTGCCCGTTGGCAAGCCAGGCGATCGCCACCCCGTCGGGGCGGGTCTCCAGCTTGATCACCTCGGCCGGCTGCTCGGCGTCGGGCTGGGGGTAGGCGTAGAAGCCCTGGCCGCTCTTCTGGCCCAGGCGGCCCTGGGCGACCAGCCGGCGCAGGATCGTCGGCGGGGTGAAGCGCTCGCCGAAGTTCTCCTGCGCGTTCTCCATCCGCTCGAGGACAGTGTCCAGGCCCTCGCTGTCGGCCTTCATGAACGGCGGCAACAGTCCCCGCCGGGGGTCAAGGCCGGCTCCGGCCATCATCCCGAAGTCGATGTCCCGGTGGGTTGCAACGCCCTCCTCAAGGACGAGGCAGGCCTCGAGGAACGTCTTCAGGGCCAGCATCTCGGTCAGCTCGGCGATGTCGGGCTCGTTCTCGCCGCGGACGTTCGCCTGCCCGTCGGCGGAGTAGAAGCCGTCACCGCCCGTCTTGGCACCCAGTTTGCCGTCGGCGACCAGCTTCTGCATCGAGGCGGGCACGTAGAAGCGTTCCTCGCCGTATGAAGCCACGAGGTGCTCGGCGACGTGCAGGACGGTGTCGAGTCCCAGCAGGTTGACGAGGTAGTAGGGCCCGACGGGGGTCACGCCCGCCGCGCCGATGCCCTCATCGATCGCCTTGATCGAGAGGCCCTTCTCTTCCTGCTCGCGCCAGATCTCCGAGATCCCCGAGTTGAGGATCCGGTTGACGACGAAGCCCGGGACCTCGGCGCAGGTGATCGGCTGCTTGCGGATCGCCTGGGCGAAGGTGACCGCGGCCCCGACGGTCTCGGCAGAGGTCTCTTCGCCCTCGACGATCTCGATCAGCGGCATCACCGAGGCCGGGTAGAAGTAGTGGAAGCCGATCACCTTGTCGGGGCGCAGCGTCGCTTCGCCGATCTCCGTGATCGAAAGCGAGGATGTGTTCGAGGCGAGGATCGCGTGGCCGGGGGTGGCCGCGTCGAGCTCGGCGAAGACGCTCTGCTTGATCTCCATCCGCTCGGGGACGGCCTCGATCACGAAGTCGACATCGCCGAAGGGTGCGTAGGAGGTCGTGCCCTCGATCCGGCCGAGGATCTCGGCGATCTGGGCCTCGGCCTGCTCGGCGGTGATCCTGCCCTTCTCGGCGAGTTTGCCGACCTGGCCCCGCGTCACGTTCTCGGCCTCGTCCAGGCCCGCCTGCACGAGCTGCTGGTCGATGTCCTTCAGCACCACCGGGATGCCCGCGGCGGCGATCGTCTGGGCGATCTGGCCGCCCATCGTTCCGGCGCCGAGCACTGCGGCCTTGAACACGAACATTCTGTCTCTCTCCTTGGCTGACTTGGGCTGAGGAGCCTAGCGGCGAAGGCGCCCGAGCGCACCTTGCAGGTTCCGGGCGGGTTGCGGGTAGTGATGGGGCACAAACGCATACGAGACGGAGACGAGATATGAAGGCAGCAAACACCAAGCGGGTCCGGCGGACAGTGCGGATCACGAGCGCCATCGCGCTCCTGATGCTCACGATCGCCGGTACGGCCGTTGCGGGCACCCGCCCCGCGGTGACGACCGGCGGGACCAAAGACGTCACCTACGGCTCGGCGATCCTGGCCGGGACGATCAACCCGGAGGCGGCCAACACCTCCTACTACTTCCAGTACGGCCCGACGAAGGCCTACGGGTCCCAGACGGGAATCGCCGATGCGGGCTCGGGAACGAGCACGGTTCCCGTCGCCCTCGGGATAACCGGGCTGCAGCCGATCACGATCTACCACTACCGGCTGGTCGCCGTGAACGCCACGGGCGTCACGCTCGGCTCGGACAGGAGCTTTACGACGCCCAAGATCCCGCTGTCGCTGGCGATCCTCGCCTCGCCCAACCCGGTCGTGTTCGGGGGGCCCGTCGTGGTGCAGGGGACGCTCTCGGGCACCGGCGGAGGCAACCGCGCGGTCGTCCTGCAGGGCGAAGTGTTCCCCTTCTCGGCCGGCTTCCAGAACCTCGGCAACCCCGAGCTGACCTCGGCCAGCGGCGGGTTCAGCTTCACAATGCTGGGCGCCTCGCTCGTCACCCGCTACCGCGTCGTGACCGTGGGCACGCCGTCGATCATCAGCCCGGTAACGACCGAGAACGTCGCCGTCGAGGTGACCAGCCATCTCGCCAAGGCGAAGCGCAAGGGCCGTGTCCGTGTCTACGGCAGCGTGACCCCGGCCGAGGCCGGCGCCCAGGTCGGTGTGCTGCGAGTAGTCCGGGGCCGCGGGGTCCTCGTCGGCGGTACGAGCCTCAAGGCCGCTGCGACGGCGAAGAGCTCATCGTTCAGCCTCACGGTCCCCTCCCACAAAGGCGTCTACCGCGTCCTGATACGGATCATCACACCGACGGGCCAGGTCTCCAACTACGGCACCCCGCTTGTGATCCGCTGAGCCACGGCTGGCCGGCGCGGTCCGCTCGAAGTCGGGCGGGCCGCGCCGCGGGGCCGCTAGCTGTCCGAGGCGCAGATCCTGTCCACGCGGTCTTCGATCGCCGCATACCTTCGCCAGAGATGGAGGCCCTCTGTGGCGGTCCGTGGATCACTGCGAGGAAGGGTCTGTGAGAAGCGGTCGTAGGCTTCGATCGCGTTACTCACGGCCAGCTGGAGCTCATACGGGGCAGGGAACGCTTCAAATTCTTCCGCGGATCTGTAGAGCGCGGCAACGGCTTCTTTGACGGCTGCTTCAAGACGTCGCGGCACCTGCCTGCCGACCGGCGACCCCGCGGAGGGCTCGCGAAGCTCAGCTGTGTGGACCGCGATGCCCGCCAGGGTCGAGCGAAGGTCCCCGCAGGCCATTTCGATCCGGTCGCCGATGTTCAGCGGCCGGGGGACATGAGGCTTTGCCGGGCCCGCCGCGGCGCAGCCGCCGAGCGCCACGACGGCGAGCGCCATGACTATCGCATGCGGCCGGAGCACGGGAGCGTGGATCGTAGGGATCCTGCCGGCGCCTCCCCCCGGCGCGTGCGCCGAGGGGGGCTGATCGGACGAACGGGAACTGACGAGGCTCAGGCCGGTACGGCCGTGGGCTCCTCGACGCGGCGCGGAAGCAGCGTTTCGCGTGCGATCACGAGGCGCTGGATCTGCGACGTGCCCTCGTAGAGCTGCATGATCTTGGCGTCGCGGAAGAGCTTCTCGACCGGGTACTCCTTGATGAAGCCGTAGCCACCGTAGACCTGCACGGCGTCGGTGGCGATTTTCATCGCGGCATCGGCGGCGAAGCGCTTGGCGTGGGAGGAGACGAGCGTGTTGCGTTCGCCGTTGTCGAGCATCGAGGCCGACTTCCAGGTCAGCAGGCGGGCCGCCTCGATTTCGGTCGCCATGTCGGCGATCATGAACTGGATCGCCTGGTGCATCGCGATCGGCACGCCGAACTGGACCCGTTCGCGGGAGTAGTCGACGGCGAACTCGAAGGCCGCCCGGGCGATGCCCGTGGCCATCGCCGCAACACCCGGCCGGGTCCTGTCGAGCGTCGCCATGGCGAGCTTGAAGCCCTTGTTTTCCTCGCCCAGCAGGTTCTCTGCGGGGACCTCGACGTCGTTGAAGGAGATCGTCGCCGTGTTCGACGCGCGCTGCCCGAGCTTGTCCTCCTTCTTGTCCACCACGACACCCCAGTCGCGCTCGACCACGAAGGCCGAGATGCCGCGGTGCCCGGCGTCCTTGTCGGTCTTGGCATAGACCGTGTAGTAGTCGGCGTAGCCGCCGTTGGTGATGAAGCACTTGGAGCCGTTGATGACGTACTTGTCGCCCTTCTTGACGGCCGTCGTGCGCATCCCCGAGACATCCGAGCCGGCGTCCGGCTCGGTCAGGCAGAAGGACGCCAGCTTGGGGGCTTCGGTCAGCATCCCCAGGTACTTCTTCTTGGTCTCCTCCGAGCCGCCCAGCGCGATCGGCGCGGTCGCAAGACCGTTACAGCCCAGCGAGGTCTGGATGCCCGAGCAGCCCCATGAGAGCTCCTCCTCGATCAGGCAGCCGTCGAGGTAGCCGGCGCCTGCTCCACCGTACTCCTCCTCGATGTGGGAGTTCATCAGACCGACCTCCCAGGCCTTCTTGATGATGTCCGCCGGCCAGGTGCCCTCCTTGTCGTACTCCCAGGCAACGGGGCGGATCTCCTTGACGGCGAAGTCATGCGCCAACTCGCGCAGGTTCTTCTGCTCGTCGGTGAGCGTGAAATCGACCATTCTCGGTTCTCCTAACGGGCTGGCAAGAAAAAATAGATTGACTGGTCAGTCAACTCCCGGCAGCCAGGGTAGCGGACGGTGCCCCGATCGGCAACAATTCCCTGCGTGCAAAGCGCCTCGGCGACCCTCATGCCGGGATTCGCGGGCGCCAACGGGCTGTCGTTGGTCGTCTTCGGGACCGTCGCCTTCTCGCTGGTCATGTCCGTCCTGTTCCTGCTCACCCGCAGTGGCGAGAGCATGTACGACCAGATCGGGCAGGGCGGGCTCTCCTCTGAAAGCGATTACGCGGACCCCGCCCCGGCGAGCGGCGGCTCGCGCGCCGGGCAGGCCGAGCAGGAGCAGGAAATCCGCCAGATGCTCGGCGCCCGCAGCGACCGCCTCGTGCGGGCGGGAAAGCCGGCGCTGGACATCGATGCCGAGGTCGCACGGCTGCTCTCCCCCGGCGAGTCCTCCGGGGGGCACGACCCGGCCCTCGTCGCCGAGGTCCGCCAGCTGGTCCTCGCGCGCAACGAGCGCCGCCTGCGCCAGGGCGCCGAGCCGTTGGACGTCGAGGCGGAGGTAGCGCGGACGCTCTCGGAGCTCGCACCGTGACCCCGGCGGGGACCACGGCTGGCCGTTGGGGTATAAACGCGCGATGAAGAACGCACGCCGCTTCCAGCTCGACGAGCTGGCCCTGCGCCCCGGCACCTACTTCAACCCCCAGACCGAGGTCATGATCGTCGTCGACGATTCCCCCGAGGTCGACCATGAGCTGTTCGAAGTCGACGACTTCGAGGCCTCCGACTGGGTTCAGATCTCCGAGGAGATCCCGCTCGACGAACACCACCGCGACGGGCTCGTCGAGCGATTCCAGCTGGCCCACCAGCCCGGCGGCGCGCTCGAGGGGGACGACCTCGGCGACGACGAGGACGACGAGGATGATGAGGACGACGACCTCGACGAGCTCGACGAGGTGGACCTCGAAGAAGCCTGAGCCCGGGCGCAACTGGCACCCCGCGAGCGGTGTTGGCTGTGTGTGACCCTCTCCGGGAAACGGGGCCCTGCAAGGGGCCCTGCAGCAGCGCACCGCCACGCCCCTAGCATCGGCATGGTGCTCGCGAAGCGTTTCGCGGCGCTCGTCCTCGTCCTGTTCGCCGCGGGCGCGTCGAGCGCCATCCCAGCCCGGGCAGCCGGTGCATCGGCCGCATCGGCCCTGGCTCCGCTCGGCCGGCCCCTGCGCGCGACGGCCGCCGCGACCCACGGGCCGACCGTCACGAGGGTCCTGCAGGGACTGCTCCACAACGGGGCGATCTCCGAAACGACCTACCGCGCCGACGAGGCGATCTACACGGCCGCCAAACGGTCGCTGGGCCGCCTCGGAGGGACCCGCCGGGCCGAACTGGGGGCGGTGCTCGCCAACGTCCAGGCGATCGCCGCCGCCGGGCAGCTGAGCGCCTCACGGGCGCCCTCGGTCTTCCTGACCCTCGAACGCAACCGCTTCTGGTGGACGACCGAACCACTGCTCTCCAGCGGCGAGCGGGTCACGTTCCCGCAGAGCAAGCTGATCTGGGAGTACTACGCGGGACAGGGCATCGAGATCCAGTGGCTGGCCAGCTTCGGCGAGGGGAACGCCTACTACAACTCGGGCCACGAAAACGCCAACCTCCGCCAGCTGGTCTCCGAAATGATCTCGCTCGCCTCGCGGCGTGCCGGGGGGATCTCCTGGGACTACCTGTTCCACTTCGACGGCGGTGTGCCGCCCTGGAGCAGCGGCCTCTCCCAGGGGACGGCCCTCCAGGTGCTCTCGCGGGCGTGGTCGCGCTTCAAGGAACCGGCCGACCTGACCGCCGCCCAGCAGGCGCTCGGCATCTTCCAGCAGCCGCCACCGGAAGGCGTCCGCGTGCCGACCGGGGCCGGCGCCATCTACGCCGAGTACACCTACGCGCCCGGCGACCGGATCCTCAACGGCTTCATCCAGGCCGTCGTCGGCCTCTACGACTACACGGCGATCACCGGTGACCCGCTGGGACTGAAGCTGTTCGAAGCCGGAGACGCCGAGGCCCGCATCCTGGTCCCCCACTACGACACGGGCTACTGGTCGCTCTATGACCAGTACGGCGAATCGAGCCTCAACTACCACGAACTGCTGACCGAATTCCTCCAGCACCTCTGCGAACGGACCCGAAAAGGCCCCCCTGCGACGAGCACCGCCGCACCGGCCCCCGCGCCCACCGGCCCCGCGACCGCGCCGACGGGCACCGGAAGCACCGGCTCGCCGACCGGCGGCACGGGCCCCGGCGCCGGCGCCGGCGCGGTCACCGCCGCCGCCCATTCAAGCCAGAGCACCCAGATCCCCGGTGACGAGATCTACTGCACGACCGCAAAGCGCTTCAGCGAAGACCTCCAGACCCCGCCGGCCGTGGCCCTGATCAGCACCCGCCTGCGCCGCTCGAGCCGCGCCGGCGTGGAGATCTCGCTGTCGAAGATCTCGACGGTCACGCTCACGATCCGCCGCGGCTCAAAGACGGTCTGGGTGAACCGCGCGACCGTCGGGGCGGGCCACCCGAAGCTGCTCTGGATCACTCCGGCAGGCGGCGGCAGCTACTCGGTCACGCTGACCGCGACCGACCTCGCGGGCAACTTCTCCACGGCCCAGGGGACGATCCAGCTCAGCGGCCACTAGCGCCGGGGCCCGGGCCTAGACTAGGCGCGAGTGAGAGCTTCGATGATCAGCCCGGGCCCACGATGGCGTCGCTGACGCGTCTGGCCCGTGCCTGGCAGGCGATGGAGCGCGAGCGGCGCTTCGCGGTGGCGGCCTCGGTCGCACTGTTCGTCTCGATGTTCCTCCCCTGGTACCAGCAGAACGCGGTCGTCAGCGCACCCAGGACGGTGCCCCTGCAGAGCCGCAACCTGAACGCCTTCCAGGTCTTCTCGTTCGTCGAGGCGGCCGTCCTGCTCGTCGCCGTGGCCCTCATGTACATGCTCTTCGCCCGCGCCGACGGCCGCGAGTTCAACATGCCCGGCGGCGACGGCACCGTCGTCTTCGCGGCCGGGATCTGGGCGGGGGCGCTGCTGATCTTCAGGCTGTTCGACAAGCCGGGGATCTCGAGCCA
>Ga0181519_10005248_pt1 | contig 10371 bp, 6 predicted proteins | sample PEATcosm2014_Bin_26_FD_121102 | JGI IMG/M metagenome (GOLD analysis project Ga0181519, IMG submission 121102) | Peatland microbial communities from MTU Mesocosm Facility, Houghton, MI, USA - PEATcosm2014_Bin02_10_metaG | ecosystem: Environmental > Terrestrial > Soil > Wetlands > Peat | place...
ATCGGTCCCCAGGCCTTCGGGATCCCCTGGATCTGTTCGGCCAGCTCGAGGTCGACGTTGCCGTAGACGATCACGTCGACCTTGTCGTTGAGGTGACCGGCCCGGATGTCCTCGTCGCGCAGGTAGCGATAGGGGATGTGGCGCTGGTCGAGCGAGTACCGGACCCAGCCGATCGAGTCGGTGTCGGCCCACGGCACCCAGACACCGAGCCGCGGCGCCGGCGCTGCATGCCGCGGCACGTCGGGCAGTGTCGCGCGCGCGACGAAGCTGAGCGACAGATCGCGCGCCACCGCCGCGAGCGCCTCCGCGACGCGCGGCGTCGCCGGCACGATCCACGAGCCCGCCGGGTAGGCGGCGCCATCGGCGCTGAAGGCGCGCTCCGCGATCTCGATGCGGAAGGCCTGCAGGCGGTAGCGCGCCTCGAGCAGCTCCTCCTGGCCGGTGTCGGCCAGCAGATAGACGTTGCCGCTGCCGCGCACGCTGCCCGCGGGCGGCGTGTCGTCGCCGACGGGCGCGAGCGCGGCGGCGCGCACGCTTGGGTCCGCGGTCGGCACGACGCTCAGGTGGTAATGCGCCGGCAGCTCCCAGGAGACGTCGTCATAGGGCTCGCCGCCGTCTTTCGGGTAGTCCTGCGGACTCAGCAGGTCAACCGCGTAGTTGCGGTACGGCTGGTCGAGGCGCACGACGAAGGTACCGGCCGGGTAGCTGCCGTCGCTGAGCGCGAGCGCGGCGCTCGCGCGGTGTACCTCGATGCGCTGCGAGCGCAGGCGCGCGACGAGGGCGGCGACACGCGCCGGATCGCCCTGGTCGGCCGGGATCAGGTAGGCGTACGGCGGATGGTCGAGCCCGGCGTGCCAGGAGTTGTAGCTCTTGCGATAGAAGTTGGCGAGGAAGTCCTGCGCATGCGAGGCGACCTGGTCGAGCGCCGCGAGCGCGCCGGTCTCGTTGTAGTTGACGTTGTCGCGCGCCGACCAGCGGAACGGCGTCGCCGGCGCCGGCGCGACGCGGTACCAGGCGCGCGTCGCGTACTCGGGATCGACGGTGCGCACCAGCGTCTCCGCGGTACCGTTGCCCATCGTCTCGTAGCCACGGCCGATCGAATTGTGGTTCATGGCCACCGAGTCGGAGTACAGGTGCGCGAAGCCGTCACCGAAGTTCCAGGTCGACACGCCCGGCATGCCGAGCCCCGTCATCGCCTCGACCTCGTGGAAGCTGAGTTCGAGGAACTCGGTGTAGGTGATCGGATCGATGTTCGGGTTGTAGGGACCGGTGCCGTTCCAGGTCATCATGATCGGCACCTCCTCGTGCAGATCGTGCACGATCGTCGGGTGCCACTCGTGGAACATGCGGTGCACGGCTTTGGTCGTCTCGTGCGTCTGCTGGTGGGCATCGCGATTGATGTCGACGAAGGTGTATTTCGACCAGTAGGGCGGCGCCTGGCGAGGCAAGGTCGCCTGCTCGGTCTTGCCCTTCAGGTACTTGTAGAACCACTCGACCTGCTTGTCGCGACCGTCGGGATTCGATACCGGGTTGATGAGTACCACCAGGTTCTCGCGGATGCGGCGGATCATCGGCTGCTCGGAGACCGCGAGCCGGTAGCCGAGCTCGAGCATCGATTCGGTCTCGCCGGTCTCGTCCGAGTGGGGACCGACGTTGAAGTAGTAGATCGGTCGCCCGGCCGCGATCAGCCTGGCCGCGGCCGCCGCGTCGGTGCGGCGCGGGTCGCCGAGCGCCGCCGTGGTCGCCTTCAGCCGCTCGAGCTCGGCGATGCCCTTCTCGTCGGCGATCGCGAGCAGCACGATGTCGCGACCCTCCTCGGAGCGCCCGATCGTGAACAGCCGCGCCCGCGGCGAGCTCGCCGCAATCGCCCGGAAGTAGGCATAGGCCTCCGCGGACTTCACGAGCTCGCCCGGCGCCCCGGCGATGCGGTGCAGAAACTTGAGCGGCGATGGCACGCTCGCCGAATCCGGCAGGTAGGCGACCCACGGCGAGAGGAACTCGGGCGCGGTGGTCGCGCTGCCGATGCTCTCGACCGAGCCGGGCTCGGCGCGGTCGGCGCCGGTGTCGATCGGCGCGGCGAGTGCCGCGGTGGCCGCGAGCAGCGCGGCCATCACGAACAGTCGGGTCAGCATGACGGTGGCATCCAAAGGTGGTTGTGCGGCGTCAGTCTAGCCGGCGCGCAGCGTGAGGCGCTCGCCGATTTCATCGGCCATGGCAAGCGTCGCCGCGAGCTCCGGGTGGCGGACGATCAGAAAGCCGTCGGAGACGAGCGTGCGGCGCCAGTTGCGGCGTGGCGCACCGACCGGCAGCAGGTGGTTCCAGACGATGTGGCGGTGGTACTTGTGGCTCAGCTCGGCGAGCCCGTCGTGGGCACGGATCGTCCCCTGCCCCGTGGCCCGCTTGAACACGGTCGCGACGTTGTAGCGGCGCTCGACGTAGGCGCCGAAGCGGCCGACCGTCACCGCCCGCGCCCACTCGCGGAACACGTCGAAGTCGCAGGCGTAGTTCATCTGATCGACCTGGTGCGCGCCCGGCGGCCGCGCGCCGATCTCGCCGAACACCACCTCGCCGTCCGGCTTGCGGTACCACTCCATGTGCGTGAAGCCGGTGCGGAAGCCGAGCGCACGCAGCACGGCGAAGCCCATGGCGACGCCGCCGGCGAGCTCCGGGGCGTCCGGCTCGCGCAGCGCGATGACCTGCGGGCTGATCCACTCGTTCGAGCGCGCGATCAGCGGCCGCGGCCGGTACCAGGCCACGTTGTAGTAGGCGACCGTGCCGTCGATGCTGACCGCATCGAAGGTGTATTCCTCGCCGTCGACGAATTCCTCGACCGACACCAGCGGCACGTGCGCAATGCGCACCAGCACCTCGCGCAGCTCGTCCGCCGAGTCGCAGCGGTAGGTATCGGCGGAACCCGCACCCGCGATGGGCTTGACGATCAGCGGGTAGCCGATGTGCTCGGCGGCGGCCCAGCACGCCGCGCTCGAGGCCGCCGCGACGTGGCGCGGCGTGCGGATGCCGGCGGCATCGAGCCGTTGTTTCATCGCCTCCTTGTCGCGGAACGGCACCGTCGCCGCGACGTCGAGCCCGGGGACGCCGAGCGCCTCGCGCAGGCGCGCCGCGAGCAGCATCAGCGGTTCCCACAGCGACTCGACGCGGTCGACGTGCCGGCCGCCGAGCGCTGCGACGACCGCGGCGACGACCCGCGGCTCGTCGAACAGCGAGGCCACCTGCACGTAGGCCGCGAGCGAGCGGCGGGCACGCTCCGGCAGGGCCCCGCCCGGCTGGTCGCCGACGCCGATCACGGTCGCGCCGACCTCGGCGAGGCCGCGCGTGAACTCCGGCATCTCGGCCGGATATCCCGGCGACAGCAGCAACACGTTCATGGCACCCCCCGGCACCGATCCTAGCGCAACGCCGCCGCCGCACGCCTTCGCTATACTCGTCCGATCGTGCCCTATCGCGTCCTGTTCGTCACAGCGGAGTACGCGCCGCTCGCCAAGACCGGCGGCCTCGCCGACGTATCGACCGCGCTGACGCGCTTCCTGCACGCGCGCGGCGATGACGTGCGGGTGTTCGTGCCGCTGTACCGGCGCATCGCCGAGCAGTCGTTCGCGCGCCGGCCGGTACCCGGGCTCACCAATCTGACCCTGACGCTCGGCACCGAGGCTTACGGCTACTCGGTGGTGACGGGTCGCGCGCCCGGCTCGGAGCTCGAACTCTACTTCGTCGACTGCCCGGCATTGTTCGACCGTCCGCAGATCTACGGCACGACCCGCGACGAGCACCGTCGCTTCCTGTTCCTCACGCGGGCCGCGTTCGAGTGCGCGCAGCGACTCGGCTTCGCACCGCACATACTGCACTGCAACGACTGGCACACGGCCTTCGGGCCACTGTTCCTGCGGACCCTGTACGCCTGGGACCGGCTGTTCAGCGCGACCAAAGCCGTCCTTACGATCCACAACATCGGCTACCAGGGCGTGTTCAGCGCCGCCGACGCGGCAGCGCTCGGGCTTGGCGAGGCCGCGTGGCTGCTGCACCAGGAAGACCTCGCCGCCGGCCGCATCAACTGCATGCTGCACGGGATCCTGTACGCCGACCTCGTGAACACCGTCAGCCCCAACTACGCGCGCGAGATCTGCACGCCGGAGTACGGCGAGGGCATGGACGGGTTCCTGAGGGCGCGCGGCGACCGCCTGGTCGGCATCCTGAACGGGGTCGACTACGACGAATGGAATCCCGCCACCGACCGCTACCTGCCGGTGCACTACGCGCCCGGCGATCTCGCCGGCAAGACCGAGCTCAGACGCCTCTTGCTCGAGCGGCTGCGACTCGACGCGGGCCCCGGAACGCTCGTCGTCGGCCTCGTGAGCCGGCTGGTCGCGCAGAAGGGCATCGAGCTCCTGCCGGCAGTGCTGGCCGAGCTCCTCGGCAGTCGCGACCTCGTGTTCGTCGCGGTCGGCAGCGGCGAGCCCCGCTTCGAGGAGGCGCTCGCCGCGCTCGAGCGCGCCTTCCCGCGGCGGGCGATGTTCTACCGCGGCTACAGCGACGAACTGGCCCATTGGATCGAGGCGGCGTCCGATGCCTTCCTGATGCCGTCGCACTACGAACCGTGCGGGCTGAACCAGATGTACAGCCTGAAGTACGGCACCGTGCCGATCGTACGGCGCACCGGCGGGCTCGCCGATTCGGTCTCGCAGTACTCGCCGGCCACCGGCAGCGGCACTGGCATCGTCTTCGAGCACTTCGACCAGCCGGCCGTGCGCTGGGCACTCGAGACGGCCATCGAGCTGCACGCGCGACCCGACGACTGGCGACGCCTGGTCGCCAACGGCATGGCCGAAGACTTCTCCTGGCAGCGCCAGGGCGCGCTCTACATCGAGGAATACCGGCGGCTGGTGGGACCCGCCTGACGCCGCGCCCCGCGGAGGGAACGCACGTGAACGTGATCCTGGTCGAGCCCGCGTTCCCGTACAACCAGCGCGAATTCGCGCGCGGGCTCGCCGCGGCGGGAGCGCGCGTCATTGGCATCGGCGAGCGTCCGCCGGAGGCGCTCGACGCCGAGCTCAGGCGCTGGCTCGACCACTACGAACAGATTTCGTCGGTCGTCGACGAGGCCGCGCTGCTCGCGGCGGTGCGTCGCGTGCAGCGCTACGTGCACGTCGACCGGCTCGAGGCCACCGTCGAGGCACACATCATGGCGGCGGCCGCGGTACGCGAGGCGGCAGGCATTCCGGGCACGTCGCCGCACACCGCATGGCTCTGCCGCGACAAGCCGGCGATGAAGGACGCGCTGCGCGCAGCGGGGGTTCCCTGCGCGCAGTCACTCAGCGTCGCGGATCAGGGCGGCGCGCATGCCTTCGCCACGCGCGTCGGCTACCCGCTGATCGTCAAGCCGCGCGCCGGCGCCGGCGCTGCCGGCACGCATCGGGTCGACAGCCGCGCCGAACTCGACGCGGTGCTGCACGCGGCCGGCGTCGGTCGCGGTGCGAGCGTGGCGCTCGAGGAGTTCATCGAAGGCCACGAGGGATTCATCGACACCATTGCCATCGACGGCCGCGTCGCGCACGAGTTCATCTCGCACTACTACCCGGGCGTGCTGGTCGCGATGCGCGAGCGCTGGATCTCGCCGCAGATCGTCGCCACCAACCGCCTCGAGGCCCCGGGCTACGCAGAGGTGCGCGCCATGACGCGCAAGGTGATCGAGGTGCTCGGCATCCGGAGCTCGGCGACCCACATGGAGTGGTTCTTCGGCCCGAAGGGCCTCAAGTTCTCGGAGATCGGCTGCCGGCCACCCGGTGTCGGCCAGTGGGACGTGTATGCGGCCGCCAACGAGTTCGACATCTACCGCGAGTGGGCGCTCGCGGTCGCCTTCGGCCGCACCGACGACCACCCGTCACGCCGTTACGCCTGCGGCATGATCGCGCTCCGGCCGGACCGCGACGGCCGCATCACGGGCTACGAGGGTGCCGAGCGCATCTTCGCGCGCTACGGCGAGAGCATCGTCGCCTCGCACCTGCCGCCGCCGGGCACGCCCACGCAGCCGATCGAGGCGGGCTACATGGCGAATGCCTGGCTGCGCATGCGTCATCCGGACTACGACCGGCTGCGCGCGATGCTGGACGAGGTGGGCGAGACCCTCAGGGTACGCGCGGGCTGATCGCGAAGCTGCCGCGCTGGTCGAACGCCACCGTGCCGAGGAGCACCAGGTCGGTCGTGACCGTACCCGCCAGCCGGTACTCGACCGGCGGGCCACCTTCCTTGAGGTGCGGCAGCACCCTGAGCAGCGTCGTCGCGAGGTCGGTCGTCACGAGCGCATCGAATTCCGTCGCCGCGCGCGGCGCGACGGTGAACGGCGCCGCGCTCGTGCCACCGCCGATGCGCTCGCCGGCGAGCTCGATGGTGAAGTTGATCGCGCGCACCGGCAGCGCGCGATTGTTCGGATTGTCGACGCGGATCCGCACGCGAAAGTGCTGCTCGAGGAACTGCGCATGCTCGAGCCCGACACCGACGACGGTGAGCTGCGGGCGCTCGAGGTGCGCCGGCACGAGCGAGCAGGCGCCACTGATGGCGGCAGACAATGCGACGAACGCGGCACCGAACGCCCGACGAAGCGTCATCCAGGTCTCCTTGGCAGATGCCCGGCCGGCGCCGGCCGGCAGCGGTGATTCGACTCAGGTGCGTGCATAGAGTTCATTCAGCCGCCGGCAGCGCGCCGCGAGCCCGGGCGGCACCGCGGGCCAGGCGAATCTGAACGCCCAGTTGCCGCTGGTCGTGCCGGGCGTGTTCATGCGCGCCTCGCTGCCGAGCTCGAGCAGGTCCTGCATCGGCACGATCGCGAGCTGCGCGACCGAGCCGAGCACGGCGCGCACCAGGGCGGCGACCACTGCCTGCGGGCCGGCGCCGAGGTAGTCGGCAAGCTGCGCCCGTGCGGCAGGGTCCAGCGACTGATACCAGCCGGCGGTCGTGTCGTTGTCGTGCGTGCCCGTGTAGGCCACGGTGTTGCGCGGCCAGTTGTGCGGCAGGTGCGGATTGCGCGCATCGCCGTCGAAACCGAACTGGGCGACGCGCATGCCGGGCAGCCCGAAGCGGTCGCGCAGCGCCTCGACCGCGGGCGTGATCACGCCGAGATCCTCGGCGACCACGTCGAGCCGCCCGAACACCTCGCGCGCCCGCTCGAGGAGCGCGCCACCCGGCGCCGGCTGCCAGCTGCCGGAGGCGGCCGTCGCCGCGGCCGCCGGTATCGACCAGTACGACTCGAGGCCGCGGAAGTGATCGATGCGCACGAGGTCGAAGAGCGCGAACTGCGCCCGCAGCCGCTCGAGCCACCAGTCGAAGTGGCTCTGCTGGTGCGCTGCCCAGCGGTACAGCGGATTTCCCCAGCGCTGCCCGTCGCGCGCGAAGTAGTCGGGCGGTACGCCCGCCACCGCGCTTGGCTGCCCGGTCGCGTCGAGCTCGAACAGCCCGGGGTGCGCCCACACCTCGACGCTGTCCGGTGCCAGGTAGATCGGGATGTCGCCGAACAGGCGCACGCCGCGCGCGGCGGCATAGTCGCGGAGCGCGCCCAGCTGGCTGTAGAAGAAGTACTGGCCCGCTTCGACCGCGGCGATGGCCGCGGCGAGCGCGTGCCGGGCGCGCCTGAGCGCCGCCGGCTCGCGCGCTCTGAGTGCTGCCGGCCACTGCCACCACGGGCGGCCGGACTCGCGCGCCTGCAGGGCCGTGTAGAGCGCGTAGTCGTCGAGCCAGGCACCGGCCCGCGCACGGAATTCCTGGAAGTCGGCTGCGTGCCGGCCCCCGCGCGCAGCGAGCCGCAGCCCCGCGAGGGCAATGAGCTCGGCGCGTCCGAGTTGCGTACGTTCGGCCGCCGTGACGAGCGCGTCCGCCTCGAGCAGCGCCAAATCCACGAGCCCGGGATCACCGGCGTGGTTCGAGCGCGCGTAGTAGGGCGAGCGGTCGGCGCCGACCGGCCCGAGCGGCAGCAGCTGCCACACGCCGAAGCCCCCGGCGGCGAGCCAGTCGACGAAGCTGCGCCCGGCCTGGCCGAGGGCACCGGCCTCGCTGTCCGGAAGCGAGGTCGCGTGCAGCAGCACGCCGGCCCGGCGCCGTTCGAGCACCTGGGAAGCCGCCTCGCTCATTGCCGTACCCGGCGTGCGCCTGACCGCGCGCCGCGGCCGGTCAACCCAGCGCCCGCAGCATGTCGGGCGTCACCAGCACGATGCCGCCCTCGGTGACCTCGAAGCGGCGCGTGTCGGCCGCGATGTCGACGCCGATCTGCATGCCGTCCGGCACCACGCAGCCCTCGTCGAGGATCGCACGCTGGATCACGCAGTTGCGCCCGACCGATACGTGCGGCAGGACGACCGACGCCTGCACCACGGAGCGCTCCTCGACGTGCACGTCCGAAAACAGCAGCGATTCGCGCACCGTCGCTCCGGAGATGATGCAGCCGCCGGCCACCAGCGAATTGATCGCCGCGCCGCGGCGCTCGTCTTCGTCGAGCACGAATTTCGCCGGCGGACGCTGCAGCTGGTAGGTCCAGATCGGCCATTCCTCGTCGTAGATGTTGAGCTCCGGGTCGACGTACACGAGTTCCATGTTCGCCTCGTAGTACGCATCGAGCGTGCCCACGTCGCGCCAGTAGGCCTGGGCGCGGGTGCGCACGTCCTGGAAGGCGTAGGCGAACACCTGCAGCTCGTCGAGCGCCGCCGGAATGATGTTCTTGCCGAAGTCGTGCTGCGAGTCGGCGCGCTCGGCGTCCGCACCGAGCAGCTTCTCGAGCAGTCGCGCATTGAACACGTAGATGCCCATCGAGGCGAGCGCCTCGCCCGGCCGGCCGGGAATCGGCTCCGGGTGCGCCGGCTTCTCGGTGAACTTCACCACGCGGTTCCACTCGGTCACCGACAGCACGCCGAACTCGCGGGCGCGCTCGAGCGGCACCTCGACGACGCCGATGGTGATGTCGGCATTCTTCTCCACGTGGTACGCGATCATCGGACCGTAGTCCATCTTGTAGATGTGATCGCCGGCGAGCACCAGCACGTGCTTGGGCCGGCGCGCGCGGATGTAGTCGAGGTTCTGGTACACGGCGTCGGCCGTGCCGCGGTACCAGTGCGGGCCGGTCTGCTGCTGCGCCGGCACCACGTCGACGAACTCGTTGAACTCGCCGCGCAGGTAGCCCCAGCCGCGCTGCACGTGCTCGATCAGCGACTGCGCCTTGTACTGGGTCAGCACGGCGATCTGGCGGATGCCCGAGTTCACGCAGTTCGACAGGACGAAGTCGATGATCCGGAACTTGCCGCCGAACGGTGTCGCGGGCTTGGCGCGTGCCGTGGTCAGCTGCTTGAGGCGCTCACCACGGCCGCCCGCCATGATGATTGCGAGCGTGCCGCTGGTCAGCCGACTGACGTAGCGGCCGGAGCTACTGCTGGGGCCCTTGCTGCTCATCGCGTCCTCGGGTATCGCCGACCCTATGTTACCGTTGATCCAGCCCGCCGCAACCGCGGCGCACCGCGAACCGTGAGCGTCGTTCTCGAACAACTCCTCGACCGGCTGGCGCCGGAGCTCGGGCGGATTCTCGCCGGGCAGCACGCCGATCCCGCGACGGTGCTCGGTGCGCACGCCCATGGTGCGCGCACGCTCGTGATCGTGCTGCTGCCGGGCGCGGTTCGCGCCCGGCTCAACCGACGGCGCGACCTCACGCGCTACCGCGGCACGGCCCTGTTTGCCTGGACCGGCCGTGCCGAGGGCCTGCCGGCTCCAGCACCGCTGTCGTGGGAGGACGCCGCGGGCGGCGTGCACGCGACCTGGGATCCGTACTCGTTCCCGCTCGCCTCGCCGCGCGAGCGCCTCGCGGCGTTCCTCGACGGCAGCGGCAGCGACGCCGCGCGCCTGTTCGGGGCACACCCCGAACTGCACGGCGGCATCGCGGGCGTGCGCTTCGCCGTATACGCCCCGGCCGCGATGAGCGTGACGTTGCGGGTGGGGCGCGCCCGCTGGCCGATGCGGCCGCTCGCCGCGGGCGCCTGGGAGCTGTTCCTCCCCGGGGTCGCCGCCGGCACCCGCTACCGCTTCGAGATCATGCCGCCGGCCGGCCTGCCGGTCGTGAAGAGCGACCCGTTCGGCCGGCACTTCGAGCTCCGGCCGCGGCGCGCGGCCCGGGTCGTCGCGGCGGCGCCGTATCGCTGGAACGATGCGCCGTGGCTCGCGGCGCGCGCTGCCCGAGCTGCGGGCGCGCGGCCGCTGTCGATCTACGAGCTCCACCTCGGCTCGTGGCGGCACGCGGCCCGCGGCAGTGCCACGTACGCGGGCCTCGCGGCACCGGTCGCCGACCATGCGCTCGGCCTCGGCTTCACGCACGTCGAACTGCTGCCG
>Ga0181519_10005250_pt1 | contig 10370 bp, 9 predicted proteins | sample PEATcosm2014_Bin_26_FD_121102 | JGI IMG/M metagenome (GOLD analysis project Ga0181519, IMG submission 121102) | Peatland microbial communities from MTU Mesocosm Facility, Houghton, MI, USA - PEATcosm2014_Bin02_10_metaG | ecosystem: Environmental > Terrestrial > Soil > Wetlands > Peat | place...
GTGATCGCCACGGCGGAGGCTTCGGCCAATCTCTCGCGCTTCGATGGCGTGCGCTTCGGCCTGCGCGCCGACGGCGTGAAGACGCTCTCCGCCATGTTCCGCGAGACCCGCGACCAGGGCTTCGGCGCCGAGGTGAAGCGCCGCATCCTGCTGGGCACTTATGCGCTCTCCGCCGGATACTACGACGCCTACTACTTGAAGGCACAGCAGGTGCGCACACTGTTGACCCGCGACTTCCTGGCGGCGTTTGCCGAGGTGGACGCCATCGTTGCGCCCATCACTCCGACCCCGCCGTGGAAGCTGGGTGAAAAGACCGCCGACCCGCTACAGATGTACCTGGAAGACATCTACTCGGTCGCCGCCAGCCTGGCCGGCATCTGCGCCATGAGCGTTCCCTGCGGTCAGACTACATCCGGTCTGCCCATCGGCGTGCAGATCATGGGCCCCCACTTCAACGAGGAGACCATGCTGCGCGTAGGGCTGGCCGTGGAAGAGGCGCAACGCTAAAGTCGAAAAAGCAGAAGCAGATTCCCTGCGGGAATGACAAACCAAAAAAACTATTACACTCGGCAGATGGACGCCGAACGCGACCCCAACCCCGCAGATCCCGAACCCGCCGCGACACAGGCTGCCGGCACAGTCCGCCGCGTCATCGCCTTCGATGTGGGCGACCGGCGGATCGGCGTGGCGATTTCCGACCCGCTGGGCAATGCGCAGCCACTGTTGACGCTGTACCGCAAGACGCCGCGTGCGGACTTGAAGTCGATCGGGCGGTTGCTGCGCAAGCATGCTGTCGCCGAGGCGGTGGTCGGCAACCCATTGAACATGTCCGGCGAAGTTGGACCGCGGGCGCGAAAAGCGAAGGAGTTCGCGGAACAACTGCATGCGGAGTTCAACATCCCGATACACCTGATCGACGAGCGGCTGACGACGTGGGAGGCGCATCAGTTACTGGATGAGGCCGGACACAGCCGACGCGGAGCATCCGCCCGGCAGCAGCGCAAACAGATCATCGATCAGGTGGCCGCGGTGCTGATCCTACAGTCGTTTCTGGAAGCACGCGCCAACCTCAACGCCCAGGCGAAGAGCGATGCCCAAGTCCCGGGTGCGGCGGAAGCCTGAATCGATTCCGCAGCCTGCCAGGTTATGCTGCGGACTGGGAAACATGGACGGGTGGAAGGTATGCGTGGACGGGCAGAGCGTCGGTCTTTGACTCGGAGATGTAGCTTGCCATCTGTTGGGCCAACTGCGAGTCCACCTCGTCGGCGATGGCCATCACGCCCACAAGCAACAGGCTGAAGTCGATCTTGGCCAGGTTGTTCTGTAGCGTCTGGAAGATGCTGACCTGCAACATGCGCGACTCCTCCACCAGCATGGCGGCGGTGTAGCCCTGTTGGCGGCGGAGCTGGCCATGCTCAATGGCGGCGTTCGACACCAGCGCGTGCGTGCCCAGCGGTAGCGGCGTGCGTAGTCGCATGATGAGGTCGCGGAAGAGCTGCGGCAGGTGGGCGCATCGCTCTTCGTCGCTTATCTGCACCAGCACCGCATCCATATCCAGCTTCACCGCGCGCAGCCACTCGTCGATGGTAGATTGGGTCGCGTGTTCCAGAACGCTGGCCACATCCTCTACCGGCGATGGCTTCGGAGTTGCGCCTACCGCCAACCGCTCGCGGATAGCATGCACCAGCACCTCCGCACCCAGCGGCTTCAGCAGAATTTCGTCGGCCTGCTTCAGGATGGCGGCGGTGGCCTGCTGCATCTCGGGGTAGGCGCTGAAGATCAGCGTGACTGCTTTTGGATTGGAGTTGCGCATGGCGCTGACCACGGTGAGGCCGTCGCCCGGCTGCGGCATGTGCAGGTCGCTGAGCAGGACATCGAAGGTCTGCGAGCCGATGAATTTGAGCGCTTCGTTGACGTTGGCTGCCGGCACCACTTCAAAGCCGTTGTGCTCGAGTACTAGCCTGAGAGTGATCAGGAGGGCTTGATTGTCGTCCACTAGAAGGAGCCTGGGCTTGGGGGGCGACTCGGCCAGTGTGAGTCTGGGGTCTGATTCGAGGGTGAGCATTGGATGCCTTTCTTCGAGCATCGAAGAGACAGCTCTGATTGGAGCATCCCCTATAAGAACCTGTCTGTCTGGTCAATTTTGACCGCGCCGTCGGCGCGTGGCGGTCTTCGGGCTGGCCTTTGCTCTGGCCTTCACCTTGGCCTGTGCATGATCCAGCAGTGCGGCCCTGGTAGCGCCGCGCCCGGCGGGCTGGTCCAGCAGGATCACGTTGAGCAGCGATTTATGTACCCGGATACGGCCGTTGTACTCGATGAATCCGTGCTTGCGGAAGCGGTTCATGAAGAAGCTGACGCGCGAGCGCGTGGTGCCGATCATCTCAGCCAGTGTCTCCTGCGTGATCCTGGGGATGAACGGCTCGGGCTCGCCCGGCTTGCCGAACTCCGCCATCAGCAGCAGGATGCGGGCCAGGCGCTTCTCGCTGGAGTTGAAGAGCTGGTCCACCAGGTCTGCCTGGGTGCGCATTCCGCGCGCCACCAGGTACTTCATGAAGAGGTCGGAGAAGCCATGCTCCTCGTGCATCACGCGCACCATCTCCTCGCGCGAGATCCTGAGCGCGGTACAAGCGGTGGTGGCGGTGGCAGTGGCCAGTCGCAGGCCTGGGATGGCGGCAACCGACTCTTCCCCGATGAAGTCGCCCGGGGCCAGCAGGGTGATGGTGGCTTCCTTGCCGCTTTCAGAGACGACGGTAAGCCTGGCGTGGCCGGTCTGTAGGTAGAAGACGCAGTCGGCTGGGTTGCCCTGCGTGAAGAAGGCCTCTTTGGCCTTCAGGATCACCAGCTTACGTCCTAGCCCGGCATTGGCCAGAAAGGCGATAGGATCGAACTTCGACATGGGAATTGGATTGGGAACAGGTAGTTCGAGTTCGGTCATACAAGAGCCTCGGTGCGCATGTGAATTACGCGGGGTGATTCTCGATCGCCTATTCCCGCGTGCGGGCCTGTAGTCAGTGCTGGAGGTCGCGATGCATCCGGCGCGCTCACCCCCTGGGTTTGCGTAGGGCGCGGGTGCCCACATGCCCTATTCCCCGAGGTGCAGATGCCCTGAATGTTAGGACACCCGAGCGAACAGGGAGACCTCAAGCCATAATTTAGTCCCTTCGATGTGGCAGTGCGTGAATATATTTTCCGCGACCGCCCAAATTTCAAACTTCCCGAACATAGTGGTCAATATGGAACAGACAACCTTTACCGAATAGCTAGAATCCATACTCACTAGAGGCGTTATGGACGGAAAACGTACTAACTTCGACATGCGCCGACGCAATTTGGACGATGACCTCAGCCCAGACCCGACGAGCGCTTCTCCTGTCGAATCCCCGAAAGCCCGCCCCGCATACGCCGACATCCGCGACCGCAATGATCGGTCCTTTCTGGCCGAGCGTGGTCTGCTATCTCTTCCCCCCTCGAACTGATCCCTTCCTGTCTGCCGGTTTGCCGTAGAAGAGTAAACTGCGAGAAACATTTTTGGAGGAAGAAGTTATGCCGCGGATGGCATTGGCCCTGCCACCCTCGCATCGCCCATGCTACGGCAGCGCGCGGAGTGGGAGCTCGATGGATGCGCATCGATATACTGCTCTGCATAGCACCCACGTCCGCATACTATAAGTAGATTCCTGTGTCGGGAAAGCGGCCGTCTGTTCAATTTTGCTCAGTTGAGGTAGATTCTTGCCATGCCGCAAAGTCCGGCTTGGGCAGAGTCCCGGACACCCCAGCAACAGAGGCGGGCGCTGCATGGTTTAGCGGCGGAGGGGACGTATAATGAAGATTCGATGCATCGGTGCGCCAGCGCAGGTGACTGAGCGCACAGGAAGATTCCGGAAGGCCCAATGCCAGAACAGATCATGAAGCGGCTGGTGGAAGAGATTAAGGTGCTGGAGCGCGAGCTCACCACGGAGCTGCCGGCGGAGATCAAGCGCGCGGTCGCGCTGGGCGACCTGAGCGAGAACGCCGAGTATCACATGGCCAAGCAGCGCCAGGTCTTCGTGAACGCTCGCCTGGGCCAGTTGAAGAAGCGGATGGGCGAGTTGGCCATGGTGAACCTGGTCAATATTCCCCGCGACAAGGTCGGATTTGGCGCCAGCGTGGTGGTATTCGATTCCAGCAAGAACGAGGAGATCACCTACAAGCTGGTGACCAGCGAGGAGTCGGACGTCACCCAGGGGCTGATCTCCACCACCTCGCCGATCGGCCGCGCGCTGCTGGGCAAGCAGGTGGGCGACACCGCCACCGTGGTGACCCCCAACGGCAAGCGAGAGCTGGAAGTGCTGAAGCTGACCACCATCCACGATGCGGTGGAGAAAGATATTGAGGACACGGACGCCGCAACCGGATGAGCCGGGGCCCGGAGGACGGGCTCGGTACGTCGATGGCGGATAACCACGGACAAGAGTTTATGATGTGATTTCTATGACGGCACTTCAATGACCTGGACAAGCGCATTTGGCAAGGGCAGCGGATGGTTGCTGCAGAAGATCGTGAACGGTCTGGCGCTGACCAAAATCTCGCCCAATGTACTCACCTTCCTCGGGCTGGTCATCAACGCCATTGCGGCCTGTTTCTTCGGCTTTGCCCGGGCGCATAACGCCGACCGCATGTTCTTCTACGCTGGGCTCATCATCATCGGCGCGGGCATCTTCGATATGGTGGACGGCCGCGTGGCGCGCAAGACCAACCAGGTCTCCGTCTTCGGCGCATTCTTCGATTCGGTGATGGACCGCTACTCCGACGTGGCCATATTCTTCGGCCTGCTCATCTACTACGCGCGCGGCAACCGGCTGTTCTATGTGGGCCTGGTGGCCTTTGTGATGACGGCCTGCGTGATGGTGAGCTACACACGGGCGCGCGCCGAGGCATTGATCGGAAACTGCAAGGTGGGTTTCATGGAGCGGCCGGAGCGCATCGTATGCGTCATCCTTGGCGCGCTGTTCAACCACTGGGGCGTGATGGCTCCCTGCCTGTGGGTGCTGGCCGTCTTCTCCACCATCGCCGTCATCAACCGCATCCGCTATACCTACCTTGAAACGGAACGGCGCAAGCTGATGCCGGCTGCGCGGTAGATGCTGATACTGGCATCGGCATCGCCGCGGCGGCACGAGCTGCTGGCCCAGGCCGGCTACTCCTTTACCGTGGAATCCGCCGATGTGGACGAGTCGCTGCGCGACGGCGAAGATCCTGCCGCCTATGTGGTGCGGCTTGCGATAGAAAAGGCGCAGGCGGTCTTCGCGCGACATCCCACTCACGACGATGAAACTGTCGTGAATGGGGCACCCAATTCTTCTTCAGGCCCGCTCATCGTCCTCGGCGCGGACACAACCGTTGTCTACGATGGCCATATTCTGGCCAAACCGGATGACTCCGTCGATGCGAAACGCATGTTGCGCAAGCTCTCCGGGAGGATCCATCAGGTGCTGACTGGCGTGGCAGCTGTGACGCGCGCGGGCGTCCTAAGCGGCATGGAGTCCACAGAGGTTACCTTTTCAGAGATTCCCGAAGCGGAGTTGGCCGCCTACTGCGCGACGCAGGAGCCAATGGACAAGGCCGGGGCCTACGGTATCCAGGGCTACGCCGCCCGCTGGATTCCCCGCATCGACGGGGATTATTTTAATGTGATGGGCCTGCCCATCGCGCGCACCGCTAGGTTAATCGAGGATGCGCTGGCGAAGTGCGAACGACATACCTAAAGTCCTGCCAGCTCCGCGCGCACCCGCTGCATAATGTCGAGATAGAACGCCAGGTTATGGATCGAGTTCAGCGTCGCGCCCAGCGGCTCGCGCGCCATAAATAAGTGCCTCAGATACGCGCGGGTGTAGCGGCGGCAGACCGGGCACGCGCAGGCGGGATCGATGGGGCGCTGGTCCTCGGCATACTCCACGCGCTTGATGTTCATGCGAATGGCGCTCGTCTCTCCAGTCCAGCTCTCGCCGGTGCTCTCCTCACCAGTCAGCTCTTCGTCCGCCTGCCGTTCCCCCGGCTCGGGCCTGCGGAAGAGCAGCCCATGCCGCGCAGCGCGGGTGGGCAGCACGCAGTCCATCATGTCCACACCCATGCGCGCGTACTCCGCAATCTGGTCGGGGTAGCCAACTCCCATCACATAGCGCGGACGGTCGCGCGGCAGGATCTCCAGCGTGCGCGCAATCATCTCGCGGGTCATCTCGGGCGGTTCGCCCACGGCCAGCCCGCCGATAGCGTAGCCGTCGAAGTCCATCTCTACCAGCCGCTCGGCCGACTCGCGGCGCAGATCAGGGTACATCCCACCCTGCACGATACCAAAGAGGGATTGGGTGCAGCCTGCGTAGTGGTTTTCATCCCACCCATCGCGATACGACTGCGATGGATGGGGCACCCTACCGAAATGCGGGGATCCTTCGTTTCTCTCAGGATGACAACTCTCATTGGAAGGAGTGTCTACGGCCCAGGGAACTTGATGCTTATGCGCGTCGAAGTACTGCTTCGACCGCTTCGCCCAGGCATGGGTCAGGCCCATGGAGTCGCGCGTGCGTTCCCATGTCGCGGGCGTCTCCACACACTCGTCAAAGGCCATCATCACGTCCGCGCCGAGGGCGATCTGTATCTCCATCGAGTGTTCCGGCGAAAAAAAATGTTTGTCCCCGTCCAGGTGTGAGCGGAACTCGACGCCTTCGTCTGTCACCTTGCGCAGCTTGGCCAGGCTGAAGACCTGAAAGCCGCCGGAGTCGGTCAGCATCGGTCGGTTCCAACTCATAAAGCGATGCACCCCGCCCATGCGCCGGATGAGTTCGTGACCGGGACGCAGGGTGAGGTGATAGGTGTTGGCCAGAATCATCTCCGCGCCCGCGCCATTCGCACCAATCTGCTCCAGTGTCTCTTGCGGCACCGCTTTCACGGTCGCCGCCGTGCCGACCGGCATGAAGACCGGCGTCCGCACGGCTCCATGAGGCAGATGCAGCGCTCCTCGCCGTCCGCCCGTTTCCGACGCCGCGCCAACTTCAAAGCTCAGAGCCATCTATCCAGTATGCCTGTAGAGGCCTCTCCAGCGGCAGCGTTGGCAATGCCGCGCGTGTACAATTTCATGCGATCCAGAAGCAATTTCCCAAGGGGCCCCGAATCATGATGTCTTCACGTTTTACCCGTCTCACCCGCCTGAACGTCCTCCTCCTCTCCAGTCTTTTGATTCCCGCATCTCTGGCAGCCCAGGCACAGTCCGCGCAGGAGATGCCACGCGTGGCCCATCAGGATGGCCGTTATGCCCTGATGGTGGATGGCAAACCCTACTTGATGCTGGGCGCGCAAGTCTCCAACTCCAGCGGATGGCCGGAGAAGCTGCAGGCAGTTTGGCCCATGGCCGACCTCATGCATGTGAATACGCTGGAGGTGCCCGTCTACTGGGAACAGTTGGAACCCAGCGAGGGCAAGTTCGACGATTCGGTGGTGGATGATGTGGTGCAGCAGGCGCGCGCCCACCATGTACGCCTCATCCTGCTGTGGTTTGCCACATGGAAGAACGGCAAGATGCACTATGCGCCGGAGTGGGTGAAGAGCGACACCAAACGCTTTCCCCGCGTGATTACGCCTGCGGGATTGCCCATCGATGTGCTCTCGCCCAACGCGCCGTCCAACTACAACGCCGATGCCGCGGCCTTCGCTCATCTGATGGCGCATCTACTCCAGATCGACGGCACACAGCACACCGTCATCATGATGCAACTGGAGAACGAATCCGGAGCGCTGGGCGCGGTACGCGACTTTTCCGCCATGGCGCAGAAGCAGTTTGAAGCCAATGTTCCGCCGGAGCTCGCCCAGGCCCTGCACAAACCCGCAGGCAACTGGAAGACCCTGTTTGGCGATGATGCCGACGAGGCCTTCGCCGCGTATGCCACAGCCAACTACATCGACAAGGTGGCCGAGGCAGGCAAGAAACAGATGGCCCTGCCCATGTACGTCAACAACTGGCTGAAGAGCCCTCGCGCCTATCCTGTCAGCTCGATTCCCGGCGTGGATTATCCCAGCGGAGGCCCCACCTACAACATGCTGGATATATGGAAGGCCGCCGGCCCGCACATCGACGTGATCGCGCCCGACATCCATGTTCCCGGCGTGCAGGGGTTCAAGAACGTGATGCAGCAGTACAACCGTCCGGACAATGCGCTCTTCATCCCGGAGACCGATGGCTACGGGGCAACCCACGGCAATGACGGTCAGGGACGCCTGGAGTTTCTGGCGGTGGGAGCGGGATCGTTCGGGTTCTCGCCCTTCGGTATCGATCACATCGCCTTAGGCCCCGACGGCAAGCTGGATGTCGAGCGACAAGGCCTGGCTGAAAACAACCGCCTGCTGGTTCCCTCCGGCGAGGTTGTCGCGCAGCTACAGTTCCAGGGCAAGACGCAGACCGCGGTCGAAGAGCCTGGTTTAGCCCAGATCGAGCTTGCCTTCGGCGATTGGACCGCGCTGGTCAGCTTCCCTCCAGCCTTCGATTCCGCGGTGCCGAATGACGGTGGCTCTCCTTCCGCTCGCCTGAAGATGGGTCGCGTGCTCATTGCTCCCATTGCGACCGACGAGTTTCTTGTGATCGGCATCGACGCCCAGGTCAGCTTCCACCGCACGGTCCATTCACAGACAGTTCAGACGCAGTTTCTGCATGTGCAGGAGGGCCACTACGAGGGTCCGGTATGGAAGGGTGGACGCCTGTGGAACGGAGATGAGGCCGACAGCGGGCTCTTCTTCAGCTCACCCGGCGCGGTGCTGCACGTCAAGCTGGGCACTTACTAAACCGGACGCCGGGTGACCCGCGTCTTGTTTTGTGATGTGAGGTGCCGATTCTACTGCTCGGCGATTGCGACCGCCTGGGCCACGCTCAAGTCGTTGGATACGCGGACAAACTCGCTGTGCTCAGCGTACTCATTTCTGGCGATGGCTTTGAAGAGGATGGCTTTGCCGTCGATGGCGCTGTCGATCAGCGTGGTCTTCCATTCTGGCGTGGCGGCGTTGCTGGTCGGGTCGCGCGAGGTCGCAAAGCTGCTTCCGGCGTGGATGGTGGCAAGCAGGCCGAAGCCGATGCTCATGTCCGTGGGCATGCGCCCTTCGATATGGTGCAGGCGCATCGCCTTCGCGTCGATCATCATGGAGCCGGACATGCCATGCAGCACACGCTCTTCCAGCGACTGCGGCTCATACTCGGGGTTGGGGCGGAAGTCGATCAGCAGATCGTCCCCTTGCGTGCGCACATCGCCGAAGACGAAGGCCTTCGGCAGCAGCGTCAGCATCGTTCTGGCATGGGCCTCGTCGTCCTTCAGCGCCTGCTCCTTACGCTGGAAGGCTGCCGGATCGGCAACCACCCCGGCTAGCCGTCCGCGTTCCTGCGCGATGCGATCCACACTCAGCGGCTGGCCGTCCTCATCCAGCAGCATACGCACCTTGCCGGCGTTCGTCTCCACCACTTTTTCCGTCCACAGATGCCCTCCAGTGCGGTCGGAACGCTCCTTCGAGATGTATTCGTAATGGTCTCGATGCTGCGCGGCCACATCTTCATTGGCCACCATCGCAGCTACAATCTGCATCGCCGAGAGGGCATCTTGCCCCACGTCACTCGATGCGCCCGCGCCGCTACAGATCGATGCCAGCATCAGGGGGAGCATACAACCAGCAGCCACCCAGTGCATCTTTGCCAGGCTATGCACCTCCGTCTTGCGAATCTCCGTCATTCTGCTCCCAGCCGAGCGCCATCCGGCCTTCCTCAAATCCGTCTGTCTTCGCGTGGCCTCACTCATCTTTCATAAGATGCACTCTGGAGCAAGCATGGAGGTAAATCTTGGGCACGGACGGGGGGTGTCCGCAGCCTGTCTCGTTCCTCCAGAGACTGGTATGTCTACGACGTACTTACGCGCACTGCACTATTGCCTCCTCCGCCGCGGCAGGAGTAACGTGAACCATCCTTTGCTCAGCCGGGGACACCGGCGTCGCACCAGCCGGGACGCTGAAGGTCGTAGGCCTGAAGATGAATCCCGCTGGCCCGCCCGTACCATCTTCCATGGCCGACTTGCGGTAAGCTATTTCCGGGCCCTGCAATTACCGGAGGATTTTATGACCGCGAACGGTTCTCGGGTTCGCCTTCTTGTGGGCACACGCAAGGGTGCCTTCATCCTTACCGCCGACGCCGCGCGCAAGAAGTGGGAGATTGCCGGCCCACACTTTCCCGGATGGGAGATCTACCACCTCAAAGGCTCGCCCGCCGACCCAAACCGCATCTACGCCTCGCAGTCCTCCGGCTGGTTTGGCCAGATCATGCAGCGCTCCGACGATGGCGGCAAGACCTGGGCGCCCGTGGGCAATAA
>Ga0181519_10005251_pt1 | contig 10370 bp, 7 predicted proteins | sample PEATcosm2014_Bin_26_FD_121102 | JGI IMG/M metagenome (GOLD analysis project Ga0181519, IMG submission 121102) | Peatland microbial communities from MTU Mesocosm Facility, Houghton, MI, USA - PEATcosm2014_Bin02_10_metaG | ecosystem: Environmental > Terrestrial > Soil > Wetlands > Peat | place...
CTGGCAGTGTTCTTCGGTCAGCCCAAGCCCTTTGGCGAGGCAGCGGCTGACCCTCGCCATACGCGAAATATGATCGCCGGCGTGGCCGTCGCGCAGGTCCATCGCGAGCGCCAGACACCAGATCATCTCCTTTTCCCTCAGCATGATGTTCTTGGCGGCCAGTTCGGCCTCGCTCGAAACAGCGCTTTGAATCCGCGCCGCCTTCCTTTGCGCAACATTCAGAGCGATGATGTTGGCGACGCGCGCCTGCAACTCCTGGGGATCGAACGGCTTGTTGAGGAAATCGGTGACGCCGGCGGCCAGCGCGTCGATCCGAACCTGGCGTTTCACATCCGACGTGACCATGATGATCGGCACGCGATCGTAATTTTCGACCGTCCTCAAGTGACGAACAAAGGTGATTCCGTCCATCTCAGGCATGACATAGTCGACAATGATCAGGTCATATTCGTTCAGCATACACTTTGACAGCGCCTCTCGACCAAGATCGCATGTTTCAATAGCAGCATATGAGGCGTTCTTAAGAACGGCTTTAATGACTGACAAGATCATTTTACTATCGTCGATCGCCAATATCGTGAATTTATTTTTTTCATGGTCCAGACTTGAATTGATTTCATTGGACATTGTTAGATCCCATCGACATGGTAATGGCGGAATCGTCGAAAATCCTGCGCGCTGTTTTACCGAGCATCAAACAGCGTGTCGGAATCCATAGTTAACGCTTATTAAGCGTGAGACTGCTTGGCGTCAGCGTGTAGCGGATGGTTGCTGCATCTACAGGTTGTGCACGCTAGTTTGAATAAATTGCTAAAAAGGAGCGCCGCTGTAGCAGCTTCGCAGCCGGAATTTCTCCGAAATATGTGAACGTTGGATCTGCCATCTGATTTCCGCTTCCAGCGCCGGGCAAGTGTTCCCGGCGCCGCCCGCGACGGTCGCCTTTCCGCCGCAGTGTGGCGGTGGCGGCCATTCTCAAGGTCGTCTTTGCAAGGAGCTTCAGCGACGAAGCAATCCACGATTCGGCGCTTCGCTGGGATAGCTGCGCTTCAGATAGGTGATTTGGTTCAGGGGGCTTCCTGGCTTGCTTTTGGCGCCGTCTCCGGGGCTCCCAGGCTACGAATTTTGGCGAAATTCTACTTTTGGTTGAAACGCATGCGCGCAAAATGCGTGAAAACCTGTGATTTTTTGGGAAAAGCGTGCGGTTTTCGATGAGAATCGTGCTTTTTTCACATGGACAACTTGCCGGTTGCCGGCGCTGGGCGGGGGTGAAAATCGGCGAGGCTCCGGGTTCGGGGCTGGCGGTCCTTGCTGATTTATTCTTATTGAAACAAGGTGTTGTGCTCGCGGCTTGTGGGCTCGGCGGGGTGTTTCACGTGAAACAAAACACGAACATTGTGCCCTTGAAGTCGCTGGATTGGCGGTTTGCTGATTTCCACTTTTTGCCAAAAGGCTGTTCTTCGCCGGTTTGGGTTTTTGGCGCGGGCGGTGGCGGATGCGCGACGCGCCTGGGCTTCTGAAACTTTTTCTGGTCAAACGCGACGCTCGGGCGATTGGCGGTTGTTTTGGATTTTCGCCGGCGCATTATGGGCGTCGCCCGATCCGGGCGCCGGATGCGGCGCTTCCAGGGCTGGAGCCCCATGACCGTCTACAGCGTGAACCACGTCACGACCTACGCCTATGCGGAGCCAGTCCGGCTGGGAGAACATCGCATGATGCTGCGTCCGCGCGACAGCAACGACCAGCGTCTGCTCGAAGCGGGTCTCGACATCGATCCGCCGCCCAAAACCTTGCGGTGGATCCACGACGTCTTCGACAATTGCGTGGCCATAGCGACCTTTGCGGGCGCGACCCGGAAACTGCGGGTGGAGAACAGGATCGCGCTGGAGCATACCCCCTTCGAGGGCAACGAATTCCTGCTCGACGACAGCGCGCGGCTTTATCCCTTCGCCTATGACGCCGAAGAAATGCCGGACCTCGCCCGTTCGATCGAACGGCATTTTCCCGATCCCCAGGGCGAGCTTGACCGCTGGGTGCGGCGTTTCCTGCGCCCGGGCCGCACGACCGAAACCGGCGAACTGCTGATGACGCTGACCTATGCCATCAAGGAGGGGTTTTATTATGAGCGGCGCGCCGAGAAGGGCACGCAGAGCGCGCTCGAGACCCTGGCGCGCCGGCGCGGCTCCTGTCGCGATTTCGCCACCTTGATGATGGAAGCGGCGCGGACGCTCGGGTTTGCCGCCCGCTTCGTTTCCGGTTACCTCTATGCGCCCGATTGCGACGCGCAAGACCGCTATCGCGGCGGCGGCTCCACGCATGCGTGGCTCCAGATCTATCTTCCCGGCTCCGGCTGGGTCGAATTCGATCCGACCAATGGCATCGTCGGCAATCGCGATCTCATTCGCGTGGCGGTCGCGCGCGAGGCCCGGCAGGCCATCCCGCTTCACGGCAGCTATTTCGCCGACGACCCCACCGGGAGCTCGATGGATGTGGAGGTCCGCGTTCGCCGGTTGCCCTCGTGCGAACTGCCGGGTTCGCCGCATCTGGACCTCCGGAAATCGGGAACCTGAACGCCCGCCTCACGTTCACCACAAACCTGCGGCGCCCTGGAACGCGGAATGAGAGTCCGAAATGTTGATTGAAGCTGGTTTTGACATCGCGTTCGACTGTCCGGCGCAGACGCCGATGCTGCTGCAGTTGAATGTACATCCCTCGCGCGAGCCCGACCTTTTGACGCCGGACCGGATTCATAGCGATCCCGTGGTTCACCTGGGCGCCTATGTCGATCTGTTCGGCAATCGGGTCACGCGGCTGGAGGTCCCGCCGGGGCGCGTGACCTTCAGCAACCGCTTCACCATCGCCGACAGCGGCGACGCGGAACCGACGCCGCCCGACTCCGGGTTGACGCCGATCTCCGCCCTTCCCGACGCGGCGCTGCTCTATCTCACCTCGAGCCGCTATTGCGACAGCGACAAGCTCTCGGATTTCGCCTGGGCGCATTTCGGCAAGATCGCCGGCGGCGCCGCGCGGGTAAAAGCGATCTGCGATTTCGTCCACGCGAAAATTCGCTTCAGCTACCCGGACGCCCGGCTCACGCGCTGCGCCAGCGATTCGCTCGAGGAGGGGGTGGGCGTCTGCCGCGACTTCGCCCATCTCGCCATTGCGCTGTGCCGCTGCATGAATGTTCCCGCGCGTTACGCGACGGGCTATCTCGGCGACATCGGCGTGCCCGCCGACCCCGCTCCGATGGATTTCAGCGCCTGGTTCGAGGCGTTCCTCGAGGGGAAATGGTACACTTTCGACGCGCGCCACAACCATCCGCGCATCGGGCGGGTGGTCATGGGCTATGGACGCGACGCCGCCGACGTGCCGCTCACGACGGCCTTCGGCGTCGCCACGCTGGCGCGTTTCGAAGTCGTGACCCGGGAGTTGAACCCGGCGGCTTGAGCCGCCTGTTTTGCTTCGCGCCCGTCACGTTATTTCGCGCCGGTCACCTGGATGACGGCGGGGGTCAGGATCACCGCGAACAGCACCGGCAGGAAGAACAGGATCATGGGCACGGTGAGCTTGGGCGGCAGCGAGGCCGCCTTTTTCTCCGCCTCCATCATGCGGGCGTCGCGCGCTTCCTGCGAGACCGTGCGCAGCGCCGCCCCGAGCGGGGTGCCGTATTTTTCCGCCTGCACCAGCGACGTCACCACGTTCTTCACGTCGTCGAGGCCGGTGCGCTTGTAGAAATTATCGTAGGCGCCGCGGCGGTCCGGCAGGTAGGACAGCTCCGCCGTGGTCAGCGTGAACTCCTCCGCCAGCGCATGGGAGCGCACGCCGATTTCCTGGCTCACCCTGCGGAAGCCATGCTCGATCGACATGCCGGATTCCACGCAGATCAGCATCAGGTCGAGCGCGTCGGGAAAGGCGCGGCGCATGTCGGTCTGGCGCTTGGCGATCTTGTTGCTCAGGTAAATTTCCGGCGCCTTCAGGCCGATGTAGAGCAGGCCGACCACCACCGCCAGTTCCTGTGGCAGGGAGAGGCCGAGCCTGAGCACGAAGAAGGCGTAGAACGATCCGACCAGCATCAGGCCGATCGGGCTGACGAGGCGGAAGAACAGGAACCCGATTTCCGCCTGCGGCCCGCGATAGCCGGCCATCGCCAGCTTGGCCTTGGACTCATCGGCGCCCAGCCATTTCGACAGGCTGAAGCGCTCGACCACGCCCTTCATGTAGCTCGTCTTGGAGGAATGCCGCAGGCCCTGCTTGCCGCCGGACCTGGCCGCCAGTTTTTCGCGCTCGCGCGCGCGGATGCGTTCGCGCTCGATCGCCACCGTCTTCATGCGCTGCTCGAGATCGTCGCCCTCGAGATAGGGCAGCGCGAGCACCAGCAGGCTGGCGACGGTGACGGCCCCGATAAGCAGCGCGACGACGGTGCGCGGATCGGCGAGCTTTTCGAAGAGAAGCGCGAGCATGACGGTTCCGGTTCAGGGCAGGTCGATTTCGGGGATCAGATGTCGATTTCGGGACTTTGGCTGTCGGTTTTTTGGGATCAGATGTCGAAGCTGATCATCTTGTTCATGATGAGCACGCCCGTGGACATCGCGCAGAAGCACCCCAACAGCACCACGCGCCCGGTCTCCTTGAGCCAGAGTTGTTCGATGTAGTGCGGGCTGGTGATGTAGACCAGCGCGGCGACCACGATGGGCAGCGAGCCGATGATGTAGGCGGAGGCGCGGGCTTCCGAGGACATGGCCTTGACCTTGTCCGCCATCTTCTTGCGTTCGCGCAACACGCGCGACAGATTGCCCAGGGCTTCCGCGAGATTGCCGCCCGCCTTCTGCTGGATGCTGATGACGATGGCGAAGAAATTGGCTTCCGCGGTCGGGATGTGCTCCGGCAGGCGCTCCACGGCCTCCGACACCGACATGCCCAGCGTCTGCGCCTCCACGATCTGGCGGAATTCGCCGCGCACGGGTTCGGGCGCTTCCGCGGCGATGATGCGCAGGCAGTCGCCCAGCGGCAGGCCCGCCCTGACGCCGCGGATGATCACATCGACCGCGCTCGGAAAGGCGAGCGTGAACTTCTTCAGCCGGCGCCTTGTCATGAACGACAGCCACATGCTCGGCAGGCCGAGGCCGCCGATCGCCATGCCGGCGCCGCCGAACGCCGGATTGCCGCTGAACGCGAACAGCATCAGCGCGATGAGGCCGCCGGCGAAGCCGGAGGCGATAAAGTAGGTGGACTTCGACATCGTGAGGCCGGCCTGGGTGATGCGGGTTTCCAGCGAAACCTTCTTCTTCTTGGCGCTGCGCTGCTCCAGCTCCTTGAGGCTGTCCGCCACCTGCTTGCGGCGCACGGCGGCGTCGACCTGCCTGTCGCCGCGGACCGCCTGGCCCCGGACAAGCAGGGTCTGGCGGCGCTTCTCGCCTTTGACGTCGCCGCTGAGCCAGGGCAACGCCAGCAAGGCCGCGCCCGAGGCGGACGCGAGCGTGAGCAAGACAATCAGGATCGATCTCGACTCCAAGGCCTTTGCTCCTATTCGCGCAGTTCGGAAGCGTCGAGCGCCGCCGCAAGCCGCGCTTCTTCGTTGAAATAGCGGGCGCGCTCCCAGAAGCGCGGGCGTCCGATGCCGGTGGAGCGGTGGCGCCCCATGAGCTTGCCGTTGGCGTCCTCGCCGACGATGTCGTAGACAAACAGGTCCTGGGTGATGATGGTGTCGCCTTCCAGGCCCATCACTTCGGTGATGTGCGTGATGCGTCGGGCGCCGTCGCGCAGGCGCGCCGCCTGGATGATCACGTCCACCGAGGAGACGATCATCTCGCGGATGGTGCGCGCCGGCAGCGAAAAGCCGCCCATGGTGATCATGGATTCGAGGCGGCTCAGCGCCTCGCGCGGCGAATTGGCGTGCAGCGTGCCCATCGAGCCGTCATGGCCGGTGTTCATGGCCTGCAACAGGTCGAACGCCTCGGATCCGCGCACTTCGCCCACGATGATGCGTTCGGGGCGCATGCGCAGGCAGTTCTTCACGAGGTCGCGCATGGTGACGGCGCCCTGCCCTTCCAGATTGGGCGGGCGGGTTTCGAGACGCACCACATGGGGCTGCTGCAATTGCAGTTCCGCCGCGTCCTCGCAGGTGATCACGCGCTCGTCGAGGTCGATGTAATTGGTGAGGCAGTTGAGCAGCGTGGTCTTGCCCGAGCCCGTGCCGCCGGAGATCAGCACGTTACAGCGCACGCGGCCGATGATTTTCAGTATTTCCGCGCCCTCCGGCGAGATCGCGCCGAACCGCATCAACTGGTCGAGCGTCAGCTTGTCCTTCTTGAACTTGCGGATGGTGAGCGCGGGACCGTCGATGGCCAGCGGCGGCCCGATCACGTTTACGCGCGAACCGTCGAGCAGACGGGCGTCGCAGATCGGCGAGGCCTCGTCGACGCGGCGGCCGACCTGGCTGACGATGCGCTGGCAGATGTTCATCAGCTGCGCGTTGTCGCGGAAGCGGACGCTGGTGAGCTGAATCTTGCCGGCGACTTCGATATAGGTCTTGCCGGCGCCGTTGACCATGATGTCCGCGATGTCGTCGCGCGCCAGCAGCGGTTCCAGCGGGCCGTAGCCGAGCACGTCGTTGCAGATGTCCTCGAGCAGGTCCTCCTGCTCCGCAATCGACAGCACCACATTCTTGATGGCGATGATTTCGTTGACGATGTCGCGGATTTCCTCGCGCGCGCTCTCGGCGTCGAGCTTGGACAATTGCGAGAGGTCGATAGCTTCGATCAGCGCACCGAAGATCGTGCTCTTGGTGATGTAGTAATCGTCGGAGCGGCGCGTCTCCGGCGGCGGCGCGGGCGGCGTGATCGTGGGCTGGGGCGTGAGCGCGACAGGCGAGGAGATCGCCTCGACCAAGGTGGAGGACGGCCCCTGGCTCGTGCGCGGCTCGCCGGCGCTGGCGGAACGCTTTCCGAACATCTTGCGTCTACATTCCCCTCTGCGGACCCGGCGTCATGCCGAAGGCGTTTTCCCGCGCTTCAGCACTCTAGGGCGCCCTGGTGAACAAGGCCTCAACCGGGCGCCCCCGCATTTGCGCGAAAAGAAACCGGATCACCCCTTGAGCACCGCGAGCAGCGGCTCGAGAAAGCCCTTGCGCTCGCGCTTGAGGGCCGCGCGGCCGGTGACCGCGCGGCCGATGTTGCTGTAGATCTGCGCGATCCTCTCGCCCTCCTCCAGTTCCGCGATCATCTGGCCGTTGTTGGAGGCGGCTCCGAACAGTTTGGCGTCGAAGGGGACCAGCGCCAGCGGCGCGACCTCCACGGCGCGCGCAAAATCCGCGGCGGCGATCTCGGGGCGCTTGGGCATGCCCACGCCGTTGAGCACGAGCCGCGGCGCCGGATCGTTCTTCCGCGCCGCGCGCAAGGCGTCGAGCACGCTCTTGGTGTTGCGCAGGCCCGCGAGGTCGGGGGCGCAGACCAGCAGCGCCTCGTCGGCCGTCGCCATCATGCGCCGCGCCCAGGCGGTCCAGAGGTGGGGAACGTCGAGCACGATGTAGGGCGTGCTGGCGCGAAGGATGTCCAGCAGGGCGTCGAAGGCGGTTTCCTGGAAGTCGTAGCAGCGGTCGACCGTGGCAGGCGCGGCCAGGATCGACAGCTTTTCGCTGCATTTCGACAGCAAGCGGTCGACGAGGTTGGCGTCGAGGCGGTCCGGCGCGAACACCGCCTCGGCAATGCCCTGCGGCGGGTCCTGGTTGAAGTCGAGCCCTGCCGTGCCGAAGGGAAGGTCGAGGTCGACGATCGCGGTGGCCGCGTCGAGGTCGCGGGAAATCGCCCAGGCCAGATTGTGCGCGAGGCAGGAGGCGCCCACGCCCCCCTTGCAGCCCATCACCGCGATCACCCGGCCGAGCGGCGTGGTGGAATCGTGCCGGTATTGCGCCGAAAGCGCGGCCACGAAGTCCATCACCCCGAAGGGCTGCACGAGATAGTCGGACACGCCGCGCGAGATCAGTTCGCGGTAGAGCGTGATGTCGTTCAGCTTGCCGACGACGATCACCTTGGTGCCGGCGTCGCAGAATTCCGCGAGGCCTTCCAGTTGCTCGATCAGCTCCGCGCGCGGCGAGGCGCTCTCGATCACGATCGCGTTGGGGGTCGGCGATGTCCGGTAGGCCTCGATCGCCGCATGGGCGCCGCCCATGTTCACCTTGACATGGGCTTTCTCCATGCGGCGGTCGATGGCGGCCTCCCCGATCAGGGTCGCAAGTTCGTGCGTTTCGCAGAACGCCTGCAACGAGATGCGCGGCGCGGGCGCGATCTGCGCGTAATGGGCGGTTTCGGCCTGGTCTCGCGTTGGATCGAGCATGGATCAGTTCCCCACCCCGCCGATATTGCTGTTTTGGACCTGCCAGCTCGTGCCGGGGTCCTTGCCCTGGCGCACGGCGGCGATGCCGCGCGCGCGCATCTGCGAATCCGGCGGACTGACGGCGGACGGCTCCAGCAGGTCGCGCGGGTCGGCGGTCTGGGCGGCGATCATCTGCTGGCTGGCGCAACCGAAATTCCAGTAGGGCTGGTTCTCCCAGGTCTCTGTGGACGAGCCCGAGGCCAGGTCGCCCGGCCATTGGCCGCAGCGGGTGCGCGTGCGCGCCACGATCGCCGCGTAGGAGAGGCGCACCGGCGCGGCGACGGTGGGATCGGCGATCGGGTAGGAGGAAACCAGCACATAGCCGCGCGCGCCGCCCGCGGCCAGCGCCTGGCGGATGGCGGGCGCCGCCGCGCGCGCTTGCGCGGCGCCGGGCCCCCCCTGCGGCAGGGCTAGCGCGATGTCGCCGGAGCCGGACTGGGCGTATTCCCGGGCGAACTGCCTGATCTGCGCCTGGGAGTGGTCGTCGAGCGCGCCGCGGCGGAGCCGCGGGATCACATCGAGCGTCGCGCGGGTGTTGGCCAGTTCGATCGGATGGCGCGCCCTCATGTCCTGGTTCTGGATCGAAGCGGTGGTGATCCGGTCGACGCCGCCGCTGGAGCAGGCGGCGAGCGGCGCGACAGCGAAAAGCGCGGCGGCCCGCGCCCAAAACTTGAGGCCGGAGCGGCCGAGGGTCCGGGCCGGGCGGGAGTGCGGCATGGTCGTGTCCATTGCTTTCATGTCTTGCCCGATCCGGCTCAGTCGTGGATGAAGCCGACGCGACCGTTGTAGCGCTTGGCGGCCTCGGGATTGTCGGCGGTCGAATAGAGCTTGTTGACGCGTCCGAGCAGCCAGGACTGCGGGTCGTTCGCATCGGTGTAATTGTCGTCGGGCCGCGCCAGCGCCCTGGCCGCCACGGGCTTGGCGATATAGGGCGTGACGATGATCATCAGCTCGGTTTCCTGGCGCTGGTAGTCGCGCGAGCGGAACAATGTGCCGAGGATCGGCAGATTCATCAGGCCGGGCAGTCCGTTGATCGCCTGACTCATGTCGGTCTGGATCAGGCCCGCCGTGGCGATCGAGCCGCCGCTCGGCAGCTCGATGGTGGTTTCATTGCGGCGGGTGCGGAAGCCGGGCGCCGAAATGGTTCCGGTCGACACGCTGGTGCTCGGGTCGATTTCGGCGACCTCGGTGGCGAGGCGCAGCGAAATCCGTCCGGGGGCGAGGACGACGGGCGTGAAGTTCAGGGTGACGCCATAGGTCTTGTAGGTGACGTTCACGACGCAATTGGTGGTCGATCCGGTCCCCGAGCAGGAGGTGCCCGAGGAGACCGGCACTTCGCCGCCGACCGTGAACTTGGCGCTTTCGCCGGAGACCGCGGTGACCGTCGGCTCGGCCAGCACCCGCGCGACGCCGTTGCGCTCGAACGCCTGCAAGGTCTGCTTCAAGGAGAAATTGCCGCCGAAATTGCTGGTGGTGTTGAGCGCGCCGGAACTGACGGACTGGCCGTTCAGCGCGAAGGGGTTGTCTTGCACCAGCGAGCCCCAGTTGCCGGCGAGCGTCGAGGCGGTGATGCCGAACTGCTTGGTGATGGTGCGCTGGACTTCCGCGATCGTGACCTTGATCATCACCTGGTCGCGGCCGCCGATGGTCATGGCGTTGACAACCATGCCCGCCCCGCCGGCGCCCCCGCCCGACTTGCCGACGGAATCGACGAAACCCTTGGCGATGTCCAGCGCCGTCTGCATCTCCGAGGAGGTGGGGACCTCGCCGGTCAGGATGATTGAATCGTTCACCGTGCGCGCGACGATCTTCGTGGTCGGAAGGGCGGCGTGCAAAATGCTCTGCAATTCGCCGGTGTCGCGGCCAATCGACAGTTCGAGCGTGGCGATGCGCCGGCCCTGCTTGTCCATGGCGTAGATGGTGGTCTGGCCGGTGGACTGGCCGATCACGTAGATCTTGCGCGCCGAGCGCACCACGGCGTTGGCCACGGCGGGATTGCCGAC
>Ga0181519_10005254_pt1 | contig 10368 bp, 11 predicted proteins | sample PEATcosm2014_Bin_26_FD_121102 | JGI IMG/M metagenome (GOLD analysis project Ga0181519, IMG submission 121102) | Peatland microbial communities from MTU Mesocosm Facility, Houghton, MI, USA - PEATcosm2014_Bin02_10_metaG | ecosystem: Environmental > Terrestrial > Soil > Wetlands > Peat | place...
GAACTCATGGCCGCCGCCCTGGCCATCCTTCGCGAGACCGGACCCGAGGGTTTCACGGTTCGCGCCATCGCCCGACGCGCGAACGTCGCGCCGATGGCGATCTATAACCACTTCGACGGCAAGGACGGACTCCTAGACGCCATCTGGACTGACGGGTTCACGATGTTGCGCCAAGCCCTCGCCGCCACGCGCAGCGACCTGGACGTCAACGAACCCCTCTTCAACACCGCCCAGGCGTACCGACGTTTCGCCCTCACGCACCAGTCGCACTACACCGTGATGTTCATGCACCGCTTCGTCGGCTTCACGCCCTCGATCCCCGCCGCGACCGTTGCGTACGAAACATTCGAGACGTTGGTCGAATTGGTGGCCTCAGCCCAGTCGCTGGGACTTTTCGAGGGCTTTGATCCCGCCGACGCCGCTCAGATGCTTTGGTCGGCGTGCCACGGTTTCGTGTCACTCGAGATGCTGAACATCAACTTCGCCCAGGACCGTGACCGGACCTTCTTCGATTTCCTGCGTGGCATACAACGAGGACTCGCCTACTCATCGAACTAGGGCGGCCGGCCACCGGCCGGGACGATTCGTGCGCAACAACATGTCGGTGAACTGGCGCTCGAGGTGCTCTTGACGCCACACGAGTTGTTCCTGCGCGCCCGCAAGGACCCGTGTCACGTCCTCGCACTCGGTGCGCCACGTCGGATCAGCCATCAGGTCGAAACACCGGAACGTCCCGTCACCAAACTGCACGTACGCCGTTTCCTCGCCGACCGAGACCGCAAGGTTTTGTCGCGAGAGGTTCCAATCAACCGTGTCGCGCGCGGTCTTGTCATTGATCCAGTACGTGCGGTAGTCCCACTCGTAGTGCGCGTGGGTACGCCAAGGGGTTTGCGTTCCCGCGAGCAGTGGGGCCAACGAATGTCCGTCGCACTGGGCGGGCGTGTCGACGCCCAGCGCGTCACAGAGGGTCGGCAGAAGGTCGACGTTCTCGGTGAACTCATGGACGCTTCGTACTTTGTCCTTTCGTCGCGGATCGCGCCAGAGACCCAGGACGTGATAGCTCTGAGGGAAGAACCCGAGCTTCTCGAGCAGACCGTGATCGCCGAGCTGCTCACCGTGATCCGAGGTGATCACGACCAACGTGTCGTGCCACTCACCCCGTTCCTCGATGGCCTCGAAGACCCGACCAAGTTGAAAGTCAACCTCACTGATCATGCCGTAGTACTGAGCACGCAGTCGACGAAGATCACTCTCGTTCGTGGGCGCCGCACTCGCCGCGACACTGAGGGCGATCTCGTGTAGGGGGTGGCGGCGCGCTTGGTCGGTCGCGGGAATCGGCAGGGACACGTCGGCGGGGTCGTACATCGTCGAGAACGCACCAGCCGCCGCGTAGGGCGGGTGCGGACGCAAGTAACTCAAATGCGCGAACCAGCCACTCTCCTGGTCACGGAGCCATTCGAGGTAACGCGTCGTGAGAAAGCCACTGAGTGAATCCTCGACCGCCCGATCAGGTTCACCACGAAGGGCTGGGGCCCAACCACTCTCGACCTCGTAGCCCTTCTGACGCAGGTACTGGATCCACCCGGCCTGGCTCTCGGGCAGGTACAGACCCACCGACATGCCCGGCAAGACCCCGTCGTAGTTGTCCAGGCGCGGGTCGTCGAATCCCGCGCGCTGGTTGGGATCGAGGCCCTGATCCGTGTAGCCAAAGAGCGTCGGGTTATAACCCGCGTCGCGGGCCACGGTCGCCAGGTTCGCCAGACCCGCGCGAAGCGGTGTGCCGTTGGCCACCACCCGATTGTTCATCTGGTAGGTGCCGGTGTACAGCGCCGCGCGCCCGGGTGCACACGGCGCCGCCTGGGAGAAGTGCCGTTCCAGGCGGACCCCTTCGCGCGCGACCCGGTCCAGATTCGGCGTGCGAACGAGCGGATGACCCGCCGCCGCGTACGAATCCCCCCGAAACTGGTCGAGGGTAATGAACAGTACGTTCACGTCGACGCGTGCTCCACGAAATGGTGCATGTGCTCGGCGAGGTCGTCGACGATCTCGAGAGCTTCGGGCACCAGGGCGCCCATGCGCAAGAAGCCGTGCACCATGCCCTCGGCCTCGAGGATCTCGACGGGAACGCCGAAGTGCTCCAGGAGTCCCGCGTAGGCGAGCCCTTCGTCGCGCAACGGGTCACACTCGGCCACGAGCAGGATTGCCGGTGGCGCGTTCGTGAGGTCCTGGAACATCAACGGCGTCACCCTCGGATCGGTGTGATCGACGAAGTCACCGAGGTACTGGGCGTAGTCGTAGCGCAGGTGCTCGAGGTCGAGCATGTACCCCACGCCGTATCTATGAGCCGACTCGGTCACCAGTTCGGGCCCGAGCGAGGGGTAGATGAGTACCTGGGCCGCAATACCCAAGTGTTCGTCCTTGGTAAGCGCCGCCGCGACGGCGACCAGTGAGGCCCCCGCGGAGTCGCCCATCACGATCATCTCCGCGTCGGGCGCGGCGTAGTCGTTCCAGTGCGCCACGACGTGTCGAAACATGTCCACCGCATCATTGATCGAAGCGGGAAACGGGTGTTCGGGCGCCAAGCGGTAGTCAACCGCCAAAAAGCGCATACGCGTATCCGCACACAGCCGTCGACAGAGCGCGTCGTGGGTCTCGAGACTACCCACCACGAATGATCCCCCGTGAAAGTAAAGGACCAGCGCCTTGTCCTCGTCGCGGGCGGGGGTGTACAGACGGGTCGACAAGGAACGTCCGTCGTCCAGTCGTGCCGTTAGGTCCGTGCTCGAGACGCCGAGCTGATCATCACCTCGTATGGCCTGGGCGAGTTCGAGGTACGTGGCGCGTCGTTCGGCCATGCTCTGCGAATCCGGGTGTGATCCGGGGTTCTCCTGGACGGCGCGGACGTACGGCTCCAACGCAGGGTGAATCATGGCAACCTCCTAGGCCAAAGACTATTCACTGCGACGTGCCGCACCGCGGGTGAAAAGGATTCACCGATGACGACGGCTACCTTGGGTCAATGCCATCGCCCCCGGACGATCCATGGTCATCAATCAGCCGACGCAACGCGCGCAGCGTCCAGACCACGATCGGATGGATCTTCTGGGATCCGGGAGCCGTGCGACGTTTCCAAGCGCGAGGGCTCCTGCCGGGTCTTGGCTACATCGCCGCTCGCTGCGCGCCGCTCGCCGGCGCCGGCGCCGACGCCGCAGTCGCCGCACTGGGTTCGATTTCAGAAGCTGCGATCCGCCACGTCTTTGAACTCCTGGAAGGTCCCGAAGCGTTCCTCGAGGTCTGGGCCGAGCGCAACGAGGCCGTACGTGAAGGTCTCGAACGCTACGCGCCGGCGCTCGTGCCAGCCCTCGAGGAGTTCGGCCCGCGTCTCTGGGACGTCGCCGCACGCCTGCCCCTCGTCGCGCGACCCTTTGCCGCGAGCCACCTCTCGCTCACGCTGCCCGACGACCCGACCCTCGCGGGTTGGCACGCCGTCAACTTCCTTCGCGAATGGCGCGGTGACACGCACTGGGCGCTCGTCGCCGCACACGGACTCACCGGATTCGAAGCGTCGGTCCTGCATAACGCCTGGCTCGGCTACGAAGGTGATTGGCTCTCGCGGTCGCGAGGAAATACGCACGAACAGATCGACGACGCGTGGCGAGGTCTCAACGACAAGGGTTTGGCCGAGGACCGAACCGTCAACGTGACCGGACTCGCCCTTCGCCAACGACTCGAGGACGAGACGGACCGGCTCAGTGCACTGCCGTGGCAACTCCTCGGTCTCCAGTGGTCCCTCGAGTTCGCCGAGCAGTTTGAACCACCCTGCGTGGCGTTGCTCGCACGCGTCGACGAGACCGCGGGAGTCAACTATCAACCGGCGTCACGCCTTCGACACTGAGAAGCCGGGGCGCCGCGGTCAGCGCGAGAAGGTGCGAACGTCTGGGAAGAACTACCTACAATGAGTTCGTGAACCGCGAGCACCACCATCGAGAGGACGAGCCCAAGACCGACCACGTGCTCGACCCGGTGGACACCTTTCTCGCCCAACCCGCCTTCGAAGAAGAGCCCGGGCTTGACGACGCGGCCCTCGAACGCCAACGGCTCCTCGATCATCAACCTGACGCCGGCGCCATCGAGAAGGCGATCGAACTACTGAACGAGCACCACCCACTCTCTTAGTTCTGACGTCAACCAGCACCGTGCGGCTCAGCGTCACGATGTCTGGGCCTAATGACCAGTCGCCGTGGCGGCGGCCAATGTCGAGGCGAAGATCTGCCAGGCGAGCAGGGATTTGGCAACCAGGGAAAGTATCAGGTACGTCTTCTCACCCACGAGGTAATCGCGGAATCGCCCGACCTGGCGGTACTGGAGATACTGGACAATCGCGAAGCAGTTGAAGAAGACAAACAGCGACCCGTAGATGCCGTAGACAAACCCGGGTGCGTGCGCGTGCGCCCCAGGACCGATGAGATAGACGCCAATCGCGACCCACGGCACGACGCCCGCAGCACAACCCAACCAGAAGGGCGTCAAGCTCGCACCCGGTTCTTCGTAGCGCTCTTGCATCCAGCCAAAGCCAATCATCGCCGCGTTTACCCCGACGAGGGCCGCTAAGGCCGCGACGTCACGAATCCCCGTCAGTTGGGCGGTCGCGACGATCATCAACGACGACGAGAGTGAGTATTCGGCCCAGCGAAACGGGTTCTGGTGCTCGGTCAGTCTCGACTCGTAGCGCGCGCGAAGGGGTCCCGCGACGGTGAAATGGGCCACGGCGACAAGGCGAAGAACGCCGCGATCAGCCAGGCCATACGAATACTGAAGAGCTGCACCAGCTGGTGCGTGGAGGTGCCAGGTGCGCCCGCGAGGTCGTCGGCGTCGACGGGTAAGGAGAAGTCGTTTGCGAAGGACAACACGGCAATCGCCGAGAGCGTGTGCAGGGTGCCGGCGATGATGTTGTCGCGGCGCAACGTCGCCGAGGTGGTCACCGAAGACATTGGCATCGACTGGAGCGACGAAGCGTCAAGGTGAACCGCAGCGTCGAACCGTTGCCTATGTCTCCTAGAGGCAGTCCCCATTGACGAGGAGTTCTCGAGCGATGAAACCATTCTGTTGCCAGGTTCCAAGTGGAGCGGACGACCGGGCTCGAACCGGCGACCTCGACCTTGGCAAGGTCGCGCTCTACCAACTGAGCTACGTCCGCGTGAAAATCAATTGTAGCGGAGTTTCCTCCCTCGTCCAGCCTCTAGGACGAGGGAGCGCTCGAAATCAGTCGCTGCGCCTCGTCAATGAGATAGTCGCGCAGGATCGAGAGATCGGGCATCTGCTCGGCGCAGGCCAGCAGACCGAATTCGAGATGCTCCTCGAAACCGAGCACCGTGATGTTAAGCGAGAAGGTGCCAAAGAGTGGCCCGACCGGGGCCGCGGACGCGACGCGGTGACCACTCAACCACAAAGGAATGGGTGGGCCCGGCACCGAAGAGACCATCAAGTTCGCCATGGGCGGAATGCGATTAAAAAGATTGAACGCCGAGATGATCTTGCCACCGAGCGACAGCACCGTTGGTCCGAGCACCCTGGGAACGTCTTGGAAGATCTTGGCTCGATGCTCGCGCTGAAAACCGACGGTCTTGGCCGAATCGTTCGCGATCGCCTTCAACCTCGCCACGGGATCGGCGATGTCGATGTGAAGAGCGACGAGCATGCCCGAGATCTGATTTCCCAACTCCGCCGTCGAACCGTCACCGCGCACGTTGATCGGTGCGAGCGCGATGATGTCCTTCTTGGGGAGGTCATCGCGGTCGACCAGGAGCCGACGCAGTGCTCCCCCCGTCGTGGCCATCACGAAGTCGGTGACCGAGGCGCCGTGAATTTTGGCGGCACGCTTGGCGTCGACCAACGACACGCGTAGCCGGTGGTAGGCCTTCTCCTCGCTCGGTGCGCCGTTCAGCGAAGACTTACGCGCCTGAAAGATCGACGGCTGATCGGGCGTGACGTTCTTGCCTCGCCGAAGCACGATGAAACGCACCAGCGCGCGCGTTATCTCGAAGAAGCGCGCGAACCAGGAACGGACGTTCTCGACCGCCAGCATCGGGCGTCGTCGGAGTTTCGCGAAGCTCGTGCGAAGAAGCCCCCACGAACTCGTGACCTGGTGAGGCTCGGGCGCCGATTCGACCTTGGGCGTCGGCACACGCACTTCGGGTGAGATGTCAAAGAGATTGGCGAACGTCTCGGCACCCGACACGCCGTCTGCGAGGGCGTGGTGCACCTTGAGGGCCACGGCGGCGTGCCCGTCCTCGAGGCCTTCGATGATGAGCAGCTGCCAGAGGGGGCGACGCTGCGAGAGAGGCTGGGACAGGAACTGCGAAATCAAGGCGTCGAATTGGTCCGCCGTGCCCGGACTTGGCAGAGCCACGCGTAGGACGTGCTTGGCGAAGTCGAAGTTCTCGTCTTCGACCAGAATCGGCCAGGTCATGTCAAAGGGAGCGCGCACGATTCGCTTGGTGAAGATCGGTATCTCGTGCACGCGCGCGGCGATGTTCGACGAGATCAGGTTGAACCGCGACTCGGGATCGATCAGGTCACCGAAGTCAAGTTCGATCACGGCGCCGATGTTCATCGACGTGCCCGGAGTCTCGAGCAAGAGAAAGGCGCTGTCGAGTGGGTCGAGATACTGGCTCAACGTCCGCTACTCCCAAAACCGCCGTCTCCCCGGTGGGCCGTCGGCAACTCGTCGACCACGCTGAAGTGCAGTGACGCGACCGGCACGATAACCAGCTGTGCGATGCGGTCACCCTTGTTCACCACGTACTCGCTCTGGGGATCGAGGTTCACCAGGGCTACTCGAACCTCGCCCCGGTATCCCGCGTCGATGAGCCCCGGTGCGTTGGCGCACGTCACACCGTGCTTGGACGCCAAGCCACTTCGTGGCACTACCAGTCCCCCGTAGCCTTCGGGAATGGCGATGCTGAGCCCAGTACCGACCATGTGTCGTCCACCGCGTGCGGCGAGCGTGCACGTCTCAATCGCCACCAGGTCGCAACCGGCGTCGTGCTCGTGCGCGTACTGAGGGAGCACGGCGTCGGGGTGCAACGCCCGGACGAGGATTTCCATAGGCGGAAGGCTACCCGCCGTAAGGCGTAGAACCAAGATTCGCTAGTGTCACACTGTGCTCGTGTGGATGGATCTAGAGATGACAGGACTAGAACCGCATCGCCACGTCATTGTCGAAATCGCGACCGTCGTGACCGACGACCAACTGAACATCACGGCCGAGGGTCCCGATCTTGTCATCCACGCGACGCCCCAGCAACTCGACCAGATGGGTGACTACGTGACCGAGATGCACGCGAAGTCCGGACTTCTCGACGCGGTGAAGGCCTCGACGATCACCGTGGCCGACGCCGAAGCCCAGACGCTGACGTTCTTGAAGGCACAAGGCATCGAAGCAGGTTCGGTGCCGCTGTGTGGCAACTCCATCGGCACGGACCGGCGCTTTCTCCAGGAATACATGCCCACGCTGGAGTCGTTCTTCCACTACCGCAACGTGGACGTCTCAACGATTAAGGAATTGGCGCGACGATGGAATCCCGAGGTACTCGAATCCTTCGGTGACAAGGCGACGAACCACCGAGCCCTCGATGACATTCGTGAGTCGATCGCCGAACTCGTCCACTACCGACAGACACTTTTTTCATCCACGACCCCTAGCAAGTAACGTCGCACATCATGTCTGATTCGCCCCTCACCCTCGCCCAGGCCACCGCCCAGATGACCGCCCCCGGTCAGATGTTCGAAACCGAGCGTACGACGATCAACGGCGTCGAAATGAACGTGTGGAAGCACGCACCCGCCAACCTGCGCCAGATACTGGACATGTCACTCCACCACGCCGACCGAGATTTTCTGGTCTACGAGGACGAACGGATCACCTTTGACGAGCATTACCGGATCGCTTCGACGATCGCCGTTCGTCTCGCAGCGCTAGGAGTGAAGAAGGGCGACCGTGTCGCGATCGCGTCACGGAACCTGCCCGAATGGGTCTGCGCCTTCTGGGGTGCCATGGCCACCGGTGCCGTGGTCGTACCGCTCAACGCCTGGTGGACCAGCGAAGAACTCGCCTACGGTCTCACCGATTCGGGCTCCACGGTGCTCTTCGTCGACGAGGAACGTCTCGATCGTCTCTACAAGCAACTCGACCACCTGCCCGATCTCGAGACGATCATCGTGATCAGCGACGAGCCCAAGCGCGTCGCGCACGTGGACAAGAAACACGCCCGCATCACGCTCGTTGGTTACGAGGCGTTCCTCGGCCACGTCGACGCCAGCGCGACGCCGCCGCAGGTCGACTTCCTGCCCGACGACGACGCGACGATGTTCTACACCTCGGGCACGACCGGCAAACCCAAAGGGGCGGTCGGTTCGCACCGCAACGCAATCACCAACCTCATGAATCTCTTCTTCATCGGCCAAAGCAGCACCCTGCGCTTTGGGACCGGCAACCTCGACGAACAAGGTCAGAGCATCCCCAACGCGAGTCTGCTCAACGTGCCCCTCTTTCACGCAACGGGTTGTCTCGCGACGATGCTCGTGAACACCGCGTCGGGCGGCAAGCTGGTGATGATGCACCACTTCGACGCTGGCAAGGCCCTCGCCCTCATCGAGAGCGAACGACTCACGAACATCGGCGGCGTGCCCACGATCGCAATGCAGATCCTGGACCATCCCGACTTTAGAAAGTTCGACACGTCGAGCGTACGTTCCATTTCCTACGGGGGCGCGCCGGCGCCACCCGATCTGGTACGACGTATCCAAGCCGCCTTCCCGGTCGGACAACCCGGCAACGGCTACGGCCTCACCGAAACCTCGGCCGCGGTGTGCCTGAACAACGGACCGGACTACGTCGAGCGTCCTAGTAGCTGTGGCACCGCGGTCCCGGTCTGTGAGGTGGCGATCGTGCCTGAGGACTACGAAGGGCTCGAGCCCTCCCCTGACTTGCCCGTGGGCCCCGACGTCGTAGGGGAACTCTGGGTCAAGGGACCCAACGTCGTGCGAGGCTACTGGCACAAGCCCGAGGCGACCGCGAAGTCGTTCACCAAGGGCTGGTTGCACACGGGCGACGTCGCTCGCATCGACGAGGACGGTTACATCTACATCGTGGACCGCGCGAAGGACATGATCATCCGCGGGGGCGAGAACGTCTACTCGGTGATCGTCGAAGCGGCGATCTTCGAACACCCCGACGTGGCCGACTGCGCGGTCGTGGGCGTGTCGCACCCCACCTTGGGCGAAGAGGTCGCCGCCGTCATCGTGTTGCGCCCCGGGCGCGTGGTCGAGGCCGAAGAGATCTCGCGCCACGTCAGCCAACGCCTCGCTCGGTTCGAAGTCCCCACGAGGATCTTCTTTCGCACCCTCGCGCTTCCCCGCAACCCCCAGGGCAAGGTTCTCAAGCGCGAACTACGCGAGTCGCTGCACGAATTGATGCAGAGCCAGTCCTAACGGGCCGCGTCAATGGCTTGAAGGGAAACTTCGTCGAGTTCGATTTGGCGAGCGGCCCAGTTCTCCTCGACGTGCGCGACACTCGTCGTACCCGGAATGGGCATCATCACGGGCGAACGGTGCAGTAACCACGACAGCGAGAGTTGGGCGACGCTGGCGCCGTGTTGGCTCGCGAGAGTGTCGAGCGGCCCGCCGGGTCGAGCGAGTTCGCCCGAGGCGACCGGGTGCCACGGGATGAAACCAATGCCCTCGGCGTCGCAGTAGTCGAGCACCGCTTCGCTGGTTCGATCGGTCAGGTTGTAGCGGTTCTGGACCGTCACGACCGGGACGATCGTTCGCGCCGCCTTAATCTGCTCGACGCTCACGTTGGAGAGTCCGACCGCCTGGACCTTTCCTTCGTCGAGCAACGCGCGAAGAAGACCGAACTGCTCGTCGGGGTCAACGCGCGGGTCGACCCGGTGCAGCTGGAAGAGATCGAGGGACTCCTGGCCGAGACGGCGCAGGGACATCTCGCACTCCTGGCGCAGATACTCGGGTTGACCGCACGGGTACCAGGCGTTGGGGCCGGTACGAACGAGACCAGCCTTGGTGGCGATCTTCACCTCGCCGTAGGGGTGCAGCGCCTCGAAGATCAGTTCCTCGGAGACGTAGGGACCGTAGGCGTCGGCGGTGTCGATGAAGTCGACGCCCAGTTCGACCGCGCGACGAAGGACCGCGAGCGCACCGTCGTGGTCCTGGGGATAGCCCCAGACGCCAGGACCGGTGATCTTCATGGCGCCGTAGCCGAGACGCTGGACGCTGTGGGTACCAAAGGTGAAGGTTGAGGGGTTGTTCATGGCGTCCTTTGCACGGTCAGGGCTTGGGGTACGTCAACGC
>Ga0181519_10005257_pt1 | contig 10366 bp, 6 predicted proteins | sample PEATcosm2014_Bin_26_FD_121102 | JGI IMG/M metagenome (GOLD analysis project Ga0181519, IMG submission 121102) | Peatland microbial communities from MTU Mesocosm Facility, Houghton, MI, USA - PEATcosm2014_Bin02_10_metaG | ecosystem: Environmental > Terrestrial > Soil > Wetlands > Peat | place...
AGCATCGATCAGCGTTTGCACCAGGTTGTAGGTTGAGAGCGGGGTGTCTTCCGCTGGCTTGATCACGCAGGTATTGCCGCAGACCAGCGCGGGAAAGAGCTTCCACGAGGGGATGGCCATGGGAAAGTTCCACGGCGTAATCAGGCCCACCACTCCCACCGGCATGCGCACGCTCATGGCGAATTTATCGGGCAGTTCGGAGGGGGTGGTCTGGCCAAAGAGCCGCCGGCCCTCGCCGGCTGCGTAAAAGGCCTCATCGATGGCCTCCTGCACGTCGCCGCGCGTCTCAGCCAGGACTTTGCCCATTTCACGGGTCATTGCGCGGGCATACTGCTCCTTGCGCTGCTGCAAGAGCAGGCCGGCGCGGACCAGAATCTCGGCCCGCTTGGGCGCCGGAACCAGCCGCCACGCTGCAAAGGCCTTTTTCGCGGCAGCCACTGCCAGTTCCACGTCGTCGGCGTGGGAAGAGGGAAACGCTCCCACCACATCGGTATGGTTGGCGGGGTTCAGGTTGAGGATGGTTTTTCCGCTCAAGGCAGGCAGCCACTCGCCGCCTATCAGATTGTGAAACGTGAGAAAGGTCATAAGAACCTCGAAAACAGCAGGCTGGCATCGGAAAACCGGGATCTGCGGTTCGTGCCCGACCCGGACCGCCCGGCAAACACCTGAGTTTACAGCAGAAGTCGCCGGGTTGGCGTGTCTTTTCCAGCCATTTGAGGACTTACGATACGGCTTCGGCCCGCTGGCCGTACAATAATCCTTGAGGTAGAACCAACTTCACAATGTCATTGAACGGTTACCCTTCGCGCTCCTCGCGGTCGCACGGCCTGCGCTCGCTCTTCAGCATGTTTTCCAGCGACCTGGCCATCGATCTTGGCACCGCCAACACACTGGTCTACGCGGCCGGGAAGGGCATCGTTGTCAACGAGCCTTCCATCGTGGCCATCAACAAGAACACCGGAGAGGTGGAAGCCGTGGGCAAGGAGGCCAAGGATATGCTGGGCCGCACGCCCGGCAACATCGTGGCCATCAAGCCGATGAAGGACGGCGTCATCGCCGACTTCAAAGTCACTGAAAAGATGCTGAACTACTTCATTCAGAAGGCGCACAACCGCAAGATGCTGGTGCATCCGCGGATCGTCATCGGCGTGCCTTCGGAGATTACGCAGGTTGAAAAGCGGGCGGTCGAGGACTCGGCCTACCGCGCCAAGGCCAGCGAAGTCTATCTGGTCGAGCAGGCCATGGTGGCGGCCATTGGCGCCGGGCTGCCGATCACTGAGCCGGGCGGCAACATGGTTGTCGATATCGGGGGCGGCACCACCGACATCGCGGTCATCTCGCTCTCCGGCATCGTCTATTCGCGCTCGGTGCGCATGGCCGGCAACCAGATGGACGAGGCCATCACCAACTATCTCAAGCGTAAATACAACCTGCTGATCGGCGAGCGTACCGCCGAGCACGTCAAGATCGAGATCGGCTCGGCTTTCCCGCTGGACAAGCCGCTGACTATGGAGATCAAGGGACGCAACCTGATCGAAGGCGTGCCCAAGACCATCACCATCGACGACAGCGAAATCCGCGAGGCGCTGGGCGAGTGCATTGCCGTCATCATGAATGCCATTCGCGTGGCCCTGGAGCGCACGCCGCCCGAACTTTCTGCGGATATTTCGGATCGCGGCATCGTGCTCACCGGCGGAGGCGCGCTCATCAAGAACCTCGACAAGCGCATTCGTGAGGAAACCGGGCTGCCGGTTTCGGTAGCCGACGATCCGCTGGCCTCCGTGGTGCTGGGAACCGGAAAGATGCTCTCCGACTTCCGGCTTCTGCGCAAGATCAAGATCGACTGAAACAGTGGATAGTGAACAGTGATCGGCGATCGGCTTCTGGCATCAGGACGCGCTGCACGCGTGCAACCACTCCTCGCTAGGGACGGTCCGCAAGCCACTGTGCACTGTTCACTGCGCATTGTTCACTGAGTCGCCATGGAATCCTTCTTCATCCGCTATCGAAATCTTCTGGTGCTGCTGGCCATCCTCCTGGCGCAGATCGTCGGTCTGGCCGTTCAGGTGCGCCACACTGACGCCGGGCGCAATACCCTCGATCCGCGGGACGGCCCCGGCGTGCGGCTGATCCGTCTCTGGGCCAATGCCCTGGTTTCGCCTCCTGAGCGGCTGATCCACGGCTCAAAGCTGGGCATCGGCGGCCTCTGGCAGAACTACATCGACCTGCGCCATACCCGCGAGCAGAACCAGGAGTTGCAGAAGACCATCGATCGGCTGCGGCTGGAGCAGGCCTTGCTGCTCGAGGATTCCCGTCAGGGTCAGCGTTTGCAAAGCCTCCTCGATTTCCAGCAGAAATACATTTATAAGACAGTCGTCGCGCAGGCCATCGGCTCCAGTGGCAGCGATCAGTCGCGGGTTTTCTATATCGACAAGGGTTCCGCCGACGGTCTCGACCGCGACATGGCGGTCATGACTCCCGACGGCATCGTGGGCAAGGTGCGCGATGTCTTTCCCCACTCCGCGCAGGTGCTGGCCATCAACGACCAGACAAGCGGCGCAGGCGTGATTCTTGAAACCACGCGCATCCGCGGTATCCTCCGGGGCAACGCCATCGGACAGCCGCAGATTGTCGGCATCGTGGCCGACCAGCGCATCCAGCCGGGCGAAAAAGTGCTCACCGCGGGCGGCGACCAGATCTTTCCGCGTGGGCTGCCGGTGGGAGTGGTCGAAAAAGTGGTCCGGGACCCCGATCGCGACTCCTTTATTGATGTCATCGTCAAGCCGGCGGCCCATCTTGACCGCCTCGACGAGGTGCTGGTGGTCACCGCGACCGCGCCGCGCTTCTCGCCGGAAGAGCAGCAGGATCTGGCCACCAGCGAGGCCCTCAAGGGCCCTGAGGCTGCGGCCATCAAGGAACAGAAGAAGGCCTCGGAACTGATGGCCGAGAAGCTGCCCGGCCTCACCGACCCGAATGCGCCGGCCTCCAATCCCACGGTAAGCCCGGCAACGGGTCAGCCGGGACAGGATCAGGCCAAGCCCGCGACCTCTCCCGATCAGGCGGCGCAAAAACTGCTCCACCCGCAGCATCCCGACCGCTTCACTCCGGGCGCGCCGGCAGCGGTCCCTGCGGATGCAAACGTGAAGTCGGACGCGAAGCCGAAGCCGCGGCAGGCAAGCGCCACGCCGGCAGTAGGCTCCACGGCTGCCAGGCCCGCTCCCAAAACAGCGGCAAAGCTCCCGGCAGCTACACCCCAGCCATCCGAACCGCGGAGGAATCCATAACCATGTCCGTTCTGGGTGCAGACTTCCGCCGCGATCAGGAGATTCGCCGCTATCCGCTGCTGCTCTACGCGCTTTTGCCGCTGGTGGCTTTGGTGTTGCAGGCCTGGCTGCCGCGCGTGCTTGGGAACCATGTCTGGTTCGATCTCCCCCTGGTAGTCACGGTCTATTTCGCGTTGGGCCGGCGCAGCCCCATCCAAGGCACGCTGATGGGCGCGGCCATGGGCCTCTTCGAGGATGCGCTCTCTCACCACGCCATCGGCGTCAACGGCATCGCCAAGACCGTTGCCGGCTTTCTCGCCGCATCGGTGGGCGTTCGCATCGATGTCGAGAACCACGTCATCCGCCTGGTGCTCAACTTTCTGCTCTCGCTGCTTTGCAGTGCGATTTATGTCTTCGTCTATCGCATCCTGCTGGGGATGGAACTGGAGTGGAGATGGTTTACAGCGCTCTTCACTGCGGTGGGCAATTCGCTGATAGCCATTGTGCTGTTTCCCTTGCTTGATCGTCTCCAGATCAAGGACTAGGGGCGAGGGAATAGGGAATAGGGAATAGGGATATCGATAGGGAACGGGGCCGGTTTCGGGCCGATGAAAATGGAATGAATCTCAGCAACGCCGCGAAAACAGCGGTAATCTAGGGCGCAGGCGATGGTTTCCGACAGAGTCAACCGCGACGAAAAACTCTCCACTCTCAAGTTGACCGTGGTGCAGTACGGCATTCTTCTCATGATGCTGGCGCTGGGAGCGGGCCTATGGCGGTTGCAAGTGCTGGGCGCGGACCAGTTCCGCTTGCTTGCCGAGCAGAACCGCATCCGCAAGGTGCCAGTCATGGCCGCCCGCGGCAAGCTCTTCGATCGCGAGGGCCGTTTGCTGGTGGACAACTACCCTTCGGTCTCCTGTTTTCTGGTGCGCGAGCAGGGCCATGATGTGGATGCCGACCTGCCCCTGATCGCGCGCGGACTCAACCTCGATCTGGACCAGTTGCGCGCCTCTCTGCGCCGCTATCGCGCCGCGCCCGGCTACCAGCCCATCCCCATCAAGCAGGACATCGCGGCCGACGAACAGGCCTTCATCGAGGCGCACCGCAACGAACTCCCTGAGTTGGAAACCGTGGACGAAGAGCGCCGCCTCTATCCCAGGGACGGATTTGCCTCTCACCTGATCGGGTATGTGGGCGAGGTCAGCGAGGAGATGCTCAACGATCCGCGTTATGCCTACTACGAGCCGGGCGATGTGGTGGGCAAGGCCGGTGTCGAAGAAGCCTACGACGCGTTGCTCCGCGGCCAGGACGGTTCTCGCGACGTCATCGTAGACAGCCACGGCCGTGAGGTCGGCTACCTGCGGACCCAGCACGCCACGCCCGGCCAGGATCTGAAGCTGACCATCGACATCGATCTGCAGCGCACGGCCGAGTTGGCGCTGGGCGACGCCAACGGCGCAGTGGTGGCCATGGACCCGCGCAACGGCGAAATTCTTGCCATGGTCTCCCACCCCAGCTACGACCCAAACGCCTTTGCTGTGCGCATCAATCGCAAAGACTGGAACGATCTCATCACCAATCCCAACCATCCGCTGATGAACAAGGCCATTCAGGACCAGCTCGCTCCAGGTTCCACCTTCAAGATCATTATGTCCGTGGCCGGGTTGCAGGAAGGCGTGGCCCAGGATATGCGCGTCAATTGCGTGGGCGGAGGTACTTTCTACGGCCGCTTCTTCCACTGCGACAAGCACCATGGCGTGCTGAATATCAGCCAGGCCATTCCGCTCTCCTGCGACACCTTCTTTTACACCCTGGCGCAAAAGCTGGGCATCGACACCATTGCCAGGTACGCCACTGCGCTCGGCCTGGGCTCCAAGACCGGCATCGACCTGCCCGACGAGAAGGCCGGCGTCATGCCTTCCACACAGTGGGAGATGAAAAATTTCCATCAGAAGTACTACCCCGGCAACACGATTTCAGTGGGCATCGGCCAAGGTGAAACCCAGGTGACGCCTTTGCAACTGGCGCGCGCTTTGGGCGGCATCGCATCCGACGGCCATATGGTTCGGCCCCATGTGGTTGCGCCTGACCAGATTTCAGCCGAGTTTCATCAGGGCATTCTCGACAACTACCCCGGCTCCGGAGCCGTAACCGTTCCCATGGATCCCGACACCTGGAACACGATTACCGACGGCATGGCTGCCGCCACCACCACCGGCACGGCCGCGGCCGCGCATCTCGACGGCGTCGACTTTGCCGGCAAAACTGGCACGGCCCAGGTGGTGGGCGGCGGCGATACCCACGTCAAAGGCGGCGCCAAGACTCCGAATTCCTGGTTCGTGGGCATGGTTCCGCGGCGTAACCCCGAGATCGTGATTGCCGTTCTGCAGGAACATGGCGACTGGGGCGCCAACTCGGCCAAGATCGCGGCCCAGATCGTCACCACGTACGTGAACAAGAAGCGCAAACAGGAGAAAAACATTCTGGATCAGGCGGGGGCTGACAAGCCGGTCGAGGTGGGAGCGGTCTGGTCGGAGCCAAAGCCGGCAGGGCGCAGGCACGGCGGCGGCGCCGGCCAGGAATATGTCCTCCACGCCGGACATTTCATGGTCAATCCCGCGTTGAATGCAACGCCGTCCGCCGGAGCCAGGGCCGTGGCCAGCGGCCAGATCCACCTGCCAGCATGGCTCCTTACGTCGCCCCTTCGCTTCAAAGAAGGGCGGCCCTGATGCGCCGCGGCATTCTGAGCTTTCGCGATTTCGATTGGGCGCTGCTGTCCATGGTGCTGCTGCTCTGCACCATTTCGGTCCTTGAAATCTACTCAGCCACGCTCCACACCAAATACTCCGGTTTCCACACCAAGCAGCTCTTCTGGATTGGCGCCGGGTTGGTGGCCATGTTCGTCTTTGCCAAAATCGACTATCACCGCCTGCTCGATTGGGCTCCCTGGGCCTATGGCGTCTGCATGGTGGCGCTGCTCGCCGTCCTGGCCGTGGGCCAGAGGGTTCTCGGCGCAAAACGCTGGATCAGGCTCGGCCCTATGCACTTTCAGCCCTCCGAGTGGGTCAAGCTGGTGCTGATTCTGGCCGTGGCCCGCTATTTTGCCAATCTGGGAGGGCGCAGCCTCAGTTGGAAGGACATCTTCAAATCCTTCGCCTTGGTGGGCATCCCCATGTTGCTCGTCATCAAGCAACCCGACCTGGGAACCACGCTTACCTACACGCCGATTCTGGTCGCGGGCCTCTTTCTGGGCGGCATCAACCTGCGGCAGGCGCTGATCCTGGGGACTTGCGGCCTGGCGCTGGTGGCTGGCGTCTGGTCGAGCGGCAAATTGCTCAAACCCTATCAAAAAGCCCGCCTCACCAGCTTCATCAACCCCGACAGCGACCCCAGGGGCTCCGGCTATCAGCTCCTGCAATCCAAAATCGCGGTCGGTTCCGGCGGAGTGTGGGGCAAGGGCGCTGCCAAAGGTACCCAGACCCAGGGCGATTTCCTGCCCATCCCCCATGCCGACTTCATCTTTGCCGCATTCAGTGAGGAACATGGCTTCGTCGGCGCGTTATTGGTGCTGCTGCTATACTTTTTCATATTGATGCGTTTGATTCAGAACGCTCAAACAGCCGCGGACCTGTCCGGCTCCCTCATTATTATGGGAGTAGTGGCTGTGTTGACCTTTCAGATCGCGGTCAACGTGGGCATGGTCATCGGTTTTATGCCAGTTACCGGAATTCCTTTGCCGTTAATGAGTTACGGCGGGTCTTCGGTATTGTTTACCTTCCTGGCGCTGGGTGCGGCAATGAATGTGCGCATGCGCCGGTTCGTAAACTGAGTGTCCCGGCCATTCGGTCAGGACGCGGATTCACAGGTGTACCTCTTGCGTTCCCCGGGAACTGTCCGGCCCACAAGAGAATGAGTTTTAAGCATTTACGGCGTTTTCCCAGTTTGCTTGGCCGGTCAGGCGTCGCGCAGCGTGATTCTCCCATCGGAAGAATTCAGGCTGGCGGCGTCGGTTTCGGACTTCTGCAAGGGGAAAGCGCGATAGCCGGCCAGGTCCGGATGGATCTCGAGCCCGGCGGGACAAGGGTTCATGAGCACGCAGAGACGGGAAAGCCGTTGGCGGCGTACAAGTTGCACAGCATGCGCAAGTGGAGGAGAGCAGGCAAGCATTGCCTCCTTCACGCGGCGCGGCCGTGTAGACGCCAACGGTGGAACGGCCCCGCCGGCTATGTCGGCAAGGTTGGCCACAAACTCTCTGCGATCGGATCACCGCACTCTACAGTTCGTTCGGCCTTTTCGGTTTGTTCAGATTGTCCGTCAGGACATCGGCCGCGGCTCTCCGCCCCTTGGGGCTGGCTGCCGCGCGGCAACCGGCACTCCGGCGACGTACGGGTCATCCCTTCCGCTCCTCCCCTCCCCTTCCGGTTTCGTGTGCTTTCATCCAACCTTGCCGCAGTTCCCAGCAGGCCAATGCCGCTGGACGGAAAGGTACGATGGCAAAAGAGATTTGCATCTCCAGCACGCCGCATGAAACGCGGCTGGCAATTCTTGAAGACGATCAACTCGCCGAAATCTACTACGAACGCGAGAACGAGTACACCTTGGCGGGGTCAATTTATAACGGGCGCGTCACCCGCGTCCTGCCCGGCATGCAGTCCGCTTTTGTGGACGTTGGCCTGGAGCGGGATGCATTCCTGTATGTAACCGACTTCATGGAGTTGGAAGACCAGGAAGAAACCGACGAGTTGGAAAAGGCCGCCGCTACCGGCGGAAATCAGCCTCCGCGCGAGGTCCGCCACTCCAACGGCCAGAAGCCCGAGCAACGCCAGGAGCAGAAGCAGGAACCCCGCCAGGACCGGCAAGCCAGGGATCGCCGTCCCGTTCCGGAGGCCGCGCCCGTGGTCGCTCCTGAATCCATTGTGATCGCCGAGGAGTCCGGCGAAGCCCAGGAAGATTCCGGCGCACCCGGCGCACGGCGCTGGCGTGGACGCCGCCGCCGTCGCGGCGGCCGTGGTCCTGCCGGATCGCCGGAGGGTCAGGCGGAGGAAACCGCTGCGCCCATCGAAATCTATCCGGAGACGCCCAGCGAAACCGAAGTCGCAACGGAGATTCACGCGGCAGAAGCGGCTGCCCCTGTCCCGGCTTCTGCGCCCGCACCCCGCGCTCCTCAAGCGCCGGTTCCCTTTGTGCTGCCCGGCGAATCCCTCCAGAAGTACGGCGGAGCGTCTGCGGAGGAATCTTCCGCGTCCACTCCCGACGAGCCGGTGCGTCCGGCCAGCACCTACAAGCCTTCCACGCTGATCGAGGCGCCCATCGAATGGGACGGCAGCGGCCTGTTGCCCGGCGAATCCCTCTCCAGGCATCGCACCCGCCAGAATGAGCCCGCTCCGGACAGCGAAACCCAGTCGATCAGTGCTGCGCCCGACGAAATCGAAGAGGAAGACTTCGTCGACGAACGCGCTGGCGAGAGCCAGGAACCTGGTCTCGAGCCGGCGGTTGAAGCTGCGCCCGAAGTGATCGTCCCCGAGTTGGAAGAAGACCATCTGGCCAGCGAAGAATCATTCGAAGAAAACGACGAAGGCGACCAGTTCGAAGAAACCTCCGAATCGGCGCCGGCAGAAACGGTCCCTGCCAAGACAGAGGAAGATACCGTCGAGACAGTGATCGACGAACCCTCGGCAGATGAACCGGTAGCTGCGGCGGGGACAAGACAGGATGAGGTTACAACCGGTCTTGGAACGGACAAGCCCGCCGTTTCCGAACCCGATGCAGCGGAATCGGCCGAATCGGAATCCGATCGAAGTGTCTCCCACAACGTTGATCCGTTGCCGCCCACCGGCTTTCGGCTCTTTGGCCTCGGCGGCAAGAAGAAGGGTGAAGAACCCGCATCAGCTCAGCCTGCCAAGCCGGCTTCCGCTCCCTCGTCCTATGCGCCCGGCAGCGGCCTCATCGAGGAAGAGGTCATCGAAGAGGAAGAGTTCGAGGCGCCCCGTCATCATCACCACGCCAAGGGCGAAGACCACGAATTCGATTTCGAAGAGGAGACGCTGCCCACTCAGCTGCGCTCCGGCGATCTGGGCGAAATGTTGCAGGAGGCCCACCTCGACCACCGCATCCAGTTGAACTTCGACGACAAGAATGGCGAGGACGAAGGCGAAGAAGCATTCGAGGGCGAAGAAGACGAAGAGGAGCCCTCAACCGAAGCTCAGCCCGCCGCCGGCGAAGACCAGAGTCAGCAGCGCCGCGAGCGCGGCGGCCGCGGACGCCGTGGCCGCGGAGCGCAAGGCGCTCCGGCAGCCCAGGGCAATCGCCGTGGTCCCTCCCGCCGTTCCATGCAGACCTCCGATCTGCCCATCATCAGCGATCTGCTGAAGCCCGGACAGGAGATTCTGGTCCAGATCGCCAAGGAGCCCATCGCCAAGAAGGGCGCCCGTATCACCTCGCACATCGCCCTTCCCGGACGCTTTTTGGTCTTCATGCCCACCGTCAGCCACGTGGGCGTGAGTCGCAAGATCGCATCCGACGAAGAGCGCCAGCGGCTCAAGCGGATTCTCACCCACGAGCGCGGCGACGCTTCAGGCGGATTCATCGTCCGCACCGCGGCCGAGGGTGCATCCGAAGAGGATCTCCGCGCCGATCTGCGCTTCCTCATGAATCTTTGGAATGACATCAAGCAGCGCTCCGACTCGTCCAAGTCGCCCGCGCTGATCTATCACGATCTGTCGCTCATCGAGCGCATTCTGCGCGATCAGGTCAGCTCGAACTTCTCCAACATCTGGGTCGATTCAGAAGCTGATTACGAGCGCATCGTGCGCTTCCTCAATCGCTTCTCGCCCTCCCTGGTGCGCCGCGTCAAGCTCTACACCAAGGAGACTCCGCTCTTCGAGCACTTCGGCATCCAGGACGAAATCTCCAAGGCCTTGCGCTCCAAGGTCTGGCTCAAGTCGGGCGGCTCCATCGTCATCAACCAGACTGAAGCCCTCGTCGCCATCGACATCAACACCGGCAAGTACGTCGGCAAGTCGGCTCGCCTTGAGGACACCATCCTCAAGACCAACCTCGACGCCGTGCCCGAAATCGTCCGCCAGATTCGCCTTCGCGACCTG
>Ga0181519_10005258_pt1 | contig 10364 bp, 7 predicted proteins | sample PEATcosm2014_Bin_26_FD_121102 | JGI IMG/M metagenome (GOLD analysis project Ga0181519, IMG submission 121102) | Peatland microbial communities from MTU Mesocosm Facility, Houghton, MI, USA - PEATcosm2014_Bin02_10_metaG | ecosystem: Environmental > Terrestrial > Soil > Wetlands > Peat | place...
ATGGCAAACTGATTGTAGAAGTGCCCAACATTGCCCACCCGGTTACTGGGGCTTACAACCGCTATCACGATTTCACCCACACCATCGGATTTACCGACCAGAGCCTGGGCTTCGTCTTGCGCAACGCCGGTTTCCGCGAGGTCACGGTTTACGGGTGCCGATTGCCACGAAAAAACCCGCTGCGGCTGATGCAGCGGACCGCGCAGGACGCGGTCGAACTATTGACCGCACTGCGTTTGCGGTTATTCTTGCCGCGACAGGCGGTCAACCTGGCCACGGCACTGGGAGCCTGCGCCACCAAGTAGCGCAGCCTGCCGGCAAGCTGGATCCGCGACCCAGTGTGTGGCCGGCTTCAGGTAACAGGATTTCATGAAGGCTTCCCTGCGGCTAGTCCTGCGAAACGTGTTGCGTCTGGGCTCGGGCGAGACCCTGGCGCGGGCGTGCGGCGTCATTACGACGCTGTTTCTGGCGCACCGTTATGGAGTGATCGTGGTGGGCGTCTATGCCCTGGCGCAAGGCATGACGCAGTACTCGATACCCTTCATCGATTTCGGACTGCGCCACGTGGGAGCGCGGTTGGCGGCGCAGTATCCCGAGGCTGCGCACCAGATTGTCGTCCGGGTGCAACGCCGCCGCTTTCTGATGGCGCTTGTTCTCCTGCCCCTGCTGGTCGCCTACGCTGCCGTCACCCGCCTGCCGTGGCCGTTGAAGCTTTGCCTGATGGCCTTCGCCGCTATCTGCCCGCTCTACGCCCTGTCGCTGGACTGGCTGGCATGGGGCAAAGAGCATCTTCGATTTTATGGGCTGGGCAGAAGCGTCGTTCCGGTTGCCATACTGCTCTGTCTTTTTGCGGGAAGGCATTCCGGGCATGTGCTGTGGTGGCTGGTGCTGGGGACTTTTCTGGGGGCGATTTCACAGGGTCTCATCTTCTGGGGCTGGTGGGAGAAACAAAAGCCGGCCGTTGAAGAGCGCGTGGTGGTTGCGGCCATTGGCGAGTCGCTAGCATGGCAGCGCACCAGCATTATGGGGCTGGCATGGTTGTGTAATCTGGCTTTCGTTACCATCGACATGATGATGCTGGGGGTCATGTCCAACCCCCGGCAAGTAGGACTTTATAGCGCTTCCTATCGCGTGATGAACCAGGTCTTGTTCACCTATTATCTGCTGACGCAGGTACTCTATCCCCAGCTGGCGCGCCAGGGAATACAGCAGCGGGTGCGGATGCTGAGGCCGCAAATCCTACTGACTCTGGTGGGCACTGGAATCGGCATTGCCGCTGTCCTGACGGCGGTGCGGCGGCCTCTGCTGATGCTGTTGTTCGGGCCACAGTTTCTGCCCGCGACGCTGTTGTTGCTGCTGCTGGCCTGGGTCATTCCACTCGATTTTCTGACCTCCTACCTGAGCAACGCCTACATCGCCTGGGGCATGGAGAAGAAGATCCTGATATGTACGGCGATTGCCGCCGGCTGCAACATCGTCCTAAACCTGTTCTCGATTCCGGCTTATGGCGCGACTGCGGCGGCAGTGAATACCCTTATCAGCTACGTAATTTTTCTGGCAAGCCTGGCGCTGGCCGGCCGTTCCGCCAGGGAGCTCAACCCCGACGCCGAGCCCGTGCCGGAGCTGATCGCGTAGGCCCCGGGTGCGGATACTCTACGACCATCAGGTCTTTTCTCTCCAGGATGCCGGCGGCATGTCACGGTACTTCTATGAACTGATGAAGTTCCTGACCACCGTTCCGGATGCGCGGACCGACTTGTTGCTGGGCATCAACGGCACGGTGTATCCCTTTGGCGAGCTGGCATCGTCGAGTGCGCGGGTAACCGGTTTTCCCCGGTGGCTGCCGCCGGGGACGCTGCGCTATGTCGTCAATGAGGTGTGGAGCAACCTGGCAGCGCCGTGGCAGGGGAAAATGGATATCTATCATCCGACAAACTACCTGCTGGTGCCCATGGTGCGATCGCGCCGCGTCGTGGCCACGCATCATGACTGCACTCATGAGCGCTTTCCGCAGATGTTTCCCGACGCCAGGAAAGTTTTCTGGGCGCGGAAGCGGCTTCTCCCCAGAATGGATGCGATCATTTGCGTTTCCGAGTCCACCCGCCAGGACCTGCTCCGCTTCTACAACGTGGATCCGGCCAGGACCTGCGTCATACACCATGGGCTTACCGGGCTGCCGCGCAACGCGGAGGCGGCTGCCGGACTGCGAAGACACTTACGGCGCGACTACATCCTGTATGTTGGAATGAGGCACGCCTTCAAGAACTTTGACGGCTTGCTGCAAGCCTTCCACGATACCGCGCTAGGCCAGTCGTTTGACCTGCTGCTGCTGGGCGGCAAACCCCTGACGGCAGCCGAGAAGAAGCGGATTGCCAGCCTGGGGATGGGGGATTGCGTGATCAGCTTGCCGGCCGTCTCCGACGGACTGCTCGCTGAGGCATACGCGGGAGCGAAGCTGTTTGTGTATCCCTCGTTCAGCGAGGGTTTCGGCTTTCCTCCGCTGGAAGCCATGTCGCTGGGCTGCCCGGTGTTGGCGAGCCGCATTCCGGCGACCATGGAAGTCTGCCATGAGGCTCCGTTTTACTTTGAGCCCGAAGAGCAAGGCTCCTTCAACCGGGAATTGTTGCGCGCGATCGATGATGAAAGCGCACGGCAAGAATCGGTCCGCCGAGGCACGGAGGTGGCGAACCAGTACAGTTGGGAGAAATGCGGACAACAGACGCTGGCCTTATACCGCCAATGTCAGTAATCTGCGACAATATCTGGAACGGCACTCGTTCCAGCCCCGGCAGCCTGCGAGGTTTTTCGTGAGAGATGTCGCAGCCCAAGCCGGACATGAGCTTCGCTAAGGCGCTGCGATGCGAAATCGGCGACAACGTTTCTGGGGCAGGCTGTAAGTCCTGGGGCCATGCAGTATCGGGAATATGTCGAAGTCGGTGCCAATTCAGTTGTGATGAGTTTAGTTGCCCCTGATGAAACTGTTTTCGCGGTGGCTGCTCGGGTAGTACCATCATCAATAAGGACCTCGGAATGACAAAGTCGGCCCTCGATCTCACGGTTATCATCCCTAACTACAACACGCGAGCGTTGTTGCGTAATTGCCTGGAGTCGATCTACCGGCACGCCGAAGGCATCAGCCTCGAGATCATCTGTGTGGATGGCAACTCTCCGGACGGCAGCGCCGACATGGTAGCGGCAAACTTTCCGGAGGTAGTCCTGCTCCGGAACACGACCAACGAGTCCTACGCTCGAAGCGTGAATCGAGGCCTGCGCATGGCCCAGGGACGCTATGCGTGTCTTTTGGACAGCGATACCTTGCTGATTGAGAATGCCTTTAAGCCGATGGTGCAGTTCATGGAGGAGCATCCGGAGATTGCGGTTTGCGGGCCCAAGCTCCTGAATCCCGACGGCAGCGTGCAGCACCACATTCGCAGCTTCGCCAGCCTGGGTGTGTTTTTCCTGCAAACCCTCAACTGGCACAAGCTGTTCCCCAACAGCAGGGTAATGAATCGCTACTACAACACCGACTTTGATTACTCCAAGGCCCAGCCGGTGGAATGCATCGGTACCAGCGTCTATATGATTCGTCGTTCTACCTGGGAAAACGTCGGCCTGCTGGATGAACGCTTCCGTTGGGCGATGCCTGACCTTGCCTACAACTTCACCCTGCATCGGCAGGGCTACAAGGTTTACTACACGCCCTGCACGGAGGTAGTCCACCTTAGCGGACAGACTGCCAGCCAGGATGTGCTCAAGGCCCTGCGCGAGCAATGCCAGGGCTTGATCGATTTCAACGATGCCTACGATTACTTCGGAAAGAGTCGTTTCACAAAAGCGCTGGTGCGAGTTGGGGTTCGAATCCGCTATTTCACGAAGGTCCTGGGATACTATCTGAGTTCCGATAAGCGGGTCATTAAAGGGCCAGGCGCCCCCAAGAGGGAAGTGGCGTCTGAGGCGAAACGGATGGCTGTGAGAGCGGAGCTGGGTAGATACCGTGACGCGGGAATTGACGAGAAGGCCGTAGCTCCCGTCCGCCCCGGTTCTGATGCGGCCTCCATGTCTGACTAAGCGCAGCCCCTCGGGCTCCGCATCAAGGCCGCCAGTTCCGTAAAGCTGCCAGGCTTAACCTGAATCGCGGATGAGCTGGTACTTCCTCCAATAGGGTTGCTGTAATCGCCGCCGCAGTGCCCGCCACGCCCGGACCACGGGTCGCGACATGAGCCACCCCAGGGAGCCATCGGACAACAGCCTCCGCAGGCCCGCCGCCATCGTGTCGCGTCTTCGCATCTCTTCCAACGCCAGGGCAGTCGAGTAGGTCATCCGGCGGTACCTGGCGATTTCGGGATCCAGGCAAGCGGCCCATTGGTTGATTATCGCCAGCGGTTCGGCATGAAGCCGCAGACGGTGTTGGGGCGACGCCGACATGCTGCCCGGGTGGATCCGGTAGCGGCAGACCAGCTCCTGCACGGCACCGGCCCGGTAGCTACGGGCGATGGCAACATAGAGATAGTAGTCGGGAACAACCCGAATGGTGTCCGGTATGCCTCCTGCCTCGTTGACCGCTGAACGGCGCAGCACCGCCGAACTCATGGCGATGAAACAAGCGTCGCGGAAAAGCGCAGTGAAGATATCGCCTTCTGGAAGCCGTCCGAATTCGTGAGCATAGTCGTAATCGCGCCGGTCCCCGCGCCGGGAGTCGAATAACACGGTGCGCCCATAAACAATACCGACATCGTTCTTGGCGAGCGCCATCTGCTTTTCCAATTTACGCGGCAGCCAGATGTCGTCCTGATCGAGAAAGGCGAGCCATTCCCCGCTGGCTTGCCGGATCGCCCGGTCTCGGGCTTCGCCCAGCGACGTCTCGTCAGGCGATAGAAAATAGCGAATCCTTCGGTCCCTGTCGCCATACTCGCCAACAATGCTTGCGCTCTCGTCGGTGGAGCAGTCGTCCCAGACAATGAGCTCCCAGTCGGTGAAAGTCTGCGACATCACGCTGTCCAGGGCTTCGCGCAGAAAGGTGGCGCCGTTGCGAACATTCATGATGATGCTGACCAGGGGCATGAGAGTGCGTCTTGCTGGATCGATCCTACACGCTGGACTGGCTGCCCGGTCTTCGCCAGTATGGCCGCCAGAGATGGCGGCGGACGAGGTGAAATACAAACGCGAAGGGACGCGCGAATTGCGAGCCTACCGAGCCTTCGGTGAACAACCGGGCCAGTCCCTGGCGGAAGGTGGTTTGGTTCCTCATTTCTTCGAGGGCGATGGCCGTACCGTGCCGCTTGCGGCAAAGCGCCACCGTGCCCCGGTCCAGCTGCTCAGCCCAGCGCTCGACGAGCCTTAGCGCTTCCCGATTCATCTCGACTGCCACAACGTGGGACATGCTGCCAGCGTGCTCGCGATAGCTGCAAATTACTTCCTGCACCGCGCGCGCGCGATACCTGCGGGCAACCGCGACGTACAGATAGTAGTCGGGAATAATGCGAACTTCGTCGGGTATGCCTCCGGTGGTCTCGATGGCCGAGCGGCGGAACATGGCGGAGCTCATGGCGATGAAGCAGGACCTGGTAAACAGCTGGGCAAAAATATCGCCTTCAGGCAGGAGTTTGTATTCATGCGCCTGGTCGTAATCGCGTTCCCGGCCGCTGGGATAAAACCTGACTGTCCGTCCATAGATGAGGCCGGTGTCGGCGTCGGCGAGCGCCAGTTGTTTTTCCAGTTTTCCCGGCAGCCAGAGGTCGTCCTGATCGAGAAATGCAATCCACTCTGCCTTGGCCTGGCGAAGGGCATCGCGTCTCGCCTTACCGAGGGGCGCATCGTCGGGCGAGAGAAAGTAGCGGACCCTGGCGTCACGGTACGTGGAAATGATGTTCGCACTGGCGTCGGTGGAGCAGTCATCCCAGACTATGAGCTCCCAGTCGTTGAAAGTCTGGGCCAGGACGCTGTCGATGGCTTCCCGCAAGGTTAGCGCCCCATTGCGAACATTCATGATGATGCTGACCAGAGGCATAAGTTAGGCCGGGCAGCGCCGGTTTACGGGATGGTCCAGACCTGGTGGGAGGACACCAGCACACAGTAAAACAGAAGCTGCCAAAACGCTGTAGCCAGGGACGTGACGCCGCAGACCAGCAGAAAATGGTCTGCTCTCCCTACGCTCGCCGGCAGGCCGATGATTAGCGCTGCGCGGACAGTTCCCGCAATGGCCGCGATGGCAAACATCGCGACGGCCAGTCCGAAGTGAGACTTGGGAGGCGACTTCGGCGATACTCTTACGCCGGGGGCTGATCGCCGGTACCAGAGCACGACCCAGATCGCGAGTGCGAGCATTCCAGCAATGGTGCTGCTGTATTGCAGGGCAGCGAACACCTGTAGGCGATGGTGTACGAAAGGAATGTGCACGAAGCCTCGCAGCCACGCAAACCGCCGCCACGGCCAAGTGTAAGCGTGGGTGAACGAGTCCCATGCCAGATGGCTCAAGATGCCCAGCGAAATTGAGGCAAGGATCGCGAGAAAGCGGGAAGCGCCGCCAAAGTTGAAATCAGCGGTCTGGCCGCGCAGACGCTCCTGCATGGAGGCGGGTAAGAGCCCAATGATTGGCCGCTTGATGATGCTGTGAAACAGCCACAGGGCGAGGAGCGAGGCCGGTATGGTGAATTCGATGACTCCGGGAAACTGATGGCCCAGGCCGCGGTACTCGGTGTTTCCGATAATGTAAGGAAAGTCCGGAGCCATGCTGCCGACAATAAAGGCAGACGTAATCAGGTTGAGTTTTCGCAACGGCAGAACGGCGGCGGCGTGAGATACCGTGAAGGGCATTCGGGTGACGCTTACAAGGGACGAACGCTGCTTGTTCAAGTATAGCCGAGCGGTGGGCTTAAGCCGCCGGCAGGCAGGCTTCGCAAAATCAATTACAATCAGCAGAACTTACGACTCCACGATCGGGCCCAAAGACCTATGAAACGTGCTCCGCTGGCTGGCGGACCTTCCATTCCATTGCAAGAGGACGACCTTCCCGCGATTGCCGGCGGGACGCCCGTCCGTACGCGCGACGCCCGGATGGTCTTCGGGGCGCCGGTCATCGGTGAGGCCGAGATTGCCTCGGTGGTGGAGTGTTTGCGCAGCCGCTGGATCGGCTTGGGGCCCAAAGTCGAACTGCTGGAGCAGGAGTTCGGTCGCTATAAGGGTGCGCCTTACGCAGCCGCCGTAAGCAGCGGAACGGCCGCAATCCATCTTGCTCTGGTCGCGCTCGGCATTGGAGCGGGCGATGAGGTGATCGTGCCGGCCATGACTTTTTGCTCCACGGTGCACTCCATCGTCCATGCCGGAGCACAACCCGTGCTGGTGGATTGCAATCGCGGCACCTTCAACCTTGATCCCAACCTCATCGAGAGGAAAATCACGCCGCGTACCAAGGCGCTGCTGGTGGTACACATGTGCGGCCGCTGCTGCGATATGGACCCAATCCTGGAGATCGCCAGGCGCCACGAACTGCGTGTCATCGAGGATTGCGCCCACGCCATCGAGTCCAGCTATCACAGCCGGCCCGCAGGCCTGATGGGCGATGCCGGATGCTTCAGCTTTTATCCCACCAAGAATGTGGCTACCTGCGATGGCGGCATGGTCCTTACCCGCGACCGGGAGCTACAGGAGCGAATAAAAGTCCTCTCGCTGCACGGCATGACTGCCGATGCCTGGAGCCGGTTCGTCGGCGGACCCAGTGGCTATGAAGTTGTCGCCGCCGGATTCAAGTACAACATGACGGACCTGGCGGCGGCCCTGGCGCTACCGCAAATGGGGACGATCGAGGAACACTGGAAGCGCCGTGAGCACATCTGGCAGGCCTACAATGAGCGGCTCAGCGGAATGCCTCTACTTTTGCCGCCAGGTCCCGAGCCCGATACTCGTCATGCCCGCCATCTGTACACGCCGCTGCTTTTGCTGGAGGATATAGGCGTGGCACGCGAGAAAATAATCGCTGCTCTGGCCGCCGAAAATATTGGCGTCGGCATCCATTACGTTCCCGTGCACCAGCACCCGTACTATCGCCAGCGCTTTGGATTTGCCGATTCCGATTTTCCCAACGCGACCTTTGTCGGGGAACGCACCATTTCGCTGCCCCTTTCGCCCGCCATTTCAGAGCAGGACGTGGTGGACGTCACGACTGCTTTGGCCCGTATTTTTCGCTACTACAAAGCTGCGGCATGAATTGGGGCTTGAGCTGCTTTGTGGCGTCTGAATTCCGGGGACTGGTTTGAAGAACCGTCTACTCCTGGCGATTTTCTTTTGCGGCTCGGTCACGCTCGCCGCACGTGCCCAGCAGACCTCGCCCTCTGCTGCTGCGCCCGGACAATCCCAGCCTGCCTCGCCCCCACCTGCTGCGACCGTTCCCCATCCCAACGAGAGCAATTTCCTCATCCACCTGGCAGAAGATCAAAAGGACATCTGGACCAGTCCGTTTCACCTGAATCCATCTGATGCCAAGTGGCTGGTGCCGATGGGCGGCATCGCCACGGGGCTCTTCGTCACCGACCCGCAAAGCTCCTACGCCATGCGACTGGACAATCAGCATGCGCTGAACCTGGCCGCCAAGGCGGGTCTGGCTACCGCCGGCGGGTTGACTGGGGCAGCGTATATCTGGGGGCGGATTACTCACAACGAGCGCGCCCGCGAGACTGGGATTCTGGCGACAGAAGCCATGATCAACGCGCTGGGGGTCGATTACGCCCTTAAAGGCATTACCGGCAGAGAGCAGCCGTTTCCCTCGAACTTCCAGAACATATTCTTTCACGGCGGCACGTCATTTCCGTCGGACCACGCAGCCTTGACCTGGGCGTTTGCGTCAGTGGTTGCACAGGAGTATCCGCACCTCGTACCCGAGTTCGGCGCTTACGGCCTGGCGCTTGGAGTCAGCCTGGCGCGCGCCGCCGCGGACCAGCACTTTCTTTCCGATGTTTTCATTGGAGGGCTGTTGGGCTACCAGATCGGGCGGCATGTTTACAAGCAGCGCCACAATCCCGAGATCGACGACGACTTGAAGATCGTTGCCGAGCAGACCTCAGCGCCGCGTCCCACAAACTTTGCCAGCGTTTATGTCCCGCTCGATAGCTGGGTTTATCAGGCGATGGAGCGCCTGATCGGCGGCGCCTATATCGATAGTGCGTACCTGGGGATACGGCCCTGGACGCGCATGGCCTGCGCGCAAATGCTGATCGAGATGAATTCCAAGGTCGAATACCACACCGACGTTCCCTCGGAAATCTGGAAGCTGAAGAAAGCTCTGGATGGGGAATTTGCTCCTGAGATCGAGGCCTGGGACGGGCATCCGACGGAGTCGCTGCAACTGGATTCGGCCTACACGCGAGTGATGGACATTGCCGGCGCGCCGGTGAACGACAGCTATCATTTTGGGCAGACCCTCATCAACGACTACGGCCGGCCGTATTGGCAAGGCGTCAACAACGTCAGCGGGTTCAGCGCTAGCGCCAATGATGGCCGCTTTGCGTTTTACGTCGATGGCGAGTACCAGTACGCGCCCACCATACCGGCGTACCCGCTATCGGTCCGCCAGGTAATCGCGAATGTCGACGAGAACCCAGTGCAGCCGCCGACGCCGATTTCCGCCAACCAGTTCAGACTTCTGAATACTTATGCTCTGGCCAAATATGCAGGTCTGGATTTTTCTGTCGGCAAGCAGAGTATGTGGTGGGGTCCGGGAGAAAGCGGCGCTCTGTTGATGAGCAATAACGCGGCGCCCTTCTGGATGCTGCAAATCAATCGCACCGTACCGATGAATATTCCGTTGTTATCCAGGTTGCTGGGGCCATTCGAGTTCAGCAATTTCTTCGGCGCTCCCGCCGGCCAGCAGTTTCCTCCGAACCCGTATATGTTCGGGCAAAAGGCCAGCTTCAAGCCGACTGAAAACCTGGAATTTGGATTCACCCGTGACGATGTATTCGGCGGCCAGGGCCATGTGCCCATCACCTTCGGCTCTTTCTGGAATGCTTTTACCAGCTTCACCGACGTTACGCCGGAGGTGAAGTTTTCGCGCAACGATCCCGGCGCTCGACACGCCAGCTTCGACTTTTCGTGGCGACTGCCCTTCGTGCGCCGCTGGCTTACCCTCTACACCGACTCGCTGGTACATGATGACGTTAGTCCGGTGAGCGCGCCGCGGCGCTCGGCCATTAATCCGGGCATCTACCTCACCCATTTTCCTGGTCTCCCGAAGCTCGACTTCCGGGCTGAAGCGGTCTATACCGATCCTCCCACCGTGGCCAGCGTAGGAGGACACTTCATCTACTGGGAAGTCGTCTATCACGACGTGTATCTGAATGACCGGTTCCTGATGGGAAACTGGATAGGCCGCG
>Ga0181519_10005262_pt1 | contig 10361 bp, 10 predicted proteins | sample PEATcosm2014_Bin_26_FD_121102 | JGI IMG/M metagenome (GOLD analysis project Ga0181519, IMG submission 121102) | Peatland microbial communities from MTU Mesocosm Facility, Houghton, MI, USA - PEATcosm2014_Bin02_10_metaG | ecosystem: Environmental > Terrestrial > Soil > Wetlands > Peat | place...
CTTTGCAATCCGGGCACCAGTGAGCCCAGAAGAACAGCAGCACCGGGTGGCCGCGCAAGGCAGCCAGGCTGGCGGGTTGAGGGCCCAGCCAGTTGGCTTCATCGAGCGCCGGCGCCGCTGTACCAATCAAGCCGAGCAGGTTGATGTTCTTCTGAATGCGTTCGGCGAGGTCGGTTCTGGCAAAGCTGGTGAGTTCGCTCCGTAGGTATGCCACCGCCTGAGTGCGCTCGCCGCGCGCAGCGAGAACCTGCGCGTGGACCTCGATCGCCGCCCCAATCGCGGTTGCCAGCCTTTGGTCCCGATCCGGCTCATGCGCGCCTGGCAGCTTGCCGGCTAACCTGCGCGCCTCGCCGGCGTAAGCATCCGCTTCTTGGTACCGGCTGGCGCCAAGCTCCCCGCGGGCCAGCCAGGAAAGCGCCGCGGCCAGTTCCGAAGTCTCTCCGTTTTGCGCCTGGTACACACGCACGGCCCGCTCGGCGGCTGCGAAATCCCGGTGAGCGGCCAATGTCCGCACGTCATCCACGAGGGACGCGTACGCGAGAAGGGCGCCAATTGCAAGCGGTGCCAACGTCACAGCAGTGAGCTGACGAACTGGGCGAAGCGCGGGTCGTTCCAGTCGGCCCCCTCGGGAATTTTCATCTGCACTTTGCCCTTCGCATCGATAATGTAAGTCTCGGGATAGATGAAGGTGCCGTAATCGGCGTGGATTGTGAAATCGCGCGCGGTGAGGAAGGCCGGTTTGTATTTGTTCAGGAATGCGCGGTAAGCTTTTTCGTCGCGATCCACGCTCAGCGCCAGCACCACCACGCCTCTGTCCTTGAATTGCGCGGCGAACTGGCTGAGCGAAGGCGTTTCCTCCACGCACGGCGGGCACCACGTCGCCCAGAAGTTGAGCACCAGCACCTTGCCGCCGAAATTGGGAACGCCGATGGTGGCGCCGCTATCGGCGACCACGGTGAAAGCCGGCGCGGAATCGCCCTGCGCGACCACCCGTTCGTCGATGCCGGCGTAGATGACGTACACCAGCGCCGCCACGAGCGCGGCGATGGCGATCTTCAGAAAAAGGTCGGTTTTGACGCTCTGCATGGGGAGAAACTATAATTAATTGTATCTCCAGGCCGGCGCGGACGTCGAATACTTGTCCCATGCGGATTACCCGGAAGGTTGAATTCTCGGCCTCGCACGTTTGCCGCAATCCTCGGCTGTCCGACGAAGAGAACCAGCGCGTTTTCGGTCTCGCCGCCAACCCCAACGGCCACGGGCACAACTACGTGCTCGAAGTCAGCCTGGAGGGCGACCCAGACCCCGTCACCGGCATGGTTTTCGACTTGAAAGAAATGAAGGACGTCTTGAATCGCGAGGTAGTCGAGCCCTTCGACCACCGCTTCCTGAATCACGAAGTGCCGCCGTTCGACCGCGTGATTCCGACGCCGGAGAATATCGCGCGCGACATCTGGCGCCGCATCGAGCCGCATTTCGCGCATCCGCGCCCTCGCCTGCATTCGGTCCGGCTGTATGAAACGCCGGACCTGTACGTCGACTATTTCGGAGAGCAGCCGTGTTCCACGTAACCCGCCGCTACCAGTTCGCCGCCTCCCATCGCCTCCACGCAGCCGGCCTGAGCGACGAGGAGAACCGCCGACTCTACGGCAAATGCAATAACCCGTTCGGGCATGGCCACAACTACGTGCTGGAAGTGAGCGCGCGCGGCCCGGTGGATTCCGATACCGGTTCGGCGGTGGACCCACGCCGCCTGGATGAGTTGGTGGCGCGCGAGGTCTTGCAGCCGTTCGATCATCGAAATCTCAACTGCGACGTCGAAGCGTTCCGCGAGCTGACACCGACTTCCGAGCTCCTGGCGGTGGAAATCTGCCGCCGCCTGAAAAGCAGTTGGCCGGCGGCGTTTCCCGGCGACTGGCCCAAGCTCGAAAAGGTCCGCATCGCCGAAACCGCTCGCAACATCTTTGAAATGGATGCTTATGAAATCCAATAAGGCGCTGGTCAAAGTGATGCCGCCCAAACGGCCGGAATCGGACATCGACCCCAGCGCCGATTTGAGCATTGCTCCGCAGATTCGCGAAATCCTGGGGAAGCTCGGCGAGGATCCCGGCCGCCAGGGCCTGCGCCGCACGCCGGAGCGCGTGGATCAGGCGCTCAAGTTCCTCACCAGCGGCTACCGCACAGACGTCCAGAAAGTCCTCAACGGCGCGCTGTACGAAGTGAAGTACGACGAGATGGTGGTGGTGCGCGACATCGAATTCTTCAGCATGTGCGAGCATCACCTGCTGCCGTTCTTCGGCAAGATCCATGTCGCCTACATTCCGCGCAGCAGGGTGATTGGCTTGAGCAAGATCCCGCGCATCGTGGACGTGTTCGCGCGCCGCCTGCAAATCCAGGAGCGGCTGACCCAGGAAGTCGCGCAGACGATTAACGAAGTAATCGACCCCGTAGGCGTCGGCGTGATTTGCGAAGCCCGCCACTTCTGTATGATGATGCGCGGCGTGGAGAAGCAGCACTCCGGCGCCATGACCAGCGCCATGCTGGGCGCCTTCCGCGCCCGCAAGAAAACCCGCGACGAATTCCTGGCGCTGGTGAATCACAGAAGCAACGGGTACTAGGGACCCGAGTGATTTCTCGACCGCGTCGTATATACGTTAATCGTATATACTGAGATCGTGCTGGCCAAGATCGAAGGCTTCGATTGGGACGCCGCCAACGTCGGTCATATCCTGCGCCGCGCGGTTACGCCCTCCGAGGTTGAGGAAGTCGCCGGCAGGACGCACGTGATCGTTCCGGCAAAATCGATCAATGGCGAGAATCGCTGGAAGCTCTTCGGCAGAACGGCGGCCGGCCGCTATCTGGTAGCGGTGTTTACCATTCGCCGGAAGCTGTTCCGCACCGTGACTGCTTACGAGATGAATGCCGCAGAGAGGAGCAAGTATGCCGCGCAAATCGACTGACGTTCCGAAGTCCAAGTCCGAGGTGGAGGAGGCCGGCTGGTACGCGACTCCGCAAGGCCGCCGGCAGACCGAGCGCGAGTTTGCCCGCGCGCTCAAGGACGGGACTCTGTTTCGCTCGACCGGATTGAATATCGGGAAGACCGATCCGAAAGTGCTGCAACGCCTCATGCGGCAGGCCAAGCGGAACGCGACCCGCCCCATATCCATACGCGTCCCGATCGCCGACCTCGAACACGCGCAGCAGATTGCCGAGAAGGCCGGTGTCGGCTACCAGACCGTGCTCAAGCAAGCCATCCGCAAGGGCTTGACGAGAGCTGGCTGAGCACAGAGCCTCCGGGGTAAGGGGGATTCTTCATCTGCATGGTTTGGGCGCTCATGGCCTCGGCGTCTCGCCTTCCGACGTGAATGGCGATGCGGGCAATCCGTCTGCGTTAAATAGGTTGACCGTTGGCGCGTTGGCCCAACCGTAGCGGACGTACTTAGGGCTGGCGATTTGCTCGCTACTGGCGACCACGGTCTCGCCGTCTATGCGCGCGGTCGCATTCACAAAGCGGCCATCTTCTCCGGCGATCTCAAATCCCTGCAGAGCGCCTCCCTGGGCAACCAACCCACGCGTTGTGTGATCGAACCAGATACGGATGCCGTCACCGTCGGGCGCGGCCTGCCGGTACAGCGGACCGGAATACTCCACGTTTTCGCCGTAGGCGACGGCCCGCGCAGCCAGGGCCAGTCGCGCGCCGACGGTCTGCTTATCGGGTGGATGGACATTGGCCGGATCGCCGATATCAATCGTCACGGCCATGGCCGTGTTCGCCACAGAAAGGCTGCGGCGCTGCGCTTCGCGAATGACGGCCCAAGCTTCGGTCGCGTTCGAGGTGAAGCTGGAGATTTGCACGAAGAGAAACGGAAAATCCCCTTCATGCCACTGCGCGCGCCAGTCTTCGATGAGGGCCGGAAAGATCTTGGCGTACATCGGGGCCCAGGCCAGCCGGCTATTGGATTCGCCCTGATACCAGATCACGCCCTTGATCGCGTACGGCGTAACGGGCGCGACCATTCCGTTGAACAACGCGGCCGGAGCCCAGGACTCGGGAGCTGGGTGCCAGGTGTGGTCCGGCGGCGCCTGGCCCGCCTGCTTGGCGGCCGCGTCTTCGCGTTTTTCCCTCGCCAGGATGGCCGCCATGTCGCCTTGCGCCTGCATCATGTGGGCGCGCGTTGCGAAGACGGGCATCAGAGCCGCATCGGCCGAGATGGCTTCCAGGCTCGTCCATGCTTCGGCCACCGTACCGCCCCAGGTGGAATCGATGAGTCCGACGGGAACGCGCTCGCGCGCCGCAATTTCGCGTCCGAAGAAATACGCCACCGCTGAGAAGTTCGCTGCCGTTTCGGGAGTGCACACAGTCCATGACGCGGCACTGTTCCGGAGCGGGAAGTCGGCGGCCTTCTGAGGAATGTGAAGCAGCCGAATCTGCGGTTGGCCGGCGTGGGCGATTTCCTCGGCCGAGTTTTTCAGCGGGGCGCCGCCAAAGCCTTTCAGCGGAAACTCCATATTCGATTGGCCTGACGCGAACCAAACATCGCCGACCAGGACGTCATCCAGAACGATTTTGTTGCTGCCGGTCACGGTCATCTGGTACGGGCCGCCGGAAGACTCGGGGGAAAGGAACAGGCTCCAGCTCCCCAGACTGTCGCCGGCGACCGCCCGGCTGATTCCGTGGAACGTGACCGAGACTTTCTCGCCGGGGTCCGACCAACCCCAGATGTGAATCGGCTTATCTCGCTGCAACACCATGTGGCTGCTGAGAATCCCAGGCAGCCTGGCTTCGCACGTTGCAGTGCGCGGGTAGCCGGCCATGAGCAGGGCGAGAGCCAAGACGCGAAACGTAGCATTGACGGGCATAAGTACATTTTGATGCAAACAACACGCTGGTTGGGGAATATGGTGGGGCGGACGCCCGCGTCCGCGCCGGACCCCCTGGTCCGGCTCTCCCAAGAGCCCTAATCGGATCTATCCGAAAATGAGGTAGCCCAGAACATTTTCCCCCGCTGTTGTTTCGTTTGTGCTTTCGGTGTATGGTAGAGAAGAAAAGGCGAAGCTTGACAGGCGACAAACACCGATCGCCTATCCTACCAATGCTATGAGCCAGTCGCTGGGATTTCCCGAATTCTCGAATGAATTGGCGCTCGCCTCGAAGCAGTCGCTCGATGCGGTGGTCTCGCGCTTTCAGGCGGCGCATGCCGATCCCGAATCGCCCGTCCGCGCCATCCATCACCAGCGTGCAGCCGATGGCGTTTACGCTGACTTGCCCGCTGCCATTCATCCCGCGTTGCGCCAGGCGCTAGAAGCCCGCGGCATCGCACGCCTCTATTCGCACCAGGCGGAGGCCTTCGACGCGCTCGAAGCCGGCAAGAACGTGGTGGTGGTGACGCCCACCGCCAGCGGCAAGACACTCTGCTATAACCTGCCCGTCACCAACCGGCTGCTGGCCGATGACGGCGCCCGCGCCATGTACCTCTTCCCGACCAAGGCGCTGGCCGAAGATCAGTTGCACGAATTCCAGGGCGCCGTGGATGCGATGGGGTCTTCCATCCGCGCTTTCACTTATGATGGCGACACGCCGCAGGACGCGCGCAAAGCCATCCGTCAGCGTGCCAACGTGGTGCTGACCAATCCGGACATGCTGCATTCCGGCATCCTGCCGCACCACACCAAGTGGGCCCGCTATTTCGAAAATCTGCGCTACATCGTGATCGACGAGCTGCATTATTACCGCGGCGTCTATGGCAGCCATCTGGCCAACGTGCTGCGGCGGCTGAAGCGCATCACGGAGTTCTACGGATCGCATCCGCAAATCATCTGTTGTTCCGCCACGATCGCGAATCCGCGTGAGTTGGCCGAGGCGCTCACCGGCGAGCCGTTCGAGCTGGTGGAGCGCAACGGCGCGCCGCGCGGCGAAAAGTACTTCGTCTTCTACAACCCTCCGGTAGTCAACCGACAGCTCGGCATCCGCCGCAGCTACATCCACGAAGCGCGGCGCGTAGCGATGGAATTCATCGAACGGCGCCTGCTGACGCTGGTCTTCGCCAACAACCGCCTCGCCACGGAAGTACTCGTCACGTATTTGAAGGATGCCTGCGACCGCGGGCCGGCGCCTTCGGAATCCGTGCGCGGTTACCGCGGCGGCTACCTGCCGCGCGAGCGCCGCGAAATCGAGCGCAAGCTGCGCGATGGCGAGATCCGCGCCGTGGTGGCCACTAACGCGCTCGAACTGGGCATCGATATCGGTTCGCTCGATGCAGTCGTGATGGCCGGCTACCCCGGTACCATCGCTTCGAGCTGGCAGCGCGCGGGCCGCGCCGGCCGCCGCCAGGGCACCTCCGCGGCCGTGCTGGTGGCTTCGAGCGCGCCGCTCGATCAATACATCGTCGAACACCCGGATTACTTTTTCGGCCGCTCGCCCGAGCATGCTTACATCAACCCGGACAATCTGGAAATCCTCATCGCCCATCTGAAGTGCGCCGCCTTCGAGCTGCCGATTCGCGATGGAGAGACTTACGGCAAGCACGCGACAGCCGACGTTTGCGCTTTCCTCGAGGAATCCGGCTTCCTGCATCATTCGGCCGGCGCCTGGCATTGGACTTCCGATACTTACCCGGCCGATGCCACCAGCCTGCGCTCCATTTCAAGCGATAACTTCGTGGTGGTCGATATTACCGGCGAAGCGGAAATCATCGCCGACGTGTCGTTTACCACGGCGCTCACTACGTTGCACGAGAAAGCCATCTATCTGCACGAAGCCCGCCAGTATCATGTCGAGCGCTTCGATTACGACGAGCGCAAGGCTTACGTGAAGCGCGTGGACTCCGATTACTACACCGACGCCATCGACTACACCGAAGTCAAGGTCCTCGAAGAGTACGAAGCCGACGCCCTGGCCGGCGCGCGCCGCGTGCATGGCGATGTGCGCGTCAACCGGCAGATCGTCGGCTTCAAGAAAATCAAGTTCTACACCAATGAAAACGTCGGCGCGGGCAAGCTCAACATGCCGGAGCAGGAAATGCACACCACGGCTTTCTGGCTGCACTTCCCGGCTGCCTTTCTGGCGCGCCTGACGGAATTCACGCCGGCCGAAAAGCAGAGCGGCATCGGGGGCCTGGGCAACGCGCTGCGCACCGTGGCCGCGCTGCTGCTGATGTGCGACCCGCACGACCTGGGGGTGGCGCTGAGCGAGGAAGACACGGCGGGTCTCACTGCCTTCGAGCCCAATCTCTATCTCTACGACGCGTACCCCGGCGGCATCGGCCAAAGCGCGCCGCTCTACCGCCTGGCGCCACGCCTGTTGTCCCAAACCGCCGAGCTGATCGCCGCCTGCCCGTGTGAAGCCGGCTGTCCCTCCTGCGTCGGCCCGACAGGCGAAACCGGCGAAAGAGGCAAGCAAGTGGCAGGAAGGATACTAGCGGAGTTGCTCGCAAGCCCGGCGGAGTGATGCCGCAGCCGTCGGAGGACCGCCCAATCCGCTAAACTCGACAAAATCGGGCCGGAGGCACGGGCAAGCTGAATAAAGCGCGCCCTACCTAATTCACGCCGGACATCAGCCGCTTGGTCGGCCGAACCAGCAGCGCCAGTACTAGCGCGGCGACGATGGTGCAGGCGGCCACGATGCCGAACAGCGACGGCAGCGGTATCGAGCTGTACAGCGACGCGGCTTTGCCCGCCATCCAGTTGCCGATGCTGATCGAGAGGAACCAGATCCCCATCATGAAGCCGGCCGCGCGCGCGGGCGCCAGCTTCGTCATCGCACTCAATCCAACCGGGCTCAGGCACATCTCGCCGAGGGTCTGAAGAAAATACGTTCCGGTGAGCCACCATGACGATACCAGCGCGCCGTGCGCCGACATCATCGCCGCCGGCACCAGAATAGCCAGCGCCAGACCCGCCCACAGCAGCCCCATCGAAAACTTGGCCGGACTGGACGGCTCCGTATGGCGGCGGCCCAGCCACAGCCAGAGCCACGCGAACACCGGAGCCAGCGCAATCACGAAAATCGGTTGGACGAACTGAAACCAGCTCGCCGGGAATTCGAACCCGAAAATGTGACGGTTCGTGCTGCGCTCGGCGAAAAGGCTGAGCGATGAGCCGGCCTGCTCGAAGGACGCCCAGAAAATCGCCGACGCCACGAACAGCACCAGGATCGCCGCCGAGCGCTTGCGTTCCTCCGCTGTCCACGTTTGCGAGAAAATCAGCCACGCAAACACCACTACCGAGATGCCCAGCAAGGCCCAGCCCAGCGAATTGGAGATCAGCGATGCGGTGAACGCGATCACACCGGTGGCGCCCAGCGCGCCCAGCACGGCAAACACCGCCAGGCCTCCGCCTACCGCCCATATGGCGTTGCGCCGCTGACGCGCGTCGCCCGCTGCGCTACCTGTCGATGCGGGGCGCACGCCGGCATCGCCCAGGTACTTGCCGCCCAACACGTATTGAATCAGACCGGCCAGCATGCCCAGGCCCGCCAGCCCGAAGCCCAGCCGCCAACTGATCCGCTCTCCCACCCAGCCGCAGAAGATGGGGGAAATCAGCGCGCCGATGTTGATCCCCATGTAGAAAATGGAAAAACCGGAATCGCGCCGCGGATCGCTCTGCCGGTAGAGTTGTCCCACAATCGTGCTGACGTTGCCTTTGAGCAGGCCGGTGCCCGCCATCAACAGCACCAGCCCCAAGTAGAACGCGCCCTGGCTCGGTCCCATCAGACAGAATTCGCCAGCCGCGATGAACAGGCCACCCAGGAACACCGCGCGCCGCTGGCCGACAATGCGGTCCGCCGCCCATCCGCCGCCCAGGCACATCAGGTAGACCATGGCGGTATAGAGGCCATAGACCGCGCCGGCCTTGTCGTCGTTGAAGCCCAGGCCGCCCTTGACGATTCTGTCGGTCATATAAAGGATGAGGATGGCGCGCATGCCGTAGTAGCTGAAGCGCTCCCACATCTCGGTGAAGAACAGCGTGGCTAGTCCGCGCGGATGGCCGAAAAACCGCGTGTCGTACTGGGCTTGGGGAGGTTGCGCTTCGGGCGGCGTAGTGATCATGGAAAGGTCTTAGGGGCCAGTGTAACAGGTGGGGCAGACCCCCTGGTCTGCGCGGGACGCCCTTCGTCCCGCTCCAGAGGGCCGACGAGGGCGTCGGCCGCGGACCAGGGGGTCCGCCCCACCAAGAAATCGCATCCACGCTTTGGCCTCTGCGGCAGTTTATCTAATAGAGGATGAAAACCCTGGCACTGGCAGCGGCTGAACTGGGCGACCAACCGGAAGGCCGGGACGCCACGCTCGAAGCCGCGCGCGCCGGCGACCCGGCGGCTTTCGATTTGCTGATGCGCCGACATGAACGCCTGGTGCTGGGGACGGCCTTCCGCCTGGCTGGCAATCTCGAGGACGCGCAGGACGCTTCGCAGGAGGTGTTCCTGCGGCTCTACCGCAACCTCGCGAAGCTCGATGCGGGCAATCTGGCGGCCTGGCTTTACCGGGTGACGGTGAATGTATGCCACGATGCGCAACGGCGCCGGCCAAGCACGGTTCCGGTGGATGAAGCGCCGGAGCTGGCCGCCGCCGGCGATCCGCAGCAGACCGCTGGCGAGGCCGAACGGAGGGCGCTGCTGCGGCGCAGCCTGCGCGTGCTCTCCGAAAAAGAGCGCGCCGCCCTGGTGCTGCGAGACCTGGAAGGGCTTTCCACCGCCGAAGTGGCGGGCGTGCTGGGATCGAGCGTCGCCACCGTGCGCTCGCAGATTTCCAAAGCCCGGTTGAAGATGCGGGATTTCGTGGAGCGCAGTTCGCGGAGGCGCTTATGAGTTGTGCGATTTGGGAAGAGCGGGTCGCGCTGTTTTCGGGCGGCGACCTGGGAACCGCCGAGGCGGGCGCCGTGGAGCGGCATTTGAGCCAGTGCGCAGCGTGCAGCGCTCTGGCGGCGGATTTGCGGTCGGAGCTGGATGAATTGCGCCAGGCACACCGAGAGCCGCTAGCACCGGAGCACTATGCGGCCGTGCGGGCGCGGGTGCTGGCGGAGTTGGCGGTACCGCCTCGCCGGAGTGTCGCGTGGCCGTGGGCATGGGCGGCGGCGCTGGCGGTCGCCGCGGCGGGTGCGTGCGTGGTGTGGGTCATCATGAAGCCAGCCGCGATACCAGCGCCGGAGCTGCCTCGCCTGGTGGCTGCTGCGCCGAAACAGAGCCGGGCCCAGAGGGCACCCCGTCAGGGAGCGGTCATTTCCACTCATGTGCGGCGCCGGCGAACGGAGCGGGCTGCCCCATCCGTCAACGAGCGGCGGAGGTCGGAGTTGGCAGAAGTCGTTGTGCCGCCACCGCCAGCTCCGCCTGCCGCCGAGGATCCCCCGGTACGCATGGTGCAATTGGC
>Ga0181519_10005263_pt1 | contig 10361 bp, 8 predicted proteins | sample PEATcosm2014_Bin_26_FD_121102 | JGI IMG/M metagenome (GOLD analysis project Ga0181519, IMG submission 121102) | Peatland microbial communities from MTU Mesocosm Facility, Houghton, MI, USA - PEATcosm2014_Bin02_10_metaG | ecosystem: Environmental > Terrestrial > Soil > Wetlands > Peat | place...
ACCAATTCAGTCAACGGCTGCATCAAGCTGGCTTCTTCAGCGAGCGGAAGGAAGTCGCCCGGCAACACGACTCCGAGGGATGCGTGCGGCCAGCGCAACAGCGCCTCCACGACGGGGATAGTCCCGGTGCGCAGGTCGTACAGGGGCTGGAAGTAGAGCTCCAGTTTCTTCGCAGCTATGGCGTCGCGGAGCTCTTCGGCGAGTCGAAGTCGGCTCTGCTCGCTCTCTGGGACCGTCTCGTACATCTCGAACGGCGCACGGGCCGCCTTGGCCCGGTACATCGCCACGTCCGCGCAACGGAGCAGCTCGGTTGTGTCCCTGCCGTGCTGTGGTGCCATCGCGATGCCGATGCTCACGCTGACGCGCAGGGTTGCAATGTCCAGCGTGAATGGTTCCTCGATCGCTCGCGTCAGCCTCTCGGCGACCTTCGTGGCGTGATCAGCATCAGATTCGGCGAGCACGACACCGAACTCGTCCCCGCCGAGGCGCGTCAGCACGTCGGAGCTGCGCATCACGCCCTTTAGCCGCGAGCCCAGCATCTTGAGGATCTGGTCGCCCACAGGATGGCCGAAGGAGTCGTTGATCTCCTTGAAGTGGTCGAGATCGATAAGCAGCAGGGCCAGACGGGCTGCACCTTCCGTCAGCGCCGTCCGCCCGGAGAAGAAGTCGTCAAGTGCCCCCATCAGGCATCGGCGATTACCGAGGCCCGTCAGCTCATCGGTCAATGCCTGATGCCTGTGCGACTCGGTCACGACGTGGAGCTCGGCGAGCGAGAGGGTCGACCTCATCCCAGCGACCAGCATCGCCACCGTGGCGAGGACGATGGCGAGCCTGTCCACGTGCCACAGCGAGCCCCCGAACAAGACGCCGAGACAACATAGCCCTGCGGCCACAGGCAAGAGGAGATGGCTCCGAGCCTCCGACCGGCTCGGTCTCGAGCTGCCGTCACGCTGCCATACGGCAAGCGACACGAAGAAGATCGCTGCCGGCCACGTGGCGTCGAGAACGGTGCCGGGGCTGTAGGTGCCAGCTGAGGACTGCACCAGGTAGATGATGTCGCCCACCGCGGTCGCGGCGCACCCTAGGACGAGCAGCAACCAGCGCAGGTTGCGCCAGCTTGGGATTATGGCCAGGCCCCCGATCACGAGGGCGAGAAGGATGAGATCAGCGATCGGATAGGCGAGGTTGACCGCGAACTGTGCGGGAGGACCGCTCGCGCCTTTGAGGATCGTGTCGAATCCGAGCGCTGCGGCGACGGCCGCCGCCCCGAGGCCGGCCACAAGACAGTCCAGCCAACCGCTCAGGGGGAGGCGTCGCACCTCGGTTCGCATCAGCTGCATGAGGCCCACGTAGGCGAGCGGGTAAAAGGCCAGGTAGAAACCATCGGCCAGAGATACTCCCGCCGGGGCACCCTGCAGGCTCCAGACGATGTCCCCGAGCGACCAGGAGAGCAGACTCAGACCGAGCAGGACGGCGACGGACCGGCCGGATCGATCGACAGCCGCCCGGGACAGGCACAACGCGCTCGCGACAACCTCGCAGCCGTCAAGCGGCCAGTTGTTGACGAAGCTCCACCATTGGCCGTGGGGATTGGTGACGAGCGTCAGGGCCACATAGGTCGCCAACAGCACTCCGAGCGTCCAGTAGCCCGCGACGACCACGTTTGGGGGTGGGCGGTGTTCTACACGGCTCTCCCCCACTCGGGCAGTTGCCCGCGCTGTTGCCAGCGGGACCGCGTCCATTGGTCATTTGTCGGCACCGAAGATTGTGTCCTTTAACGCCAAATGGAAGCAGCACGCCTGAACGGCGCACTGCTTCCATTGGCTCTCCGCTGCCAATTGCCCGTTGGCAACGGCGTCTACTGGCGAATCTCCCCGCTCAACCGGAGCCCGCGGGCTCGCTGCCCGGTTCTGGCTTCACTTCCCCGAGGAGGTTCTGAAAAGACTCACGGTGCGTCGTCGATGGAGGCAGGATCTCGACGTGGTCGGGAACCCGTCGCGAGTGCCAGAATCCGAAGCCCACGAGAAGTGCCATCAGCCCTGCCAGGACGAAGGCCGCGATCCCTGCGAGAAGTGCGATCTGGCCGAAGGTCCAAAAGGCGTATGCCTCGAGCAGGAGGCCCCGCAGGGTCGTTCCCTGGAACACCGTTTGTGCCAACGATGCCAGCTCCTTGTTCGAAGGGTCCGCCAGCGCCGCGGCACTGACCTTGGCGTAGACGCCTCCGTATGGCATCTCGCTCAGGTGCACGGCGATGAAGTGGTCCGCCCACACCTCGGCCTGCGGGCCCGTGAGCAGCTGTTGACCGGCGTACTGATCGAGGTAAGGGCCGATCTTGGGGCTGGCGAGCTCGGCACTTCCCTTCGCTGGGAAGAAGATCTCTTGTTGGGCGAGCTGATTGTGGACGCTCGATGTGGTGAAGCTGTAGCCCCACATCAAGAGCGCGCCGGCGACAAGCAGCACCACCACGATTATCAGGCCACCGGCGCTAACCAGGACGTCAAACACCTTACGGCGCATCAAAAGCCCCCAATTCGTCTCAGACTGCTCCTAAGGCAGGGCAGCATGTCCCTCCCACGACGCCACCTAGCTTGCGGTGCCTGGCGGCGGCCAGCTAGGGACTTATGGCCCCAATTGGCCGAGCGAACGCCCCTCGGCGGAGTTGGCCCGCCACTCCAAGTCGGCGAGCCACCGCCACAACAGGCAAATGAGGCCGCTTGCCCGCCGCCGACGGGGGCGGTAGGCCCACCCAAGAAGCCTCAGGGCCGCCGCCGGGAGCGAGGCGCAGGCTCCGCGAGCTCAACGGTGTGCGCCTCTTCGACCAGCCGGGGAAGGATCGAGGAGATCCCCGCGAGGGCCCGGTCGATCTGGCCGAGGAGCTCGTTCAGCTGTTCGCCGAGCCCGTCAATACGTATATGCCTGGCCAGCGCGCGAAGCTCGTCGAGATCGCCCGTGGTCTGCGGGTCACGGTTATACAGGACCTGTGACATGACCGCCTCCTGGCTGAGGTGCGCCCAACCTCGCCTTCGGGCCGCCGTGTATGTTTCGGACGCTTCACGATATGCCGCCTGTACGTACGAGCGCAACCCACCCAGACCCCTTCAGGTGAAGGCGTCAATTGACGCCTGGGCATTGTCCCCTCCGGCGCCGGGTCGGGTGAGTCCCAGCGGCACCCCGTGCGTAGCTCGCCATGGCCCCAACAGGGCGGCTCCGTCCCTGGCATTGCGGAGATAGCGCGCACTGTCGCGAGGACGACACGATCGGAGCCCGGTGCGGTTGTCTCCTACATCGCGCGCACGCGGATTGTGCTCACTACAGGCACTGTCGTCGGCACCCGGCCGGCCCTTGCGAGGTCGCGCCCGGGCGTCTTGGCCCAGGAGCGCGACAGGTCAGCCCTTCACGTAGGAGAGCTTCTCCACGACCTTGTCGCCGCGCACCTTGTATACGTCCACGCCGCGGACATGCCCACCGTCCCAGCTGTAGAGCCAGCGCTGCACGACCCGGTCCCCGACTCCGAAGGTCTCCTCGGCCTCGAATCTCGAGGAGGAATCTTCGAAGATCGGCTGCCAGGCGTCACGAATGGCTCCCAGCCCGACGTGGCGAGCCCCGTCGGGTGCAGGACTCGTGCTGTCAAAGACGCAATCCTCCGAGAGCAAGGCCAGAGCCGCTTCGAGGTCGTGATCGGCCCAGCTCTTCCCGAAAGCCTCGACAAGCTCCACGCCGTTCATCGGACTAGGCCCCGGTCGGGACCCCCAAAGCTGCGGTGCCCGGTGTGCTGGGCCACTCCCCACCTCCTCGTCGAAGCTTCGCTCGGCTACGATCAAACCTTACCTATCAGCAGGTAAGTGTCAAGCTCGCCGATCCCGGGAGGAACGATGGCGGCTGAACCGGCCCTGGAGGTCCGTGACACCCGCTCGGCGATCCTCGACATAGCCGAGCGCCTCGTGCAACGCCGTGGGTTCAACGGCTTCTCCTATGGCGACGTGGCAGGCGAGCTCGGGATCACCCGGGCCGCGCTCCACTACCACTTCCCCGGCAAGGCGGAGCTGGGCGAGGAGCTCATCATCCGCTATGCCGCCCGGTTCTTCGCCGCCTTGGCGGCAATAGATCGGCAACACACCGCCGCTGTCGGCAAGCTCCGGGCCTACACGGACCTTTACCTGGACACGCTCCGCCACGGCCGGATGTGCCTGTGCGGGGTCCTCGCCGCCGAGCACGAGACCCTTCCAGGTCGCATGCGGCACGGCGTGGTCAGCTTCTTCGACGACAATCAAACCTGGCTGGCGGGCGTGCTGGAGACCGGGCGCGCTCAGGGCGGCCTCAGGTTCCCCGGCGATCCCGAGGACGCGGCCCTGATGACCATCGGCGCCCTCGAGGGGGCGATGCTCGTGGCCCGGATCTACGGAGGCACGGCCCGGTTCGAGACGGCGAGAGACAGGTTGATCGCGTCGTTCGTGGCGAGCTCGTCCCCCATCGTGCCGGCGCCCACTGCCCAGGACGAGGACGCCTACCAGATCGTGTAACCGCCGTCGATCACGAGCGTGCTCCCGGTGATGAAGCTGGCCGTGTCCCCGAGCAGGAAGAGCACCGCGTCTGCGATCTCGGCCGGTTCTCCCGGGCGCCCGAGGGGCGTCGCCCCGATCCAGTGGTGGCGGGCGTCCTCGCCTTCGAGCCGCGCGGCGGTCATAGCCGTGCGGACATATCCCGGCGCGACGGCGTTCACCCGCACGCCCTCGGGCGCCCACTCCGCCGCCAGGCACTTCGTGAGCATGATGACGCCGGCCTTCGAGACGTTGTAGGAGGTCTGGGGCTGTGGTCGATTGACGATGAGACCTGACATGGAGGCGATGTTCACGATGCTGCCGCGGCGGGCAGCGAGCATCGAGGCGCCGAATACCTGGGAGCAGTAGAAGACACCCGACAGGTTCACGTCCATCACGGCGCGCCAGTCCGCCGGCAGGACATCGATCGCAGGCACGTTCTGGACGATCCCGGCGTTGTTCACGAGCCCGTCAGGCTCGCCCCAGCTCGACGCGAGACGGTCGCGGGCCGCCACGACCTGGGCATGGTCGCTCACATCGCATACGGCGTAGCCGACCGGGTCGGCAGCTTCCCCGCCGAGCGCCTCGGCCGCTGCCCGTGTGCGGTCCTCACCGAGGTCGAGGATCGCCACATCCGCTCCGTTGCGGACCGCGGCGAGCGCGATCTCATAACCGATGCCTTGCGCGCCTCCGGTCACGACGATGCGTCGGGCCCGCAGCGGGAACTGAGTCATCTCCTACCTCCTCAGAGAGAACTACTTCGTAGCTCGCGCGCGACGGTATCGGCCACTTCGCCGGCACCTTCTAGAGAGGTCCCGAGGAGCTGCGGGATCCCCCGACCGTCGACTGTCGGGTCCGGCGGTGGCTCTCCACATTCTTCTCATCCCGTGGTGAACCGGTGACAAATCGCACCCCGGCTACTCTCGGGGTGCTCGCGAACGGCCTGTCGAGCTCCGGGAGTCTCGACGGGCTGCTCTCGATAGCGCTCGTTGCGATTGGGCATGATTCTCCGAGAGCTCCGAGCAGGCATCGCTTTCCCCCGACCGAAGGAAACGGCTATGGACAAGAAGTGGTGGACCCTCCTCGCCGTCTGCGCGGGGACGTTCATGCTCCTGCTCGACGTGACCATCGTCGTCGTAGCGCTTCCGGAGATACAGACCGCCCTTCACGCCACGTTCGCAGATGTGCAATGGGTCGTCGACGCCTACGCTCTCACCCTGGCCTCCCTGCTCTTGACGACCGGCGTCCTGGCCGATCGGTACGGTCGGCGCCGGTTGTTCGCCATCGGGCTCGCCATCTTCACCCTCGGCTCGCTGACCTGCGGCTTGGCCCAGTCTGCGCCGATGCTGATCATCTCCCGGAGCGCGCAGGGCATCGGGGGCGCAATCGTGTTCGCCACCTCGCTCGCCCTCTTGGCCCATAGCTTCCGCGGCAAGGACCGCGGGGTTGCCTTCGGGATCTGGGGAGCCATCACCGGCGTGGCGGTCTCGCTCGGGCCGATCCTCGGCGGCGCGATCACCACCGGGATCAGCTGGCGGGGCATCTTCCTCGTCAACGTCCCCGTCGGCGTCGCGGCCATTGCCGTGACGCTTTGGAAGGTGGAGGAGTCCCGGTCCCAGCATCCAGGTCGACCGGACTGGGCCGGATTCGTGCTCCTCACCACCGGCCTCGTCGCCCTCGTCTACGGGTTGATCAGGGCGAGCGAGACGTCCTGGTCCAACAGCGGTGTCATCTCCTGCCTGGTCATCGGAGCCGCGCTGCTGGCCGGCTTCGTCGCCGTCGAGTTCCGGATCGACCACCCCATGTTCGACATGTCCTTGTTCCGCACCCCGACTTTCGTCGGCGGTCTCCTCGCGGCCTTCACGATGAACGGCTCGCTGTTCGCCATGTTCCTCTACCTCGTCCTCTATCTGCAGGACATCCTCGGCTACTCCGCGCTCGACACCGGCCTTCGCCTTTTGGTCTCGACCGGCGGCACGTTCGTCGCCGCGGCGATCAGCGGTCGGCTCAGCGAGCATGTCCCCGTCCGCTACCTCATCGCGCCCGGCCTCGGGCTCGTGGGGGTCGGCCTGCTCCTCATGACCGGCATCAGCGGGACCAGCTCATGGACGCACCTGCTGCCCGGCTTCATCGTCGCCGGCACCGGTGCGGGCCTCGTCAACCCCCCGCTCGCCTCGACCGCCATCGGCGTCGTCACCCCGGAGCGCTCGGGAATGGCCTCCGGGGTCAACTCGACCTTCCGCCAGATCGGCTTCGCCGTGAGCATCGCCGCGCTCGGATCGATCTTCGCCAGCTCGCTGCGGGACGATCTGAGCCGTGCGCTCTCGAAAGTGCCCGCGCTCGCGTCGCGTGCCCCCGAGGTGGTCGCCCTGATCCACCAGGGCAATGCCGCCAAGGCGATCGCCTCTGCACCTCCGGCCCTACGCGCGCAGCTGGCAGCCGCGATCCGCTCCAGCTTCGCGAGCGGCATCGACGACCTCATGGTCGTCACGGCCGTCCTCGCCTTTGTCGGCGCGGTCGGGTCGTTGCTGCTCATCCGCCAGAAGGACTTCCTCGTCCGTCACCAGCCTCGGGAGATGACGGACGAGGAGCGGCTAGCTGCAAGCACCTGAGCTCGGGAGCTCTTGCTTGCGGGCACACCATCGCGTCGGGCTAGGCAAGCTCAGGTCGGATTCCCGGTGAGGTCAACGGTCTCGTCACCATTATTCGAATTGTCGAAGATGTTCAGCGTCGCGAACCGCGGGCCCGTGGCAAGAGGGGTGAACGAGATGGTGAGCGTGCAGGATTGACCCACCGCGAGCACGACGCCTCCGACCCCGCAGGTGGCACTGGCCGCCACGGTGAAGTCGGCAGGGTTGGTGCCGGTCACTTTGACCCTGCTCACTCCGGGCGCGCCCGAGAAGGCGACGCCGACGGTGCCCGTGTTCGCGATGGTCAACGTCGCGTTGAGTGACGCTCCCACGGCCGTTGATCCTGGAAAGGTGTAGTCGATCGGGCTGGGCGCAGCGGTGACCAGGGGCATGGCCAGCGATGTCGTGGAATACGCGCCCGTGCCCTGCACCTGCAGCTGTGTCTGGGTTCCGATGGTGTTGTCGTCGACAACGACGTTCGTCGTTCGAAGCCCGGAAGCCGACGGTTCAAAGGCGACATCAAAGGTGCAGCTCTGACCGACCGCGACGACGAGGGGAAATGTGGCCGTGACAGGGTTGACGCAGTTACCCGGGGTGACCGGGAAGTCGGTGCTCTCGCCACCTGTGTCGCCGAGACCGCTTATGTAGAGCGGCACGTTGCCGACGTTCACCAAGCTGACGTATTGCACCGAGCTCGTTGTCGCCACGCCGTACTGAGCCGGGAAGGCGAGGAGATTGCCTTTGATGTTCGCGCTCGCGACCGTCGCATCGGCCCATACGCCCGGACCCTGCAGTTTGAGCGCAACAGTTGCACCGGCCTTGCCCCAGCTGGAGTCGACGATGTCGACAACCCCCGTCCTGTTCCCGGCACCCGACGGCGTGAACTGGACCGCGAGCGAGCACGTCTGATGCGAACTGATGTAGCCGCAGTTGTTCCGGTTGAGGAGAAAGTCGTTCGGATCACCGGTTGTGCCGATCGTGACGCCGGTGATGACCTGAGTGGTCGGGCTGTTGTTGTGAACCGTGACGACGAGTGGGTCGTCAGCAACGAACACACCTTCGGGCGGAAAGACAAGCGTTGTCGGGTTCCCCGTGGGCGTGGTGAAAGAGATGGGTGGCGGAGCGGCACTCTCGGTCACAGCCACATTCGTGGCCTGAGCGCTCCCGGCCTTGTTCTTCACGTTCAGCGCGAACGCGTACGCGATCGGGTTCTCGCCTTTGTTGGCGGAAAGCGAGACCGTCTTCGTGAAGCTGGAGGTACAGGCGAACGACTTCGGGAATCCTTTCAAACCTGGGGAGACACTGATCTTGCAGGTCGTGGCGTACTTCAGCTTTGCCTTGAGAACGGTGCTGCCACCTGTGTTGGAGATGGTCGTCTTCGTCGCTGTAAACGAGCTGACGACGGGAATGGCACTCGGGCTCGACGCGCCGACAGGTGTGCCGACGACGGTGACCATCACGACAGCTACGGGGGCGGCGATAGTGATAACGAACTTGGATCGAATCCGTGAACCGAACATACGGTGGGCTCCTCGCTTCAACCTATAGACGGCCTTCCCCCCGGCAGAGGAAATAGTAACCCATCGTGACGGTTCCGCCGCGCAGAGTGGCTGTTTGACCTTCTAATGAGACCCGGGCAGCGTGCTCGAGCGGATCCGACTTAGGTTCTATCGAGCCATTGAGCGGCTGCCAGAGCGGCGCCCCGGGCTCCGGCCATGTCGAGATGGGCGATGAGCGCGAACGACACGGTCGCGGCCTGCTCCACCCGAAGCGACGTGTGCCGGCGGACCTTTGCCAAGAACCATTGGTTGAACTCGGGCGAGGCCTCCACGACACCGCCGCCGACAAAGTACGCGTCGGGATCAACGAAGTTGCTCGCGATCGTGAACAGGCGCCCTAATGCCATGGCCTGTTGCTCGAATATCTTGAGGGCAAGCGGGTCCTCGGCGACTCCGTATCGCCTCACCAGCCGGGCGGCCTCCGCCAGGGAGGCCACCCGATGTAGGTCGTGGTCGGGAAAGCGCTCCAGCCAGTATGGCAGGAGGTTCTTCTCGATCCCGGTGAGCGATGCGATGCTCTCGACGTCGCCGCCGAGGCCGCAGTTGCACTCGGGAACCGGCTGGTCCTCGGCGAGAAGCCCCTGCAGCGGAATGTGTATATGGCCGAGCTCACCGGCCATCCCGGCTGCTCCCCGGATCACGCGGCCCGCCTCTATGACGCCGCCGCCGAGCCCGGTACCTACGATCGCCGAGACCGACGACCGCAGGGGCGCCTCCCGGCCGAAATGCGAGTCATGGGCATAAAGGGCAGCTGCGTTCCCGTCGTTGTTGTAGACGACGGGGATGCCGATCTGACCCTCGAGCGCGGCCCGGAAGTCGAACCCGTGCCACTCCGGCTCGGAGAAGTTCGTCGCGCCCTTCGAGCAGATGACGCCGTCCGCGCTCGCCGGTCCGGGCGTACCGAGACCGACGGCACGCACCGACTCCCGGGGCACGCCCGTGTGCTGCAGCACCCGCGCGAGAGATTCGCCGAGAGCGGCAATCGCCACGGCAGGACCCTCGCGAACGCGGCTCGGGCTCTCGAACAGCTCGTCTACGAGGAAGCGACCGGAGCTGTCGAGCACCGTCGCGCTGTTGCTCGTGCCGCCATTGTCGAGACCGACGACGACCCACGGCGCTTGCCCCTGGCTGCTCACGAGCGGGGACTTTACCCGCAATAGCTCGGGTGACGTCGCAGCGGCACCGCCCGGCGGCCCTTTGGAAAGTGGGGCTGGCATATCGTTCTACTCTGGACCTGTGAGCGCGCCCGGTCTGCGAGTCGGCGAGTTGCCAGATGACGCGGATGACCTTGGCGCGCTGGTGGCGTTGCAAGCAGTGATGGACCTGCAGGACCGCACCGTCTTCGGCTACGAAGCCCTCCCGCGGGGCTTCCTGAGCGGGGACCCGAGGAGCTTCGTCCTCGGCGCCCTTCCCGCGGTCCAGTACACGAGCCCCGCCCTCCTCTTTGTCGCCCTCGCTCCGGCGCTCTTGGAGGACGGCGATTTCGACCCGCTCGCGCGGGCGCACGAGGTGGGAGCGACCCCCGGGGAGATCGCCTGGCTCATCTCGGAGACGGCCGCCATCGAGCTGCCGGAGCTCGTCGGCCGGCGCGTCGAGGAGCTGCGCGGACAAGGCTTTCAGGTCGCTCTCGCGGA
>Ga0181519_10005264_pt1 | contig 10360 bp, 6 predicted proteins | sample PEATcosm2014_Bin_26_FD_121102 | JGI IMG/M metagenome (GOLD analysis project Ga0181519, IMG submission 121102) | Peatland microbial communities from MTU Mesocosm Facility, Houghton, MI, USA - PEATcosm2014_Bin02_10_metaG | ecosystem: Environmental > Terrestrial > Soil > Wetlands > Peat | place...
ACCTCGCGGCAGCGAAGGAGTGAGCCATCTCTCCGCCACTCACTTGCAGCAGCTGCGTCGTTCGGGTCGCCATTTCAACGTACATCGCCGCCGCGTGGGACACATTCAGGCAGGTGCTTTCGTTCACCTGGTTGCATGCGTACTTCGCAAGCGCCTTCAGAACAGACAAACGGACCTGCATGGCGTCGCTGCGCAGGGCGGCAAGAAGTTCGCTGTCCACCGAGTCGCTGTTGAGGGCTGCATAGTCGGCCATCTCCATCATCACGCGGGCATTCTCATACATCGCCCACAGGCCCTGTGCGCCTTGAATGCGCTGCCACTTTTCTTCCGGTGTGGCGTTCTGATTTGCATTCCAGAAGGACTGATCACTCAATTCGCGGGCAGTCCAGTTCGGTCGCAGCTGAGCCACAAGCGTATCCCACGCATGTGCCTTCCGGCGGCGCATACCTGCCCTCCAACGCCCAAGATAAACGACCAAACCTGCAATTGCAGAAAATGAAAGAAGACTGAGAATCATTGGTCCACCTCAGACCGGAAAATGGCGGTCATACGATACAGTCAGCCAAGCCCGGCCAGTTCCTGCGCATCGCATCGCGAGCAGTGGTAACCAATACAATTGCGCATAAGTAAACTAGAGCGATGTTCTCAAACGGTCAATGACACTTTCGGGTTAGGAACTGGTGCTCCTTGGAGCCGCTCGACTGTGAGGCGTCGAAGCACACGCGGCATCCCGCACCTCCGCCGCGCCTTAGCTCGCTTCCGCCGGAGCCAGAGGGCAATGCATTTTCCGCAAGCTATCGGCGCGCTGTGGGGATTCTGGCTTGCTGTCCGGGTTGGGATGCAGCATAGCCATACGCATGATCGACCACAGTGCTGTGGCGGGAAAAAGCAGATGCGTGACCGGAATCGGCTATATCGCTTGAAATATCTATGGTTTACGATGGTCGGGGCGGAGGGATTCGAACCCCCGGCCCTCTGCTCCCAAAGCAGATGCGCTACCAGGCTGCGCTACGCCCCGACGTCTCCTTTAGATTGTATCGTGGATCCTAATGCTGGTTCGAATTTCAGCAGACCCAGCCCACACTCATTGGGCGAGAAGCCAGGCGAGGAACCAGACTACGAGCGATAAGGGGATGGCAAAGACGAGCGCCAAGCCGACGGCAAGCAGGAGCAGAAAGGCCCAATCGCGCCAGGTGTGGCGGCGGGGATCGCCCAGATGGCGCTGCAGCAGGCGGTAGTTGCGGCGGTTGGGCTTCCAGACGACCAGGAATATGTCGCCGAAGAAGGGGATGGCGCCCACCAGGACGCCAATGCCGAGATTGGCGGCCATGCGGACCAGCGCGATGTAGGGAACTCCACGAATCCAGGCGGCGACGGGAATGACCGCCGAGAGCAGGCCGGCCAGCACGTCGCCCAGGCCGGGAACCAGGCCAATAATTCCGTCGAGGCCAAAGCGGAATTGGGTGCCGGGGATGCGGAAGACTTCATCGAGGAGGGTTTCAAGCGCCAGCAGTGTCCGGTCGCGGAAGAGCCATGCACCGCGATTCCAGCGGCCGCTGCCTGGCGGGTCTGGACTCGCTGAGTTGCCGGTGGCATGGGCGGCTACTTCGCCGTTCAGCGGACTCCGATCTTCTGCGCCCATGGGTCTATCTCCCTTGGCGGCCCCCTTGCCGTCGCAGCCGTCGCACCTGGTTCGATGCTACAATCGATAGGGTACATGGCGGCTATAGTTCAGCGGCAGAACGCCTGACTGTGGCTCAGGATGTCGTGGGTTCGATCCCCACTAGCCGCCCCAAACTATATCGCATTATTTTAGTTAGATTTGCTGGATGCGAGGTTTCACTGCGGGCCAATGTGGGCCACGCAGGATATAGCTCTTGCGCGCCACTCGCCCTCTACCGTCGCCATCGACGTGAATGCAAGGGCCAACATCCGCATAATCTACGCACATCCGAATACGACGAGCGCACGAAGGGATGGAAGCGATGCGAAGGCCCGATCTTTGCATCGGGATCGCTCGGCAAACATTTCAAGAATAGAAGTTCGACATTTGCGGGAGTGGCTCCCGGTTTGTGTTTTACTTTCTTCTCGCTAAAACGTTAGAGCAGATTCGGAAATGGTGTAGACCAATGGGCTTTCCCTCAGGGGCTAAAGCCCATTAATTTTATTGGCGTTTTACGGCACGGCTAAAGCCGTGCCCTTTCAAAGCCGGTCTACAGTAAAAGCGAAGCCGCTCTAAAAGGGCGCGGAGCATGAGCGCCGTCCCTACGGAACTCCGGATGCATAGTTGGTTTATGCCCACCCCACCGCGCTCTACTCCACCGGAGTATCGCCCGTGGCATCGAACGTAGCGCCTGCCGGAATCAGAGTGGTAGAGACGATCTTTCCGTCTTGAGAGCCGGTGTACACGGTAATCCGGGATGAATCGATTCCCTTTTCGCCGACCAAATAGGCCTTTGTGTTCACCGCGCGCTGAGCAGCAAGTTTCCTGCCGCCCTTTTCCTCGCCGGCCGCGTTGCCAACGAGACCCAGATTCGCATCGGAATTGCGCTGCAGGTCCAGTGCCACCTCATCCAGGCAAGCCTTCCCTTCGTTGTCCACGCGCACCGGCCGGCGCGCATCTCTGTCGAAGTGAACCGCGCAAAGGCCGCTGGTCAGCGGCTTGGGCGCAGCCACTGGGACCTCGACCATCACTGAAGTTGTGGCTGTAGCAGTCTGAGCCTTGTCATCGACGACATTGCAGGTCACGGCGATGGCTCCAGTCGGCGCACCCGAAGTGCTCAGAGTAGCTCGAGAGCCGGTTCCGCTCACAGAGCCGGAAGTCGAGCTATAGCTGTAGGTCAAGGGACGATTTTGCGGACTTATGCCGATTGCCGTAATCGTGGAAGAGTTGCCGGAAATCACAGCGGAAGGATCGGCTGTGCAGCTCACGGTTGGCGGCTCGAACGCCTTCACCGTATACGGCGCGGCGCAATCCGCATTCTCGCCGGGCTTGTCGCCCTCGGAGACGCGGCCTTTCACGGTGTACCCGCCGGGAACAGCCTGCCGTGTGTCAATACTCGCCGAACTTGACGTTCCAGTCACCGTTCCTCCATCGGCAGACCATGTGTAGACAGCCGTCTTTGCCGGGTCAAGATTCAGAGCTGTGCCGGACACCGCAATCGCATCTCCAGGGAATACAGACGATGGGTTCACCGAACAGGAATATGCCAAAGGAGGCAGTGGAGGCACGCCCCTTCCGCCGAAGCGGAAAACGATTCCGGAGGAAAGACGCAGGTCGTTCTGCATTCCGGTCGTGTAACCCGCGAATGTGGTCATCAGGTATTCGGCTTGAATGATGCGGATGGCGAAATGGTGGTGGACCCTGAGGTCCAGGCCGCCTCCGGCGGTCATCGCAAACGAGTCCTGGGAGGGAAGAAGCGTGCAATTGACGGTGCAACCGGCGAGAGTCACCTGGTTCGCATGCACGTCTCCAAACAGAACCTGGGCAAAAGGAACGATTCTGTCGTACTTCCGGAACGACAGGCGCGGACCGAAGAGATAGGTCAAGGCAGCCACGTTTGCATTGTTTACGTCGACTGTAGACGTAGACGCGCCCGTGAATCGCACCTCCGAGTTGGTGTAGGCGCCAAAGTCGCCCACCAGTCCCAGGTAACGATTCAGATTGAAAGCGAGGGACGCGCTGCCGCCATTCATCCACACCAGCCGGTTTCCGGCAGCCAGTTCCGGCACAGCGCGCAGATAGGAGTAACCCGCGAACAGCTCAAACCTGGGAACGCGGAGGCTCAGGCCTCCCGAATACGGCAGGGCTGCCCCCATCGAGGCCTCTGGCATTGGGGCGTCCAGCTCAGCGCCGTAAACAGCGCTGGCGCCGGCGGCCTTCTCGTCGCCGGATGACGGCTTTGCCGCTCCCTCCGCCGAGAGTTTGAACGCAGACATCAGGAAAACAACACATGCCGCTGTGGCAATCACCCTTGCACTCAATCTCATTGCCGCCTCCCGGACTGCGCGTCGCGATCGAAAGAAAATCTCTGCGCCGGGTTAACTCGACGCGAATAAGACATACCGAACAAAACGCCGACTGAAAACCTGGCTGAGACCGCCCTGGGGGCGGTCTCAGCCAGACATTACGGAACGTTGATGACGGTGTTCACCAAGGTGGTCGACGCGTTCAAGGCGATCACCCTGCCGTTGATCGTCGTCACTGCGGCAACTCCGGGGCTTGAAACCGTGATTCCCGGTTGAGAGATGATAGTTCCCACCATCGTCCCGCCTCCTCCGTAATTGATAACCGCGCCGGGGAGGCCCCCAACCGCCCAGTAGACGTTGCCGGGCTGGGCGCCGCCGATCAGGATCACGCTTTCAGGCCCTGTCGGCGTGCCTACTGTGAGAGACGATCCGATCTGGAAGACCCAGGTCGCATTGGGATTGCCCTGAGCGTCGAGAGTAAGAGGCCCCGTGGTTATGCCGACTGAGCTTGCGTTTTTGTAGACGCCGGGGTAAATGGTTGTACCGCCCAACTCTGCCGCCAGAGTGCCGGTTGAGGGGAGGCCTTGAAGAGTGATATAGGCGGTTCGAGCTTCCGACGCGGCTTGGGTTGCGATGGCCATTGTGTTCGCGGTTCCTTCATTGGGGCAGGCGCCGGAAGGAGGTGGCGGAGCGGTGTCGATCGTCCCATTCACCAGCCCCATATTACTTGGCGTTACCGTATACGAGCATGGATATACGCCGGCCACTGCCGCAACGCTCTCATCGTAGAATCCGGTCATCGTGGTAGAGGCGCCCGTGGTGCCGATAGCGCCATCGATCACTGTGTGGATGCCCTGGTTGGTCATCCCTGCGCCGCCGCCAAAGCCGCCAAATAGCGCTATGGCCGGGCCAAGGACGATTGGCGGCAGAACCGCTGCCGTGCCGGTCGTGAACATCCAGGGATTCGGCGCCCCGGTGGTTCCCAGCGGATTGCCGGCCAGGTCCGTTGCTCCGCTGGTCACCATCGCGTTATAGCTGGTGCTGGCGGTCAGCGGGGCGGTCGGCGTGAAGGTGGCAATGAAGTCGATCGCATCGTAGGATACCGTTCCAGGCACCGTAACTCCGCCCGCCGTAAGTTCGAAGGTTCCCGTGGTGATGGTCAGCGGATTCATGGCTTCGGTGAAGGTTGCGCTGACGGCCTGATTGAGAGGCACATCCGTGGCCGAGTTAGCCGGGTTGGTCGAAACCAATTCCGGCGCAGTGGTGCTCACAGCTGTGCCGGTTTTAAAGGTCCACACGTAATTGGCGGCCAGTGGAGTGCCCGCCAGGTTCTGAACCCCGGTTGCGATCGTGGCAGTAAACGTGGTGTTGGGCGCGAGGTTCGCTGTCGGCGTGAAGGTCAGGGTATTTCCAACCGCCGCGTAAGCAACCAGCCCCGGCACGACAGTTGCGCCTGGTCCTGTCAGAGTAAAGGTTGTTCCATTGATCGTAGCGGGATTCATCGCCGTGCTGAACGTGGCGCTGACAATCTGATTGAGAGGCACGCCCGTGGCCAGGGCGGCCGGAATTGTCGAAATCACCGTCGGCGGTACCGCAGTCGGGAGAGCAGCGGTGGTGAAGGTCCATGCGTAGTTGCCGGCCAGAGCGGCGCCCGCCAGGTTCTGAGCCCCTGTAGTGATCCTGGCCGTATAGGAGGTGGTGGGCGCAAGGTTGGCATCCGGTGTGAACGTTGCTACCGAGCCGGCCGCGACATAGGTAACGGTTCCTGTTACGCTGGCTCCGCCCGTCACCGACAGAGTGAAGGTTGCCGAGCCGATTGTGGCCGGGGTCATTGCCGCGCTGAAGGTGGCGCTGAGGGCCTGGTTGATGGGTACGCCCGTGGCCCCATTCACCGGCACGGTGGAGATGACTGTTGGCGGAGTGGAAACAGGAACTGTTCTGAAGGTCCACACGTAATTGCTGGCCAGCGGAGTGCCCACCAGGCTTTGGGCTCCGGTCGAGATCGTGGCCGTAAAGACAGTGTTGAATGCCAGGTTGGCCGCCGGGGTGAAGGTGGCGACGGCGCCCGAGCAGGCGATCGTTCCGGGGACGGGAGTCGCCCCTGGGCCCGTCAGCGTAAACGCTGCCGCGGGAAACGCCGCACAGTTCATCGCTTCATTGAAGGTCGCGCTCAGCACCTGCGCGACAGGCACACCGGTGGCTGTATTCGCAGGGACCGTTGCTATCACCGCAGGCGGCTGTGTAATCGTTTTAAAACTCCAAACGTAGTTGGCAGCCAGCGGCGTGCCTGCCACGGAAGTAGCCCCGATGGTGATTATGGCTGTGTAGTTGGTGTTGTAGGCGAGACTGGCCTGGGGCGTAAATGTGGCTACTACGCCGGAGTAGGCGACGGTTCCAGTTACGGCGGCTCCGCCTGTCACTGTCAGCGTGAAGGTTGCCTTACTGATCGAAGCGGGGCTCATCGCCTCGCCGAAGGTCGCGCTGAGCACCTGGCCAATGGGCACATTTACGGCTCCATTCGCGGGGATCGTCGACAACACCGCAGGCGGCGGGGTGATCGTCGTAAAGGACCACGCGTAGGGGCCAACCAGCCCGGCTCCGCCGGGGCTCGAGACTCCAGCGGCGATCGTCGCCGTGTAGGTGGTACCGTATGCCAGAACGACAGATGGCGTGAAGGTCGCAGTCGAGCCGCTGTACGCGACGCTTCCAGCTATGGCAGTTCCGCCCGGCCCCGTCACCGTGAAAGTCGAGGTTGTAATCGAGGCTGAGTTCATCGCCATGCTGAAGGTCGCGGTGACAGTCGTGTCGATGACGACACCGGTAGCGCCCTGGGCGGGAGTTACTGACACTACGCCTGGAATGGCGACTGTTTCTTGACCGCATCCGGCCATGAAAACGATCGATAGAGACGCCAGTAAACACGTAATGCCATACCTCAAGTTGCGCATTTGTACTCCCTCATTCAGATGTTGTGGTGACACGGTGTCTAAACCCCATCGTCTTGCCGGCTTATCGTCTAATTCCGGCACACTAAAAAACCAAAGCTACAGCAAAGGAGTAGACACGACTGTATTCGATTGCTCATTTCATTGGGGGATCGGGAGAAAATAACTTTGCGTTCCAGATCGGGATTGAAGTAAGCGTCTACGGTGCGCGTATTGACGCATATTGGCGTTGGCTGCGATTGTGCGAGGTCGAGCCCTAATGGGTCGGGGAGAAGATGTTCGGCACACGTTCATCGATCAGCCGTGGGCCAATAGGGGCCAACGTGCCCTGGCATTGATGGCATTTACGGCAACGTGTATCCTTTAACTTACGAGGCGTCAATGTGTGGCTCTGCTTCGATCCCCACTAACCGCCCCCAATCGATCCCGGGCAGATGGCCCGACTCCCGCGTTTGGCAAGCCGCCCGTGACCACCGAAATCTCTAAAGATACAGTGACTCGCAGCCCAGCGCCCACGCAGTCTACGTGGCTGACTCCGTTCGTGCCTTTTCGCGGCCTCAAGAACAGCCACCTGCAGACGATTGTGGGTAACTTTCTGCCCCGGCCCACGTTCACGCTGCCGGCCGTTGCCGAGACGGTGGAAGTGGACCCCTGCGACGGTAGCCGCGTCCTGTGCCATTGCCACTGGCAGCCGGAGCCCGCCAGCCGGCTCACCGCGGTCCTAGTCCACGGGCTTGAGGGCTCGTCCGATTCACAATACATTCTGGGTGTCTGCGCGCGCGCGTGGGCCGCGGGCTTCAACGTTGTGCGCATGAATATGCGCAATTGCGGCGGCAGCGATGCACTTACGCCCACGCTCTATCACTCTGGACTCTCGGGCGATGTGGGCGCGGTGATAGACCACTTCGCGGACAAGTTCGGACTGGAGCGAGTAGCGCTGGTGGGCTACTCGATGGGCGGGAACCTGGTGATGAAACTCGCCGGGGAATGGGGTAACCGGCCGCCACTTGCGGCCGTAGCCGCGGTTTGTCCGGCGGTCGATCTGGCGCCGGGTTCCGACGCGCTGCATGAGCTGGGCAATCGTCTTTATGAACTTCGATTTCTGCGCGGCCTGATGCGCCGCTTTCGCCGCAAGGCAGCGCTGTTTCCCGACCGATACCAGACAAGCGGCATTGGGCCGATACGTTCGCTGCGCGACTTCGACGACAAGATTGTGTCTCGCTATTGCAGCTTCCGCGACGCCGACGACTACTACTACCGCGCCGCCGCTGCGCGCGTTGTCGATCGCATCGCTGTTCCAACGCTCCTAATCTACGCCGCGGACGACCCCTTTGTGCGCATCTCGACGGAGACCCGCGCCGCCCTGCGCGCCAACCCGCACATCGACTTTGTGGAAACCGCGCATGGCGGCCACTGCGCCTTCCTTTCGCGCGAGCCCGGCGACGACATTCATTGGGCGGAGGCAACGGTGATTCGCTATTTGCAGTGGGTGACAGGCACGGCGCATGGAAGCTGACTGGGAGGTCGAGATCGGCGGCGGAGCGCCGGTGATCGAAGTCCTCTGGCCGGGGTTTGTAGATTTAAGGGCTGCTCCCGAGCGGATTGTCGAGATTGCCGAAGCGGCGACTTTCCCTCCGCTCGCAGGCCTGCTGCTGGCGCTGAATGCGCCGGAATCGCCGGTGTGGACCTCGAAGTGCGACCGCTGGGAGCCGGAGCCAGGGGCGCTGGGTATCTATATTGATATGCTGCCGCGCGAGGGTGAGCTGTTTGCCGAGTGGGGGCAAGCCGAGGCGTTTTGCCGGGAGTATGTAAGCCGGCTTGGGTCGATTGCGTTTCCGGAATGCGGCGGTGAGCCGGGTTCGGAGTGGGGTGAGGACTCGAGTGCCGGCATGGGGCCTGCATACACCATCGATCTGGTCATCCGCGCAGCGGTTGCGGACCGGAGTGAGGGATTCGGGATCACCGCGTACCTTGGAGCGAGAGCCGTTACGCCGGCGGAAAAAGCCGCGGGCCGGATGACGGCTGCCGAGGTTCTGGCCGGTGCGATGGCTGGCTTTCAGAATGCGCTGCCGCCCGCCGGGCCTCCCGCAACAGCCGGTTCAAAGCTACAATAGAAAAGCGTGGGCGAGTAGCTCAACTGGATAGAGCACCGGCCTTCTAAGCCGGGGGTTGCGGGTTCGAACCCCGCCTTGCCTACCATTCGGAATCGATCGTTCTGTTGCCCAGCAGGAGCGCTTGCAGGCTCTGAGTCTTGAGCGCTGTCGATTGGCGGAGTGAAGAGCATCTCGCCGATTAACGGCGAACGCTTTCTACATATTTATAGTTAATTTAATTGTGGGGACCTGGAGATGTGTTTGCCCGGTGGTATTGTTCCTCTTGAGGTAAGAGAACATGTCCATCGATGTCTATAAAAGTGCGCTAGAACAGGCCAAGAAAGATCTCACTGAAGTCACCCGCGAGTTCGAGAGTGCACGAACTCGGAAAGAGCTTATGGAGAAGCTCTTTGATGCTTTAACGCAATTAACTTTATATCTGAACCCTGTCGAGGAGCCCACAGCAGCGCCGGAGGACGCCGCTCACGAAGTTTCCACGACTGGGGCAGCGGAGGAAAGCGTGGAAGCGGCCGAGCACGAAGTTTCCGAAACTGGGGTACCGGAGGAAGCTGCTGTTCAGGAAGTTTCCGCAACTGAAGCGCCGGAGGAGGCTGAGCAAGCGGTCGCTCACGAAGCTCCAGCAACTGAGGCGCCGGAGGAGGCTGTGCACGAGGTTGCCGCAACTGAGGCGCGTGAAGGAGCCGAGGCTGCTGAAGACGAAGTTCAGGCGCTGCAAGAAGGTTGAGTGCAGGTCCGGTTCTTCCGGCAAACTTTTAACACAGGGGCACGAGACGGCCTGCTGTGCGTTGGCGCTCAGCCGCCATCGCCGAGAGGTTGCACTCTTTTTCTGTCATCGGCGCGCCGGGGGACGATTCTGGCAAGGGTCCTGTCTTCGAAGTTTATTGAAAAACAGAAGAAGATCCTTCGACTCACCACCCCCAAGCTGAGAAGCGCTTGGGGTCCCGTTCGCTCAGGATAACAATTTGATTATTTATCAAGTGTTTACGTGACCTGTATATGTCGATACAGCCTGGTACAACCACAAGCGGTCAGAGACCTAGACCGATGGTTTACGGTAACGTTTACGCTTGAACTGCGAGGGACTTTGTGGCGGAGGCTGGGTTGTACGAACGAATGTTGGCGGTGGCGCTTGAAGAGGCACGGGCGGGCCTGGACGAGGGAGGCATTCCAATCGGGGCGGCGATCTTTACGCGCGCTGGAGAGTTGTTGAGCCGGGGCCACAACCGCCGCGTGCAACAGGGCGATCCGAGCGCGCATGGAGAGACCGATGCCTTTCGCCGAGCCGGCCGGCAGCGCAGTTATCGCGACCTGGTGATGGTGACGACGCTGGCG
>Ga0181519_10005265_pt1 | contig 10359 bp, 11 predicted proteins | sample PEATcosm2014_Bin_26_FD_121102 | JGI IMG/M metagenome (GOLD analysis project Ga0181519, IMG submission 121102) | Peatland microbial communities from MTU Mesocosm Facility, Houghton, MI, USA - PEATcosm2014_Bin02_10_metaG | ecosystem: Environmental > Terrestrial > Soil > Wetlands > Peat | place...
AACCTCAGCTAGACTTTCTCCGTCGTTGCGCTCGAAGTACAACGCCGCTTCTCCCCACAGTTCGCGATACACGGGAGTGTCATTGGCTACGATTGCGCAGCGCGAGAAAGCAGCCTCGATCGAGGCGAGGCCAGTGGGTTCGTAACGCGAGGTCGCCGCAAAGACCGTCGACTTGCTGTACAGGTTGCGCAGTTGCGATTCGGTCTGGGCTCCCTTGACCGAGATTTCGTGGTCTCCCGTCGAAACCCGCACATCGGCGCGGATGGGGAGCGCTGGAGTCGGAATCGGGTTGTCGGCTCCCACGATGCACACCGGTAAACCGTGAGTATGCTGGGTCAGCAGCGACACCTGTTTTCCGGTATCCCACAGGCGTCCAATCGCAAGCACCGACTCTTCCTTGGTCACAAAGGGATTGAAATAAATCGGATTGCGGCCCGGAGAAATCACCTGGCTTTCGAACTCGCCATCGTAGGCGACCCGTAACATCGCGCTCATCCAATTGGTGGTGGTAACGACTGCGCCGGCTCGCTTCAGTCCCGCCATCACGGCAGTGCGGTACCACTCCAGCCAGGGAGAGCGTGCGGGCTCGCGCCCGTGGATCGTCAGCCACCAGGTGATCACATCTCCATGCGCGGTTACCAGTCGTGGTGTTGGAACCGGCAGAGCGCCGAAACTGAGATGATTCAGGTGCAGAATATCGGGACGCGTGTCGTGGACGATCTCACACAAATATTCTTCGGCGGCGTGAAAATCCTGCTCGCCTTCCTGCATCCAGTCGAGGCGAAATGCGGTGGGATGATATTCGAGGCCGTGCAGGCTCTGCATCCAGGAGGTCTGATCGGGAAACGGGATTTCTCCAAAGCTGACGAGCGTGACTTGGGCGCCCTGGGTTACGAGGCCGGTGACGAGTTCACGTGCATACGTCCAAACGCCGCTGAACGTGTCCGTGGTCACTAATACCCGCAATGCAGTCCTCCGGGGGCGAGGGCAAAACGAGCCCAAAATGCACAGCAGACAGTTTAGGATCGATAGCGATATTAGGGAAGAGATTTCTTGGGGGGTGTGATTTTTCCTGCGGTTTTACTGCAGATTTGCGGCTGGGACGCGTAGAATGCGCCCTGCCGGCCCAGTTTGGGGAGGGCAGAGCGCCTGCGCGCGCTTTGCTTAGGTGGAATCAGACCAGCGTGACTCGGCAATGTGGGATTGGTCCCGGTGATAGACCGAGTGCTGGCGGTGTTCGGAGATGACAACTCTCGGCGGGACGAGAATACGCATGCTCCATAGCAGGTCGTCGAGCGACGTTCCGAACCCGAAGTGAGCATCAACAAAGGTCAGTTCAGCGGTAGGAATGTTTGTGCGGCCGGAGATAAGAACCACCGGCAACTCCGGCATCAGATGCTTGATCTCACGGGCTAATTGCGCGCCCGTCATCGAGGGCATTTCATAATCGAGAAGAGCGAGGTCGAAAGAAGTCCTTCGACACAGCGCGAGGGCTTCGAGGGGGTCGGTCCTGGGGACTACCCGGAAACCGCATTCTTCGAGAACACTTGCCAAAAGCCGACTGGATTTTGGATTGTCATCTACATACAACACTGTAGTTCGGTCATCCATTGAAACCTCCGTTGGTCTGGCTGAAAACCGTGGCAGTCGGCTTCCGCGCCTTTCCAGAAGAACGACACGCCGGAGCCCGCTTGCAAACTATGTGGTAGAGATTTGTAAATGCTAAGTGCAACAGATTGGTTGCCGGGGCGTGAATTTTTCGTGACTTGTCTGGTTTCCGGACGCAGACTGAGAATCGCGAGATCCGTAAGTCAGCGCAACGCATCAGTATGAATTGGAGTTGTGAGCCTACGGCTTAAAGTATTGTGTAGGCGATCCCCGCGCTCGTCATTCGAGCGCGGTCTGCGTGTACCGGTTTGATAGAGCAAGGATGGGGACGGAAGACATGCACATATTGGTGGTTGGGGCGGGAGCGATTGGCGGCTACTTTGGCGGGCGGCTTGTTGAAGCAGGGCGCGATGTCACATTTCTCGTGCGGCCACGGCGAGCTGAGGAATTGCGGAGCTCAGGTCTTACGATTCGGAGCCGCTTCGGCGATGTAGTGATTCCCGAGCCGAAGACGGTGCTGGCCGAGGAGTTGCGCGAAACTTATGGGTTGGTCCTACTCAGTTGCAAGGCATTTGACCTGTCCAGCGCGATCAAGTCGTTTGCGCCGGCGGTTGGCCCGGCGACGGCAATTTTGCCGCTGCTCAACGGAATGCGGCACCTCGAGATACTGGCAGAGCGCTTTGGAGATGCGCGGGTTCTCGGAGGCCAATGTCTGATCGCAGCAACCCTGGATGAAAAGCGCGAGGTGGTTCACCTCAATGAAAACCACGATTTATCTTTTGGGGAACGCGATGGCACATTGTCTGAACGCGTGAAGGCCATCGGCAGCCTGATGGAAGATGTGCGCTTCAAGGTGCGGGTGAGCCAGCAGATCCTGCTCGAAATGTGGGAGAAGTGGATGTTCCTGGCTTCAGCAGCTTGTAGCACCTGTCTGATGCGAGCGGCCATCGGAGATATTTGCGCCTCCCCCGGGGGCACCGACTACGTGCTCGGCGTGCTGGGGGAATGCCGCGGCATCGCCGCCGCCGAGGGATATCCAGTGCGGGAAGAGTCATTCCGGCGCAGCCGCGAAATGCTGACTGCGGCCGGTTCGCCTTTGACGGCCTCGATGCTGCGCGACATCGAGCGAAATGGTCCGATTGAGGCAGACCATATTGTGGGAGATCTGCTGGAGCGCGGGCGCCTGCATGGCATCTCCGGCAGTGATTCGTTGCTCAAGGTTGCTTACACGCACCTCAAGTCGTATGAAGCCCGGCGAGCGCGTACGGCATCGTAGACGTAGATGCCATTTTCTCTGGTGGCCGCAAAACCGCGCTCAAACTCCAGCGCCAGCCGCTCTCGCGCTGGACTCCAGCCGTGATCTTAACTTTCTGGTGGTATCACGAACGGCGGTGAGACGTTCGCCGGCCGCCGGAGTCAGGCCGGTGGTTTCGAGTGCCAGTTCGGATTCGAGAAGCAGAGTGGTGAGCGTGTCGTTCAGTTCGCTGTAGACGAGTCGCGTTGCCACACCGCGAGCGGTTGCCTCTTCAAGTTTGCGGAAGCGAATGGCCGATTTCACTTCCCCAACCAGCCGTTCGATTCCGCTGATTGCCAGATTGATCTGTACCGGAATGGCTGAGCCCAAATTGTCGAGCGCGATAGCAACCTCGTGGGGCTCGAACTCAGGCACGGAGCGATCAAATACGGCAGCGGTGTAGAAATCCGTGCGCAACAGGGTAGTTGCCCGCAACAAGCTGTCCGCGATTACGACGTTCTCTCCGGTCGCTTGGTGAAGTGCCGCCGCGCACTCGTGTCGCCTGGCGATGGGAGTCACTAGCAGAATCATGCCTGATCATGTGCATCTCCCGGGCCAATCACGACTCTCTGAAAACAGAAGACTTACCCGCGTGGCATTCGAGCACTTTCCCGTTACTGCACAATTCGCGCTTGCTCCGTTCAAGCTCGGGAATCGTATTCCTTCAACTTGCGGTACAGGGTGGTCTTGCCGATGCCGAGCAAACGCGCAGCCAGCAACTTATCGCCGTTGACCTGTGTGAGCGCGTTGAGAATGGTCAGTTTCTCGAGTTCAGCCATGGGCATGATGCCGGCTGCTGGCCGGGCGACCAGATCGGCAGGCGCGCTGGAAAGGTTGGTAGGTAGATCGCGCACCTGAATTTCATTTGCGCTGGAGAGGGCGCAGGCCCTCTCCAGCGAATTTTCAAGTTCCCGAACATTACCCGGCCAGTCGTAATTGAGCAGAGCCTTGACGGCATCGTCGGAGATGGTTTTTTCGAGGCCGGAGTCGCGGCCGATGCGTTCCAGGAAGTGCCCGACCAGGAGTGGCACATCCTGCCGGCGCTCGCGAAGAGATGGGATGCGCAGGGTGAGCACGTTGAGTCGAAAGTACAGGTCGCGCCGGAATGTGCCCGCAGTCACGGCCTGTTCCAGATCCCGATTGGTTGCTCCCAGGATGCGCACGCTGATGGGGATGTTCTTCACGCCTCCGACGGGCCGAATCTCCTTTTCCTGAATGGCGCGTAGTAGCTTGGCTTGGAGATCGACCGGCAACTCGCCGATTTCATCGAGAAAAACGGTTCCGCCATCGGCGATGGCCAGCAGACCGTCCTTGGGGCCGGTCGCGCCCGTGAAGGCGCCACGCACGTGGCCAAATAATTCGCTTTCGATCAGGGTGGGCACGAGCGAACCGCAGTCGACGGGGATGAAAGGCTTGTCGCGCAGGGGACCCGAAGAATGAATGGCCTTGGCGACCATCTCCTTGCCGGTGCCGCTCTCGCCCAGAATCAGGACGGGGTGGGTGCTCTGTCCGGCCTTGGCGATAATCCGGTAGAGCTTCTCCATTTCGGGCGTGTGGCCCACGATGTTGCAGAAGCCCTGCGTGGAGCGGATGCTCTCGCGGCGCAGGCGATTTTCGGTCCGCACTCGCAAATGCTTTCCGACACGTTCGAGCAGCCCCCGCAGTTCTTCCATGCTGAATGGCTTAGTGACATAGTCATAGGCGCCATTCTTCATCGCCTGCACCGCCGATTGCACGGTGCCATAGCCGGTGACGACAATGATCACCGCATCGGGCCGCTGCCGCCGGATGGTGAGCAGCGCCTCCATCCCGCCCGCGCCGGGCAGCCGTAAATCGAGGAGCACCGCGTCAATGCCATGGCTGTCAAGAGCGCGATAGGCCTGCTCCGGAGACTCGGCGATGTGCGTGCTGAATCCGAGCGAGTGCGCCACCGCGCGCGCGGCGTCGCGGACGGCGTGGTCATCGTCGAGGATGAGCAGGTTGAGAAAGTTCGCTGCCTGTAACTGCGGAGTGTGGCTAAGAGCCGTGGCGGCAGATCCGTTTAACATGGCGTGTCTCCCTTGCGGTTTGAAACTTCGAACAGGTGAGAATCGAGAGCGTGAGTGTCGAGCGTGTGCGGGGCGAGGCTCGGAACATTCCGGTTGGGCGCTAGGGCCGGAAGGAACACCTCGATGCGGGTGCCCCGGTCCGGTACGCTGTCGACTTCAATCCGGCCTCCCGCTTCGAGGACGATGTGCTGTACGGTCGCGAGTCCCATGCCAGTCCCTTCACCGGCGCGCTTGGTGGTGAAGAACGGTTCGAAGATACGGACCTGAGTCTCCGCATCCATTCCGCAGCCGTCGTCCTCAACGATGAGAGAAATGGCGGGGAGACAATTCACGGGATCGGCCCGAAGTTCGCCGGGCCGAGTGCTGACGCGGATCGTTCCGCCGGACGGGCTTGCATCGCGCGCGTTGAGCACAAGGTTGAGGAGGATCTGGCGCAACTGGCTGGGATCGAAGAACACCAGTCCTGTGGAAGGATCTAACGCGGTGATCAGGGTAATCGGCTCGCCGATCAGGTGACGCAGCAGATCTTCGGTCGACGCAACGATCTCGTTGATCGAGACTGGGCGCGGAACCACTGGTTGTTTGCGGGCGGTGGCCAATAGCTGTTGCGTCAGCGCCGCGCCCTGCTCGGCTGCGCGGCGCACTTCGTCTGCATAGTGGCGAACGCGGCTTTCCGGGTCCAGTTCGGAGAGCATCAGGTCGGAGTACAACAGGATGCCGGTCAAGAGGTTGTTGAAGTCGTGGGCAATGCCTCCGGCGGAGCGGGCGATGACCTCGATCCTTTCGGCCTGACGAAGACGGTCCTGCATTTGCCGGTGAGCGGTTGCATCCTCCAGCAACGCCACCAGGAAAAGGGGGGTTCCGTGGGAATTGCGCGCCAGCGACACCTTGAGAAGCGCCCAGAACTCGGAGCCGTCGGAGCAGCGACAGGGTTTTTCGACCGTGAAGAAGGCGCGCTCGCCGCGCATCAATTGGGCGAGCAGGGAACTGTCCGTGGTGGGAGAACCTGGCGGACGGGATTGCGATTCCGGAGATTCTTCGCCTTGCGAATCTCCGCACTGAAAGCTGATCAGATCGATCCCCGGAAGTTCGGTGCGGTCATAGCCCAGCAAGCTTGCCAGACTCGAATTGGCTTCGAGAATCCGCCCGTCGAGATTGCAAATGGCCATTCCGATCGGGGCCGCCTCAAACAGGTGGAAGAATCGCCGATCGGGATCGGTGATGGTCGGATTGTGAGTCGAAGCATGCACGCAAACACCAATCCTGTTGGTTTAGCTAGCGCCCGACTGATCGATTGCGGCCCGGAGAAAGCCGCAGGTGGTGCGCGGGAGAGTTGCATTCCGGGCTGGGGGAGATGGTCCAGCTTTCCGCGAATGGTCCCGCTCTTACCTGATTGGGGAAAGTGTAGACCGAAAAGCCCGGCGAGCTAAGTGTTTGCGGTCACATCAATTTGGTGATGATTCCGGGGGAGCAGGGAAATAACGGGAGGGGCGGAGCATGAGAATTTTCAAATCGGGCCACGCGAGCGGGCCAGATTGGAAATCAGCCGGATCACGCGAGCCATCGGATATTGTGTTTTGACTAGTAAGTTTCTGGAACAATCGAGAGATTCATCTTCGAGGTAAGCTGCCTCAAGGCAAATCGGTAGAGCGCGCCAAGCGGAACGTTACGCGGTGATCGGGCGTGAAGGCCACATCGTTGGCTCCCGTGGATTGCGTGGCGTGTTCTCCGGAAATAGCCGCCTTCGCGAAGATGCTGGAGGTTTCGATAAGAACGGTTTTGCCGGAAACGCTGACGCTGACGAGCGCGATCCGCATGTATCCCGGATTGGGGCCATTCCCGGACGGTTTGACGTCGAGGACACGGCCGGTGACGGCCGCGCCGCTCGGGATCAATGTTTGTCCTTCGACCGCGACAGGATCGTCGAGAGTGCCTTCGAAACTATCTCCGGCTTGCGCGGAGGCGCTGGAGAGAGTTTTGCGGAGGCGGACTGTAACAGGTGTGCCTTCCGCCAGCCGCGAAGTGGGCGGAATCAGCGACTGGCTGGGCGAGATGCCATTCGCGCGGGACTCGCGATCAAACGGTAGTTTTTGCGTATTGCCGGGAGATGGTTCGGGGACGCCAGTCGGCTTTCCGCAGGCCACGAGCAGGGTGAGCGCGAGTAAGGTGATTGCCCGGATTTCCGATGATCGCATCGTGTTACTCGTTCCTGGTATGGATTGTACGGTTTCTTTCGCTTCGCGGCGGAACGCCGTTCTCATTGATGTTATCCTGGTACTTTGGTACATTTGTACCATGGTTGATGAATCAAAATTTGTGGTGGAACGCGTGCAGACTGGCGTCCGCATGGAGAAGCGCATTCTCAAGGTGCTCAAGGGCTTCGCGGAGTATCACGACATGACGCTGGGAGACTTGCTGGAAGGCATTGTGCTGCATGCTTTCGACGGCAAGAGTCCGTTCGGCGCGGCGTCGCTGGCGCGCATCCGGGAGCTGAAAAAGTTCTATGACCTCGATCTCGATTCGGGGGCCAGCCACCACCTGGTCGAAGGCAGGCGGCCGGCCAAACCGGGCAAGAGCAGCGGGCGTACAAAATCGTAATCGCGGGCCAAGGCATGAACGACTCAATGAACACGCAGGGCGCCGGTGGGCGCGGGGGCAGTAACCGGATGCTGGTGGCCGAATTCGAGTACGGTCGCGCTCCCGGCGAGTTTCATCATGCCGATCATGTTCGCGTCGCTTTTGCCTACGTGGCGGAGTTTCCTCTGCTGGAGGCGATCGGGAAATTTTCGGCGGCCCTCCAGCGGTTTGCGATTTCGAAAGGGAAGCCACAGCTTTATCACCAGACAATCACCTGGGCTTACCTGCTGCTGATTCACGAACGCCTGGCGCGGGGCCTGGCCGAGGCGGGCTCGCTCCTCAACTGGGAAGAATTCTCGGCGCAGAACCCGGATCTGCTGGTGTGGAAGGGCGGCATCCTGGAGCGCTATTACTCGCGAGAGGTTCTGGACTCCGACGTTGCGCGTCGCGCATTCGTCTTTCCCGATGTGCGATGCGGCCCGGATGCTTGTACTCAATCCACCATCTTTTGAGTTGTCCACGGCATAGCTTGCCAGCTAGCGGTCATTTCCCCAGCGCCGACCTATTTGCCGCTAGATCGAGTTAAGGCCATGCAAATTGCTAAGTCAATGGTTTTCGGAGAGCCGATTCGAATCCCGTTTTGTTGGAGATCGTTGGCCAGTCAGGGAGGCGATCCACGATGAGTACCCCCCTCTCCTTCGATCTATTGGAATCAATACTTTAGCGGTTGATTCGCGCTACATCCCTGAATAATAACGGGTTACGATGATTTATTGAAAGTAAAGGAGTTACGGTGATTCCAGTGGCTAAGTGCTTTAGAATGAATGAGAAGATATTACCACTTAGTTACCTACCGATCTCAAGATATTACATTTAAAAGACTTAGATGGAAATGGCGAGCTTCGTTCTTTGGGTCGGAGCGTTATAGCGGTTGCGGATCGGGGTGGTGTGGGTGACAAAACCCAGACATCGCGAAGTGCGCGATGTCTGGGTATCATCATTAAGTTCTGGGCACCCGGCTAGTGCTTACAGTAGACGGCCGGGACGGAAATATAGTCGGTGGAAGGAAAGTCGTACCAGCCGTTTTCGGCCGACGAGGGGGCCTCGTCCTCGAACCAGGGCAGCAACACCAGATCCTGCAAGTGATAATCGACGCCATTGATGGGTACGACCGCGGTGGGGAAGTCGGTATAGGTTGGCCCGTTTCCTTCCGGATCGCCGACTTCGAGATACCCGTTGTGGGCGCAGACCGAGCCGGGAGCTCCTTTGGGCGGATAGCGCCAGTCCCCGACCACATTGTTGATGAAGGGATCATTGAACCATTCGAGGTTCTCGTGATTGAAGGTGCTGACGTCGGCAAGGATGGGATCGACCAGCGCCGGATCGAGCCAACTGGCGTAGATGTAAGTCTGGAATGCCACACTGCCATCGGGGTTCGTCACTGTATAGGCGCTATTGATTGAAGCAAAATCTCATGGTGCCATCAGTCTGCCACCCACCCTTCGCAAAGTGCGCGAAGGATGGGGCACCCTCTTTTTTTGGTGATGCCAGTTAGATCCAATGCCTTGGCCACCCGCCCCAAAGGACGGCTTGAATGGGGCACCCAGCATACGACGACAGTATCGGAAAGACCCAATCTGCCAAAACCGGGCAGATGTGGGGCACCGACGGGGTGGAAGCGGGTGTGGGGCACCAGCCTATTCCTCATCATTCGTCACCTGAACCTCTTTCATCTCCCTAATCTCGGCGATGACAATCGCGTGCGTTCCGTTGCGCTCAAACGCGATTCCGTTGACTTGTACATATTTGCCCACGAAGGGCATCAGCTTTTTCATCTGAGTGTAATCGGCATTTTGTCGGAGATCGGTTGATAGAGGTCGCCATCCTTGGTCAGAATGGCGATTGGGGAGCCGGCCCTCACACATGCCCGTGCGCACTTGAGACCCAAGCTGGTGGCATTGCCATCGAGGTTCTGAATTGGGCATGCCATGTCTCGCACCAACCCCTCAATCGTGACTGTCGACCGGTTTGCGCGAGAGCCTTCCATCGACGTTTTCTGCGGAGTTTGAGAGGCTGCCAAGACGATTTCGCAGCATGCCAGCACGCAAATACCAAATGGTCGTATCATCGGTGCTCCTTCTCACTCACAGGGAGTCGATTGGTCAGCAAATTCCCGGTTCGATGCGGAGCCCGATTATTCCACAAGTGGGGTATGGCCGGGCCGGTGGCCCATGCAAGCCATCCTTTGGCTGAGTGGAGAACATAGACTGCTGGACACCGTTTTCCCGTTACTCGTTCGCGCTTTCTTGCGGTCCACTCCGACTCAATCTCGACGCGCCCTTCAGTTCCCGTTGCGTAGTGGCGAAAGCTGCTCCACTCCCAGTCTTACGGACGTTCGCACTGCTTGAGTTCCCCACTCAAGCCAAAAGACGGCTTGAATGGGGCACCGGGCATGCGACGACAGTACAGGAAAGACCCACATCTGCCAAAACCGGGCAGATGTGGGGCACCGACGGGGTGGAAGCGGTTGTGGGCCACCAGCCATGACCACGTAACCGTAGACCTGTAAGTCGAAGCCTCGGCACACGCGTTCCAGGGCTGACTCGAATACCTGCTTAGGATCGCCTGCGGTGAACAGGGAATGACGATGATAACAAGAGAAGGCGTCTGGCGGGAATGCTGATAGCGTTTCAGTCCGCCTGGCACAAAGGTAGATTACGCTGCGTAAGTTCCCCACTCAGGCCAAAAGAAGGCTTGAATGGGGCACCCGGCGTGAGTTCCCCACTCAAGCCAAAAGAAGGCTTGAATGGGGCACCCGGCATGCGACGACAG
>Ga0181519_10005267_pt1 | contig 10358 bp, 10 predicted proteins | sample PEATcosm2014_Bin_26_FD_121102 | JGI IMG/M metagenome (GOLD analysis project Ga0181519, IMG submission 121102) | Peatland microbial communities from MTU Mesocosm Facility, Houghton, MI, USA - PEATcosm2014_Bin02_10_metaG | ecosystem: Environmental > Terrestrial > Soil > Wetlands > Peat | place...
CGGCCATGGCGCACACGATGAAATCTTTGAGCACCGCTGCATCAATCGCCGAAGGTTGCTGATATGGTCCCCCTCTAGCAACGAATCCAAGTCGTATGCGACGTTGTACTCAAACGTATTAACGCGGCGCCACCATTCATTTTTGTGTGGAACCTCGTCCAGGTTCTCATGTAGCCAAAAGATAACGATGTCTACGCCGTTGGCCTCGGGACCGCGAAGAGCCTCACGAATCGGCTTGAGCCTGTCCGGAAACCCAACCTCGAAACCTCCGTAGATTTTGTCCAACCGCAGTTTCTTGCGTTTGTTCCTTAGCCCAAACGCAAGTTTTACGCTGACGATTGTCATTGTCTGGATTCGAACCAAGTCCGCTATGTAGCGGATTCAAATGTAACGGCGCTGGCCCGCTCTTGGCCGTCACCGCTGCACGGAAACGACCGCTCCCCAATATTGCCGACGTCCGCTTTGAAGCGCAAGAGAGACATTTTTGCCGCCGACGAAAGCCTCCGGATGAACTCCAGAAAGTTCTGTTTGATGCTGTCAGCAGACTGGCGCGGAGGTTTCGAATCGAATCGGCCAAGATGGTCGCCTCAGACCGGTGACGGTATGCACCGAAAACAGGTTTTTGCGCTGGTCAATTGGTTGCCGTGGCGGATGCCGCGCCTATGGCCAACTCACCTCCAACGATTGTACGAATAGTCCGGGCCACCCGCGGCGCCTCGATTGCGATCTCGCGTAACGCACCGGTAGGCGGATTCTTGAAGCCGACAAAGTACAGCCCGGGAATCGCCGTCTGGCCGCCGAACCGATTCGGCCTGCCACGCCCGTCGCTTATGGTCTCGAAACCTTTGATCACTTTGTCCAGGCCGGGTGTATAGCCGGTGGCAAAGATGATCGCGTCGAAGGGCAGCAAGGCGCCGTCTGCGAATCGGACCGTATCGGGAAGAATTTCTCGCACCGCCGGCAGCACCCGAATCCTGCCCTGTTTGACCATGGCGATCGTGCCCAGGTCCAGGATGGGAATCCGCCCGGACTCCTCGATCATGCGGTTGGGCCCCACAGCCGGGCGCAAAATGCCCCAGCGCGACAAGTCCCCCACGACCAAGCCCATCGTGACCATGGCAATCGCATCGCGCAGCCCCAGCGGCAGATGCGAGAGCAGGATATTGGTGTGCTGGGTCGGGCGGCCGAACATGTCGCGCGGTACGACATGCACGGGTCCCCGCACAACCATCGCTACATCCACGCCGTGCTCCGCCAGATCGAGCGCAATCTCCGCGCCGGAATTGCCGCAACCTACCACCAAAGTGCGTTTGCCAGGGTAGCTTGCGGCGTTCTTGTAGGCACTGGCGTGAATGATCGAGCCATGGAAACCGTCGAGACCCGGAACTATCGGCCACCTTGGAATGCCGTTGTAACCCGTGGCCATGACGACGATCCGCGGTGTCATCGCACCGGCGCTCGTATCGACCAAGAAGCGGTCGCCTTTGCGTTGCACCGAGTGGACGGTAACGCCCAATCGGGGCGCAACGTGGTGCTCCGCTGCGTAAGCCTCCAGGTACTGCACCACCTGTTCCCGTGAAGGATAGCGCGGGGCATCCCTGGGCCACGGCTTCATCGGAAGGCCAGAATAGGTCTTGGTGGTGTGCAAATGCAGCCGGTCGTAATGCCGGTGCCAGGCGGAGGCAATCTGGTCTTCGCGTTCCAGCACCCGATGGGGCAGTCCTTCGCGGCGCAGGCATGCCGACGTCGCCAGACCTGCGGGGCCGGCGCCAACGACAAGGATGTCTTCGGACTGCTGGCTTGGGCCTTGATCTTGCACGGGTACCGCCTCTAAAGGAATGAGCCCATAAGCGGCAAAGCTATTGCTATTCAGCTCCCGCGGGGGAGCTTTCGGGGGTAGGGCAGACGCCCCTCATCCTGCGAGTCCGGTGACGATATCCGCGCGGAAGGCGGGCAGGGTTTCACAGTGTTCGGCCAGGGTGATCAACGAGGCGTGGGCGCTGTATGACAACACTTCATCCAACCGATCCCGCATGTGCCAGGCCAGCGTGGTGATCATGGCATCGGCATGGGTGAGCGTTGCCCCGCAGGCACAGGGTGCAGCGAGGCGGCGGGTAAGTTCGTCAAGGCCGGCGCGGGCGTGGCCAAGGCATCGGTCAAGCCAGTCCTTGCTTCGATGTTCGGGGGAATGGAAGTGCCTCTCGTAGACCCCGGCCTCGACTTTTTCAGGCGTGCCTTGCGCCAGCGCCGTCACCTGGAGACAAGGGCCGGAATGCGGGTAAGGGGGCTGATCCTTGACACCGCGGCCGCATCGCCAAAGATCGAGCGGGTGTCACGGGTAAAGGAGGTGCCGTAGTGATGCAGCGCGATAGCGACGCGGCGGGTGACCGGGCTGTCATATTGACCGACGAGGATCATGGGGCGGTTCCTTGACTACCGGTCCTTCGAATTCCACTCTTTGCGCGAAACCAAATACTTGGTGCCCGAAGTTTTCGCGGCTCTACTTAGCTTGCCACAACTCGATCTTCGTTCCGTCCGGATCCAGCAGCCATGCGAAACGCCCATTCCCCCCGCCGTCTTCGCGCTTGAGAATGTGCACGCCCTTTGCCTCGATGCGTGCGATGATCGCGTCGAGGTCGTCCACCGCGAAGTTGACCATGAATTCGCGCTCCGACGGCGCGGTGTAGCTGGTGGACTTCGGGAAGACATTCCATACGGCAACCGCCGGGTGATTCGGGGCATCGTAGTGAAGCACCGCTCCGCCCCACGGCTCGATGGGCATCCCCAGGACATCGTGGTACCAGGCCGCCAGGGCCTTGGGATTCTGGCTCTTGACGAAGATGCCCCCGATGCCGGTGATATGGCCCGGCGGCGCTGGTTCGGCGGGTGCGGCGGGATTGTCGGCGGCCATGCTCGCTTCGGGGTAGACCGCCAGCAAGGCTACGATGATTGCTGACCACAGGGAATTCGACATGTTCGCTCCAGGAAGGCTTGGCGGCGACAAGGGCCGCGGAATCGATCGAAACCCTTCGCGCGCTAGGGTGCAATGGTCGAAGGTACTGGCGCTATTCGGCCAGAGTATGACGCGCCGGCGAGGTCGCGGCCGTTGGCTGTACGTGCCCGGCCTCGTCGCTGCCGCCCAGCAAGTGACGGATGAAGAGCGGAAAGACCTCCCGCTCGTGGGTGATGTCGAGCTTGTCGTACAGGCGCCGCTTGTAGTTCTTCACCGTGCCGGCGCTCAGGCCCAGCCGGGCGGATATGGCCGCCGTCGGATAGCCGCGCATCATTTTTTCCAGGATCTGGCTTTCCCGTGAACTCAGCCCATGGGCGGCGATGAAACCGGCCAGGACGCCCTTGATGTTGCGCTCGATATAGCCGGCGCTGCGCTCCTCCAGGAACACGGCGCGGCAGGAGCGCATGCCGCCATGGCCTTCGGTGTGGCCGTGAAGTGCAGGTTCCATCCACGCCCAGTGGGCGACGCAGTTGCCCGTTTCCGTGGGAGCTCCTTCCGAAGACGCCAGGGTCCGGGCGATCACGCGGGCCTCGTCGATGCCGCGGGCCACGTGTTTCCACGCATCGTTGCGGTAGATGATTTCCCCGTCCTCCGTGAGCGCCAGTATGCCGACGTGGCCATCGCCGAACAGCGAATTGAGCCCGCGCGACATGGCCGTTCGCACGTGCAGGTCGTGGGCCCTGCGCAGTATCGGGTAGAGCATGCTGGCCCACGCCACCTCGTGGCTGCCGAAGTTTCCCTTGTCCCGGTCGAAGCACAGCGCGACGCAGGCGCCCCCCAGGGTCGGCAGCAGGACGGCCAGTTCGTCGAGAACCCGCCCGGAGCGGAAGATCTCGTCGTAAAAGGCGTTCTCATGGTCCACCATGCGGATTTCGCGGTACGTGACCACCGGCCGGACGCTGTCGCTGCGCAGCAGGCGCAACAGCGGGTCGAGCCGGTAGAGGCCGCCCAGGTAGACGCCGACGGCATCGGCATCGAGCGAGCCGTTGACGAGGATTTCCGGGCGCGCATAGCGGCTGTACTTCATCACGAGGCGGCGCTCGCACTGGATGCGCTCGTCCAGCAGGGCGAGCATGCGGTCGTAGAAATCGATGGTGCCCACCGCGCCGATGATCTCGGCGGTGAGCGCCACTTCCGTCAGGTTCAGTGCAGCTTCCGCGACCACGGTGCTCCGCGCCTCAGGCCTGCGCGGCGGGCAGCAGGCGGCGCGCCTTCCGGTCCAGCAGGGTGCGGACGATGATACCAAGCGCGCCCAGGAACAGGGCCATGAGGAGCACCGACCACGATTCGTACCAGGGTGCCGCGGCGACCCGCGGCCAGGCGATGTTCACCGTCTCGAACACGATCCACGCGGCCGCCGCCAGTATCACGGGCCCGGTGAATGCGCCCAGGGAAAACGGCGTGTGCGGCCATTGGCCGCGCAGCAGCACCCAGGCGCTGATGAGCACGGGAAAGGAAAAGGCGATGTAGAAGCCGGCCGTCGTGAAGGCGACCAGCATCAGGTACAGGTGGGTTGTGGACAGCGAAAAGATGGCGGCAGCCAGTACGCCCGAAGCCACGATGGCGCGCGTGGGCACGCGGTCGGCCCCGCTCAGGTGCACCATTTGCGCGGCTCCGGGCAGTTCGCCGTCGCGCGCGAACGCCCAGATGACCCGCGAGGCCGAGGCCTGTATCCCCACCAGGCAGGCGAAGAAGCCGATGACGAACAGGACGAGCAGGAGCCGGAACACGATCGGAGCGAAGTGCGCGCGCAGGATCTCGAACACCGGATCGGCACTGCGGCCGGAAACCGCATCGCCCATGTCCGGAATCGCCAGCAGCAGCGCCAGCCCGGAGAACGAGACCACGGCGGCCACGAAAACCAGCGCCGCCAGCATGGCGCGCGGCGCATTGCGCGCGGGGTCCTGCACCTCCTCGGCGATGGACCCTGCGCTCTCGAATCCAACGAAGGCCCAGCCGCAGATGGCAATGGCCGCCGCGGCCTTGGAGTCGAAGAAACCCAGCCAGCCGCCGCTCCCTGAAAGAAAATCCCGGGACGAGAAGACGATGGCAAAGGGATGCACGCGCCCCGCCAGCAGCAGCCAGCCGCCCACGCCAACCGATCCGATCAGCTCGGCGAGGACGCACAAGGCGACCAGCGCGCTCAGGACATGTCGGCCGCGCGTATTGCCCCACGTGGCGGCGGCCAGCAGCAGCAGCGCCAGGGGCAGGGTGACGCCTTGCGCCCCGGCGTCAAGACCCAGCAGCTGGGCGAGGAAGCCCGCGCCGCCGAACGACACGGCCGCCATCGTGACGACCAGCGTCCAGATGTAGGTCCAGCCCGCGAACCAGCCGTAACGGGCCCCACCGAGTTGCCGCGACCACTGGTACAGGCTGCCCTCGATCGGATAGCGCGACACCAGCATCGCGAATACCAGGGCGACGAGCAGCTGGCCGGCCAGCGCGATCGGGAATCCCAGCCAGAATTCCGGACCCGAGCTCACGAGCCCCAGGGCGAAGATCGAATACAGCGCCACGATCGGGGAAATGAAGGCGAAGGCCAGCCCGAAGGCCGTGCGCAGCGAAAACTCGCGCAGCAGGACGTCGGGCGTGGGTTCCGGTGCCATGGGGGGCTGCGGCGCGTGCGCTTTTGCCCTTGTCGATCAGCGGGCGCGGCCGGCCACCGCGGCGGCCATCGATTCGAGCAGGATGCGCACGCCCAGGCGCGCCGTTATGCCGGGGTGATCCCACGGCGGCGAAACCTCGGCGATGTCGATCATCCGCAGCTTTACGCCCGAGAAACACGAGATGATCTTGAGTATCTCGCGCGGCGTCATGCCGCAGGTGGTCGGCACGCAGGTTCCCGGCGCATAAGCCGCATCCATCACGTCGATGTCCACGGTAAGGTAGACGGCGTCGGTGCCATCGGAGGCCAGCTCCGCGGCGCGGCGCCCCACCTCCGCGGCGCCCAGTTCCCAGACCTTTTCGAGCGTGAAAAGGTTGATGCCTTTCTTCTTCACGTAGGCCAGCTCCGAACGCGGATTCATCCAGCCGCTGGGCCCGATGGTGACGATGTTGCGCGGATCGAAACCGGCGTCGACGGCACGGGCAATGGGGCAGCAATGGTTCAGCGTTTCGCCGCCCACCTCCTCCGCAGTGTCCAGGTGGGTATCGAAATGGATCATGCCGCAGCGCTTGAAGCGCTTGGCAAAGGCGCGCGCCGGCCCTATGGTGATGGAATGGTCGCCCCCGCCGATGATCGGCAGCACGCCCGCGGCCAGCAGATCGGCCGCGATCGCCTCGGCCCGCTCCTGCGTCTTGATCGAGTTGCCCGGAACGATGGGGACGTCGCCCACATCCACGAGATTGAAGTGCTCGGTGAGGTCGACGTCGGTGTTGGCGTTGTACATCAGGAACTGCTCGCTGGCCTCGCGCAGCCCGCGCGGGCCGAAGTTCGTTCCGGTTCGGCTGACGCTGGTTCCATCCCACGGAAAGCCGAGGAAGGCGGCGGTCGCGCCTGCCGCGGCGAGCGCCGCGCGTTCCGGCGCCACCCGCGGCCGGCTCAGGAAGGTGCCGGGGACATTGACGTGCAGATTGCCGCTCCACATGGTGGTATCGGGCCCGGTGGCGGTCGTCATGCGTTTTTCTCCTCGATGCGTGTGCCGTTTCGGTAAACGGATTAGGCATCGGCGGCTTCCGATCCGCAATAGTGTCCGCGGGCACTAGCCCGGCTGCCCTATCGCGGTGCGCGGCGGAGCACGACGTGGGTCGCTTTCTCCGAGGCAAGGACCCGGACGCATTCGTAGCCCAGGGCGCGCATGTCGAGCCCCTCGAACAGCCGCTCCCCGCTGCCCAGCAGGACCGGCGCGATGGCAAAGTGCATGTCGTCGATGAGGCCCGCGCGAAGGTATTGTTGAATGGTGGCCGGACCGCCGCCGATGCGCACATCCCTTTCCTTGGCGGCGGCGCGCGCGCGGTCGAGCGCCTCGTGGATGCCGCCCGTGACGAAGTGGAACGTCGTTCCGCCTTCCATCTCGATGGACGGGCGGGCGTGGTGCGTGAGTATGAAAGTGGGAACGTGGTAGGGCGGGTTGTCGCCCCACCAGCCTTTCCAATCCATGTCCGGCCAGGATCCGCGAACTGGCCCGAACATGTTTCTGCCCAGTATCCAGGCGCCCACGTTCCTGAAGCCCTGCGCCGCGAAGTCGTCGTCGATGCCCGTTGTGCCGCCGTCGGCGCCAAACAGGGTCTGTTGGAACGTGCGCGTCGGGAACAACCATCGGGGCAATTCGGTGCCGCCTACGCCCAGCGGATTATCGATGTCCTGATTCGGTCCCGCGCCGTATCCGTCCAGCGAGATGGTGAAGCAATCAACCCGAACCCGTGCCATTGCACACCTTCCTTTCGATTCGCGAATAAAAGCCGGTGGAGCGATGTCGGCCGGTCGAGTTTATGCCGGCGATCGGCTTTGGCAAAGAGGGCGGGAGTCGGGCAATTCCCGGCAACGGGCCGGTTCACCGGATGCGCTATCGTTCTGCATTGGCGTCGACTCCAGGGCACTTGTCACTGGCTTGCGGCGGCGCCTGGCATGGCCCGATGCGGGCATGCAAGAACCGTTTTTCCTTCCCGATGAATCCTTGCTCCAGCGCCTGCGTTTTCATTGCAACCGGACTGCGCCGCTTCCGGCTGGGCGTCGTGCCATTGCTTGCCCTGGCAATGGCCTTGACGGCGCGTGCGCAGGTGGCCCCTGAACCCGCGGCGGCCGAACCCGGCTACCAGAGCGTTCCGGTAGGGCGCGCCGATATCGAGGGCAGCATCAAGGCAACCGGAACCTTGCGCGCATACCAGCAGGCCGACGCCGTTTCCCGGATCTCCGGGCAGGTCAAGTCCTTGAAGGTGGAACTGGGGGCGCACGTTCAAAAAGGCCAGTTGGTAGCCGAGCTCGACCCGGCGCCGCTGCAGTCGGCGCTGCGGTCCGCCCAGGCCGGCCTGGACATCCCTCTGGCGCAGCAACGGGCGGTTGCGGCGAACATCGTACAGGCGGAACTCGCCCTCAAGCGCCAGCAGGAACTGCTCGCGCGCGAGGCCACCGCGCGGCAGGATGTGGAGGCGGCCGGGGCACAGTTGGAAATGTTGCGGGCGAACCAGGCATCCTTGAACGCCCAGATCTCCCAGGCTCGCGCGCAGGTCGATGCCGCGCAGGCAAATCTTGGCGAAACGCAGATTCTTGCGCCGATCGATGGCGAGGTCGTGGCGATTTTCGCGCAGGAAGGCCAGGCTGTGTCGGTACCCTCGGCGCCGGCGATCCTGAGGGTGGCCAACCTCGACAAGATGACGGTCGATACGCAAATCTCGGAAACGGACGTGGTCCTGGTCCATCCGGAGCAACGCGCCTATTTCACGATCCTGGGCGACGCGCGCACCCGCCACCCCGGAAAGCTGCGCGGGATCGACCTGGCGCCCGTAGACGCCTTCGGCGGAGGTCGCAAGTCCGGCCAGGTCTTCTACAACGCCCCGTTTGACACCGACAATCCCGGCCACGTCCTGCGCATCGGCATGACCGCCCAGGTCACGGTCATCGTCGATGAAGTCCGGCATGCCCTGGCGCTGCCGCTGACACTTCTGCACAACCGTGCGGCAGACGGTCGCTACCCGCTGCGCGTGATCCGCAAGGGTGGCACGCCCGTGGATGTCATGGTAACCATTGGCGTCTGCGATGAATCCCATGCGCAGGTGCTCGATGGACTGCAGGACGGGGACCAGGTCGTCGTCGCGCAGGCAGGAGCGCGGCCATGACGGCGAATCACCCGCGCCGCCGGGGGGTCGTGCGGTCCTCGGCCGGCGGCGATCTCCGCAGCGCAGTCTCGGCGGCGCTCCTGACCTGCACGGCGCTTGCCGCCTGCAGCAGCGGGCCCGCGCCTGCGCGACCGCCGGCGCCCGCGATTGCGCCGGGCGCGTCCGACGATGCGCAAGGCGCCTTTGTCCAGAAGCAAAACTGGTGGCAGGAGTTCAAGGATCCGCAGCTCGACACCCTGGTCGATCGCGCGCTGCGCACGAACAACGACTTTGCGGTTGCCGCCGAGCGGGTGCACCGATCGCAGCTGCTTGCGGCCCTGACGGGCGCCAATGCCGTTCCGAGCGCCTCGGCCGGCGCGGGCGTGGGCGTGAACCGCCTGTTCGATCCGATAGCGACGCAGCGCTCCGGCGGAACGTTCGCATCGTTCAACTATGAAATCGACATCTGGGGCAAGCTGGCCAGCGAACGGGCCGCGAGCCGCAAGGAAGCCCAGGCCGCGCAGGCCGATTGCCGCGCGTTTGCCAACGCGCTAGCGGGCACGACGGCCAAGTTGTATTGGCAACTGGCCTATCTGAATCGCGTGGCGGAGCTCGACGATGCCGACCTCGAATATGCGGAGAAGACGGAGAGCCTGACCTACGCCAAGCTCGAGGCGGGCGCCACTTCGGGGGCGAACGCCGCCGACGTCGACATGAACATCCTGACCCTGCAGGCGGCGCGCCGCCAGACCCTGCAGCGGCGCGTGGAAGCGCGCAATGCACTGGCGATCCTGTTCGACCAGCCTCCGGGATTGCTCGATTCCGACGCCTTCCAGTTGCCCACGGGGCCCTTGCCGCCGATCGAAGCCGGGGTTCCGGCCCAGGTTCTTGCCAATCGTCCCGATCTTCGGGCGGCCGAATTGCGCCTGCGCGAAGCACTGGACCAGGTCAACGTCACCCGCACCAGTTTTTATCCAACGCTGTCGCTGACCGGCAATCTCGGAACCGCCAGCAACAGCCTCGTCGATCTCGTGCGCAACCCGGTTGCCACGCTCGGGGCCGGCCTGGCCCTGCCGTTCCTGGGCGGCCCCACCATGGAACTGGCAACGAAGGTATCGCAATCGCAATACGAGGAGGCCGTCCTGGATTTTCGCCAGAAACTCTACGCGGCGCTGGCAGAGGTGGATAACGAACTCTCGCAGCGGGTCCAAGGCATCACGGACGAGGAAACGCTGCGCCACGAGCTCGAGCAGGCGCGCCACGCGGAGTCGATCGCCCGCGCGCGCTTCGAGGTCGGCGCGAGCGACATCCAGCTGTGGCTCGATGCGCGCCAGCGCGTGCGCGGCGTCGAGCGCTCGCTCCTGGCCAACCGGCTGAGCCAGTTCGATAACCTCGCCGACCTGTACCGTGCGCTGGGCGTCGGCGTTTCCCCGGACCGGACGCGCTGCGGTTTTTCCTGACCCGATTTCCACGATCGGACGGGCCGTCCCCACCCGGCCATTGGGGCCCCGAATGTCAGAAAACCAGGGCCCGCGTCAGGGAGCTGAGCTCTTCCTTGGATTCCTGCAGGATCCGCGTCAGCGTTTCCTCA
>Ga0181519_10005268_pt1 | contig 10353 bp, 9 predicted proteins | sample PEATcosm2014_Bin_26_FD_121102 | JGI IMG/M metagenome (GOLD analysis project Ga0181519, IMG submission 121102) | Peatland microbial communities from MTU Mesocosm Facility, Houghton, MI, USA - PEATcosm2014_Bin02_10_metaG | ecosystem: Environmental > Terrestrial > Soil > Wetlands > Peat | place...
GCAGCGTTTCCACGAAGCCGAACTCGACCTGCGTCCGGCCGTACTTGTTGATCCTAAGAACTCAGCGCTACACTTCGCGCTTGGCGGCATGCTCATCCGGCAGGAGCGTTGGGACGACGCCTATGATGAGATGACGCTGGCAGCGCAACTCATGCCGGACCTCCCCGAGAATCACAGCAGTCTGGCCTACATTTTTTATCGCCTGGACGATGGTCCGAATGCGATCGCGGAAGCCCGTACCGCCCTCAGCATGGATCCCCAGAACGCGGAGGCTTACCAGTTCCTCGGCCTGGCTCTTTATTCCAGCGGACAATACGCCGCCGCCGTCCATGCCTTCGATGAGTCGCTGGCTCGTGATGCCGCTAACCCTGATACCTACTACGATCTGGGGATTACCCTGAACGCTGCGGGAGACCTGGCCGCCGCCGTCACCGCGTATCGCCAGGCTATTCATCTAAATCCATCATTTTGGGAAGCCCATTCCAACCTTGCAGTGGTCTTGCACGGAGAAAATAAGCTGGATGAGGCGATCACTGAATATCGCGAAGCCAAGCGTCTGGCGCCCGACGAAGCTTCCGTCCGCAATAATCTGGGCAACACCTATTGCGACAAGGGCGAATTCGACGCCGCCATGCTCGAACTACGCGAACTTTACCGCCAGCATTCCGAGTGGCAGCAGGGCCATGGCTGCCTGGCAAGGGCTTACCTGTCAAAGAAGGATTACGGTAACGCCATCCAGGAATTGCAATTAGCGATTCGCCAAAATCCTACCAGCGCCGCCGAACACCGCATGCTTGGAGAGGTTTTCGTCCTCAGCGACAAGTTGGAGGAGGGTGTGCGCGAGTTGCGCCTCGCGGTTACTCTCAACCCCGATTCCGAGAGTGCCCACCATGTCCTGGGCACGGCGCTGTTTCAGCAGCAACAACTGGAAGCGGCGGAAAAGGAATTTCGCGAAGCTCTTCGTCTGAATGCCTCGCCGGACAACCACTACTCGCTCGCCGCCTGCCTCATGACCATGGATCGCTATCAGGAAGCTCTGGCCGAGCTCGACGCCGCTGCGCGGCTTGATCCCGACCGCACCCTTTACCGTGCCCGCCGCGAAGAGCTGCTGAAACTGATGAAACAAATGAATTCCCGGTAACCACGGGACAGTGCCGGTTGTGTACTCCCGGCATTTTCGCTGAGGCCACGGAGTTCCATACACTGATTGTCTGGGAGTCTTTGATTCATGGATGTGACGCGATCGGCACAAGCTGCAGCCGCAAAACCCGCGCGCTCGGAGCATCCGAATTCCGCATCGCAGGAAAGGCGTACCTTTGCGGCTCCGGGCGAGGTTGCGCACAAGTCCTCGGGCTACGGCTTGCCCTGCGCCAAGTGCCGTCTCTACTATCCCGCGAATCTCGATGCTTGTCCCACTTGCAACGCCAAAGAGAGAGTTTCACCCAACGTTGTCCCAGCCGTTCCGAAGTCGCAAGCGGCGGCGGAGCCGGCGCCCGACAATGCCGTCGTCGAGCAGGAGCGGGAAGCATTCCTGAAAGAGTTCAAGTCCCAGCTTTTCGCGGCACATGCAGAGGTCGCAAACGCGCCTGCGGTTTGCACTCTGGGCGAGTATCACGTTCAAGAGGCTGAGGTGGCTTCGATCTGCAAGCCTTGCTATGACCGTCTGCAGGAGCGCGTGGACGTTTGCGAAGCGGCTCTGCATATGGACGTGAAGGACGCGGCTCAAATCGTCTATGACGCAGTCTGGGCCGATCCTTCCGACCCCAGCAAAACCTATACGAATGCGGCCAGCGCGCTCCTCGCCGAATTACGGAAGCGTGCCGGGGTCTCCAGCATGATCGGACCCTTCCAACCTCTGGGCAATTAAGCCTCATCAATCAGAAGGCGCTACTCGGGTTTTACCGCGACCCATTTCCTTCCGGCATATAGCTTGTACGCTCCGCCTTCCTCAACGAACTTCAAAGGAACGGGCCGCTTCAGCGACGCGTCTGTCTGGAAGGGGACGCCGAGCAAGTTCTCGTTCGCCACATTCATGATCACGAACTTATCCGCCTCAAAGCCGAAGCCGTAAGCTCCCGGAGTCAGTTCAGAGCCTCCAATATTCAGCTTGGATTCGGTGACAAACAAACCTTGATATTTCTGCTGTACTGCCGTGGAGTATCCCGAGGTATCGACGAGAGCAGCAAATACGACTTTTGCCTCCGCCGCTTGAAACCCTGTCCCGTTCCGCAACTGCGTGGCCGCCTTCTGTCCGGCAAAGAAGAACTCTGCGGGCACGACCTTTTTCAGTTCATCGGCGCTCAGCAAGTGTTGCGCCGGCTTCTGCGCCAGGCTCGAGGTCAGAAGCATCGCTACCAGAATCCCAACCGCCGCGAAACGTATGCTTTTCATGGATTTATCCTCAATCTTTGTGCGAGCGTAGAGCCCACAGGAAATCTAATCGTTTCCGGAGATGAGCGCAAATTTCTTTTGCCCGCAAGAATCGGATAGTCCGTTCCCGCCATCTGCTCAATACTCGTTTGTATTATGACTTCCACTCACATGACTTTCGCTGGCGCGACTGCTGATGCCATACTTGCAGACGACGCAACCATGCCCATGGACACTCTCAACGCCAATGCGGCGCAACCCGAAGGCACTCGGCCCGGAAAGGCCCGGCCCGGCGACGATCAGTTCTGGGATGCCGTGATCGCACGCGACTCGCGCCGCGACGGACAATTTGTTTTTGCCGTGGCCACGACTGGCGTCTATTGCCGGCCGTCGTGCGCGGCGCGCCGTCCGCGGCGCGAGAATGTTACGTTCTTCTCCCGTCCGGAGCAGGCGGAAAAAGCCGGATTTCGCGCCTGCCTGCGCTGCCGTCCAAAAGAGTTCAGCGGCAATCCGCAATCGGATACGGTCAAAGGCATCTGCCGCTATATCGAACAGCACCTCGATGAGTCCATCACGCTCGACCGTCTTGGGAAGGTGTTTCGACAAAGTCCCTTCCATCTGCAGCGCCGCTTCAAGGCCGTGCTCGGAATCACGCCGCGGGAGTACGCCGATTCCTGCCGCCTGCGCCAGCTCAAACGCAACCTGCAGTCCGGCGACAATGTGACCCGCGCCATGTACGACGCCGGTTACGGCTCCAGCAGCCGCCTCTACGAGAAGACCGCATCGCAACTGGGTATGACGCCCGACAAATATCGCCGCGGCGCGATCGCAGCCGCCATTCGCTATGCCATTGCCGATTCGCCTCTGGGACGCATGTTGATCGCCGCCACGGACCGTGGCGTCTGCGCGATTCAGTTCGCGGGTTCCGACGCCGAATTGATCGAGGGCCTGAGGCACGAATTTCCTTTTGCCGTGCGCAAGGTGGACGAAAGCGGATTGCAGGTGTGGATCGAAGCCTTGCTATCGAAGATGACAGGAAGGGAATTGAACCCTTCGCTTCCATTGGATATTCGCGCCACCGCTTTTCAGCGGCGAGTATGGATTTATCTGCAGTCGATCCCCTTCGGCGCGACGCGTTCCTATGGCGAGGTGGCGAAGGCGATCGGTCAACCCACGGCCAGCCGAGCGGTGGCGCGCGCCTGCGCCACCAATCCCGTCGCGGTGGCGATCCCGTGCCATCGCGTGGTTCGCGAAGACGGCAACATCAGCGGCTACCGCTGGGGCGTGGAGCGCAAAAAGGCGCTGCTGGAAATAGAAGAGCGGGGATTGTAAGGAGCCGCGAGACTTGCGGCTCCGCCCGATCCCAACCGTTAGTGCGGTTGGGGTTGCTCGAGCAGCGCAAACTCCGTGGGCTCCCTGCGCTTCGCCATAGCGGCCTCACTGCGGGATTGCAGAAGCTGGCTGCCACCTTCCCGAGCAGGCGTCCAAAGCTCTGATAGGAAACAGCGCGCGTCATAGCAATGGAATACGACTATGCCCGTCCCGCCTGCTCGACGCCCGCTGACTTGATTCGCAGTTCCGATGAAGACCGTTTTGCCAGCGGAATCCTGCACGGTGAGCCGGTCGTGCGCTGACCCGATCGAATACTGACCCGCCCGAAACGTTTCGTCTGAAATCGAAAAGTCGAACGGCACCTTGACCGTGATCTTCGACTGCGCCATGGCGTGCGTGGCGGCGAATGCCATCCATATGCAGAGCACTGCGAGGTGAAGCGCTTGCTTTTTCATTCTCAGTTCCTCCTCATCGTTTAAATCTCCAGCCCAGTTCGTCGCCAATCTGCCGCAAGCCGACCGGCAGGACAATGGATGGAAGGTGGCGCGTCTCGGACATGAAGGTGACCGGCTAAGAAGCTGAGGGCAGGGGGTTTGCAAGAAAAAGTGATTCTTCCTGCGTAGCAGCGAAACGCCCTTTTCGGTGTACACTCAGCAGCAACACAATGGGATCAGGGGATGGAACGACCCGCCGCGAATTCGAGCAAAGTGTGTTTCGGTCTCTTCGAAGCGGACCTGGAAGCGCGGGAGCTGCGCAAGTCCGGGATAAAGATCAAACTCAACGAACAACCTTTTCAGGTTCTGGCGCTGCTCCTAAAGCGTCCCGGCGAGGTGGTAACCCGCGAAGAGTTACAGACCAGACTGTGGCCTGCCGACACGTTCGTTGACTTCGACGTAAGCCTGAACGGCGCCGTGAAGAGACTGCGGCAGGCTCTGGGAGATGAATCCGACAATCCAAGATTTATTGAGACCCTGTATCGCAGAGGATACCGTTTCATAGCGCCGGTTTCGATTCCCCGCTCGGAGCGAGCTCCCCGCGGGGATACAACGAACAGTGCCCCTTCGCTCTCATCACCCGCACTGGGCGGCACTTCAGATAATGGCAATGGAACCGGTTCGGCGCCGGCACAGCCCGTACGCGAGACGCACCGGCCCACGGCGACATGGGCGTACATTGCCATCGGTATTCTTGTAGTGCTGCTCATCGGCCTCATCTTTGCAAGAACAGTTAGGTCATCGCCGAGAATTCTGGGTTTCACGCAGATCACCAGGGGCGGCAAGGTTCACCAACTGGCTGCTCTCGCCACCGACGGGCAGAGGCTCTATTTTCAGGGCGTGGACCGAGACCGCATCGCCCTGGCCCAGGTTTCGGTCAGCGGGGGCGACAGTTCCTTGATCGCGACCCCCTTCGATGAGACCTTTCTGGCCGATATTGCACCAGATGGCTCCTCGTTACTAATCAGCAGTTTTGTAGGCACAAATAAAGAAGCTCCCATCTGGATTCTCCCCTTGCCCGCGGGCTCGCCGCGTCCGCTCGGAACGACGCAAGTTCACTCGGTTGTATGGACGCCAGATGGACGCCGGTTGCTCTTCGCCAAGGGATCGGACCTTTACGAGACAAACCCTGACGGATCCGATGCCAGGAAACTCGCTACCCTTACTCCGCGAATCGGTGACGTGGAGGTATCGCCGGATGGACAGAAAATCAGCGTGACCGTCGACGACTTCAGGACCGGCTTTAGCGAGTTCTGGGAGCTCAACCGGGACGGGAGCCACCCCCATCCGCTGCTGCCAAACTGGGACGATTCTCCTCACGAATGCTGCGGGCGATGGACGCCGGATGGGAGATATTTTCTCTTCAGCAGCCTGCGCGAGGGACGAAGCAGCATATGGGTGCTGCCGGAGCGGCGTTCGTGGTTTCAGCCGAAAGCCAAACCCGTGCAATTGACCAACGGTCCGCTGGATTTCTGGAAGCCAGTTCCATCGAAGGAAGGGAAGCGAATCTTTGCCGTGGGTGGCCAACCGCGCTCCGAAGTGCTTCGATACGATGGGCGGTCCTTCGTTCCGTATTTCGACGGTGCCTCGGTGACGGACTTGGCATTCTCGGCGGACGGACAGCGCGTGGCCTACATTTCGGTTCCCGAAGGAGCCCTGTGGGCGAGCAAAGTTGACGGTAGTGACCGGATCAAGTTAAGTGATCCGAGTGTCATGGAGGCGGCCTTGCCGCGATGGTCGCCGGACGGTAGTCAAATCGTATTTATGGCGAGAACCCAAAACACGGATTGGCGGGCGCACCTGACGGCGGCCAATGGACACGGTTTGCGAGAACTGATCCCCGGCGCGGCCGCCGGTTTCGATCCAGGGTGGTCAACGGACGGCAAGTCGATCCTGCTGGCGCTGGGGGACCTGGGGACGACCAGCAACAAAATCAGCATTCTCGATTTGCAGACCCAGAAAGTCGCCCCTGTTCCGGGAGGAGAAAATCTGTTTTCGCCGCGCTGGTCGCCCGACGGACGTTACATTGCGGCGATCACGACCGACTCTCAAACGCTCATGCTGTTCGATAGCACGAATCAACAGTGGACCGTGCTGGCGCACATGGGCGTGGGATTCCCCAGTTGGTCGCATGACGGGCAGTACTTGTATTTCGATTCCATTCTCACCGACGATCCGGCATTTTTCCGGGTGCGAATCTCCGATCGCCAAGTCGAACGCATGACGAGTTTGAAAGACATTCACCGGCTTTGGGGGCCAAACGGAGAGTGGAGCGGTTTGGGTCCGGACGGTTCTCTCCTGGTAACGCGCGACATCGGTAGTCCCGAGATTTATGCCCTGGATTGGCAGCCCTGAGGAGTTCATGATCGTGACATCTCCCGGACACGATCAACCGGCGGCGCCTCTTCGAGCCACCATGGCCCAGTTCACGAACGCCAGCGCGATGGTTCCAGCCAGAATCAGCGACTGGCCAAAGTCCACTCGGGTTACCAGAATCACGCACAAGATCACGCCTAGCACTGCGAACAAACTCCCTGCCGGCAGTTGAAACATAGCGTGCGCCCCTTCCGGCTGGTTGCGGCGCAGTACAGGCAGGGCCGCGCAGCCGACGCCGTAATAAAGAAGCCGCGCTACGGCGGAGAGCGTCACATTCCACTTGAAGTCGCCGATCAGCGATAACCCCCAGACCATAGCTGCAAACACGAGAATCGAGACATAGGGTGTGTGATAGCGGCGGTGTACGGCGGCGAAGGCTTTGGGGAAGTCTCCTTGCTCCGCGAGCGCGAAAGGCACGCGGGGCATGGCGAGAATTTTCGCACTAAGATATCCGTAGAAAGAGATGAGCGCGCCGACCGCAACCAAAGCTGCACCTACGGGACCGATCGCGATACGCGCGACGTCGGCGAGAGGGCGCGGGCTGTGCATGGCATCGGGCAGGACTCCGACCACCACCCATTGGATGGAAGCGTAAATCCCAGTGCAGAGCACCAGAGCCATGAAGAGCGCAAAAGGTGCGTCGCGGCGAGGATTTTTTGCCTCGCTCATCGGCGCAAGAGCAGTCTCAAATCCGCCGTAGGCAAAGATGAGAAGCAACACAGCTTTCATCCACTGATCAACGCTGGCCGATCCGGTGGACGGGTTTGCCATGGCCCAGTGATGGCTGTGAAGCACGAAGAGTCCTAAAATGATCACCGCAAACAGCGGCAAAAGTTTCGCTGCGGTGAACAGGTTGCTGGTCTGCGCTCCGGCGCGCACGCCACGAATGTTGATGAAAGTCAGAAGACCGACCAAAGCGGTGAGAATCAACGCTCGGGGGATCGGGTCTTTTGCGCTCGGGAAGAACTCGCCCAGATAGATGACAAACAGGTTGGCATTGGCCGCGGGCGCTGCCACTTGGCCGAGCCAGAGCATCCAGGCGGTCTGAATTCCCATAAGGCGTCCGAAGGCGACGCGGGCGTAGAGATACGGACCGCCAGCCTGCTGGAAGCGCGACGCAACTTCCGCGAAGCAGCCCATAATCACGCTCATCCCGAGGCCGGCCGCAATCACCGCGTACGGACTGTAATTGCCGATCAGACCTGCGACCGTAGAAGGCAATCCGAAGACGCCGCTGCCGATGATGGAGTTCACGACCAGCGCAACCAGGCTCCAGCGGCCGATGGCGCGAATCAGTTCTTGGCGAGGAGCCTGAGCGGAAGAGAGCTGGAATTCCATTACCGCAGGTTTGTATCACAAACCGGCGCTCCTCGGGGAACAGTTGCGACTGGGGCGCCGGCACAGAATGCGTCAAGATCTACGCCGCACAGGTTACGCCCGTGCGTGGGGATGGTGACTTTGGAACAGATTGTGACTGCACTATTGGCGACAGTGCTGAGCCAGAAGTGCAAGAGCAAGCTGCGCGCGGGACAAAGATCCTCAGGCGATACGCGTGAAAAGCCTTGCCAGAAGCCGATTTCGCCCTACCCCGAGGCAGGATGGGAACTATCAGACCAAAGTAATTGTATGAATTACGAAAGCGCATGATCGTGGGACATCTATCCCCTCGTCGTTGCCGATGAGATGTTCTAACGGCACAACTTAGACCACCAATGGCCTCGGGAATCGATCCACAGATGGACGACCTTCATACACGGATGATGCGAGTTACGGAAGACCTGCGTGTGATTCAGCGTGAGCTGAATTGCGCTGCCATGCAAGCGCCCAGCGATCCGGAATTGATGGAAGCGCTGAGCGCGCTGCCAGAGACGGAAGCGATCCAGGTGTTATGCAAGGCACTCGACCAGATGCGGCACTTTCTGTGGTTCTACACCCAGGTCATGAGCAACGATCCGGAACTCGGCGACAAACTACGCCAGTCGAATGCGTCGAAGACCGTCGAGGACAGCAACGTGGATACGTCTTTTCTCGATCAGCTTACCCGCGCCGATGAGGCCGTGCTCCTGCGCTACCTGGCAGAGGCAAAAGAGCGCAAGCCGAACTAACCAATACGCCCGCGGACGATTGTTCTGCGCACCTCTCCATCAGCGCTCAATACTGCAAGGTTAGCTTCTGCTCCAGGCATCAGCCGCCCATGTTGCTGGAGGCCCGTCGCGCTCGCCGGATTGAGCGTAGCGGCCCGCACCGCATCGCGCAGGCTCCAGCCGGAGAACTGCGTAACGTTGCGCACGGCGCGATCCATCGTCAGGACGCTGCCGGCAAGTTTGCCATCGGAAGTACACCGGCCATTCTTGACCTCAACTTGGATAGGCCCGAGCTGATAGGTTCCATCGGGCATGCCCGCAGCAGCCATGGCGTCGGTGATGAGCACCGCGCGCTCAAAGCCCTTGGCTTGCAGGAACAGTTGCACGATTTCCGGAGCCAGGTGAATTCCATCCGCAATGATGTCGGCGCTGAGTTGCTCGCTGGTCAGTACTTCCCCAAGGATGCCGGGCTCGCGATGATCGAGCGGACGCATGGCGTTGAAGGTGTGCGTGGCGTGGCTGGCTCCGGCTCTCACCGCGTCGCGGGCGGCGTCGATCAAGGCGTCCGAATGTCCGATGCTGACGCAAACCTTGCGCCGCGCTGCTTCCGCAATCACCTCCATCGCTCCGGGCAACTCAGGCGCGATGGTCATCATGCGCACATGCCCGCGCGCCGCCTGCCAGAGGCGCTCAAAAACCTCCAGCGTGGGCTCGATCAGATTTTCCGGTGGGTGAACGCCGCGGCGCTTGTGACTGAGAAACGGACCCTCCAGATGAATGCCGAGTGGCCGAGCCTGAACAGCATCACCATTGGCGGAACGGAAATCTTCAGATCCTTCGATGGCGTCGGCAAGCCCCTCCAGCGCGGCGCAGGTTTGATCAAGCGGTGCGGTAACGGTGGTAGGGAAGTACCCGGTCACGCCGTGGCTAGTCAGGAATTTGTTCAGCCTCGGCAGTTCTCCGGGCGACGCCCGCATTACATCGAGCCCAGCACCCCCGTGCATATGGATATCGACGAAGCCCGGAGCCAGAATGGCATCGGGAAGATCGCGCGTGAAATCAATCACCGTCGCATTCTTCGGAACCTCCCGCTCGGCGCGCGACGAGACGGCGGAAATGAGCCCGTCCTCGATAAACACGAGCGGGTTCAGTAGCTCTTCTCGCGGCGTGTAAAGACGATGAGCGCAGAGGACGACCATGTTGCGTTCGTTCATGAAGTGTTCGCAGCCGGTGCGCCACCAGTGTAACGCGAAAAATGTATCTCTATGCCCGGGAACCGGCCAGACGCCGCGATGCTATAATCTGAATGCCTATCGAGAAGTAACACGCGCGGGTGCGGAGTCCTTCCTTATTACCGCATTACCGCCCGCAGCGCCGTCGGGGAGTGGCTCAGCCTGGTAGAGCACCTGGTTCGGGACCAGGGGGTCGGAGGTTCAAATCCTCTCTCCCCGACCATCTAAGAATTGTTCGTTACCGTAGCGGTCAAGAACGCTCAAAAGCTCATGGATACCGGACATAAGGGTCTTGTTGCCCGGTTCAAAGAGCAGGTGTTCGTTGCTGAAGACCAAACCCTCTGGGAATAGAGAGTTCTGCAACTCTTGCCTCCGAGCGAGGTCTGCGCCTAGCCAGTGCTTCGCCAAGTTCATCACCGACACACGTGCCTCAGCCATCATGCTTTCCATCGTGCAACGCTCTGA
>Ga0181519_10005271_pt1 | contig 10350 bp, 9 predicted proteins | sample PEATcosm2014_Bin_26_FD_121102 | JGI IMG/M metagenome (GOLD analysis project Ga0181519, IMG submission 121102) | Peatland microbial communities from MTU Mesocosm Facility, Houghton, MI, USA - PEATcosm2014_Bin02_10_metaG | ecosystem: Environmental > Terrestrial > Soil > Wetlands > Peat | place...
ATACCGAAACCGCCTCCCGTTCTCCAAGCACATGATCACCATGGATCCGCCGGATCACACGCGCGAGCGAGCCCTTCTGATGCGCTTGATGACCCCCAAGCGGATGAAGGAGAACGAGACGTTCATCTTCACCGCGGCAGATCGTCAGCTCGGAGAGTTCTTGAGCCACGGTCGCTGCGAGTTCATCAGCGCCTACGCCGAGCCGTTCACGATGCTGGTCATCGCTGATCTGCTCGGCGTGCCCGAAGCAGACCACCCACGCTTCCGTGAGGCCTTTTCGACCATCGAGCTGGCCGGGGAGAAGCCCGCCCAGGTGAGCCAGGACAGCGCCGAGGACTTCTTGGGTGCGTACTTCACCGAGTACGTCGAGAACCGCCGTCGCAAGCCTCAAGACGACATCTTGACCGAGCTGGCGCTCGCCACCTATCCCGACGGCACCACGCCGCCAGTCCGCTCGGTGGTCCGCACGTCGGCCTTCCTCTTCTCGGCTGGCCAGGAGACGACCGCGCGGCTGTTGGCGACGTCGCTGATGATCTTGTGCGAGCAACCGGAGCTCCAAGATCAGCTCCGGGGCAGGCCTGAGCGCATCGCTGACTTCATCGATGAGACGCTTCGCCTCGATGCTCCGGTCAAGACCACGTTCCGGCTCGCTCGCAGGTCCACCACGATCGGCGGGGTGCCCATCGCCGCCGGCACGCCGCTCATGGTCCTCAACGCCGCCGCCAACCGAGATCCCAGAGCCTTCGAGTGCCCCGCGGAGTTCCATCTTGATCGACCCAGCAAGGCGCACATGACCTTCGGCCGCGGTGTGCACTCGTGCCCCGGAGGACCGTTGGCCCGGGTCGAAGGGCGCGTGAGCATCGAGCGGATCCTGGAGAGGACACGAGACCTCAAGCTCTCCGAGGAGCATCACGGCGCACCTGGCGCCGAGCGCTTCGACTACGAGATGAGCTGGATCGTCCGTGGACTCAGCGAGCTCCACCTGGAGTTCACCCCTGTCGAGGGCGGCAGCGCGAGCTAGAACGTGGCCGTGTCGATGACGAAGCGATAGCGGACGTCGCTGGCGACCACGCGGTCATAGGCCGAATCGATGTCCGACGCCCCGATGACCTCGATGTCTGCTCCCAGGCCATGCACGGCGCAGAAGTCGAGCATCTCTTGGGTCTCTGTTATCGAGCCGATCCCCGAGGCCGAGAGGCTCTTGGCCATGAGGGCGCCGAAGCCCACGGAGTAGGGCTCGGGAGACACGCCGACGTTGATGAGCGCCCCGTGGAGCCTGAGCAGCGAGAGGTAGGTCTGCGCGTCGACCCCGGCAGAGATGGTGTTGATGATCACGTCTTGGGTGTTGCGCAGCGCCTTGAGCGAGCCCTCCTCTCCGCTGGCGTAGAAGTTCGAGGCACCGAGACGAGCGGCATCGGCGCGCTTGGCATCCGAGCGAGTGATGACCGAGACCTCGGCCCCCATGGCGTGGGCGATCTTGACGCCCATGTGTCCGAGACCACCGAGGCCCACGATGCTCACCTTCTTCTCAGGGCCGGCGTTCCAGAGGCGAAGCGGCGAGTACATCGTGATGCCCGCGCACAGCAGGGGAGCAGCCTCGGCGAGCTCGAGGGAGTCGGGGATCGAGAGGGTGAAGTGCTCATCGACCACGATGTGCGACGAGTAGCCCCCGGCGGTCGGGATGCCGTACTTGTCGACGCCGTTGTAGGTCGCGGTGTTGCCCTTGAGGCAGTAGTTGTTGGCCCCGAGCAGGCAGTTCTCGCACTCGCCGCAGGCATCGACGAAGCAGCCGACGCCGGCACGATCGCCGACCTTGAACGAGGTGACGGCTGAGCCCACGGCCTCGATGACGCCGGCGATCTCGTGACCGGGGATCATGGGATAGCTGATCGAGCCCCACTCGCCTCGCACGGTGTGGATGTCGGAGTGGCAGATGCCAGCAAAGGCGATCTTGATCAGGACGTCGTGGGGGTCGAGGTCTCGGCGGACGACCCCGAGCTTCTCGAAGCTTCCGTGAGGCTGGGTGACGCCAAAGGCGGTGACGGTGGGCATGGCAACACACTCCGGTGCTCGCTGATGGCAGGAGCGTATCGCCATGGCCGCGCGCACGGCGCGGCCCTGAGCGTCCGGCATCCTGGCCGCTAGCCTCGCTCCGAGCAGAGCGAGGCTGAGGAAGAGGCGCCCATGATTCTCGACAGGTTCAGGCTGGACGGCCAGGTGGCGATCGTCACGGGTGCTGGTCGAGGGATCGGAGCGGCGAGCGCGCTCGCCTTGGCCGAGTGCGGTGCTGACGTCGTGATCGCCTCGCGGACCGAAGGCCAGCTAGCCGACGTCGCTGCACAGATCGAGGCCGTCGGTCGCCGGGCGGTCCCTGTGGTTGCCGACCTGATGGACCTTGAGGCCGTGGCGTCGCTGGCCACGACGGCTCACGAGCAGCTCGGACGGCTCGACGTCCTGGTCAACAACGTCGGTGGGACCATCCCGCTCCCGCTCCTCGACACGACGAGCGACTACCTCGAAGAGGCGTTCCACTTCAACGTGGCCACCGCCCACGCCTTGATCACGGCCTCGGTGCCCCTGATGCTCGAGACCCACGGCGGCTCGATCGTCAACATCTCGTCGTCGATGGGGCGCATCTCGGGTCGTGGCTTTGCCGCCTATGGCACGGCCAAGGCGGCCATGGCGCACTACACCCGGCTCATCGCCAAGGACCTGGCCCCTCGGATCAGGGCCAACGCCATCGCGGTGGGCTCGACGGCCACCTCCGCCCTCGAGATCGTGACGTCCACCCCTGAGCTCAAGGCCGAGATGGAGGCGGCGACCCCGCTCGGACGCATCGGCGAGGTCGAAGACGTCGCTGCCGCGGTGCTGTACCTCGCGTCAGCCGCGGGGAGCTACCTCACCGGCAAGGTGCTCGAGGTCGACGGAGGCGGTGACGTCCCCACCCTGGACTTCCAGCTCCCTGACCTCTAGAGCCTCAGTGGGGCACGTGGGCGATCCATGACTCCGGATCGGTGATCATGGTGCGCATCTCCGGGGTGAAGTTCCCCTTGACCACGTCCTCGAGGCTGACGCGCTCGAGCACCGCCCGCAAGGCTGCCCGCACCGCCACCCACACCTCTTGGAGGTGCGCAGCCGCTCCGTGGTAGCTCGTCTGCTCGGAGCGAAGTCCTCGCACCTCGAAGAGCGGACCGTCGAGGGCTCGCATGACGTCAGCCAGCGAGATGTCCTTCGCTGGCCGAGAGAGGCGGTAGCCACCTTCTGCTCCTCGTTGGGAGGCCACGATGCCGGAGCGACGAAGATCGTTGAGGATCGCCCCGAGGAACTTGGGCGGGAGCCCCTGCGCCTCGGCGAGCGACTCCGCCGTGCAGGGCACACCTTGTTCGGCGAGCTGGAAGAGCGCACGGAAGCCGTACTCGATCTTGGCGGGGATGTGCACCCACCAAGTCTCGCAGATGGTCGCGGCGCACGTCAGTACCCACGGTCCGTGCCGGGGGGGCCGGGCTCGGGGGTGGCGTGCCGTCGTGCGCCGCGACCAGAGGACCTAGGCCGCTGGGCCCTGCTCCAAGGTGATGGAGCTCACGTGGCTCGTGCCGCTGGTGTCGGTCCAGGTGACCTTGACCGAGTCGCCGGGGTGGTACTTGCCGAGGATCTCGGTGAGCTGCTCAGGGGTCGTCACCGAGGTGCCGTTGACCGCGGTGATCGTGTCACCCGCACCGAGGCCCGCGTTGGCCGCGGGAGAGCCCGAGAGGGCCGCTTGGACGCTCACGCCCGCCACTGCTCCTGAGCCGGTGGTCCCTGAGACGCCCGAGGTGCCGCTGAAGGGGTTGGTGCTGCTCGAGGAGCCAGGAGAGACCTCGACGCCCAGCAAGCCGGTCTCGCCCAGGTGGATGGTCGAGCTCGCCTCACCCTTGATGATCGAGTGGGCGAGGCCCAGCGCTGTTCCGATGGGGATGGCGAAGCCCTGGTTCGAGCTGTTCGAGAAGCTGAAGCCTGAAGACGCCGCGGTGTCGATGCCGATGATCTTGCCGTCGAGGGTCACGAGCGGACCACCGGAGTCACCCGGCTGGATGTCGGCGTTCGTCTGGATCAGCCCTTCGAGCTTCTCTGAGGTGCTCGACGACTCGTCGGAAGCCGTGATGGACTGGTTGAGCGCGGTGATCGAGCCGGACGCAGCGCTCGGGGTGCCCCCCACGCCGCCCGCGTTGCCAATGCCGATGACCGACGCTCCGACCGAGGCGGCCTGGGAGTTCCCGAAGGAGGCGACCTTGAGGCCGCTGGCGTCCGTCAGCTTGATGACGGCGATGTCGTGGGTGCGGTCGTAGCCGACCACCGTCGCCTTGTAGGTCTTGCCGTTCCCGATGTCGGTGGCCGTGATGGCTGTCTCCCCGGTGATGACATGGTTGTTGGTGAGCACGTAGCCATCTGAGGTCAACACCACCCCGGTGCCTGCTGCCCGGCCGGTCTCGGTGCCCTCCGTGATGGTCGTGTTGATATCGACGAGGGCAGGGCTGACCTCGGAAGCGACCTTCTGGACGGCAGCCGAGCTCGAGGTGCTCGAGCCGGAGCTGCCCGAGGTGCCTGAGGCGCCGGAGCCACCGAAGGCACCTGAGCCACCGTTGAAGAAGCCGCCGTTGCCGGAGGAGGGCAGCGCGCTCGGCGTGGACGTCCCCGACGAGCCACCGGGCCAGATCAGGTGGCTCGCACCGGCGCCAGCCACGCCAGCGATCAGGGCGAGGGCTGCGGCGATGGCCACGGTCTTGCGACCGATCTGGTGGGATGAGGAGCCGGCTGCGCCGTTGGTGGCGTCGCCCGAGGGCGCGTCTCCAGCGAGGGGCAGCGTGTAGCGCTCGGTGGTGGGCTCGCTTGAGTGGGCGGCAAAGTCCCAGTCAACGGCGTCTTGGCCTGAGGGAAGGCTCGGCTGCTCGTGCTGCTCGTGCTGATCGTCCATCGATCCTGGCTCCTTGTTCTAAGGCTGTGTCCGTGAAGTAATCCCATTCAACGCCCGGGTCCTAAGCCGTCAATGAGCAGGTGATAAGACCAGAGTAAGAGTCTGCGAGCGCCGGGAGGGCAGCATCATGGGTGTGGCTTTGATTACGGGGGCGTCGAGCGGTGTGGGTCGAGAGATGGCCCGCCGCCTGCATCGCCGTGGCAACGAGGTCGTCATCACCGCTCGGTCAGCTGGTGCCCTCGAGGAGCTGGCGGCGGAGCTCGGGGGTGCCCAGGTCGTGGTGGCCGATCTGAGCCTGCCAGAGGGCGTGGACGCCGTGGTCGACGCCGTCGAGCGTGTCGACCTCTTGGTGAACAACGCCGGCTTCGGTGACTACGGGCCGTTCGTCAAGGCCGAGCGCGCGCGCGTTCGTGGCATGGTCGATCTCAACTGCGCGGCGCTGACCGAGCTGACCCGGGCGTACCTGCCATCGATGGTCGAGCGCCATGCTGGCCAGATCCTCAACGTCGCGTCCACCGCTGCGTTCCAAGCTGGTCCGGAGATGGCGGTCTACTGCGCGACGAAGGCCTTCGTGCTGTCGTTCTCTGAGGCGATCGCCGAAGAGGTCCGCGGCACAGGGGTCACCGTCACCGCCTTCTGCCCAGGTGCGTTCAGCTCAGGGTTCCAAGACGCGGCGAGGAGCGGGAACTCGAAGCTCTTCAAGGACCGCAAGCTGCCGAGCTCGGAGGAGATGGCGGAGGCCGCGCTCTTCGCGCTCGACCACAAGAAGGTGGTCTCCGTCCCGGGCACTCTCAACAAGATCGGTGCGTTCATGCCCCGCCTCACCCCTCGTCCCGTGCTGCGCCGAGCGGTGCACTTCGCCCAGCGCGAGGCCTGAGCGCGCGTCGTCGCGCGCCCTAGGATTCGATCGAGCTGGTGAGGGGGAGAGCGATGGGTGCGTCCAGTGACAACGAGGCCTTCGAGGCCGTCCACTCAGAAGAGCGTCGCTTCGCTCCTGATCCCTCGTTCACCGCTCAAGCGAACGCCACCGAAGAGATGGTGGCTCGAGCGCAAGCGGATCCCGAGGCGTTCTGGATCGACGAGGCTCGCAAGCTCGAGTGGTCCACGCCCTTCACCAAGGGTCTCGAGTGGGAGCCGCCGTTCGCCACCTGGTTCGCCGATGGAACGCTGAACGCCTCGGTGAACTGCGTGGATCGCCACGTGGCGGCCGGTCGGGGCGACAAGGTGGCCATCCACTGGGTGGGTGAGCCCGAAGAGGACCGGGTCACGATCACCTACGCCGACCTCTTAGAGCGGGTCTCTCGGGCGGCGAACGCCCTCGAGGGCTTGGGCGTGATTGCTGGCGATCGGGTGGCGATCTACATGCCGATGATCCCCGAGGCGGTCGTCGCCATGCTGGCCTGCGCTCGCATCGGGGCGCCGCACTCGGTGATCTTCGGTGGCTTCTCCGCCGATGCCCTGGCCGATCGGATCTTGGATGCCGATTGCCGGACGGTCATCACCGCCGACGGTGGCTTTCGCAAGGGGGCCACCTCGGGGCTCAAGGTCCACATCGACGAGGCGCTCGAGGCATGTCCCCACGTCGACACTGTCTTGGTGGTTCGACGCACGGGCCAAGAGGTCTCCTGGCAATTGGGACGCGATCACTGGTGGCACGAGGTCGTCGATCCCCAGTCGCCGTTGCACGAGGCCCCTTCGTTCCTCGCTGAGCACCCGCTCTACGTCATGTACACCTCGGGGACCACGGCCAAGCCCAAGGGGATCTTCCACACCACCGGGGGCTACCTCACGCACACCTCAGCCACGCATCGCTACGTCTTCGACGTCAAGCCCGAGACGGACGTCTGCTGGACCGCGGCGGACATCGGCTGGGTGACGGGGCACAGCTACATCGTCTACGGCCCGCTCGCCAACGGGGTCACCCAGGTCCTCTACGAGGGCACCCTCGACGCCGGTGGTCAAGACCGCTGGTGGCGGATCGTCGAGGAGTTCGGGGTCACGATCCTCTACTGCGCGCCCACGGCGATCCGGACCTTCATGAAGTGGGGCGAAGACCTGCCGGCGCGTCACGATCTCTCGTCGCTTCGGCTACTCGGCTCGGTGGGAGAGCCCATCAACCCCGAGGCATGGATGTGGTATCGAGAGCACATCGGCGGTGGTCGCTGCCCTGTTGTCGACACCTGGTGGCAGACCGAGACGGGCGGCATCATGATCACACCGCTGCCCGGTCTCAGCACCACCAAGCCGGGCGCAGCCATGAGGCCCTTTCCAGGCATCAGCGCGGACGTCGTCGACAACGACGGCAAGAGCGTCCCCGACGGCCACGCCGGGCTCTTGGTGATCGACCGCCCCTGGCCCGGGATGCTCCGCGGCATCTGGGGCGACCCGGAGCGCTACCAGGAGACCTACTGGTCGAAGTTCGAGGATCGCTACTTCGCTGGCGACGGCGCCAAGCGAGATCAGGACGGCGATCTGTGGCTCTTGGGTCGGGTCGATGACGTCATGAACGTCTCAGGCCACCGCCTCTCGACAGCCGAGATCGAGCACGCCCTCGTCGGGCACCCCGCGGTCGCGGAGGCGGCCGTGGTCGGTGCGAGCGATGACGTGACTGGCCAAGCCATCGTGGCCTTCGTCACGCTCAAGGCGTCGAGCGAGGTGGCGCCCGGCCACGAAGACGACGTCATCCCCTCGATCCGCGCTCACGTGGCCGAAGCCATCAGCCCGATCGCGCGGCCCCGACAGATCATCCTCACCCCCGATCTGCCGAAGACTCGCTCGGGCAAGATCATGCGCAGGCTGCTGCGCGACGTGGCCGAGAACCGCGAGCTCGGCGACGTCACCACGCTCACCGATCCGGCGGTCGTTCAGATGATCAACGGCCTCATGGCCGCAGGTGCCGCCGACGAAGACTGAGCGAGGCGCCTAGGCCACGTCGAGGGCTACCTCATCGAGCAGCCCGGTGTCGACGTCGAAGAGGAAGCCCCGCAGCTCGACGGTGCTCAGCGCCGGCTCGGCGGCCAGCCGCTTGGCTGTGGCTCGGATGGACGACGCCGGGTCGTCGAACGCGCCGAAGACCAGCTGGCTCTCGTTGCCGGTCTCGGCCGAGATCTCGGCGCGCAGCTCGTCTTCATCGAGGCCGTGGAGCCCGCAGTGGGTGTGGTGGATGAGCATGATGCGGTTTGTGCCGAGCTTGCGCTGGGAGAGCACGAGCGAGCGGACCACGTCATCGGTGGCGATGCCACCGGCGTTGCGGATGATGTGCGCCTGACCGAGCTCCAGGCCGAGCGCGCCGAAGAGATCGAGTCGAGAGTCCATGCACGTCACGATGGCCAAGCGCTGCTGAGGCTCGGTCGGCAGGTGCCCTCGGCCGTGCTGGGTGGCGTAGATGGCGTTGTGCTCGAGTGCGTCGCGGATCGGTTCCATGGTCCTCCTTTGGGGGACGACCCTAGCCAGCCGCACGGTGGGTTTACACCCCGTCTGATCTCGGTAGGGTGCCTGTCGTGGAGCTTCGCGGCGAGATCTCTCCGACCAAGCCGCTCGTGGTCGTCGCCGTGCAGGCGGAGGCCGCGCACCTCGCGACGAGGCTGCCGGTGCTCATCGTCGGCGTCGGCAAGATCGCCGCGGTGGGATCCCTCTTCGAGGTCTTGGGCGCGCTCTCCGCCGAGCAGCGTCCGACCAGGGTGCTCAACCTCGGGACGGCAGGCGCCCTCCACGATCATCACGAGGGTGTCTTCGAGATCGGCACGGTGGTGCAGCACGACCTCGACGGCGCTGGCATCGAGAGCATCACGGGGGTCAACCCGTCACCGGAGATCGAGCTCGGCGAAGGGCTCGTGCTGGCCTCCGGCGACAGCTTCATCCAGCACCCCGATGATCGAGCCCGTCTGGCAGCACGGGCAGATCTGTGCGACATGGAGGGCTACGCCGTGGCCTCGACGGCGCTGCGCCTGGGGGTGCCGGTCTGCGTCGTCAAGCACGTGAGCGATCGGGCCGATGCGCGAGCGGCGGCCAGCTGGAGCGCCTCGGTTCGCCACTCGTCGCGGGTGCTCGGCGCGTGGCTCAAAGAGCACGTCGAGGCCTGATCGAGCGCGACGGAGGGGAAGACACCATGGACCACCGACACATCCAAGACGACCTGCGCGAGCCCTTCGACGAGCTCCGACGGGCTCTCCCCGAGGTGATGACCGCGCACGCGCAGCTCTCACGAGCCGCCATGGCGGAGGGTTCGCTCGACCAGAAGACCAAAGAGCTGATCGCTCTCGCCATCTCCATCACTCGTGAGTGCGACGGCTGCATCGCGGCCCACGCCAAGGGCGCCGCTCGACGGGGAGCCAGCCGCACCGAGGTGGTGGAGATGATCGGCGTCGCGATCTCGATGAACGGCGGGCCCGGAACAGTCTGGGGGCCGCGTGCCTTAGAGGCCTTCGATCAGTTCTCAGCCTCGAGCTGAGCGGCTGCTTCGGCGGCCAACGACGCCTTGACGGCCTCTGACGGCTCGAAGAGGCCCCGGGGCCACTCGTGCAGCGAGCGCACGATCGTGATCTCGTTGGCGTAGAGGAAGAGACGTGCGCCGAGGTTGAGCCAGAAGATCAGCCCCAAGACGGTGGCGAAGAAGCCATAGATGGCGGCGGTCCGCTGGAGCTGGTGGCTGAGGAGGTACCCGCCGACCTGCTGGAGGATCGTCCAGCCGACGCCGCCCACCAGCGCGCCGGGGACCAGCGAACGGAAGGAAGTGCCCTGCGGGGAGAGGATCTTGAGCGCCAAGAGGTAGCTGGCGACGTTGACGATGCCGCCCACCACGATGAGGGCCGGGGCGAGCAGGCTCGAGAACTGGGCGAGGTAGCCGGAGGCTGCGATCGATGCGGAGACGGTGGTGAGGATCACCGAGGTGGCGATGACGCCGAGCAGCAGCAGGCCGCGACCCGTGCGGATCCACACGTTGGGCTCGCGATGGCGAGGGCGCCGCCACGCCTCACCACTGGCGGTCTGCAGCGCTGAGGTCACCCCGAGCGATCCCCAGAGCAGGAACAGCGCCGAGGCGATCGTAGCCAGGCCGTGCCCGCGGTTGAGGGCGTGGATCTGCTGGGACAGGTCCGTGCCGATGATCGGGAACTGGGCCAGGGCCGAGTGGATGAGGCTCGTGGTGGCCTTCGAGTTGGGGCCCAAGATCCGAGAGGCCACGGTGATGAAGAGCAAGAGCAAGGGGAAGACGGACAGCAGGCCATAGAAGGTGATCAGGGCCGAGTACATCCCACCGCGGTCGTCGCTGTAGCGCTTCTGGACCGCCACGGCGAAGGCCGCGGGACTGAAGCGGCGCTGCCAGCGGTCGAGCGCATCCATGATCCGCTGGAGCCACGAGGGAGGCCAGGTCACGAGCGATCCGCGAAGAAGGCTCCCAC
>Ga0181519_10005272_pt1 | contig 10350 bp, 8 predicted proteins | sample PEATcosm2014_Bin_26_FD_121102 | JGI IMG/M metagenome (GOLD analysis project Ga0181519, IMG submission 121102) | Peatland microbial communities from MTU Mesocosm Facility, Houghton, MI, USA - PEATcosm2014_Bin02_10_metaG | ecosystem: Environmental > Terrestrial > Soil > Wetlands > Peat | place...
AGTGACATGGATCTCTCTGATGGGATGACGAGCGCGGCTCGGTTTGATGCTTTTGTCTCGTCGTTGGTTGGCGTTGTGGGCCATGCGGACCGGGCGGGACCGCTTAGGGATTACACGATTGGCCTGTTGATGCCGGGCGAGCGCAAGAGCGTCGAGCCGATGGCGGCGATCACGGCACCGGCGCGGGTAGCGGCGCAGCACCAATCGCTTTTGCATTTTGTCGGCGAGGCGCCGTGGTCGGACCGGGGCCAGCCTGCCGATCGCCTGCCGGCTCTATCTGCCGGAAGACTGGGCGGCAGATGCCAATCGGCGCAAACGCGCGAAGGTTCCGGCCGATATCACGTTCAAGACCAAGCCGCAGATTGCGTTGGACCAGATCAAGGCGGCTCTGGCAGAGGCCATCCATCAAGCGCCGTCTGGGGCTGGATGATGCGCCGTCGTGGATCGTAACGACGGAAGCCAATGCCTTCGTCTGGCCGGGTCCTGACGTTCGGCCTGTGCCAGGCCGCTCGCCGCCGACCGTGATCTATGGGCGCGTTCCGAACGGTCTTCTCAGTCAGGTCGCTCGATCCTACCTCGCGAACCGCGACAAGCAGCGGAGCCGGTTGGTTCCGCGGACCGAGTAGCGCTTATCGAGGCGCTGGCTGGTCTGAGCAGCGCAAGCGAATTGAACATCTGGATCAGATGGGTCGAACGCTTACCCTTCGATGAAGCGGCACGCCGATTCACCGGGACGTTCGGCCCACCGAGTGTCACCGCCCAGGCAGCCGCAAAACCGCGCCGAGGAGGCGTCTCGTATAGGGATGTCGAGGGGCATCGAAGATTTCATCCGCCGTGCCAGTCTCGACGATGCGGCCGGCCTCCATCACCGCGATCCGATGGCTCATATGCCGGACGACGCCAAGGTCATGGGAAATGAACAGCATCGCCAGCCCCAATTTGCCCTGCAAGGCGACCAGAAGATCCAGCACTTGAGCCTGGGTCGTGATGTCGAGGGCGGAGACCGGTTCATCGCAAACCAGCAGCTTCGGCTCGGCCGCAAGGGCCTGCGCAATCGAGACGCGCTGTCGCTGGCCGCCTGAAAGCGTGGCAGGGCGCCGGGAAAGCAGCTCCGACGGCAGTCGCACAAGGTCGACCAGCTCCGCGATCCTGCTGCGGCGCTTGGTCCGGTCGATGCGTCGCTGCAAGCGCAGCGGCTGCTCAATGATTTGCTCGACCGTGTAGCGCGGATCGAACGAGCTTAGGGGATCCTGGACGATGGTCTGGATCTGCCGGCGCAACGGACGCCGCGCGGCTTCCGCCAGCTTGCTCCAGGGCTGCCCGTCGAAGCGGGCTTCGCCCTCGTCCGGCGACTGCAGCGCCAACGCCACCTTGCCGAGCGTGGTCTTGCCGGAACCTGATTCGCCGACGATCCCGAGCGTCTCGCCCGGCCGCACAACAAGGGACGCGCCGGCGAGTGCCTCGAGCGCGCTGCCATCCGGACGCTTGAATCTGACGGAGACGTTATCGATTTCGAGCAGCGCGCGATCGCTTTCGACGACTTCGCGTACGGGAGCGTCGCCCGTGGTCCCCAACCAGCGTCCCCGTGTCGCCGCACCTGGTACGGCCGCCGTCAGACGCCGCGTGTAGGCCTCGGCCGGCATCGTCAGGACGCGCCGGGCCGGGCCGGCTTCGACGATCCGGCCGTTCTGCATCACGGCGATCCGATCGGCGAGCTGTGCCGCCACGGCAAGGTCATGGGTAATCAGCAGGATTCCGTGGCCGTCACGCGCCTGATCGGCAAAGACCGACAGGATCTGCTGCTGGACCGTGACGTCGAGCGCCGTCGTCGGCTCGTCGGCGATGAGGAGGCGAGGCCGGGCGGCAAGCGCCGAAGCGATCAAGGCCCGTTGCCGCAGGCCGCCCGAGAGTTCATGCGGGTATTGAGCCGCCCGGTTGCCGGGATCTGGGATGCCGGCGCGCCCGAGCAGGCTCTCGACTTCGGCGGACACCCTCGATTTCGGCAGCAGCCGATGAGCGAGGATCGGCTCCGCGACTTCGCGGCCGATCGTGCGCAACGGATCGAGCGACACTAGCGCGTCCTGCACCACGAAGCCGATCTCCCGGCCGCGCACGCCGCGCCATGCCCGTGGTGTCAGGCGGAGCAGGTCGACGGCGCGGCCGCCATGGCCGATGACCGACAACGCGCCCGCCGCGACCTGCGCTTTCGGCCCGGCGAGACCCACGAGGGCTCGCGCCGTCACCGATTTTCCCGAGCCGGATTCCCCAACCAAGGCGAGTATTTCACCGGCCGCGATGGCGAAGGAGACGCCGCGCACCGCGTCGACGTGTCCCTGCGCCGTCGCAAAACCCACATGAAGGTCCTCGACGCGCAGGAGCGGTGCCGGTGCCGATGCAGGCGACGCCTCCTCGTCGCGGCACTCGTCGACCAGGACCGTCACGGCACCTCGCCCCTGGCCAGCAGGAGCTGAACTCGGCGGCCCAGCAGCGTGATCGAGATCACCGAGATCGCGACGACGGTCGCCGGCAGCAGGCTCAGCCACGGCGCGATCTCAAGGAAATTGCGGCCGTCGGCCAGCAGTGCGCCCCATTCGGCTTCGGGCGGCACCACGCCGAGGCCGAGGAAGCTCAACGAAGAGGCCGCAAGCACCGAGGTGCCGACGCCGATCGTCGCCACGACCAGCAGCGGGCGGATACTGTTGGGAACGACATGCCGGACGACGATGGTCCAGGGATGCTCGCCCAGCGCCACAGCATGCTCGACATAGCCGGAGAGCCTGACCTGCAGGACCTGCGACCGGATCAGGCGCGCATAGCCGGCGATGTGCGACAGCCCGACCGCCAGCAGCGTGTTCGTCGGACCGCGCCCGAGCACGGCGATTACGAGCAGCGCCAGCAGAAGCTCGGGGAAGGCCAGCAGGATATCGATCAGCCGGACCAGAACCCGGCGCACCGGCGACGGTGCCAGCGCCGCGGCCGTCCCGAGACAGATGCCGCCGAGGCAGGCGATCACCATCGCGCCGACGCCGATCGCCAGCGACAGGGAGGTGCCATAGACGACGCGGCAGAAGAGATCCCGCCCCAGCTCGTCGGTCCCGAACCAGTGCTCGGGCGCCGGGGACAGCAGGATTGCGTCGGTATCCACAGCGTCCGGCGCCAGTGCCGTAAACAGTCCCGGCGCCGCCGTCGCCGCCGCGAGCAGCAGAACGAAAGCCAGCGGCAGAACGAGGCCCGGCGACCGCCATGGATGAAGCCGCGCCGCACCGCTGTGGCGCACGCGCGGCAGTGACAGGGTGCCCTCATTGCTGCTCATGCGCCGCTCCCCCGCAAACGGGGATCGATGACGAGATAAAAGGCGTCGACCAGCAGGTTGATGATGACGAAGACCAGGGCCGACATCATCACCAAACCCAGTACCAGCGGCATGTCCCGCGTCCTGATCGCCTGCAGCGTGATCTGGCCGATGCCGGACCGGCCGAAGACCGTCTCCGTCAAGATCGAGCCGCCGAGCACGCTGGCGAGCAAGGTGCCGGTCAGGGTCGAGACGGCCAGTGCTGCGTGGCGCATGCCGTGGCGGACGCGGAGCGCCACTTCGCCGACGCCGCGGGTCCGGACCGTCAGCGCAAAGGGTTGGGCCAGCGCTTCCTCGAGACCGTCCCGCAGGACCTGGCCGAGCAGCGCCGCCAGCGGCAGGCTGAGCGCAATCGCCGGCAAGACGAGGGCCGCAAACCCGTCATTGCCGGTGACCGGAAACCAGTGCAGCTGAAAGCTGAAGAGCGCCAGCAAGGCGATGCCGATCCAGTAGACCGGCGTGCTCAACAGCGCGAGTTCAAGCCCGGACAGAACGGTTCGAAGCCATGTCCTGCGGCCGGCGGTCGCGATCGCATTTGCGACTGCCAGGCACAAGGCCAGCAGCATGGCGCTGCTGGCGAGCTGAAGCGTCGGAACGGCAGCTTCAAGGATCATGGCGACGACCGGTCGGCGGAACTGGTAGCTTTGCCCGAAATCGCCGACCAGTGCGTGGCCGAGATAGCGCCCGTATTGCACAAGCAGTGGCTGATCCAGCCCGTATTGATGCGCGAGGACAGAGCGTCCGGCCTCGTCCATGACATTCTCGCCGCCGGTCAGGATCGACACGGGGTCGCCCGGGATCAACTTGACTGCGATGAAGGTGATGGTGGCGGCACCCCAAAGCACGGCAAGGATCACGCCCAGATGCCGCAATCCCCAGCGCAGCAGGTTACGGGTCGAGGCTGGCATCGTAGAAATTCGGCTTGGCGTTCGTCGCCCAGGTGATGCCGTGCAGCGTTTTCGCGGCGGCGAGCCGGTATGACGCGACGTAGAGTGGCACCACATAGGCCTCCGTGATGATCTCCCGCTGGATCTCGCCGTAAAGACGCTTGCGCTCCTCGGCCGAAGCGCCAATCGCCTCGTTCAGTTTCGCGTCGAGGCTGGAAACCCGCGCCACGTTGGCGCCGTTCGGCGGAATATAGGCCGAATGGAAGACCGTCCGCAGAATGTCGGGCTCCGCGCGGACATAGTAGAAGGCAGCAAGGTCATAGTCGTTCGCCCGGCTGCGCGCCACGTAGCCGCCGGCATCCACGGGATCGAGCTGCAGATCGAAACCGGCTTTCTTGACCGAGAACTGGACCGCTTCGGCCAGGGTCACGTCCGAAGCGCTGACGGTGGCACTGTCATAGACGAGATGGACGCTCAGCCGCTGACCATCCTTGGTCCGAAACCCGGCCGCATCCCTCGCGCTCCAGCCTGCGTCGTCTAGCAGCCGGTTCGCCTTTCCGAGATCCAGCCCCCACTCCGACGCGACCTTCGGATCATAATAGAGCGTGGACGGCGCCAGAATGTTGTCAGCTGGTCTCAGGCTGCCGAAATAGGCCGCCTTTACCGCGGACGCGACATCTACGGCGCCCTGGAAGGCTTGACGGACTTTGACGTCCGCGAAAGGACCGCGAGAGGTGTTGAGGAAGAGCGAGCGATTGATGCCGGGGTTTTCCCGGGTCAGGACCTGCAGCTTTTCGTCCGCCTGAAGCGAGCGGGCATTCGCAGGCGGCACATCGTCGATCGCCTGCAACTGGCCGCTGGTCAAGGCGCCGAGCCGGACCGAGGCTTCGGGCAGGTATTTGAAGACGATAGCGTCGAGATAGGACGGTCCGGTATGGGCGGCATAGCCCGGGCCCCAGTCATAATCCGCCCTTTTGCTGAGGCGGCTGCCGCTGCCCCGGGTGAAGGCGTCCAGCACGAAGGGGCCTGATCCCACGACACTGTTCGTCGTGCTCTCGGCCTTGCGCAAGTAGGCCGGCGATTGAATGCCCAGAAAGGGCAGGCTCAGCCCTTGCAGCAGCGGCGCGAACGGCTGGTGGTAGGTGATGACGACGGTGCGCTCGTCCGGCGCCGTGACGCTGTCGATCGGGCCGAGCAGCGACCGCGCATAGCTCGATGTCGTCTTCGGGTCGAGGATACGGTCCAGATTGTATTTCACCGCCTCGGCATCCAAGGGCGTTCTGTCGCTGAAGGTGACGCCCTGGCGCAGATGGAAAATATAGCGCGTGTTGTCGCCGTTGATTTCCCAGCTTTCGGCGAGCCAGGGCGTGAAGCGATTGTCCTCGGCTTGGCCTACGAGCGAGTCGACGATGTTGCGGTCGATCAGCGCGGTGATCGAGCTTCCCGTGATCGACGGATCGATGATCGAGGTATCGGTCGAGAGCCCGAAATTCAGTGTCCGCCCCGCATGCGACATTGCGTCGTCGGCGGCAAGTCCGGCGCTGCTCCAGGCCAGCGGCGCCATCATCGCCGCGGCGATGATGACGCGCCACGTGGTCGGGCAGAAATCCGTGACGCGCCTGCCTCGGCGCCGGACTGACGCGTGCGAGGCGCCGGCAGGCAAATCAAGCCGAAACATTGAAGACTCCGCTCGATCAGGGTCGGCGCCGCGATCTGCGGCAAGGTTCGTCGAACTTCGAGGAAGTCCGCCTTAGCATTCCGTTTTGTAGTATGAGTCTTCATATACTGGTTACAAGTGTAAAATTTGCGCGGGCCGATGCGCAATGGCATCCAACGGAGGAAGGCATCATGCCGTCTCGCACTGCGCCTGCGCGACGACGCGTACCAGCTCAGCTGGCGGGTCTAAAAAAGACGGGCCGTGACAAGGCACGGCCCGAGTTCGGGAGTAATCCCCAAAAGGGATGAGGTGGTTGGGCCGTGACACCCAACCAACACGCACCATAACGGTTTATGGCGATGTCCGCAATAATGGATTTTTTGTCATCATGTTGGATATATCCGCGACCCAGCTGGCGCAGGCGGGGGCGGGCGTCACGATAATGGGCGGAATTGCCAATATGTTGCAAGAACGATCGGTGCTCATCCGAAAGCGCCATCTCCGGATACCGCAAAGACAGGATTAAAGTGTCTAAGTTGCTTCGCCAAAATAGCGATTTTTCAATCTTTCTCGCTACCCAGGCGTTTTCGAATACGGGAGATTCGTTGCGGATGGTCATAATGCCGTTGCTGATCCTGCAGATCACCGGGTCAGCGTTGTATGTCTCGGTGATGGCGTTGCTCGGTACGGTCCCCTTCTTCCTCTTCCAGCTGCCATTCGGTGCCCTGCTTGATCGCTGGAACCGTCGCACGGCAATGCTTGTCGCCGGTATCGGGCGCGGCCTTCTCATCCTTGCCGTGCCGGTTGTGTGGCTCGGTCACGGTCCGATACTTCCGACTCTATTTGCCATCACCGTCCCGCTCAGCATCCTCTCATCGCTGTTCGGCGCCGGAAGCAGCACCATGTTGTCCAAACTGGTGTCGCGCGACGATCTTAACAAAGCCTGCGCGCTCTTCGAAGCTGCCGAATCCGGGGCGTGGGTCGCCGGTCCAGTGCTCGCCGCCGCCACTGGTGCCTGGTTCGAATTGGCTAACGCGCTAATCGTGGACGGCCTGTCATTCTTTGCTTCGGCTTTGGGCCTTACTCTTATCGCAGTTCCCAAGTCAGCCGCGGCGCGCAGTGCCCAGACGGTGTGGGTTCGCATTGCGGACGGTCTGCGCTTTCTGGCGACGACGACCTCCTTGCGACGCATTCAGATCTATTGGTCGCTTTACGGCATTATCGGTTACGGGGCAGTCACCGGGCTCATCTATGCTGGCTCCCACGGTGGCACGTCCGATCCAGCATTGGCATCTTTCGCCGTCTCAGCCTATGCTCTTGGGTCCGTTGCCGGGACACTGTTTGCCGGCCGGCCGGGCCTGGCCATGTTGAACCACGCAATTGCCTTCAGCTTGCTCGCCTTTGCAGGCGGCGCCTTGCTTGTCACGAGCGCCTTGAAAGCGGGTATCTTTTCCGGCGCATTCTTAATTGGCGCGGGCGAAGGTTTCTTTCTCGTTTTCTATCTCGCGCGTCGGGCGCTGGCGACGCCAGACGATTATTTGGCGCGCATCGGTACGACAGCAGCGGTGCTGGCCAGAATCGCCAGTGGCATTTCGATCGCGTGGGTCGGGGCCGCTCTCGACCTGTGGCAGGGACCGGGAGCTTTCGGCGCGATGGCCGTTCTCGCCCTCCTGCTCAGCGGCTTTATTTTCCTCGTCGGTGAAGGTACGGAGTCATCGCGTCAGCCTGTCAGATAGGACGGACTCGTGCAGTTTCCGCCGCCGAAGACGCCAAGCGCACCGGCGGCGGGACGGTGGGGTCTCGCTTTGACCGACGGTGCCGGAACCATCGGCACTGCCGCCGCGATAGCGTCTTGAAGGCCGGGCGGCAGCGCCGCCCGGCCTTGCCTCAGATCAGTAATCGAGGTCGCCGCCGGCCCCCGGCGTCACGGCGGCCTTGGGTTCCGGCTTGTCGGTGATCAGCGCTTCGGTCGTGATCAGCAGTCCTGCCACGGACGCCGCATCCTGGAGCGCGATGCGCACGACCTTGGTCGGATCGATGATCCCGGCCTTGATGAGGTCGGTGAATTCACCCTTCTGGGCGTCGTAGCCCCAATTGGGATCGGTCGAGTCGAGCAGCTTGCCGACGACGATCGAACCGTCGGTACCGGAGTTCTCGGCGATCTGGCGGGCCGGCGCCTGCAGCGCCTTGCGCACGATCTCGACGCCGACGCGCTCGTCATTGTTGGCCGGCTTGACCGTGTCGATCGCCTTGGTCGCCTGCAGCAATGTCACGCCGCCGCCCGGCACGATGCCTTCCTCGATCGCCGCACGCGTGGCGTGGACGGCGTCGTCGACGCGGTCCTTGCGCTCCTTCACCTCGACTTCGGTGGCGCCGCCGACACGCACGACCGCAACGCCGCCGGCCAGCTTGGCCAGCCGCTCCTGCAACTTCTCGCGGTCATAGTCGGAGGTGGTTTCCTCGATCTGCGCCTTGATCTGCCCGATGCGCCCTTCGATCGCCGCCTTCTGGCCGGCACCGTCCACGAGCGTGGTTTCTTCCTTGGAGATCAGAACCCTCTTGGCCTGTCCGAGCTGCGCCAGGGTGACGTTTTCGAGCTTGATGCCGAGCTCCTCGCTGATCAGCTCGCCATTCGTCAGGATCGCGATGTCTTCAAGGATCGCCTTGCGCCGGTCGCCGAAGCCCGGCGCCTTGACCGCCGCCACCTTGAGGCCGCCGCGGAGCTTGTTGACGACGAGCGTGGCCAACGCCTCGCCCTCGACATCCTCCGCGATGATCAGCAGCGGCTTGCCCGACTGGACAACGGCTTCGAGCACCGGCAGCAGCGGCTGCAGCCCGGACAGCTTCTTTTCGTGAATCAGGATGTAGGGGCTGTCGAACTCGGTGACGAGCTTTTCGGCGTTGGTGACAAAATAGGGCGAGAGGTAGCCGCGATCGAATTGCAGGCCTTCGACGACTTCGAGCTCCGTTTCGAGGCTCTTCGCCTCCTCGACCGTGATCACGCCTTCATTGCCGACCTTGGCGACGGCGCGGGCGATGATTTCGCCGATCTCACGCTCGCCATTCGCCGAGATCGTGCCGATCTGCGCAATCTCGTCATTGGTCGAGATCTTCTTGGAACGCCTGCGCACTTCCTCGACGACGGCAGCTACCGCGCGGTCGATGCCGCGCTTCAGGTCGAGCGGGTTGAGGCCGGCGGCGACGGCCTTGCCGCCTTCGCGCACGATCGCCTGGGCCAGCACCGTCGCCGTCGTGGTGTCATCGCCGGCGAGGTCGGAGGTCTTGGTCGCCACTTCGCGCACCAGCGCCGCGCCTAGGTTCTCGAACCGGTCGGCCAGCTCGATTTCCTTGGCGACGGTGACGCCGTCCTTGGTGATGCGGGGTGCGCCGAAGGATTTCGCGATGACAACGTTTCGGCCCTTGGGTCCGAGCGTCACCTTGACGGCATTGGCCAGCGTGTCGACGCCGCGGAGAATCCGCTCGCGGGCGTCGCTGGAAAACTTCACATCCTTGGCAGCCATGGTCGAACTTCCTTGTTGATCTCTGTCGTTTCAGCGCGCGTCGAGCACGCCGATGATGTCGGACTCTTTCAGGACGAGATGCTCGACGCCGTCGAGCTTGATCTCGGTGCCCGACCACTTGCCGAAGAGCACGCGGTCGCCGACCTGGACGTCGAGGGCGTGGAGATGGCCCTGCTCGTCGCGGATGCCGGGACCGACGGCGACGACTTCGGCCTCCTGCGGCTTCTCCTTGGCGGTGTCCGGGATGATGATCCCGCCCTTGGTCTTCTCTTCCTGCTCGAGGCGCTTGACGACGACACGGTCGTGCAAGGGACGGAACGACATGTGTTGATTCCCTTTTAGATATGTTGCGTCGGCGCCGCCGAAGCGGCGAGGCTTTGGGCAGCGCGTTCGGCGGCTCGGACCGTCTTGAAGACCTGGCCGTCGAGCTCTGCGAATTGCCGGACGGCGGCGAAGAACCGGAAGCCGGACCGCTCGCGGATGACGATGCCGGCACCGGCATCGGCGGTTTCGATGACGAAAGTGGTGGACATGAACGCACTCCTCCGGTCCGGATTACAGTTGACCGGCCGGTCTCTTTTCATCGGGAAAAGTGAAGGAGGATCAGCGGCGGGCAGGGCGCCCGAGGATCCTCAGGAGGAGCGTCGACAACACTGGGTCATGAGATTGCACTCCGGGCCGATGAACGGGCCCACGGGATCGCTCCCGTGGCGCTTTAGCGTTTAGTGTCGCGGCGCAAGCTGCCCCTCAAATTCCCGCGGACCCGACAGGATCATCACCACGCTAGCCGGCGTGGATATCTCTGTCAATAGAGCCTCTTTCATAAGTCGAGAAAAGGCTGATTTTCGGCTGTCCGGCTGATCAAGCGGTGGCGGTTCGGGTCTTTGGGTCGAAGAGGCGGAGCAGGCTGTCGGCGGCGAGCACGACGACGCC